>Ga0070697_100001456_pt1 | contig 18032 bp, 16 predicted proteins | sample KBSK1501metaG_FD_65475 | JGI IMG/M metagenome (GOLD analysis project Ga0070697, IMG submission 65475) | Corn, switchgrass and miscanthus rhizosphere microbial communities from Kellogg Biological Station, Michigan, USA - KBS K1-50-1 metaG | ecosystem: Host-associated > Plants > Roots >... | reverse complement strand
TTGTGCGGAAAAAATGTTCGTGCAGGCAAACGCCTACGCCGGCGCGCAGAACACACGCTTTAGTTGCGCACGGTATGGCAATGTAGTTGGCAGCCGGGGCAGCGTGATTCCTGTATTTCTCGAGCAACGCAAGCGCGGGAGAGTTACCATCACCGATCCGCGGATGACGCGCTTTTGGCTTACGCTCGATCACGGTGTGAAGTTTGTGATCAATTGCATCGAGAACATGCACGGAGGAGAAATTTTTGTTCCAAAGATTCCAAGCATGAGCTTGCTCGAAATGGCCGAAGCGGTTGCTCCTGGGTGTGACATTGACTACATCGGAATCCGCGCGGGCGAAAAACTGCACGAGGTGCTGGTTTCAGAAGACGAAGCGCGCCACACGCTGGAAGCTGAAGACATGTTTGTAATCCAGCCAGCACACTCCTGGTGGCGAAGGGAGAACTGGCATGATGCCCACCCTCTGCCGGACGGATTCCGCTACACGAGTGACTCCAACCCGCACTGGCTCACTCGCGAGGAACTTCAGGAATTGATCGATGCCGGTTCACCGGAGTTAGAAAAAGTGATGGTCCTGCAGCCACAGAGCGCAACTGCGTGAGCGCAAACACGCCTGTCCGAGAAATGCTGGCCGTGGAGGGCGGAGAACCAGTGCGCGAGACGCTGCTGCCCTATGGCTGCCAGGCGATCGATGAAGACGACGTTCAGGCGGTTGTGGAAACGCTGCGCTCGGAATGGCTGACTACCGGACCCAAGGTGGATGAGTTCGAAGAAGCGTTCGCGGCACGGGTAGGAGCGAAACATGCGATCAGCTTCAGCTCCGGAACCGCGGCCCTGCACGGCGCTGCCTTCGCAGCGGGCTTGGGACCCGGGGATGAAGCGATCACTTCCCCGCTGACTTTCGCGGCCACGGCAAATTGTGTGCTCTATCAGGGCGCCACGCCCGCATTCGTAGATGTGTCCCCAGATACTCTAACGCTCGATCCCGAACAGGTGGCTTTCAGAATCAACTCGCGCACGCGCGCGGTCCTCCCGGTAGATTATGCCGGCCACCCTTGTGATTTAGATCCTCTGTTGCAATTAGCCGAACGCCACGGCTTAGTTGTAATTGAAGACGCCTGTCACGCGTTGGGCGCGGAGTACCGTGGTAGAGGAATTGGAAGCCTTTCGCACATGACAGTGTTCAGCTTTCATCCCGTAAAGCACATCACTACGGGTGAAGGCGGCATGGTCACAACCGACAATGCCGAGTTTGCGAAAACTCTGCGCTGCTTCCGCAATCATGGAATCAGCAGTGACGCGCGCCATCGCCAAACCGTCGGTCAGTGGCATTACGAAATGGTTTTGCTGGGCTTCAATTATCGACTCACGGATATTGCCTGCGCCCTCGGGCTTCAGCAATTGAAGAAGCTCGAAGCCAATCTAGCGCGAAGAAGAAAAATTGCAGCCAGTTACAGCGAGGCATTCCGCAAAATTCCGGCAATTCTGTGCCCCGTGGTGTGCGCCGAAGTTAATCCCGCCTGGCACCTGTATCCCATCCGTCTTAATTTGAGCAAGCTGAGCGCCAACCGCGGTGAAATTCTCCGGGCGCTCCGCGGGGAAAATATCGGCGTGAACATTCATTACATTCCGGTTCATCTTCATCCGTATTATCGCGATCGCTTTAGCTACAAGGGCGGGGAGTTTCCTGTGGCCGAAGATGCTTACGAGCGGCTCATCAGCCTGCCGATGTCTCATGCGATGAGGGATACCGATGTCGAGGATGTGATCTGGGCTGTGACAAAGGTCGTCGAACATTTTACGAAATAGCCGAAGACAGGAGAATTGATTGCCTATAGCCGCGCAAGAAACAGATCAAACACGCGAGTGGACGGGCAGCTTCGGCAAGGAATACACCGAGCGAAATACTTTTACCCCCGCAGAGCTTGATGCACTGTACGACCGAAATTACGGGATCACCAGAAGAGCACTGAATCTGCGCTTCTTGGGGGGTATATCCAAGCGCGCGCGCATCCTTGAAGTTGGCTGCAACGTAGGGAATCAACTGCTCGTCCTGCAGGAAATGGGTTTCACGAATCTGTTCGGAATAGAAATCCAGAGTTATGCCTTAGAGCGCGCGAGATCGCGAGTTCCGGACGCAAAGTTCACGCAAGCGTCCGTCTTGGCCATCCCGTATCCGGACCAGAATTTCGATCTGGTATTCACTTCCGGTGTACTGATCCACATTGCGCCGCCGAATGTTCCTGTCGCCTTGGCGGAAATCCATCGTTGCGCCAAAACCTGGGTCTGGGGTTCGGAGTATTACGCTCCGCGAATGACCGAGGTTTCCTATCGCGGACATAACAGCCTGCTCTGGAAGACCGACTACGCTCAACTTTATGTCGAGCGATTTCCGGATCTGGAACTCGCCTCTGAACAGCGTCTTCGCTATTTGGAAAATGGAAATGTCGACACGATGTTCCTGCTACGCCGGCGATCCGATCTGGTCGGTAGCAAAGTATAGAAGATGAAAATCACCGCCATCATTCAGGCCCGCATGGGCAGCACTCGCCTGCCTGGCAAAGTCTTGATGACCGTGGGAACCGAGACTGTGCTGGCTCGCGTGGTCCAGCGGCTTCGCCGTACCTCTCTGATTGATGGCATTATTGTCGCCACGTCTGATCACCCTGCTGATGACGCCATCGTACGCGAATGCGACCGTCTTCAAGTCGCCTGCTTCCGCGGCTCGGAGAACGACGTTCTTGATCGCTACTGGCAAGCGGCCCAATGGTGTGGAACGGAAGCAGTCGTCCGCATTACGTCCGATTGCCCATTGATTGACCCGGAATTGGTTGACGAAACGATTCAGGCATTTCTAAGCCAGCCGGCAGATTATGCCAGCAATACGCTTGAACGAACTTATCCGAGAGGACTTGACGCTGAGGTGTTCACCATCGCTGCCCTGGAGAAAATGTGGCGTGCCGCGCGCGAGACCTATGAACGAGAACACGTAACTCCGTATATCTATGAACACCAGGTATTGTTTCGGCTCGTATCAGTTCGTGGTCAACACGATCAGAGCAAGCATCGTTGGACGCTCGACACAGCCGAAGATTTGCAGTTGATTCGCGCTATCTATGCTCAATTCGGAAATCAAGACGATTTTGGCTGGCGAGAGGTTTTGGCTCTCATGGAGCGGGAACCCGGGCTTGCAGAGTTGAATTCGCACGTCATCCAGAAGGCAGTACATGCTTTGATCGTCCGATCGTGTCCGAAGCAATGCTGAAGGCGAATACGTGAAGATACTTCTCGTCCATCCCGATGATTCTCCCGATCGCGGCTGCTGGTTTCACCAAAGATGGGACCAAGTCATCGACCTGGGAAAGGGCGGGTCCGATTCCTACACGCGCTGGGTTCGTCAATTTAGCTGCCCGGTAATCCCCCTCGATTCCCTGCGAATTGGCGTGCAGGAATATCGCCGCGTTCGCGAGATTTTTCAAAGCGGCTGCGGCCGTCTTCTCGATAGTTGCGGCCTCGACTGGTGGGAGCTCACAGCGATGTTCTTCCACGAGGAGATTGAGCTACTCGAAACTCTTCGCCGATTTGCGGACCAGTTCGGAAGCGACGACCAGCTTTTTCTCACGCGGCCCGGGTTTTACGCCCACGCCTTGCGCTTTCTGCTTGGAGATCGGGTTCAACTGCTTTCATCGAGATCTTCCACCAAGGCATCCGGGTTGCATTACCTCCGCGTAGCAGCCAGATTTCCGATAGCTCAACTGGCCGAAATCTTCTGCGATAAATACGATCCCTGTTATTCGCATCGCCGCCACTTCAGCGCGAAGCGACAGCCATCACGCAATCCAGTGGTTCTGCTGCCCAGCGCGTACATAAACGTTTCGCGCATGGCGATTGCCTATGCTCGTACCGTTCCGGAACTAAATTTTCTCTTAGTTGCAACTCGACGGAGCGGCTGGCTGGCAGAAGCTTCCGCCAACGTGACGATGGCGAAGCTTGCATCCTACGCAAAAGATAGCCTGGACACCTCACGTGAGTACGAGGACCTGTTACAGAAATGGCAAAACTTTGGCGCCGAGCTCGAATCCGTTCCGGAAATCTCCCTGCTCAGGCATTTGAGATGCCTCGATTCATTTCCCAAACTTTTGCGGCAGGGGCTTGCTATTCGCGATGCGTGGCGCCGTGTACTTGAAACCGAGCCAGTGAAAGCTGTGCTGTGCGCCGATGACAGCAATCCCTATACTCACATCCCCGTGCTCCTGGCCCGCAATCGCGGCATTCCAGCCATTGCCTGCCACCACGGCGCCTTAGACGGCGCTCATCTCTTCAAACGAAGCCATGCAGACGTGATCCTAGCGAAAGGCAAAATGGAACAGGATTACTTGGTCAGAGTTTGCGGAGTACCGGAGGAAATTGTGGAAATCGGCGCGCCCGCAGATTGGTCGCCGCTGTGTGTGCGGCGAGATCGCGATTCAGCTCCCTTCATCACTTTTTTCTCAGAGCCTTATGAAGTTGCATCGGCCAGAACTGACGAGTTTTATCGCGATCTCTTACCGCGCCTGGCAGATCTGGCGCTCAAAGCTGGCCGCAAGCTTGTGGTAAAGCTCCATCCCTTCGAGAGCCGGCGCGAACGACAGCGGCTGATGAATAGAATTCTCACTGCTGAGCAGCAACAGGTCGTCACGATTGTGAGCGGGGCCCTTTCGGAAGAGCTGCTGCAAAAAACGTGGGCAGGCATTACCGTGCTTTCAACCGCTGCGACTGAGTGCGCGGCACGGGGAATCCCGTGCTATCTATGTCGCTGGCTGGAGTATTCACACTACGGCTACATTGAACAATTCGAGAGATTCGGCGTTGGGCAAGTGCTGCATTCTCCGGAACAGATTGCTGAAATTCCGCAACTGATTAGGCACTTTCGCCAGCGTAAGGTCTCGAGTAATTTGTGGCAACCGGTTACAAGCGCCCGCTTGCAGGAATTGTTTTCCGGCGCGGGGAAATACCATCAGGCCTTCGCAAGTTGAGCGGATGAATTCGCGGAAACTTCTAATTCGCGCTGACGCCAATGTCGAAATCGGCATTGGACACGTAATGCGCTGCCTTGCACTTGCTCAGGCATGGCAGGATCGTGGTGGCGATGTTGTGTTTGCCATCGCGGAATCCAGCGCGGGAATTGATGAAAGATTGCGACGAGAGCAGGCTCAGATCTCGAAATTAGACGTGGTGCCGGGCAGCGCCGACGACGCAGTCCGGACGGCAAGGCTCGCGCGAGAACTGCAGGCGGACTGGGCTGTAGTCGACGGCTATCACTTTGACTCTGCGTATCAGCGCTTCCTGAAAGACGCAGGACCCCAGTTCGTGATTATTGATGACTACGGTCATGCTGGTCACTATTCGGCAGACGTGGTGGTCAATCAGAACATTTCTGCCAAAGAGAGTCTCTACACCTCGCGAGAGAAGTACACACGTCTCTGTCTGGGCCTCGATTATGTCCTCTTGCGGCGAGAATTCAAAGCGTGGCAAGAGTGGAAGCGAGAGATTGCGCCCGTAGCAAAGAAAATATTGGTTACGATGGGCGGGAGCGATCCGGAGAACATTACCTCTGCGGTTCTGCGGGCCATGCACCTGGTGGACATTGATGGGGTCGAATTGATCGTCGTTGTGGGCCCCGGGAACCCAAATGGAGAAATGCTCGAACAAGAGGCGGCAGGCTCGAATGGTCTAATACGCCTGTGCCGGAACGTCACGAATATTCCTGAGCTGATGTCTTGGGCCGACGTCGCCATCTCTGCCGCAGGCTCAACCTGTTGGGAGCTGTGTTTTCTCGGCCTTGCTGCAGCCCTCATCGATGTCGCCGAAAACCAGCGCCCCATCGCCGAGGCACTTGGGCAGGACGGAGCAGGAATTCACCTTGGCAGTGGGCATACACTCTCCGGCGATGAAATTGCGGGGAGAATAAGACCCCTCATGTTGTCGCCCGCAGCTCGCAGCTATATGTCTGAGCGAGCGCGGCGGCTGGTTGATGGGCGGGGAGCGGAACGAATTGTTTCGCTTCTGCAAGAGTCAAAGGACTCCGCCCCGCTGAGCGCGGATATTCATACAGTATGTCTATGAGCAGATAAGGCAAAGACGTCAAGGATGAAAATCGCGATATCTCAACCCACGTATTTGCCCTGGCTCGGCTACTTCGATCTCATCGATCAAGTAGATCTGTTTGTTTTGTTCGATTCAGTCCAGTTCGAGAGACAGTCCTGGCAGCAACGGAATCGGATCAAGACGCCGGTCGGACTACAATGGCTCACCGTACCGGTAATGTTTCGGGGGCGCTTCGGCCAGACAATCAAGGACGTCGAGATTCGCGACCTGGGCTTCTGGCGCAAACACTTGCGTGCGATCGAACTAAACTATCGGCGCTCCGCATTTTTTGATAGTTACTTTCCCGACTTCAGCTTGCTACTGCAGTCTTGCGTTACCGATCCCCTTCTTGTCAATTGCAATGTCCGGCTGATCGAGTGGTTTAACAACATACTGGGGATTCAGACTCCCCTCATCCGCTCTTCGGGCGGAAAATATCAAGGAAAGCGCGCGGCGTTGCTAACAAATATATGCCAGTCTCTGCAGGCTGCGCGTTACGTCTCGCCATTGGGTTCCGCCGTTTACCTTCTTGACGAAATAGATTCTTTTGCTGACAAAAACATCGAAGTCGAGTTCCAGCATTATCAACATCCAGAGTACACTCAGCAATTCCCACCTTTCTTGGCTTACGCGTCCGCGCTCGATTTGATTTTTAATGAAGGACCGGCGGCTTTGGAGATCATTCGCCGTGGCCGAGGCAGATCTTGGCGGCCCGAGGAGCTGTCGCCTCACCAGATTGATGTCCGGACAGCGGCTTCTGTAACAGCTACTTTTCAACCGTGATGAGCCAGTCGGAGTTTTTGTATTTGCCGGCTGCGAATGTAGTCTCGGTTCGCTCAAGATTTATGCTCGTAAACTGCGAAAAATAAGTGACGACATCGTGACTAGTTACAAAATGCTGAATCGTCCCAAACTCGTTTGTTTCTGAGATAGACAAGCGAAAAGTATTCGGTTCCAGTTCCTCACCTTTGCCAAAACGATAGTCTTCGTGGGTTCGCAGCACGACAAATCCTCTTCCGCGCACAGCCAGCACCCTACGCATTTCTGCGATGGCCAGCCTCATCTGATCCCTGGTTCCGTAGTAAAACACTCCAAAGCCAAGCGCCAAATCGAAACTGTTATCAGGAAATGGGAGTGCAAGCATGGAGCCTTGAACCAAACGGATGGGCGAACCAGTACCTTGCAGTCGCTGGCGGGCGTGGTGTAAGCCAGTATACGAGATATCGGCGCCGTAGGACGCCAACCCCAGCTCAATGGCTAATCTCGTGTGACGCCCGGCTCCGACGCCGATGTCGAGAAATCGTAAGGAGCTTACAGCGTTTGCGTTGAGGCAACTCGCAATCAGAAATCGCACAACGTTCTCGTTGGGATAAACAGGGCGAAATCGCCGCTGATCGTGCAGTTGATCCCAATGACTCGCGGCGGCCGACATCGCGGAACAGCATAGCGGCGCGAACATAGAATGTAAACCCGTTGCCATGCATCTGCTTGCCGAAGGCGATTAATCTGGCTTCAAAAGGTATGCCCACACAAAAACTAAGAATTGGTCAGCACTTGGTGGGGCCGGGGACGCCGGTATACATCGTGGCCGAGCTCTCCGCCAATCACAACCAAAGCTTTGATCAGGCGGTGAGGATCATCCACGCTGTCAAAGCCGCTGGCGCCGACGCCGTCAAGCTGCAAACCTATACGCCAGACACCATCACCATCGCAAGCGATAGCGAATACTTTCGCATCAATGGAGGCACGATCTGGGACGGTCGCACTCTGCACGAACTCTACGCTGAGGCGTACACGCCCTGGGAGTGGCAGCCGAAACTCAAGCAGGTGGCTAACGACCTTGGGTTGGATCTGTTTTCGACACCATTTGATCCAACTGCAGTCGACTTTTTGGAAGAGATGAACGTGCCGGCGCACAAGGTTGCGTCGTTTGAGTTGGTAGACATACCGTTGGTTAAGAAAATAGCTCGTACCGGGAAACCGCTAATCATGTCCACAGGAATGGCCACGCTTGACGAGATTGAGGAAGCAGTCGCGGCAGCGCGCGAAGCGGGCGCCACTCAGATTGCCTTGCTCAAGTGCACGAGCGCTTATCCGGCTTCGCCCGATGAGATGAATCTGCGCACTATTCCAGAACTTGCGAACCGCTTTGGCGTTCCCGCGGGCCTCTCAGATCACACCCTTGGCATTGCGGTCCCCGTAGCTGCTGTAGCGCTCGGCGCCTGCATCATTGAGAAGCACATTACGCTGTCCCGCGCTCTCAAAGGCTTGGATAGCGAATTCTCACTGGAGCCGCAGGAATTCAAGGCCATGGTGGACGCCGTCCGCACTGCCGAGCGGGCTCTCGGCAAAGTTCAATTCGGCGGCGGTATTCAGGAAGCGAGCAGCCGAGTATTTCGCCGCTCGCTATTTGTGGTGGAGGATGTGAAACAGGGCCAAGTGCTCAACGATCAAAACACTCGTTCCATCCGTCCCGCGCATGGATTGCACACCCGCCACTTGCCAGCAATACTTGGCAAACGCGCGCTGCGGGACATCGAGCGAGGGACGCCGCTTACTTGGGATCTGATCGACAAATGATGCCAGGCACGAGCATTTCACAGCACGATCAGTTAACTCTGCCTGACGGGCCTGCACGATGCAACGGGGGATCCCCAGTCATCATCGTTGGCCTGAGCCGATCAGGTAGTACGTTGCTGGCGCGAATGCTCGACGCGCATTCCGCCCTCGCGATATTTCCTGAGACGTGGTGTTACGTGGAGCTGGATTGTCTCGGCTGTATGCAAGAATTCACAGATGAATGGCAATACATCCTCTTTCTTAATCGAATCTGGAAACACCTGCGTGAACAGAACGGCCCAGCCGCACGGATTGTGGCAGAAGAAGGGGCTAAGCGACCCCGGTATGTAGGCATTACGGCCCCGATGCTGCAATCCATGGGTCAAGCTTATGCAGAAGCGCGGGGTGCTATTTTTTGGGGCGAGAAGACACCCAGCCATATCTTGTTCCTTCCAGAAATCTACAAGCTGTTTCCGAACGCCAAAGTGCTGGTCATGCTCCGTGACCCCCGTGATGTGTTGCTTTCTTATGATGAACGTTGGGGAGGCGGTAAGCGGAAGACTGAGTTCATTATGATGGCGGCTGCCCAAGTACGCCACAATCTGACGTACTTCATAAGACGTCCGGGGTTTTCCCGAGAGCAGATTTTCGTAATCAAGTATGAAGAGCTCACGGCGGAACCCTCCCGCGTCCTGCATGCCGCGTGTCGCTTTCTCAACCTGGAGTTCGAGCCTGAAATGCTCCAGTTCCATCGTCAATATGCCAACGGCCGAAGCGCGGGCCAACACCACAAGCTGTTGAGTGCACCGGCCACGACGGAACGCGTTGGGCGCTATCGTGAGTGCTTCTCTCAGCTGCAGATCGCGTTGGTAGAAAATTTCCTGGCCGAAGAAATGAACATCTTAGGTTATCCAATCGAACCACAGACCACCTGTATACTCGGCCGCAAGGAAAGACAAGCTCACAAGAAAGGGATTGAACTCTTTGAGAAAATGACTTCTGGAGAGATCAGAGAGAAATTTCGTAGGAACGCCAGCATGAAGTTGGCGGCCTGCCGCTGGTTCGGCAGCGCACTTGCAACGTGGTTACCACAAGCAGACTTGGCCATCAAACCTGAACAATGGCTAGAAAGAGCCGGCATCCCATCCTGATGAAGAGTTCAGGTTTAGTGCTCAAGGACTCTGCAATCGCGGAAAGAATTGCATCCTCCAATGGACAGACAGTTCTACAGTTGGCAGATCCACACAAAACTGTCGATCCAATCCGGCAAAAATATTTTAATAATTTGGGAGATATCGCCCGGCAATCTTCTATCTACTTTGCCGGAAGCACATTCACCCTGCTTGCCGGCTATCTCTTTAGAATTGTGGTCGCCCGTGAGCTGGGGGCCGAATTACTGGGCTGGAACGCGCTGGGGATGGGGTTATATGGCCTATGCAAGTTGTTAGGCCAAATGGGACTGCCCCAGACAGCCGTCAAATTTGTGGCCAGCTATGCCGGCAGGAAAGAAACTCATCGCCTAAGTGATTTTTTTTGGAGAGGCTTGTTTTGCACGGTTGCCGGCACCGCTTCCTTCGGGGTGATTGTTTTCATTGCGCGACACTGGATTTCCGCACGCGTATTTCACGCGCCAGGCTTTGCACTCTATCTTCCGTTGTTCGCCATTCTCATTCCTGTCGGGGCGACCAACGCGTTTCTTTTGCAGACACTCTGTGGATTCAGAAAAGTAAGCCGGAGCACAGCGATCACCAGCTTTATATCCTTTCCGTGCATGATGCTCTTGACGATAGCCGGCTTCGCCCTCGGGCTTTCGCTGTTTGGCTATGTTGCAGCTCAGCTCGCTGCAGAGGCATTAACTTTGATTTTGGCTGCTATAAGCCTTCGCCGTCTTCTACCGCAAGTTGAGCGATGGAACGATCTGGGAGGAGGCCCACTTCTGCCTGAAATGCGCCGGTTTGCCATTTCAATGTTCAGCATCGGATTTCTTGAGTTCGTGTTGAGTCAGGCCGACCGGTTAATCGCTGGTTCTTACATAGCAGCAAAACAAGTGGGCATTTACGCCGTGGCGGGTTCAGCGACAGCCATGCTTGCGATCATGTTGCAGTCGGTGAATTCGATTTTTGGACCGACAATTGCGAACCTGCATGCCCAAGGCGAGTACAGAGTGCTAGGCCATCTTTTTGAGACGCTGACAAAGTGGATACTCGGGTTATCAATTCCATTGATACTTCTGTTTATGATTTGGTCGCGATCGCTCATGGGTCTCTTCGGAGCAGACTTTCAGGCGGGCAGTTCGCTTTTGGTGATCCTTTGCTTCGGCCAAGCGGTCAATTGCGGAACGGGATCGGTTGGGTATCTGTTGCTTATGTCAGGCCATCAGAAGGAGATGATTCGCGGACAATTAATTTTCGGCATATTGCTCTTGATAGCAGACTGGAGCCTGATTCCTGTAGCCGGCGTTAGGGCTGCGGCCGTAGTCTCCGCCTTAGGAACTGCTGCTATCAATCTGTATTGTCTTACAGTGGTTCGCAGGAGGCTGGGCCTATTTCCTTACACTCGCAGCTATTTCAAATTGGTCTGCCCTGGGTTGGCAGCGGCAGCAACGATTTGGGTAGCGCGAATGGCAGCCGTGGCTAGACATTCTGCCGTACTGCCCAGCCTTATCTTCGCTCTTGTCTTTGGATACGGGATTTTCCTTGCCAGTCTTCTACTGTTTGGAGTGGATGACGATGATCGCGCACTTATTGAGGTGGGCCGAGCACGGATTTCTGCAATGTTCGCTGGTTAGAATCAGAACTGGGATCCAATGACATCAGCTCCAGCGGGAGGCACAATGCAACGTGAAACGCGAGTTATCGAATTACCCGAACAGCTTTGTGGGGCCGTCGAGCGGCGCTTCGGGACGCGATTCAGCAGCCTGGAGGAATTCTTGATCTTCGCACTGAATGAGTTTAGCCGTGACGATGGCGCTCAGATGGATGAAGCCGAACAGCGCGTCGTTGAGCAAAGGCTGCGAGATCTTGGATACGTCTGAGAGATATCGCCTCGGGCGAGTTTCTACCCAAGTGATTGATTTCAGTCAAAAATTATGGCGTCGCAGCGCGAATGCTGGTGTGCGGGGGCTATGTTTTTCGCGGCCCCTCGTTCTCATCCAGAGTGACGACTGGGGCCGCGTCGGAGTCCAGGATCGTCAAGGTTATGAGGAACTTCGCGCCTGCGGGATTCGGCTCGGCGAAAATCCTTATGACTTCTATACCCTGGAAACTGCTGAAGATGTAATCGCGATTTCCGATCTGTTGAAGCGGCACCGCGACGGGACCGGCCGGCCCGCTTGCCTGGTGATGAATTTCATTCTTGCCAATCTGAATTTTCCAAACATGGCAGATAGTAAATTCACCGAGCTTCAGTTATTGCCTCTCACCCGGGGATTGCCGGGCCATTGGAAACGTCCGGGCTTATTTCAAGCGTACAGGCAGGGCATAGCCGACGGAGTTTTCTTTCCTGCGCTGCATGGGTTGACGCATTTTTGCTGTCGCGCTGTAGAACATGCCCTTGCTGAAAACCCCGAGCGCGGTACCTTGCTACGGACTTGTTGGAAGGCAGAGACTCCGTATATCTATTGGCGGATGCCTTGGGTCGGATATGAATACTGCAATCCGGAAAAGCCACATGCTGGTTTCCTGCAGGCTGAGGCTCAGGCGAGTCTGATCCGCCAAGCCGCGACATACTTCAAGAAATTATTCTCGACCGCTCCAGTCTCAGCTTGCGCACCCGGCTATCGGGCTAACCGCGACACTCATGCCGCATGGTCGCAATGCGGAGTGCGCGTGGTTCAAAACGGGAGCGGCGCGCCCTTGCCGCCCTATATGGATGAATGGGAGATTTTGAATCTCCATCGCATGATCGACTGCGAACCCTCCCAGCGGGAGTTGCCCACAGAAAAATATCTTGAGCTTGCCGAGGGCTGTTTCGCACGTGGGATCCCGGCGATAATCTCAGTGCATTCCGTTAATTTTCATTCCTCTTTAAGGGATTTTCGCGGGCCCACGTTGCGGGCGCTGGATCAGCTTCTCTCTGCGCTGAAGGCGAAGCATCCGGATTTGCTGTATGTCACTGATGGCGATTTGTACGAGATCGTGAATCGCGGATGCTTTGAGGGCATGCGCGGCTCTGTTTCGGTGAGCGTCAGGCAAAAGGACTTGGCCAAATCGGTTGCGCACGGGGCCCATTGAACAAGATGATTGCACCGCGCCCGCTCATTCTGATTACGATCGATTGCCTGCGAGCTGACCACGTGGGCTTTCTCGGATATGGACGGCCAACCACTCCATTTCTTGACTCGCTCGCGGCTGAAAGTTTTGTATTTTCGAATGTGATCGCTGCCGGCGCCCCGACATATTATTCGTTTCCGGCAATCATGGCGTCGAGGGCCCCGCTAGCATTGGGAAGAGAAGTAATCGGAGTGGCACCGGGTGAAACCACCCTGGCTTCCACGCTCCAGGAAGCTGGTTATGCGACGGCGGCTTTCGTTGCGGGCAATCCTTATCTTTCTCCTCGTTTCGGCTATGATGCTGGCTTCGACACTTTTCGCGACTTTCTGGACTGCGAACTCTCGGAACCACTCGCAACCACAGATGCCACAACCAGAAGACGCTGGAATGCGCGCATCGCCAATGCCTGCCACAAGGTGAAGTCTGTTGGCGCATTGTACGATGAGCTTTACTTTCAATACTGTCAAAAGGTCGCCTCGCCTCCAGCGCTTTCGCTCGATGAAATGCGCCGCTTCCCATCCGCACCGGTAATTGTCGAGCACGCCTGTGAATGGCTGTCCGGAGTTGCGGGCAAACCATTCTTCTTGTGGCTCCATTTGATGGACCCGCATTCGCCATACTATCCGCCGAGGCAGGCTCTGGATTTGATGGGCGACCACGACGTAACCGATTCGCGGGCGCGATATCTGAACTCATTCTGGAATCGCGGTGATATTGATGTTGGCCGTCTAAAGCGCCATCGTGAAGAGATCGTCCGGCTCTACGACGCGGGAATTCGCTGGGCCGACGAACAAGTCGGTACCCTGGTGAATGCGATCCGCCGTTCCGGGATATGGGATGAATGCGTCCTGGCTGTCACCGCCGATCACGGAGAGGAATTTTTGGAGCATGGCGGGCGTTTTCATGCGCCGTCGAAGATTACGGAGGAACTTATCCGTGTACCGCTGCTCATACGCGTCCCTGGCGGAATGGCACCGAGTTCACTTAAAGCCATCAATAGTAGCGTCTTCAGCCTGGTGCATCTTGCCCCCACGCTCCTAGATACAGTAGGAATTGCAATTCCCAGCGGCTTTATGGGACACAGCCACTGTCCACTCGACCAGCATCGGGAACGCGCGGCAGTCATCGAGTGCGTCAGTGGATGCACAAATCCGTTTCATGCCAGTGACCGCCTCGGACCGCGAATTGTGGGAATCCGAGAACAACGGTACAAGTTGGTGATGGACTTCGGCTCTGGGTGTGAACAGTTATTCGACCTGGAGAAAGATCCGGGCGAGATCGATCCTTTGCCTCCGGATGCCGAAAAGACTGTCCGCCGGCGATTGCTTGATCAAGCTCGGCTCCATGTGACGAACTCGTTGCGCGGGCACGATTCCGAGCAGAGCATGCGCGCCCGCCTTCGCGACCTCCACTTCGAATGCACCGGCTTACCGGCTGCAGTTCCTGTTTAATGTCAGCAGAGTTTGGAAGCACATGACTCCGGTTCGCGTTCTAGTCGATAGCTTCGCCGACAAGGATCTGCCAAACGCGCAGATGAGCAACGCGCGGGAGATCATCGGCCGGTTGGATCCGGCGCGATTTCATGTCAGCGTGTTTGTCCTGGGTGAACCGGACGCTAGCATTGCGCAGCGGCCAAATACACGGCTGATTCCTCTACCCTCGCACCGGCAGACTCCGCACATTTTTCGTGAGTTTGCTCTTGGAAATTACGACGTTCTGTTTTATTTGAAGTCTGCGCCAGCAACCAAGTGGTACATGCGGCTTCCGCGAAGCTTCAAGCATAATCGGATTAGTATCGGGACCATCGAATCCCAATCTGACCTGCGCAATGAGTCGACAATCACGCCCGAAGCTGTGCGCCTTTGGGAGCAAACGGTGCTGCGATGTGACTATTTGTTCAGCAACTCGCCTCGGGTCCAGCAGAGCCTAAGAACTGAATACGGCCTGTCGAGCGAGATAGTGCCCACCGGGGTAGATACCCATTTCTTTCAACCAGCCTGTGATTCTCAGCCGAAATCCCGTCCCCGGGTTCTGTTTGCCGGCTCCTTACGGCCGTTCAAAGGACCACAATTGCTACTCGATGCCGCGGCACGCTTTCCTAAGGCAGAGTTTATCCTCGCTGGCGCGGGGACAATGGAGGCAGAGCTGAACAGCCGAGTTCAGAGAGAGAATCTCGCAAATGTTGAGCTCCTGGGATTATTGAAGGCGGACGATTTGCTGTGTGAGTATCAGAAAGCCGATGTTTTTTTGTTTCCCTCAAGCTGGGAAGGTTCACCGAAGGTCATTTTGGAGGCCGCCGCCTGTGGCTTGCCAGTCATAGCACGCAAGAATTACCAACCCGAAACCGTGATTGACGGCGAAACGGGATATTTGGTCAGTTCTGACCAAGAACTGTATTCCCGCCTACAAGAACTGCTGCGATCTCCGGATTTGCGAAAGAAGCTCGGACGAGCTGGACGTAAACACGCCGAGCGCTTTGATTGGGACCTGATCACCCGGCGGTGGGAGGAGCTATTTCTCGAGCTGACATTACGCAAGAAATTTTCTTCAGCGGCATGAGTGCTGCGTTGCCCGTGTTGGTTGAGCCGGCGCCGGGACCGCGCAAACGGCTGCACGTGCTCACGCTTACTCCTTTTTACCCCTCTGATGACGATGATGCTCAAGGCTGTTTCGTTGCCGAGCCACTGCGCGCAATGAGGGAATTAGAAATTACCAACAGCGTGCTTGCTGTTCGACCTTTCTATCGCGGCCGGGCGCGGGCGAGCGCATCCGCTCCTTCGGCACAATGGAAGCAGTACTTTTCCTTTCCGGGCGGTGTGGGTTTGCCGATTTCTGGGGCCAGTCTCTTCGCCAGCATTTTCGATACGGTCCGACGCATTCACCGGCGGCACCCTATAGATCTTATTCACGCCCATTCCGCGCTGCCTTGCGGCCATGCCGCATCTCTGTTGAGCCGCCAACTGGGTATTCCCTTTGTGATTACGGTCCACGGGCTGGATGCTTTTTTTACAAACCAGGTCCGTGGATATGCAGGCAAATGGTGTGAGCGAGTTTCGCAGGAGGTCTATCGTTCGGCGCGCGCGGTTGTTTGCATCAGTCGACGAGTGCGCGAGGAAGTAGAAAGACACACCAATGGGCCGCTTTCGACCGCCGTGATCTACAACGGAGTCGACCCAGATATTTTCTATCCAGAACTGGATTCATTGCCATCCAATGTCATACTCAGCGTCGGCAATCTTATCCCCACTAAGGGGCACGAACTGCTGTTGCGAGCTTTCGGTACGATTGAGCAACGCCATCCCGGTTTGCGTTGCGAGGTCATCGGCGATGGTCCCGAACGCTCGCGGCTCAGTGAACTGAGTTTTCAGCTTGGCATCGCAAAAAAAGTAAGTTTCTTCGGACGCCAGACTCGGACCCAGGTTGCCAATGCAATGCGCCGCTGCATGGTATTCGCATTACCTAGTCATTATGAAGGTCTGGGATGTGTTTACCTGGAAGCGATGGCAGCAGGAAAGCCCGTCATCGCCTGCCGGGGGCAAGGCATTGAAGAGATCATCCAGCACGGCACCAATGGCTTTCTAATTGACCCCGGCGATGTCCAGAGCCTCGGCAGCACACTTTCAACATTGTTGGCGGATCCGCAACTCCGCGAGGACATCGGGCGTCATGCCCGCCAAACCATCCTGCAATCCCTCACGTTGGCACATCAGGCCAACCGGCTCGAGCAGATTTACCGAGGGTCCCTGGCGTGAGGCGCCGGCTGACGATCATCACCGAAATCATCGCGCCTTATCGCATTCCGGTTTTCAATGCGCTGGCCGAACATCCAGAAATCGATTTGCACATTATCTTTCTTGCCGAAACCGATCCCACGCAACGCCAATGGCTCGTCTATAAAAATGAAATCAGGTTTTCTTATGAAGTTTTGCCCTCCTGGCGGCGAAGAATGCGCAAGCAGAGTCTCCTGGTTAACTGGGGTGTGACCGCAGCTCTGCGCCGAGCGGCGCCGGAGGTAGTTGTCTGCGGCGGCTACAACTATGTTGCCTCCTGGCGCGCGCTTTCATGGGCTCGGGACAATGAAATCCCATTTCTACTTTGGGGGGAAAGCACTGCCAGGGATCAGCGCTATAACAGCATCCGGATCGAAGCGCTAAAGAGAAAATTCATCCAGCAATGCACCGCTTTGATTGTGCCGGGACGGGCTTCGCTGGAATACGTGAGGGAATATTGCGTCCCCGCGCAACAGATCTTTGTTGCTCCGAACGCAGTCGATACGCATTTTTTTGCCCGACATGCAGAAAAGGTCCGGCACGATCCAGATACTCACCGCAAGATACTAGATGTACCTGCACGATTCTTTTTGTTCGCAGGCAGACTGGTCCCGGAGAAGGGAATCTTCGATCTGCTCGAGGCGTACGCCATGCTGTCCCCTGAATTCAGACAGCAGGTCGCCTTGGTTCTAGTGGGAGATGGGCCGTCGCGGGCCGAAATAATCCGGCGGGCCGCCGCCATCAAATGCGGACTGGTGAAGATTGCCGCCTTTGCTCAACGTGAGCAATTGGCCAGTTACTATGCCCTGGCGGAAACATTTGTGTTTCCCACCCACACTGATCCGTGGGGCCTGGTCGTGAACGAAGCAGCGGCTTGCGGGCTGCCCATCATCGCCAGCAATGTGGCGGGCTGTGTTCCAGATCTGTTGGAAGACCACTGGAACGGCCGTGTGATTCCCGCGCATGACATTGCGCAGCTTGCGGTGGCGATGGAAGAACTGGCCAGCGATGCGCAATTGCGTGCGGTCATGGGCCAGAGAAGCAGGGACCGGGTTCATCACTACTCACCGCAAGCTTGCGCGGCGGGTATTGCCGAAGCAGTGCTATCGTGGGAAGCAATCCTGCATGACTGATCGTGCTTCCAAAATACTCCCGCTCCTCATCGTGATGAGTTGTTGCGCCGCCGGCGCATATCTCGCGGTGTTTCGTCCTGGTTACGCGAATAACTCCGAATACCTTGGTGGGCTGATCTTTCTGCAAATCGTGATTGCGGCGCTTTGGAGTTATCGCCAAAGATTTTTCCCTG
>Ga0070697_100001454_pt1 | contig 18038 bp, 22 predicted proteins | sample KBSK1501metaG_FD_65475 | JGI IMG/M metagenome (GOLD analysis project Ga0070697, IMG submission 65475) | Corn, switchgrass and miscanthus rhizosphere microbial communities from Kellogg Biological Station, Michigan, USA - KBS K1-50-1 metaG | ecosystem: Host-associated > Plants > Roots >... | reverse complement strand
TAGATATGATTAAATAAATCGGCGGATACTACACCGCATGGAATCAGTTGCAAAAATCGTAGAACTTATCGGAAGCTCGGATGAGAGCTGGGAAAAAGCTGCTGCGGTCGCAGTAACGGAGGCAAGAAAGACACTTCATGGAATTACGGGAATAGAAGTAATAGATATGACTGCAAAGATTGAACCAAAAAGTGGAAAGATTATCAAGTACCGAACATGTATCAAGCTGTCATTTGGTGTTGAAGAGGAACGACAATAGTTCTTCGTCCTCAGAACCATCACGTTTTTTTCTCTTTCCAGGAACGGACTAACAGCTAAAGTTATCAACGTGCTCCAAATTCGATGTCAAGCGGTCAACCTGTTTTTTCGGATTTCACACCAGCATTCCCATTCATTGCCACAAGTCTTGCAGACGCCAGTCAACTGTTTGCAGTGTGGACAGTTAACAGTGGTCTGGGGTGGGTTGCCACATTTCATGCAAAAGAAGGGCATTTATACTGCTCTTTCCTCTTCTCTATCTTCCGCAGGAGTCGAAGTTCATAACCCGCGATCCGAATCGTCCTTTGGCCCGGATTCGGGGTGGGCCTCCTGGTTATGGTTTTGAGCTTCTTGTGGTGAGCTAAAGAGTACTCCGCATAGATCGCATTTGTACGCTATTTCTGCCTGGACAGATTCTATCATAGACATAGCTTTGTATACACACTCATCGCATATACACTATCCCTTCTCTCGATCTAGTCCTGGCTCTAAGAATCAGCGGTCACTGTAGGATATTTTTTCTTATTAGCCTCATTTGAGACTAATGTTGGATTGAGATCAATCATTTCACCTGCTGCAAGAGCTATAAAAGGAAGACATGGCCCTGCCCGCTCTAGCGACGTTAGAGACCAGAAGACGAACGAGCAGGGCAGCAGAACGGGTAATTGAGAGCCACCTCAGAATGATTTAAGACTGGCTTAACCATGTTAATTTACGGGTCTGAAGCGGCCGAATTTAATCAGAGGGGAAGTTTAGAATAATTTTCGAACATTACAATGACGGTCTTAGAATATCGCATCCATCCATTCTTGAAAAGTCTCTTCATCTTTAATCGGGTTTTGTGGATCATCCAGAAGCATTTTTGACATGTTCCATGTCGTACTGCATCATGAGCTATAAATAAGAATGAAAATGAAACTAGTGATGCTTTGGGCTGTAAGGTGTACATAACGAGGAAAATTCTAGATCCCGCCGTACCAATGCTCTCAAAGGAATGTAAGGTCTCACTGAACAAAAAGCCTATACCGCCAAGCAGAGCAGAAATATTGAAAAATGTCGCCGGCAAGGATGGCATCCTCTGCATGCTTTCGGACAGGATTGATGCGCAGGTTATGAATGCGGCCGGCCCCAATCTGAGAGTTATTAGTTCGTACAGCACGGGCTTTGAGCACATCGACGTCAAGGAGGCGACTATGAGGGGGATCTATGTCACTTATACTGCAGACATTCTGGCTGAAGCAACGGCAGACCTTACATTTGCGCTGATTCTTGCCTGTGCACGTCGGATCATCAATGCTGACCGATACGTCAGGGCAAATAGATGGAAAGTCGGCTGGTCCCCGGACCTGATGCTTGGATACAATGTGCATGGCACCACACTTGGTATAATCGGTCTTGGCAGGATAGGAGCCGCGGTGGCACGAAGAGCAAAAGGATTCAATATGAAAATATTGTATTACAATCGCAGCAGGAACCTTCATCGGGAATCAGAGCTTGGTGCAGCCTACGCAGAGCTCGACGATCTGCTCGCGCAAAGCGACTTTGTTTCAGTGCATACCAGTCTAAACAGCACGAGTCGCCACATGATCAACAAGAGCAAGCTTTCGCTGATGAAAAAAACTGCATTTTTGATAAATACTGCACGAGGGAACGTGGTAAATGAAGCTGACCTTGCCAAAGCGCTCAAGACCAATCAGATCTCCGGAGCAGCTCTTGACGTATATGAAAATGAACCTTTGCCAAGAACAAGCCCCCTTTTGCAAATGAAAAACGTGGTGTTGTTGCCTCACATTGGAAGCGCGACGTTCCAGACCCGCTCCAAAATGGCTCAAGTCGCTGCCAAGAACTTGCTTGATGTTCTGGCTGGAAAAGAGCCCGATCCACGATTCTTGGTAAACCCGGAAGTGAAAAACGTCCGTCCGTTATGATTTCCTGTTTGGCTTTAGGTGCCACTCACCAGTCGCGTCTATCCATACTTTGCAATCAAGTTTCTTTTCCATCTCGTCCAGCAGTTCTTCAGTCGTCAGGTTCGTTGCTAGAGAAATCTTGGTGATTTTTAGTTTTTCAAGAAACTCTGGCGTGCCATCCTCGATTATCAACTACTTTGACTCCCACTCTTTCTTCTTCCTATCGTATTCTGCGCGGCTGTATACCGGTTTTGCGGGATGACCCATAACGACAGTTTCAGGAGGGACGTCCTTTGTAACTACTGCTGCCATCGCGACGACGCTCCTTTTGCCGACGCGTACCCCCGGCTTGAATACTGATCTCCCCCCTATTATCGCGCCATCCTCTACGATAACACCCACCATCTTGGGGCTCATTGGATACGGGTCATTTGTGAACGCTGCCGCAGGACCTATGAACACATTCTTGCCAATCACCGTGAGAGGCGGGATGTAAACTGATCCTTCAATTCGTGTGTTCTCCCCGATTTTGACTTTGTAGTCGATGTGGGTTAGCGAGCCTATCATGACGTTGTCTCCTATCTCGGCTTCGCTTCCGACGTATGCGAAGTGCCATATCTTGACATTCTTGCCTATTTTGGCTGTTCTAGCGACATAGTTTGTCACGCCGGCCGGAGCGGTATAGTTGCTCATCGCTTTACAGATGCCATGGATTTCCTTGCTTTATAACTTTGTCAGGAATTTTGCTCTGCCATTTCTTCAGGAAATCGATGTCCCGTTCTTTCTGCTTTTCACGAAGCTCGTCAGGCAGCATGACAGGTATCTCATCAATAATCGGGTAGTAGCGGCTACATTTTGTGCAAAAGAGCAGGCCCTCCTTGACCGTCTGGCCTTCCCCGACAATCTCGAACAATTCAAGCGGGTAGTGCTTGTCTATTGGACATGCAAGAATATCGAGCATTGATTTTTTCATTTTAGATCCAAATATACAGGCGAACCAGTATTACTTGACAGTATCGCTGCCTCGGCCACCCTTGTCACGTTTGCAGCGTCGGCTGCGGTCACCACTATCTTTGCCTTGCCTTCTATTGCATCTATGAAATTCTGTAGCTCTAGCGTTAGTGGCTCCTGAAACTGTTTGCGAGGCATTATTGTTGCTTCAGCGTGGTCTATCTTGATCTCTTGCGTCAAAAAGTCGCCGGTGATTATGCCATCGGTGCAGACGGCGCTAAAAGTCCTGACCTTCTTTGGAGTGAGCCAGTTGGATGCGATAATAGCGACCTTCTGCCCTTCAAACCCGAGCATGATTGTTGCGAAGTCTTCAAATGAATGGAAACGCTTGCCGGCGCGCGCAAAGACGACGTTTGGTCGGCTGCCGAAAAGGAACATCGCAGCGTCGATGTCGTGCACCGAAGTGTCGTATATCACGCCTACATCCTTTATGTGAAGCGGCATTCTGTTTTCTCTGTGGAACTCGATCATCATCGGGTCTCCGTACATACCGCCCTCTATGAGCTTCCGAGCATCACTCACTGCAGGGTTGAATCGCTCGACGTAGCCAGATGTCAGGATAACCTTTTTCTTTTCTGCGACGAGCATCATCTCTTCGCACTCTTTGGATGAAAATGACATCGGCTTTTCCACAAATGTATTCACGCCGTGTTCCATCACTTTTTTTGCAACGGTAGCGTGTGTCTTTGTAGGGGTACATACAAGGCAGCCATCAAGACGCTCCTTGTCAAGCATCACTTCAATAGAAGAATATGCCTGCGCGCCGTGCTTGGCTGCTATCTCTTTTGCCCTCGCGGCATCTAGGTCGCATATGACGGCAAGGCAGCCAAGCTCCTTCAGCACTCTTGCGTGGTTCTTGCCCCACCCACCAACCCCAATAACTGCTATCCTGGTGCCTACCATACGGGGGTCAACCAATCCATGTAACCCTTGCTGGTGGCGGATACGATTTTGGCATACATTTCACGGATCCCCTTTGTTACCGGACCTTCCTTCCCGCTGCCGACGGCGTGGCCGTCGACGCCGGTCACAGCCACAATTTCAGCTGCTGTGCCGGTTAGGAATATCTCGTCAGCCATGTATAGCTCTGTTCGCGGGATGGGACGCTCTGAGACTTCGTGGCCCAGATCCTTTGCTATCTTTATGGCGCTTTCGCGGGTTATCCCTTCAAGCGCAGAATCAGCAAAGTAAGGAGTATAGATCTTGCCGCGCCTGACAAGGAAGATGTTCTCGCCTGACGCCTCACTAACGTTACCAGACATGTCAAGCAAGATCGACTCGTCGTAGCCGTTGCGCTTGCTTTCCTGCGTCGCCAGGATCGAATTGAGGTAGTTCCCCGCGGCCTTGGCAAGTGGTGGAGTACTCGTGTCGTTGATGCGGCGCCACGAAGAAACGCATGCCTGGATGCCTTCTTCCCTGAAATACTTTGCAAACGGGAAAGCAATAATGACGGTGTGGGTTGGCGAGTTCTTGGTCACATTCAGGTCTATGCCGTGCAAGCCCACGAAGGTAAGTGGACGGATGTAGCACGAATCTTTCATCTTGTTCCTTTGCAAAAGCGCGACTGTGGCTGCGGCAAGCTCTTTGGCAGAATAATTGAGTGAAATAGAGTAGACCCGTGCAGAGCGGTGAAGCCTTTCCATGTGATCCTGTAGTCTGAAAATGTACATATTGTTTTTCGCTGCGTAGCCACGGATACCTTCAAAGACTGCAGTGCCATAGTGAAGCGCATGCATAAAAACTGGAACCTTGGCGTCTTCCCATTTTACGAATTTGCCGTCGAACCAGACAAAGTCGCCGCCCTTATCCTTCATGTGTATGCAAGCAGAATCCCTCCCTGGCTTATAAAAATCTTGAACTACTTGTAGCCTTCTTTTGGAAACTTCATGCCCATCACCCTCCTGGTGCCGTCTTCCATTCGTGCAAATTTCTTCACAATGTTCCAGTTCTTCTTTATGATCTCTGCCACGGGTTCTGGCACCTTGTCACGCCAATCTTCATTGCCGCCTTCCATAGCCTGCTCATAGAGTTCTTCCTTGACTGACGACGCCGAAATCTCAAGCCTTTCGGCCTTGAGCGGGTTGAGCCTATATGCTTTTAGCATCAATTGTTCTGCCCTGTCGCCAGTGTATGACACAAGTTTTTCTTCCTTTATCTGCGCCTTTATCTGGTTGCGGAGCTCCCACGAACGGGGTGACAGGAGAGGCGGCATGTATTTAGAATATGGTGCGTAAAAGGCATAATCCGGAAACACCGCCACTGAATCGCCAAAGACAGACTCTACCATCGACTTGCGCATCTCGTATGTAAAAGGAAAGCTCTTTGTGTTTATCTCCCGGCCATCCTTGATAAACCGCACAGGGAACACATAGACATGGTAGTCAAGTGTGAGGGTAGAAATTATCGATTCATGCGCCTTTGTCATCGGGTTCAGGTGCGCAAGGTAGATCGCCGCTGAGCTCATATACGTGCCTACAATAGATTTAGGGCTATAATAATAAAAAGTGAAAGAAGCAGCAGGCTTAGCTCTTCTTTATTTCAATTTCAATCGTAGAAACGTTTCTCGTCCTGCCGTCCTCCGATTGCACAGTCTCTGAGCCTATCCTTACGTCGCCTATCTTGTACCCGGCGGTTTCCATCCTCTTCAGCGTGATCTGTGATACGTCGACTGCCCGTCCGATGCTCAGGCCTCTTGCCTTGATTGTCACTGTTGGTTGATTGGCTAGCTGGATCAAGGTTGACGTCACGTATGTCATTAGTGGCTTTTTGCCAATGTATATTGTGTCATGTGGACCGTCTCTGCGTTGGGATGTCTGTTCTTGTGATGGTTGTGGTTCTGACATGAACTGGTTAAGCCCTCAGGGATAATTTAAGCCAACCCACGGTACATAAAGGAATAACAGAAATTATCCTTCTTGATTCCATATGAATAATTCGGGATTATCAGTCATTTAGTATTAATACTATTTTGACCACAACAAAAGTTCATGGATATCTCGAGGATTTGACTGCAGTATAGTATTGCTACGTTACGAACCTGGCAGTAGTTAAGCAAAGGAATTTTGCTTCTTATGGTCTGGGATGTCTGGGCTGATACAAACCAATTTCACTACCGCCTGGCAGCTTAATCTTTGTAATCTCTCCCCATCGCGCATTTGCCACCTTGCTACATTTGACACCTTTGCTTTGTAGCGTTGCCATTTCCTTCTTCAAATCATCACATATTAGATAAAGCTCCTGTTGCTGTTTGCCATTGCTATTACTATCGATTGGATGGAACGCCACTTCTGCTTTAGGTAAGCGAAATATCAGCCATCCATCGCCGGCATCAACATATGCAAAACGCAATATGTCGCGAAAGAAAGCTCTATCCGCATCTCGCTTTTTGCTTTCAATGACTAAATGTGCGCCACTTATGCTCAATGATATAGGGCATTACCTTCCATATGACTGCTCAAGTTTACAATATGTTTTTAAAGTTTGCTTGGCATTGGAGCATACCACTTTCGATAGAATGAAGAAGGTGAAAAGGCAATTTGGATTGTAAATTATTGCCTTGCCAGTTCTAAACAACATAATCAGTTATTCCTCAGTATACGGAGTTAGAATTTAAGTCAACGGTAAGCAAAACATCTTTTGTCGGCGTTGTAGCTTCTGACTGCTATCACTGGCGATACAGACTACATACAAATATGTCGGGAATGACGATGATACCAGTTGTTCGGCAAGAGCGGCGGCGGGTGGAAGACGGAATATGACGACACCCTCTACAAGATATACGACTGGGACGGCAATTTGGCCGGATACTTTTTTCCGCAATATGGAGACATCGAGCCGAAAGATAAGGAAGACGAAATCATTGACGAATTGAACAAGACGCACTCCGATGTGAAGGAGGCGACGCTTTTGCTTCCGATGGTCAAGCTGAGCCTGCTTGACAAACACGAAGGGATGGACATCGACTACGTCATTTCGTCGCTCGAAGCAAACGCTGAACGCACCGGGAATTGGAAAAAGTGGTTGCGCGATAATGCCAAGTCGTTTAAAATAGTCGGCGCTGCAATTCATACTGCTAGGGAAGACCGAAATATGCTTTCGATCGCGCTTGGCATCGTTACGACCATCAAGCTGGGTGAGCGAGAAGTGCGCGACTTTCTGGCTCCCGTCTTAAACAGGCTGCACGAAGACGGGCTTCTGTGATATTTATATGACATGGCCTCTGTGATATTCGGCTATGAAGATCCAGTTCGCGCACCATCTTGTCTGCCTGCAGCACACGGACAAGCAGTTGCGCCTTGCCCTTGAGAGCCTTGCTATGGATGGAGCAAACGAGTGCACAGAAGGATTTCTAAAGTGCGAGGAATGCGGCGCAAGATACCCAATAATTCAGGGTGTGGCCATGGTAGTCAAGGACTTTGCTGCCTACGCGGCAGGGAGATCGCAGACATATGGCAGGTGGCTGCTGGACACCAAGACAAATGAAATGAAGGAGTTCCTAAAGCAGAGCGGATCGAAACTTTCTCCCAGCAATGCAGCAAACGACAGGTACGAAGAAGGCGGCAGCTGGTTTGTTCCCTACAGGTGGACACAGTACGATCATTCTACCGAGGACAGGCTGCTAAAGTCGCTCAGGTGGCGCCTGAAGCCTAACGAAGTTTACAACCGCGTGGTCCATTCCATAAACCCCAAGATGGATGGGGTCGCACTCGACATGGCGTGCTCAGTGGGATACTGTACAATGCTGCTTGCGCAAAAATACGCTTTTGCAATCGGGATCGATATTTCATTTTCATTTATTCGCGAAGCCAGGAAAAGAATGTATGAAGGCAAGCGTGGAAACATGGAGTTTTGTGTGGCCGACTCGCTCAACGCCCCGTTCCACCAAGGCAAATTCGACCTGATACTTGCGCTGAATCTACTCGAGCTTGTAGACCCTGACAAATTGCTTGCGTCTGTTCACAAATTGCTGAAGCCTCACAGCGATGTTGTAATCACCGACCCGTACGACTATAACCGAGAACCTCCGGCTAAAAGGACCTTTGACGGACAGTCATTTCGCGAGCTCGTTGAGGATTCTGGCTTTGAAATTGGGGAGAAGAGCAGCAAAGTCGAGTCGTTCATCCCTTGGGTTCTCAAGGTGAACCAGCGGGCGTACTTGTTCTACTTCGTAGACTATATCAAGGCGAAAAAGATATCCAAGGAGAAATTCTAGTGCAGACTTTTTTCAAACTTTTAAGGACCTTTTGATTTTTGTGACACTGTGAACGCCATAGAAGCGATGCAGGCAGAGATAGGATACCAGGTGGTGAGCTTGCCAAAACAAGTGATGCTATCAGAGAGCAGGAACTGCCTATTTGTTGGCTCGGGTGACTCTTACGTCGCAGGCCTCGCAGCACAGCATCTCTCGGGCGGTCGCGCCCTTTGCTGCTACCCGAGCGACCTGATCCAAAATCCGTCACTGGCAAGCGGCCGTAACGTGCACGTCATTTCAATTTCCGGCAAAACAAAGGCAAATATCATTGCAGCCAAAGTGGCGAAAAGGCGAGGGATTCGCATTACTGCAATTACCGCAAGAGCATCCAGTCCCCTTGCCAGCGCATGCGATCAGACTATTGAATTGAAATACAGAAGCACGGGTGTCACCACCGCAGGAACTATCAGCTTTACCTCGAGTATGCTTGTCTGCAGTTCCCTTGCCGCGAGAGTGAAACTCCCAGACCTTGCAAAGATATACGGTCAGGCTGAAAAGCAGGCGCGACGACTAGACGGCAAGATTGACAGCAAGGGCAGCTATTTCATACTTGGCAACGCCTCGCTGTATCCAATCGCAATTTATGGCGCACTCAAGTTCAATGAAGTTTTTGGCGCAAAAGCAATGCCTTACCAATCCGAAGAGTTTTGCCACTCTCCGCTTTTCAGTGCCAAAAAAGGCGATCAGGTAATAGCAATTGGGAAAGAGGGCAAGGAATTGAGCCAGAGGCTTAATCAAGAGGGATTATCTTCTGTCCATGTCGATTCCAAGGGCTCTGGCATTGGATTGCTGTTGCAGTCAACATTCATTATGCAACTTCTGGTGCTAAAGCTGGCACAAAGGCGCAAGATGACTAACTGCTACTTTTTGAAGAACAACAAGCTGCTCAGTATTAGCTCGGACTTCATTTACGACTAGACTTTTCCACAGGCAACTCCGGTCTGTTACCCCATTCGCCCCACGAACCAAGGTACATCCTTACATTCTTGAAGCCGAGCATCTTCAGAACAACAAAACTGTTGGCAGCGCGGTAACCGCCTTGGCAGTATGTTATCACTTCGGCGTCCTTTGGAAATTTGTACATCTGTCCCAACATTTCAGGACTCTTGAAGACGTCCTGCTCCAGGTTCTCGTTCCAGTCGATGTTAATGGCTGTCGGGATGTGGCCGGCGCGCGCCGCCCTGACGGCCGAACCGTCATACTCTTCCTTTAAGCGAGCATCAACAATGATTGCCTTTTTCTTTTTTATCGCTATTCTTATTCGTGAAAAATCGGCAAGAATCTTGGGATTTGGTTTGTCGTTGAAGTTTGAATGTATAAACGGATGGGTTTTAGTTTCTGTCTTGAACCCCTCCGATTTCCACCTGTTGAGCCCGCCATCCAACATTGCAACCTTGTCGTGGGAGAAATACAACAAGAGCCACACTCCTCTTGCTGCGGACATGCCTGAAACATCATCGTAAAATACGACAAGCTTGTTCTTTGAAACCCCGATGTTTGAAAGCAAGAGCTTTGCCTGCTTGTTGAATTGTCCTATCCCCTGCTTCGAGGTATCAATCCAGTGAAACTGCATAAGGTCGATGTTGACCGCGCCAGGAATATGTGAGTTAGTGTAGCTTGAGAACGGCCGGGCATCGACTATGAGGAGGTCCCTGCTACTGAGGATCTGATGTAGTTTGGAGGCAGATATTACGAGGTCCACAATGGTGCAAGATTTTTTAACAGTGCTAATATTTATTGCTATGAACCACGGAGCTATTACAATTGGCAAGGAAATTAGGGGTCAACCCCGAGACAAAAGCGGGAAAACGCCTCGAGTCAATCCGCAACGCCCACAATGCGCAAAAGATAGGCAGTACGACCCGAATGGAAGACTACCTTGAGGTCGTTTACGAGCTTATAGCCCAGAAAGGTTATGCTACCACAGTTGACATTTCGAGTTACCTAAATGTTAGCTCGCCCAGCGTTACCAAAATGTTGCAGAGGTTGAACGAGAGCGGCCATGTCAACTATGAAAAATACAGGGGGATCAGCCTAACAGAATCAGGCATAGCCGTTGCAAAGAACATCCACGACAGACACGGGGTACTGGCAGAGTTTCTCAAGATTATAGGAGTTGATGAGGACACTGCCAGCCGCGACGCCGAAGGCATCGAACACCACCTGCACCCTGAGACTCTGAAAAAGCTAGAAGAGTTTATCAGGCTTGTGAAGAGCCAAGGGCTGGCCGGATTTCGCTAACGCCGGCTAAGGAATACCTTGATCTCCTGACCAGCGATAATCGCGTTCACTATCTTTCTTCCAGACTCGCTGCGCTTGTCTATTTTCACTCTTGCTTTCTTGCCCACCTGGCTGCTGAGGATGTATTCGTCTTCAACATAGAAGTCGATCGTGCGCCCGACTACATCATCGTCAAGCAGTATGTTGACGGATGATCCACTTTCACTTATGTCAAACTTGATCTCTTTGCCGAGGGTTGGGATCTTGGCCTCGATGTCTATCTTGACTCCTAGCATTTCCTCAAGCTCCGAAACGGTGGCGCCCCCCTTTCCTATAATCCGGGGCGCGGCTTCCTTGCTGACTCTCACCTGCACCTTATTGTCTGAAATGACGTTTACTTCAGCATGCGGATCAAACCTGCGCACTACGTCCATTATCTTGGACTGTGCCAGCTTGCGCACTCCACTGTCCGACTTGGCGCCCTTGGCAATGTTTGCAACCGGGACGACGACGTTCTCTTCTCCGAATGTATAAATCTCGTATTCTATTGCACCGGTTTCAAAATCGCGCACTTCAACCAGCGGCCTTGCCAGATCTTCTTCCGTCATGCCTGTTGGCACCCTGACAGTGAGACTCAATTCATACACTTTCTTGATGCCGCCGTCGCGAACAAAGATTATCGTGTCAAGAATGTGTGGGATCATTCCAAGCTCTACCCGGCCCATGAAACGCTGAATGGCGTCAAGCGGGCTACTTGCGTGCACAACTCCCACCATCCCAACTCCAGCAAGCCTCATGTCTGCAAATACTTCAAAATCCTGCCTCCTTCTGACCTCGTCAAAGATGGTGTAGTCTGGTCTTACCAGAAGCAGTATGTCCACAGCCTTTTCAAAGCTGCCTTCGAGAGGACCGTACTGGGTCACTTCCTCCGGCACCTGCAGGTCGCGGGGCGACTCAAACGTCTTTACTATTTTGTTCTGCTCGAGATAAAACTGTGCCAAGCTGCTTGCAAGTGTGCTCTTGCCCGACCCTGGCGGCCCAGCTATAATGATTCCCTCGGCCTTGCCTGACAGGCGCTCCATCAGTTTTTCACTTGGATTGTAATCTGCAAGCACGAGTCTAACTATTGGCCGGACAATTGTTACTTCAACCCCATCAGAAAATGGAGGCCTTGTTATTGCGATCCTAAAGTTGCCAAACTGGATGACTGTGGCGCCGCTTCTGCTTATTTCAACAGAACCGATGCCTGCAACCCTGCTGGCTTCTGACACCTCCTTTATTATATTTGACAGCTGGGCGTACGTGATCCTATCCTCGCTTATCTTGACGAGCTGGAACTCACCTGGCTTTCCCCGCTTTGCAGTAGGGATTGTGCCTTCTTTCAAATGCACGCTCATTGTGGTCTCGTCAAAGTATTTTTCAAATTCAAGGTTGGTCGTCTTGGTTGGCGCCCGTATGTGCATCGCCTTTATCCCCTGCGCCTCTGCAACCAACGCCTGCACGTAATCGGCCGTAATTAGCGTAGCTGATTCCTGCATCGCAACATCCTTGATTATAGCGTCTATCCTACCGTGTTTTGCCAGCCGGATGTCGTCGATATCCGGGCGCTGACCCACAAATCTCAACCCGATCTTTCTTGCTGAAGCAAGCTCGCGCATTTTCTTTATTTCCTCAAGTCCGACAAAGCCGTGCTCCTTGTTGGTTGATGCCTGTGATTGGAGCTCGTCAAGCACCGCCAGCGGAATTATGATCTCGCTTCCTTCTTCTACGTCGCCGGCTTCAAGCATTTTTGTTATTTCGCCGTCTATGATTATGCTTGTATCAAGGACGAATTTCCTATTGCTCAATTATACTAGCTCCACTATAGCAATTTAAAAAGCATTTTAATAAAACTGCTCACTGAACAATAACAATTTATGGGCGACAGTGGGCGATTTTAGCCGGATGAAGAAAGTACAAGGCATCAATAGGACTAAAAAGTATGCCAACGGCGAGGGAAAAGTTGAGACGTATGGAGATCGGCGGGCTGACTATTTCTATGGTATCTGGTTGCAGCATTGCTACGCTTAACAAGGCGAAGCATTAATTTGACGATGCGACTTGCGCTTTTTGCACTGGGAGTGACGCTTGTTTCCGTAGGTTTTATTTTTTCTCCGGCGTTGGCAGCCAAATACTATGCAGATCAGACCGATTTTACAGAAACTTCCATCCCAGTGGAAAAGTACAATTGGGGCAACTCTATTGAGGGCTGCATATACAAGGAAGATGGCGTGAAAAATTCATACTATGTGTGGACAAAGCTGGCCGTACAAAAATGGCGGCAGGCCCTTCGAGAGTATACTAGTAATCAGGAAGCGTGGGGTTTTACTGCTCATTATGTTAGGACTGAAGCGGCGCTCGAATCATGCAATGTCAAGTTCTACATTTATGATACATACAAGGACTTTCCAGACTATCCACGCCAGACCGGTGCATACACTTACGTGGACAAGAGCGGCCCGTATGCAAGGGTTTACCTTGCTCCAGTCGTGCTGCACGGTGACGGGAAGACCGAGATCAATCTGCCGAATTACGCATTTAGGAATTCTGCAGTGCATGAAGTAGGTCACGTGCTGGGGCTTGGGCACATGCAGTCACAACAGAACTACCTGATGTCGCCACAGTTTGATTTTTGGAAAGAGAAGGACCAGCTGCCAATAACCACCCTCGAGCTTCATGCCCTAGTAGAGGTCTATGGCACCAACGGCTTTGATTGAATCGATATTTTTGCAGAAAGACAATTTGAAGGCAGGCTTATAACGGTTGCAGTGATCATATCAGTGGAAAGCGCACCGAACAACTATTTAGAGGCTAGCTGGCGCACAATCTCTATAGTAATACGCATGCGTAGCGATAAAGCCAGGATCTGTTTCGACTGAACCGACGATCCTGTTGGAAACGTGATGTGATGTAAAAAGATGGGTCACAGATTAAGTATCTGTGTGATTTCTTTCCTAAATCCTTACTAACTCGGAGCTACCGTTATGATAATAGAAAGATGATGCTAAAGGATGTTGAAAAGGTAGAGCTAACTTGCTTGGTTGACAATAATGTGGATGTGCTTTTGCCAAATACGCTTGTAGCTCGTCGAGCCGTCATAGCCAAGAATTGGTATGAGAAACCACTGATAGCGGAGCATGGCTTTTGCGCGGCTTTGACCTTACACATAAACGGAATAAGGCATTCGCTACTGATTGATTCGGGTTTAGATCCATTTGCCGCTTCCCACAATGCGGATGTACTTGGTTTTGACCTTTCTTCTTGTGAATCAGTGATTTCAAGTCATGGACATATCGACCACGCAGGTGGCTTACTCAACCTTAGAAAACAGATGAATCAAAAAAGGAAGATTCCACTCATTCTTCACCGGGATGCCTTTAGGAATAGACTCGTCAAGTTTCAAGATGGTAGAACAATAGACTTACCCGCTCCAAATAGATCTCTTTTGACAGAAGCAGGGTATGAGATTTTCGAAAAGAACGCACATAGTTCATGGTATGATGACAGCGTACTAATTACGGGAGAAATTCCAAGAACCAATAATTTCGAAAAAGGATTTCCCAACCACTATTCTGAGGCCAATGATGGGGAGATTGAAGCAGATCCATTGATCAAAGATGATCAGGCCGTCATTTTGAGTCTCAAGGATAAGGGATTAGTGATTGTCACGGGATGTGGACATGCAGGGATAATAAACACCATAAATTACGCAAAAGAGTTAACCGGGGTAAATAGGATCTACGCTGTGCTTGGAGGAATGCACCTTTCAGGCGGATTATTTGAGCCAATTATCGGTAAAACCGTTGGAGAATTAGAGATATTGAAGCCCAAGCTCGTTGTGCCATGTCATTGCTCAGGCTTGAAAGCTGTTACCGAAATAGCCAGAAAGATGCCTGACGCTTTTCTACAGAACAGCGTCGGAACTAACTATATCTTCTGAATTAGTGTTCATGTATTCTGACAATTCGACATAGATCGACGAAAATCCAAGAATCCTGGGACAGATGTGCTAGACTGACGCAATTAGGGCCATTATGGTATGATGCGATTCCAGCGTCTCCAGATTCGCTTAAAATTACTGCTCCTAACGCCATAAGCTAATCTCTATATAATGAAGACGAGAACAAAATCACTGGATGAATCTTGAATGCTATCTGCAGGCCGGCAAGATAGCAGCCCAAGTGAGGGAGAGTGCTCGCAAGAAGTATTACGTGGGTTCGACCCTTTTTGAGATTTGCGAGTCCGTCGAGGCACAGATACGCAGCATGGGTGGCCAGCCAGCATTTCCTGTTAACACCAGCCTCAACGAGATAGCAGCTCATTACACTGCCGAACCAAACGACGCAACGGTGGTAAAAGAGGGAGACGTTCTCAAGATAGACATCGGGGTGCACATTGACGGTTACATCGCAGATACGGCTGTGACCGTGTGCTATGATCCAAAATATGAGTCACTTGTCAAGGCCGCCGAGGCAGCACTTGGCGAAGCTGTGCGCATGGTAAGAGCCAACACAAAAGCAAGCGACATAGGCAGGGTCATAGAAGGTACCATAATCAAGTTTGGCTTTAGACCGATCCAGAACCTGAGTGGCCACTCACTCCAGCAATATACGATTCATGCAGGCAAGTCGATACCTAATATCTGGACAATAGGATCTTCCTTTACGCTGCTTCCAAACGAAGCGTACGCGATAGAGCCGTTTGTTACGACAAAAGATGGACAAGGAGTAGTCCACGAGGGAAAGACGAGGAATATCTTTGGAATAACATCTAGAAAGCCTGTAAAGGATAAGGAGGCAGACAATCTCTTGGAGTTGATATGGAGCAGGTTCAGGACTCTGCCATTTGCCCTGCGATGGCTCACCAACAAGTACGACGAAAAAGATCTACGCCGGCTTGTCGATATACTAGCGAGGAAAAGAAACGTGCACGCGTACCCGATACTTGTGGAAGGGCATAACAAGATAGTCGTTCAAGCGGAACACACGCTCATCCCGACAGAATCGGTTGCTAACGTCATCACTCTCTAATGCTTGTCTTCTGGCGGGTACTCACCATAGATCGCAATAACAAGCGTGTTTGAAGACGAGCACTTCTTGCACTGCAATCCGGATCGATACACGTAATCGCCTTCCTCAAACTGGCGCCTTGTATTCTCACCACACGCCTGACACTTATCTTCAGTGTATATATCTGGCTTGACTTCCTTTTTCTTGCCAAACAGCATTATTGTCCGACTCCCATTGTGTTTCCAACGCCGATTATCATGACTGACTGCCCTTCGGAAGTCTTGTCCTCGATCACAGAATATACCGTATTGGTTACCTTCTCAAACGCATCGGCTATTTCTTTCCGCATGATGGTAATCGCATCCTGTATCGACTGCTTGACGATGACCGCGTACACCGGTATTTCTAGCCGCGTAGCCACATCCTCTATTTGGTACTTTTCAACGCCAATGCCGCCTATAGCGGCGCCGATGCCCTCTGCCACGTCGCCTGTCCTTTCGCCTTCAAGCTTGAGCGCAGCATCTATCATTACTATGACGTCGATCTTGATTCCCATGTCACCTGCGAGTCGTGTTATGGCTTCGCCGGGTCTCCCTACGGTTCCGGCAGGTCCTTCGGCTTTGAGCAGGTACAGTTTCCTTCCCTTGAATTCATCTTCGCTGTAGACCGTTTCCTTCGCCACCAATTTCTTTTCCTTTCCAAACATCATTTTGCCGACTACCATTGGGCCAATGCCGTCGCCTATTGGCTGGCCCCGCTTGAATGCGTTTATTGCCTTCTGAAGTGCTTCAGCTTCTTCAAGCAAGAGAGGCATTACCATCTGGAGCTGCACTAGAACAAACATGCTGGTGGTACGTTTGCCCATCAGGTAAAAGTGCCTTACAATCTTGTAAATCATGTTAAGGGCTGTCGCTGCTTCCAAAATGTTCTCTACCTTTGAAACCTCCTGGTCGCTTGCACCTGAGCACAATTTTCTAACTTCGGCACGCAGCCGCTCGTCTCTAGTCCTCATTATATGGTCCAGCTTACGCACTATGCCGCTCGGGTCAAGGTCTACCGGCATTATCGTGAAATATTCCAAGAATCTGTCGACGCCAGTAGCCGGGTCGTTTGACGTAAACGTTCTTATCGCGGTCTTGACATAGTTGACCGCTTCCTTCCTCGCGCCTTCCTTCATTGTTTTTAGCTTGCCAAGCGACTTGGAGATTTCTCCCAGAATGACGCGCGACTGGAATTTCTGTGCGTACATCATGAAAAACGGAATTATTGCAATAGAGACAATGTACACCCACAACAACGGGCTGTTAGGGTCAAACTCTGAACCAGCACCGCCAAGCAAGCCGCCCAGTTGAGATAGAAATTGAGAAAAACCTAACATTTGATGCTATTATCCAAATCGAATTCGCCTGCAAGCTAAAATAAAGGTTACTTTCCTTTATGGCAGATGCATTGACACTTGACCATCTTCATGTCAAATGAGCAATCATGGTCTGGCCCACATGCCTGTCCCACCCGCCACTCGCCGGGGCAGTCGCCGTGGCGGTTGCGTTTGCAAAAGAACGTCAGCATCCGCAGTGAAATTGGTGTACAGAAGATTTAATGTTTTGGATCACATCTGGATGTTGAATAACTGGGGCGCGTAGATAGAGCCTTCACGCACCCGCTTCACCTTTGCTACTGACAGGTAGTGCGGCCACAAAGTCACCATTATGCACCCTTCAGGCACACCCTCTGGAACTTCGATAACTTCGATGTCGCTTTCGTTCACGCCGTATTCGCCGAGCTTTTCCTTTGCAAGCCTGACGTGGTCCGAAGGCATGCCGCTGCTATAGAGGTAGACCTTGCCAGCGTATTCTATCCTCTCTGCCATCCGGAGCGGTTACAGTTCTCTGGCACAAAAACGTATCTTACTCAGAGCCTGAGTCGCCAAATATCAGCTTCATTTCGTCAAATGTGAGCTTTTCGCCGCTTGACATCTTCTTGAGGGCTGCTTCCTTCAGGGCGTTCCATCTTTCCTGGTATTCCTTGTCCCGCTTGACGCGCTCTTGCATAGCCTCCTGCCTGGCCACTCTCCGCTCATCCATCTCCTTCTGCTTCCTGTGCCGGTGCTCTGCGGCCTGCATGCGCGATTTCTTGAACGCAATGGCATTTAATTGGGTCTCTATCATTTCTAGCTTGGCGCCGGCTTCCCTAACTGTGTGGATGACCTTTCTGCGATCTTCGTAGAGGTTTTCTCTCTGGTTTATCAGGCTGTCAAGGCTCTCTTTCAGCTTACCTATCTTGCTACCGTATTCCTCTTTCAGATTGAAAATCCGGTTAACCTGATCCTTCAAATGGTCGTAC
>Ga0070697_100001453_pt1 | contig 18039 bp, 22 predicted proteins | sample KBSK1501metaG_FD_65475 | JGI IMG/M metagenome (GOLD analysis project Ga0070697, IMG submission 65475) | Corn, switchgrass and miscanthus rhizosphere microbial communities from Kellogg Biological Station, Michigan, USA - KBS K1-50-1 metaG | ecosystem: Host-associated > Plants > Roots >... | reverse complement strand
CATTCCCTGAGCAATGATCGCGTCGGCGCCCGCGCCTTCCGCGGCTTTTGCCTCGCTGACGGTCGTCGCAGTCGCGAACCACTTAATGCCGCTCGCCTTCATTCGCTGCACGAAATGATCGGGATAAAGTCCCATGATCGACGATATGATCGCGGGCCCCGCCTCTAGAATGGCGTCGCATTGCGCGGCAAAATCCGGCAGCGTCACGTCAGCGGCCTCGCGCGCGACCTCCGGCCCCCAATTACCAAGAAAACGCCGGACCGCATCCTCGGCGACCATATCGCGTTTGGGAGCTGGATCGGGAATCCAAAGATTGAGTTGAAATCCGCCATTGCTGCCCGCACGCACGTCTGAGGCCCAGGCTCTGATCGCATCGGGCTGCATCAGTAGCGCACCGCAGCCCCCCAACCCGCCGGCATTGGCGACCGCAATTGCTAGCGAGGCCGGGCAAGCGCCTGCCATTGGCGCCATGAGGATCGGGACGCGGATATTGAATTCCTCGCAAAACGCATTGGCGCGGGCAATGGCTGGATGAATGGACATGTCGCGCAATCTTACACGAAACAACCCGTATCAGGAGCCCGCGGCGGCATTGGGCGGCCCGTTTATGAATCCGCGCCCTAGCCAGACGCGAGGCTTCGTTTACACTGGCGCTCGCCGAGACGGCACGCCGCGAGCCTTAGAACCGCGGGGGCCGAGGGGAGGGGCGAAGCCCGTGAATATTCCGCTCGATCTATTGGTGGGCGCGCTGGTTTCGGGCGTCTTGCTCGGCGGTTTCTACGCCGCGGTCACCGTCGGCGTCTCGATCTCCTTCGGCATCCTCGACATCGTCAACATCGCGCATCCCGCCTTCATCATTCTCGGCTCGTACGTCGCCTATATCGTCAATCAGCGGCTCGGCATCGATCCGATCGTCGTGAGCATTGTCGTGCTGCCGGCCTTCTATGCGCTCGGCGCCGCCGTCTATCAGATCTATCACCTGTCGTTCGAAAAGCGCGGCCGGGACGCGCTGCGCGGGCTCGCCTTCTTCTTCGGTATTCTGTTCATCACCGAAGTCGCTCTGATTTTGGTATTCGGCGTCGATTTTCGTTACGTCGAGGCTTCCTATATCGGGCCGTCGCTCCACTTCGGGCTTGTCGATCTGCCGCTACGGCTGCTCGTGCCGTGCGTGGTTTCGCTCGTCTTGTTCGCCGGCCTGCAGCTATTTCTGAGCAAGACCTTCATCGGACGCGCGATCATGGCGGTGTCGCAGGATCAACTCGCGCTGCAATTGATGGCTGCCGACCCCGTCCGCATCAAGCGGATCGCGTTCGCGATCTCGATCGCCACCTGCTCGATCGCCGGCGCCTGCCTCATCATCATTCAGCCGGTCGAGCCGTCGGTCGGGCGCGAATATATCGGCCGCATATTCGCGATCTGCGTGCTCGGCGGACTTGGCAGCCTGCCCGGCACCTTGATCGGCGCGATGCTGGTCGGGATCATCGAGAGCATCACCTCGACGTTTTATGGGCCGTCTTGGGCTCCCGCGGTCGCTTTCGGGCTTCTCTTGCTCACGCTTGCAATGCGGCCCTCGGGTCTGTTGGGAAGGTAGCCTTTGCGTTCTCCCGTTTTTTTCCTCATCGCCGTCTTGACGGGCGCGGCCGTCTTTTTCGGCGCGCGGCTCGCGCACAACGATTATCTGTTTTTCGCGGGTTTCGTTATTTTGCAATTCGTCGTGCTGGCGACCGCGTGGAACATCCTCGGCGGATACACCGGCTATGTGAATTTCGGCACGGCCGCGTTTTTCGCGCTCGGCGCCTATAGCTCCGTCCTCATCCACAAACTTTATCCGTTGCCGATCCCCGTTCTGATCCTGATCGGCGGCGTCGTTTCCGGCATTATCGGCCTCGGCATGGGATATCTGACGCTTCGCCTGCGCGGCGCGTTCTTTTCGATCGCGACGCTGGCGCTCGCGGTCGTTTTGCAGACGCTGGTGGTGAACTGGACGTTCGTCGGCGGCTCGCGCGGCGCCTATATCATTCGCCCGAACACGATTCCGCTGATCGGCAACTATATCGAATACCTGTTCCTGATCATGCTCGCGCTTGCGATCATCGCGATTACGACGGCGCATATCATCGAGCGCTCGCAGCTCGGCTACGGCTTCGCGACGATCCGCGACGACGAAATCGCGGCGGAGGCCTCGGGCGTGCCGACACTGCGCTTGAAGCTGATCGCAACGACGATTTCGGGCGCGCTGATGGGCATGGCCGGCGCGCCCTATCCCTATTACATCGGTTATATCGATCCAACCTCCGCCTTCGGGCTCGGTTATGCGGTCAATTCGATCGCCATGCCGATGATCGGCGGCACGACGAGCTGGGTCGGACCGCTGATCGGAGCGATTCTGCTCGGCACCGTCCAGCAGGTCGCGACCGTAACGATCTCGTCGGAGGTCAATCTCCTGATCGTCGGCGTTCTCCTCGTCACCTTCGTGATCGTCGCGCCGAAGGGAATCGTCGGCTACTTTCAGGATCGGCTGCGCGCGCGGAGCAGAAAATGACGGCGCTGCTCGAAATCGGCGGCCTTGGCAAGCGTTTCGGCGGCTTTGTCGCGCTCGACGGCATCGACCTCGCGGTCAAGAAGGGCGAGTGCCTGGGGCTGATCGGGCCGAACGGCTCCGGCAAGAGCACGCTGGTCAACTGCATTTGCGGAACGCTTCGCAACGAGACCGGCTCGGTGATTTTTGACGGTAAACCGCTTGACGGTCTTATCGCGCACCGTCGCACGCGGCTCGGGCTCGCGCGTTCCTTCCAGCTGCCGCGGCCGTTCATGAGCCTCTCGGTCGCCGACAATCTGCGCGTGCCGCTGCTCTATACGGTGCACGCGCGCGAGGGGAGAAGGATCTCGCCCCAGGACATCGAAAATCACTGCGAGGAATTTTTGCATCTTGTCGGTCTCGCCGGCAAGGCGAAGCGATTGCCCATCGATCTCAGCATGGTCGAGATGCGCAAGCTCGAGCTCGCGCGCGCGATGGCGGCGGAGCCGAAATTGCTGATCGCCGACGAGGCGATGGCGGGGCTGTCGCACTCGGAAATCGACGACATTCTCGCCGTGCTCGTTCGCCTGAACGAGCGCGGCATCACCATCATCCTGATCGAGCACATCATGCGCGCGGTGATGGCGTTCTCGCAGCGCGTCGCGGTGCTGGTGTCGGGCAAGAAGATCGCCGACGGCCTGCCGCAGGACGTGATGCGCGATCCCGAAGTGGTGAGGGCGTATCTTGGCCAATAGCATCTTCATCGAGGGCATTCACGCCGCCTACGGCGCGGTCCGCGTGATCGAGGACGTCTCGCTCTCGGCCGCCGACGGCGAGACGGTGGTGCTGTTGGGCACCAACGGCAACGGCAAAAGCACGCTGATGAAATGCATCATGGGCATTCTGCGGCCGAGCGCGGGCAAGATCGTCGCCGAGATCGACGGCAAGCGTCACGACCTCATCGGCCGCGCCACCGAGCAGATCGTCGATCTCGGGATCGCGCTCGTGCCCGAGGGGCGCCGCCTGTTCCCGCGCTTGAGCGTGGAGGAAAATCTCCTGCTCGGCGCCTTCCGCGCCAAGGCGCGGGCGAAGATCAAGTCCAATCTCGATTTCTGCTTCGAGGCGTTTCCGCGGCTCGCCGAGCGGCGCAAACAGCTCGCGGGCTCGATGAGCGGCGGCGAGCAGCAGATGCTGGCGCTTGCCCGCGCCTTGATGCTGGATCCGAAGATTCTGTTGATCGACGAGCCTTCGGTGGGGCTCGCGCCGATTCTCGTCAGCCGCACCATCGACAAGATCAAGGAGCTGAAGGATCGCTACCAGCTGACGGTGTTGATGGCGGAGCAGAATTTTCCGCAGGCGCTTCGCATCGCCGACCGCGGCTACGTGATCGTGCACGGCAAGATCGCCTTCGAGGGCCGCTCGGCGGACGAGCTCAACAACAACGATTTGATTCGGAAATTCTATCTCGGCGTTTGAAGCACGGGCGGGGATCGCGAAAAGTGAAAAGCCCCGCGAGGGATGCGCCTCGCGGGGCTTTACGTCTTGGGCTTAGGCTACTTTGCCTTTTCAAACGGATAGATGATCGTGCCTGACGCATAGCCGGAGGGCGTGAGGACCACCTGCGAAGCGGCATTCCTGAACTGTTCGATGTCGTTGCCCTTCACAGTCTGGAACTGCGTCTGCACGACCCGCGGCTCGGCCCATTCGCCGCCCTTGCCGAACTTCACATAGCCGACCACGGTGGTGAACGTGTTGCTGCGAATGTAGTCGGCGAGCTTCTGATCATCGAGGCTCTTGGTGGCGGTGACCGCTTGCTCCAGGACCTGGAATTGCGCGTAGGCCTGGGGCGCCATGTAATAGCCCAGCGGGTCGACGCCTTCGGCCGCTGCCCTTGATTGATACTTCTTCATGAATTCGGCGGTGCCGGGGAACTGCATCTTCGGCACCGGCAGCCAGAAATCGTAATTGGTGAACCCGTTCAGCAACGGGCCGAGCTGCATTTTGATCGCGGTGTTCTGCAGGCCGACCATCGCGCCGCCGACCATCTTCGGCTTGAAGCCGAGCTCGTTGATGGCGCGCACCATACCGACCGAGTCGGGCGGATAAGAGCAGATCACGACGAGATCCGGGTTGGTGGCCTGGATCGCGCGTACGATCGTCGCGAAATCGGTTGTCGCGGGCGGATAGCGCTTGTCATAAACGATCTTAAGGCCGGCCTTCCTGGCGTTTTCGCGCGCGCCGTCCGAAGCATTGACGGCAAATTCCGCGTCGGCCGCGACGATGGCGACCGTCGTCGGTTTCGGATCCTGTGCCATCGCCACCTCGAAGAAGCCGGTGGTGAAAGACGGTTTCGGGTCGGGGCCGGAGGGAATCATCACGAAATAATTCGGATAGTTGAACTCGGAATTCACCCCGAGTCCCAACATTCCGATGAACAATTTGTTTCGCTGCATCACGACCGGCATCGCCGGAGCGAGCATGTTGGTGCCGTAGCCGCCCATGATGATGTCAACCTTGTCGACATCCAAGAGCTTGGTGTAAATGCCGGGCACCGTCGCCGGTTGGGTCTGGTCGTCGTAGTAGATGAGCTTGACCGGACGGCCGAGCAATCCGCCCTTGGCGTTGACGTCTTCTTCCCAAATTTTGTCGGCGAGCAGCGCGGACTTGCCGTTCGGGCCGAGCCCGCCGGTCATCGCCATGCTGAAGCCGATCTTGATCGGCTCGCCGGATTGCGCCGCGGCGCCGCCTACCCACGCCAAGGCCGCGCAGGCCGCGATGAGAGCCGTCGCAAGCATTTTGTGCTTGAATTGTGCAAGCATTTGGTCTCCTCCCCAAAGATTATAGTTTTGAATATCTTAGGCGGAATCGGCGCACGTGCGCTAGAGGGTCGTTTTGCTGCGCCGCGCTCAGCCCGGCGTGGCGTCGCCGCCCTCGACAATGATGGTTTCGACCTCGCCGGCGCCCTTGCGCCGGAAGGCCGCCGCCGCGTCGTATTCCTTCGAAGTAAAGCAGGCCACGGCTTGGTCGAGCGTCGGAAATTCGATGACGATAAAGCGATGAAACTTGTCCGGGCCCTCCATGATCCGGAAGCGGCCGCCGCGGGCGAGCGCCTTGCCGCCATAGCGGGCGATGATCTCGGGCACGCGATCGGTGTATTTCTTGTATTCGACCGGATCGTTGATCTTGGCGCGGGCAACCCAATAGGCGGGCATTCGCTGGCTCCTGGACAGAATCTTAGGATGGGCCGAAACTCTCCCCGACTTGGCTTCAATCGCGGGCAAAAACCGCGAAGCGCACAATCGGATTCACGAGGAGGATATCATGCCGCTTTCCTTCATGGAGCATTTCCTGATCCAGGCGGAGGACATCGAGGCGACCAAGGAATGGTACGTCAACGTGCTGGGCTTCCGGGTCGGCCCGCATCCCGATTTCAAGTTTCCGGTCTACTGGCTCTATCTCGGCGACCACGACGTGCTGCATCTGACGGTGGGCGGCGGCAAGGTGTCCGACAACCGGAAGAAGTATCTCGGCCAGGAATCGCAGGCGACGCGGGGCTCCGGCGTCATCGACCACGTCGCCTTCCGCGCCAGCGGCCTCGATGAGCTGGTCGCGCACCTGAAAAAATTGAACATCGAATTCAAGGAGCGCCGCGTCGACGACCAGAGCCTTTACCAGCTCTTCCTGTTCGATCCGAACGGGGTGAAGGTCGAGCTCAATTTCGCCGCCGCCGAAGCCAAGGGCCGCAAAGCCGCGGTGATGGCCTCGGAAATGACCGCGCCCAACTGAGCGGGCGGAAGATCGCGCGAGCGGGAGCAAACCATGTCTTTTGTGACGGAAGCCAATCTCACCGACCTTGCCGTGGAGCGGTGGAAGAACATTTCGGATCCGCGGCTCAGGCAGATCATGACCGCGCTGATCAAGCACCTGCACGGCTTCGTGCGCGAGGTCGAACTCAGCGAGGTGGAATGGGCGACGGCGATCGACTGGCTGACGCGCACCGGCAAGATGTGCACCGACAAGCGCCAGGAGTTCATCCTCGCCTCCGACGTGCTCGGCGTCTCGATGCTCGTGGACGCGATCAACCACCGGCTCGCCACCGGCGCGACGCCGACGACGGTGACCGGGCCGTTCCACGTGCACGATTCGCCGGAACTGGGGACCGGCGCCAACATGGCCGACGGCGCGCCGGGAATCCCGTGCTTCGTCTCGGGCTTCGTGCGCGGCCTCGACGGCAAGCCGATCAAGGGCGCCGTCCTCGACGTGTGGCAAACCGACGGCGAGGGGTTTTACGAGGCGCAACGCGAGACGGACGGCCCGTGGCTGCGCGCGATCTATCACAGCGGCGCGGACGGCTCCTATGTCATCCGCACGGTGGCGCCGGTCGGCTACACGATTCCGATGGACGGCACCGTCGGCGAATTGATGACCCGCACCCAGATCAGCCACATGCGCCCCGCCCACATCCATTTTCTCGTCGAGGCGCCGGGCTATCACCGCATCATCACCCACATCTTCCAGGCGGGCGACCGCTTCATCGACACCGACGTCGTGTTCGGGGTGAAGGAGCCGTTGATCGTCCCGTTCGAGCAAAAGCCCGGCGGCCGCACGCCGAGCGGCGAGACGAGCGACAAGCCTTTCTATGACGTGAAATACGACTTCACGCTGCAATCCGCCGCCTGACCGGGCTTTGGAGTTCCGCCATGAAATTCTTTTCGTTCTGGCGCTCGCTCGCTTCGTTCCGCGTGCGCATCGCGCTCAATCTCAAGAAAATCGAGACCGAGGTGGTGCACGTCAACATTCTCAAGGGCGAACAGCACACGGAGGCCTTTCGCAAGATCAATCCGCAAATGCTGATTCCGGCGCTCGACGACGGCAAGGGGCCGATCCTGTTCCAGTCGCTCGCCATTCTCGAATATCTCGAGGAGACGCATCCGAAGCCGCCGCTCCTGCCGAAGGAGGCGCGCGCGCGCGCCTGGGTGAGGGGGCTTGCCGAAATCGTCGCCTGCGACGCGCATCCCTTGATCGTTCCGCGCGTTCGCAACTTTCTCGAACAGGAATTCAAGTTGGAGGAGCCGGCGCGGCTGCAATGGATCCGGCACTGGTTCGTCGAGGGCTACAAGGCGCTCGAATCGCATCTCGCGAACGACGGCGTGACGGGGCGTTATTCTTGCGGCGACGCGATCACGCTCGCCGACATCTGCCTCGTCAGCCATTCGGTCGGCGGCGAGTTCTTCGATCGCGGGCCGGAGCCCTACCCCCACGTCGCGCGCATCGCCGCGGCCTGCCTGAAAGACGACGCCTTCGCCCGCGCGCACCCGCTGAAACAGCCGGGCGCACCGGCGAAAATCGGGCACTAGGGGTTCGCCGCCGAGCGGCCGCGATCTTATGTCGGCATCTTATCGAAGTTGGGAATATCCGTTGACGTCACGTCCCAAGCCGGCCGGGATTTCGCGTACACCACCCGCTGCGGCGAAAACCAATGGTGGTTGTCGACGCAGCCGATCGCAACATTGATCAATCCGGGATAAGCCGAGTTCTCGCCATAAATGCGGCTGCCGCAGGTCGGGCAAAAATGGCGGGTGTTGATGTTGCCGCTATCGGCGGTGGAGGCGTAACTGCTGGTCCTTCCCTCGATCGCCACGTCTTCCTTTTTGAAGCGCGCGAGCGACATGTGGCCGGTGCCGGATGCGCGTTGACAGTCCTTGCAATGACACTGGCCCATGCCCACGGGTTCGGCATTGATCGTGAGGCGCACGGCGCCGCAGAGGCATCGGGCGGTTGCAAAAGGCGCATGGGACATCGCTGTTGTTCCTATCGACGAGCAAGTCTCGAGCAAGGCGAGACGCGGACTATCCTAGTGCACGTCGCCCGCCGCCTCAACGGGGGGAAATCTTGCGGGTGCGGGTGCGAAACGTTTTCTTCCAGCGCGCGCGGATTTTTGCGATCTCGTCCTCGATGCGGTCGAGAAACCGCCGCGCCTCGCCGCCGAGCGGCCGGCGCGCCGGCGAGATCACCACGAATTCGGCGAACAGCGGCGGGTCGACGATCGGATTGACGACGAGGTCGCCGCGGCCGACGTCGTTGATGCAGATGATGCTCGGCAGCACCGCGACCCAATCGGAGCGCGCGACGAATTCGAGCGTGCCGATCATCGCGTCCATCTCGATCTTGTCCTCGATCGGAATGCCGTTGGTCTGGAAATAAGTCTCCAGGTTGCGGCGGCGGATGTTATGGGTGCCGGGCACGACGATCTTCAGCGGCAGGCAATCGGCAAGGCGCATTGGCGCGAGCGCGGTGAGCCCGCGCGCGCGGCCGGAAATCAGCATCTCGCGGTCGCGCGCCAAGAGCCGCGACTTCAGGCCGACGCGGCCCTCGAAGGTCGGCACCACGGCGAAATCCAACTCCTCGGCGAGCACCATGTCGGTGAGTACGGCGCTATAGCCTTCGACGATTCTAAGCTTCACGTCGGGGTAGTCGCGGACGTAATCCTTGAGCGCGGGGGCGAGTGCGGCGCGCGTGAAGGTCGGCATCAGCCCGACGCGGAGGTTGCCGGAAAGGCGGCCGGCGAGCGCGCGCATTTCCTCGCCCGCCGTCTGCAGCGTGCCGACGGCCTCGATGCAGCGCCGATAGTAGCGAGTGCCCGCCGGCGTCGGCCGCACGCCCTTGGCGGAGCGCTCGAACAGGCGCACGCCGATGCTGCGCTCGACCGCGGCGATGTGCTGCGAGATGCCGGATTGGGTGGCATTTTCGCGCGTTGCCGCCCGCGTAAACGAGCCCTCCTCGCAGACGGCGATGACGGCGCGGACCTGGTGCAGGCTCAGTTTTTCGCTCATTAGAAATTCTAATCCTACACCCCATAAGATATTATTTCAATTGAGGGCATTGCATCGCTAAATTTTTACGGAAACCGGCGGGGGAACGCCGGAGGCAAAGCCAGCGAAAAGCGGGGACGTCGATGCAATTGGGCTTTTTCACCATGCCGATCCATCCGCTCGACAAGGATTGGCGGCAGTCGCTGCGCGAGGACCGCGAGGCGTTCATCCTCGCCGACGAGCTCGGCTTCAACGAGGGCTATGTCGGCGAGCACGCCACGGATCGCGCGGAAAACATCACCTCGTGCGCGATGTTCATCGCCACGCTCGCGCACGCGACCAAGCGGATCAAGCTCGGCACCGGCACGGTGAATTTGCCGAACACGCATCCGGCGGCGGTCGCCTCGCAAATCGCCATGCTCGACCATCTGTTGGACGGCCGCTTCATCTTCGGCATCAGCCCCGGCGGGTTGCTCTCCGACGCCGAGGCGTTCGGCAATCTCGACGCCGACCGCAACGCGATGTTTCTCGAGGCGATCAATCAGGTGCTGGCGATCTGGGCCGGCGAGCCGCCCTACAATCTCAAGGGCAAGTACTGGAATATCGCGGTCGAGCGCCAGTTCATCCCGGAGCTCGGGCAGGGCTTTCTGCCCAAGCCGTTGCAGCAGCCGCACCCGCCGATCGTGGTAACGGCGGTGGCGCCGTTCTCCAAGGGCGTGACGGAAGCGGCGGCGCGCGGCTGGGATCCGATCTCGGCGAACTTCTTGATGCCGGCCTGGGTCAAGAGCCACTGGCCGAAATACGCCGAGGGCTGCGCGCGCGCCGGGCGGGCGGCCGACCCGGCCAATTGGCGCGTGGCAAAAAGCATCTTCGTCGCCGACGACGACAAGACGGCGCGCGAATACGCCACCTCGGCGGAGAGCCCCTACCGTTATTATTACAACCAGCTCGCCACCAAGCTGATCAAGAACGGCCGCATCGAATTGTTCAAGACCGCGCGCGAGCAGCCCGACGAGGCGGTGACCATCGACGGCATCTGCGAGGAGCTCATCATCCACGGCTCGCCGCAGAAGGTGGTCGATGAACTGCTCGCTTTCCGCGAGCATGTCGGCGACTTCGGCACGCTGCTTTATGCCGGCAAGGACTGGCGCGACCGCGGGCTCGCGCGCCGCTCGATGGTGTTGATGGCGGAAAAAGTGCTGCCCGCGATCAACGCCGCGATCGGGTATGCCCCCAAGCGCGCGGCGGCGCGCTGACGATGTCGGGTTTCTCGCAGCGGGCGAAGCCGCAAAAATTCCGCGACAAGCTGAAGGCGCGGCAGTTCGTCATCACGGCGGAGATCACGCCGCCCGTTTCCTGCGCGCGCGAGGACCTGGTTGCGCTGGCGCGGCCGCTGATCGGCTTCGCCGACGCGGTCAACGTCACCGACGGCGCCAGCGCGCAACCGCACGTCTCCGCGCTCGCCGCCGCCTCGATCCTGGCGGCGGAAGGACTGGAGCCGATCATGCAGTTCGTCTGCCGCGACAAGAACCGGATCGCGCTGCAGAGCGAGCTCTTGGCGGCGGCGACGCTCAATCTGCGAAATCTTCTCATCCTGCGCGGCGACGATCCGTCGGCGGGCGATCAGCCCGACGCCAAGCCGGTCTTCGATCTCGATCCGGTCGGTCTCATGCGAACGGCGCAGGCGTTGCGCGACCAGGGCGAATTTCCCTACGGGCGCAAGGTCAAGGGCCGGGCGGATTTTTTTATCGGCGCCGCCGACGCGCCGATCGATCCGCCCGCCGGCTGGAAGCCGCAAGGGCTGATCGCCAAAATGAACGCCGGCGCCGAATTCGTGCAGACGCAGTTCTGCATGGATGCCGGGCTGCTCGCGCGCTACATGCAGCGGCTCGCCGGGCACGGCATCCCGGAAAAAATGCATTTCCTGGTCGGCATCGCCGCGCTGAAATCGGCGCGCTCGGCGCGCTGGATGCGCGAGCGGCTCTACGGGACGATCATGCCGGAGCGCGTGATCGAGCGCATGGAGCGCGCCGCCGATGCGCCGGCCGAAGGCCGCCGCATCGCGCTTGAATTGATCGAGCACTATGCGAAAATTCCCGGCGTCGCCGGGGTCCACATCATGGGCCCGTCGAGCGGCGAGACGATCCCGGAGATTATTTCGCAGGCGCGGATGCTGCGCGCCTAGAGCGTGTGCTGCACGGTCGAGAGGTTGGCGCAAACCATGAAAATGATCCGGATATCGATTTTGGCGATCGGCACCTTTGTCGCGTGCGGTGTTTACGCCGGGGAAGCGGCTGCCGCCGATTGGATCGCCATTGCCGCCACGCACTGGAAGGACGGGGGAGGGACGGCGCATTCCGCCATCGGTTACTCAGGGGTTCGCCATTCGGAAGACGAAGCCGGGGCGAGCGCGTTGGCGGCTTGCAGGTCCTCCGGCGGCGTCGGCTGCAAGGTGCTTGGCGCGTGGGACTCCGGATGCATTTACATCACCAGCGGCGGATCAAGCGAAAAGGCCGGCTACGGTGCCGGCGGGAGCGTCGAGCAGGCGCTCAGCAACTGCCGCGGCGAAGGATTGGTCTGCAGGCAGCCGGTCGGCGGCTGTATAGAATAATGTCAGGAGCATCGAGTCTGCTCGCTGAGCGGAATGCACGAGTTTGAATTTTCGTGCGGAGCCGCCCTCGGCCGCGCACGTTGATGTTTGTTCATTGGGGTCAAGCGGACTCAATGCAGACCGCCCTCGCTTGTGAGACTGACCCAAAGCGGACTTTGCGCTACTCCGCTATCTGCTCACCCGATCCGCCGAACTCAGCGGGAAGATCTTTCATCTTCGGGAGTCCGTCCCGCATCGGCAGAACAGTCTCGGCGTAGTTGATGTGGACGCCGGGGCTAAACTTCAGCGTAGGCAGCGTAGCGGCGAATACATCGACCAATTTCAGCGAAGGGTGGTTGGTCATCAAATGGCCGCCGCATTTCTTGCAGAATTGCCGTTCGCTCCCTGGCGTCTTCCGGAACACGCCGAGATGTTCGGCACCGGCCGTGACCCGCACGGCATCGGGCTTCCAAAGCGTAAAAGCGTTGACGGGACCACCCGACCACGAACGGCATGATCGGCAATGACAATACCCCATGCCTTCGGGTTTCCCGGAGACCTCTATTTGAACTGTTCCGCAGAAACATTCGCCCTTGAGTGCCGCCATGGCCACTACCTCATTCATGTCGCCGGCCAAGGCTATGCTAGGTCCGCAGCAGTTGCCAGCCCGTACTCACGCGATGCCCCCGTTTCATTCGCTATCAGGTGCATGACGGGAAGCTTAGCGCGGCCAGCCGGCGAGCAGGCCGCGCAGCGCCGCGACGAAGGCGAGCGGCTGATCGATCATCACGTGATGCTCGGCGTCGGGAATCTCGATCTTTGGCGAGTCGGGCGGCGCGAGCTGCATCACGTATTCGAGCAGCTTCCCCGACATCAGCTTCGAGCGGCTGCCCCACATCAGCGCGACCGGGCACTTGATCATGGTGAGCTCGAGCGCGAGATCCGGCAGCTCGAATTGGTGCCACATGAAGGGATCGAACTTCCAGGTCCAGCCCTCGCCGCTCTCGCCGCCGACGCGCTTCAACGAGTGGCGGGCGATGTAGTCGACGATGAAGGTATTGTCGCAAGACTGGATCGGCGCGAGGCGAAAGCGCGCGAGCGCGGCGTTGAAGCTCGGATAGACGCGGTTCGGGCGCGGCTCGCGGCTCGACTTGCGCCGTTCGCGCCGCGCCTTGCGCTCCGCCGGCGACCACAGCGGCGTGTCGACGACGACCGCCGCGCGTAAGCGCTCGCCATGCGCGATGCCGCAAGCGATGGTCGGCACGCCGCCGAAGGAATGGCCGACGAAGACCGGTTTTTCCTCCGCCTCGAACAGGCCGGTATGATCGGCGACCGCCATCATCTCGTCGACGAAGGCGTCCAACGTATAGTGCTCGCGCCAATCGGAGCCGCCCATGCCGGACCACGACAGCGCGGCGACGCGATAGTGGGCGGCGAAGAAGGGGGCGATGAAGCTCCACCAGTCGGCGTGGGCGCCGTTGCCGTGCAGGAACAAAATGCCCGGCTTGCCGCGCTCGCCCCAGGCGAGCGTCTCGATCTTGGCCCCTCGGACCTCGACCGAGCTCCGCTCCGGCTTCTGTTCGATGGCGTGGCGGAACCAGCCGGGCGCGGGCGGTGCCTGCCCGGCGAACGCGGCGAGCGGGGCGTAAAGCCTCGGGTCCTTGGTTTCCTGGTCCACGATATGGTTTCTCAGCCTGCCGCTGCCTGGGCGTTGGTGATTTCGATGCGGCCCTGGTCCAGCGCGCTTTCGGGCACGATGTCGCTGTCGCGGTCGGAGATCGTTTCGATCTTCGCCGCGAGCTGGTCGGCGGCATCTTGGCCGATGCCGATAAAGGCGCCGGGCGTGAGCGTGACGTAGGCGCGCTCGAAGGAGCCGGCGCCGGCGCACAGAATCGCCCGCGTGGGTGCTGCTTCCGAGGCGAGGTAGACGACCGCCGGCGACACCGCTTCGGGTTTCATCCGGGCGAGCAGCTCCGCCGGCAGCAGGCCTTCGGTCATGCGGGTGGCGGCGGTGGGCGCGAGGCAGTTGACGCGGATGTTGTGCTTGGCGCCTTCGAGCGAAAGCGTCTGCATGAGGCCGACGAGCGCCATCTTGGCGGCGCCGTAATTCGACTGGCCGAAATTGCCGTAGAGGCCCGACGACGAGGTGGTGAGCACGACGCGGCCGTAATTCTGCGCGCGCATGATTTCCCACACCGCCTTGGTGCAATGGACCGCGCCCATCAGGTGGACGTCGAGCACGGCGCGGAAATCCGCGATCTCCATCTTGGCGAAGGTCTTGTCGCGCAAGATGCCGGCGTTGTTGACGAGGATGTCGACGCGGCCCCATTTCTGCATCGCCGCCGCGACCATTGCCTCGACGGCGGCGTGATCGGTGACGGAGGCGCCGTTGGCGATGCCTTCGCCGCCGGCAGCAACGATTTCCTCGACCACTTTTTCCGCCGCGCTTGCCGAGCCGCCGCTGCCGTCGCGCCCGCCGCCGAGATCGTTGACGACGACTTTGGCGCCGCGCGCGGCCAACGCCCGCGCGTGCGCGCGCCCGAGCCCGCCGCCGGCGCCGGTGACGATCGCGACCTTTCCCTTGAATTCGATGGCCATGCTGGAATCCGCCCCTGATACCCGCCCTGCTCGCGCGCCCTTGTAGGGGACGCCCGGCTTCCTGCAAAGCGGACTTTCGGCGCTAAGCGCCGCCAGCGGACAAGGCCAAGGCTGACTAGCGCATGGCGCGATCTTTTCGCTAGCTTGGTCATTCCCAATGCCATCCACGAGAGAAGGGTGCCGCGATGAGACCGCTCCTGGGATCGTGTGTTGCGCTAGGCCTTGTCCTCGCGCCTGCCGCGCAAGCGCAGAGTTATCCCGAACGCCCGATCAAGTTGCTCATTCCGCTCGCGGCCGCGAGCGCCGTCGATGTCGTCGCGCGCATCGTCGCCGACAAGATGAGCGGGATCCTCGGCCAGAATTTCTACGTAGAGAACGAGCCGGGCGCCGCCGGACTGATCGGGATGCGGACAGGCGCGCGCGCCGCGCCAGACGGCTACACGGTGCTCGCCGTCAACGACAGCGTCATCACCATGCTGCCCAATATGCGGGCCGACGCGGGCTACGACCCGTTCAAGGATTTTACGCCGGTGACGCAGCTCGTGGGCATCCAGTGGGTGCTTGCCGCGAACCCATTGTTTCCGGTGAAGACCGTTGGCGAGCTTGTCGCGCTGGCGCGCGAGAAACCGGGTGTCATCAATTACGCCTCGGGCGGCTATGGCAGTCCCCAGCATATCGCCGCCGAGATGTTCTCCCGTGCCGTCAACGTGCAGATGGCGCATGTGCCCTATCGCGGGGTGACGCCCGCAGTAACCGACGTGGTTGCCGGCCATACGCCGGTGCTGTTCACCGCATTTTCCACGGTTTCGCAATTCCTGCCGGACAATCGCGTTCGCATCCTCGCGACGACGACGCCCGCGCGGATGGCGCAGCTTCCGGACGTTCCGACGATGGCGGAGTCGGGAGTTCCTGGATTCAGCTTCGGAACCTGGGCCGCGCTTTTGGTGCCGGCGAAGACGCCGCCTGAAATCGTAGCGAGACTGAACGCCGCCGCCGTTGCCGCGTTGAACGACCCCGCCGTGCGGAAGAAGCTCGTGGATCTCGGCTACGAAGTGATTGGCAGTTCGCCGGAGCAATTCACCGTCTTCATGCGCCAAGAATATGTTCGCACGGGCGGCCTCATCCGCGCGGCGAATATCCACTTGGAATGAAGGGGCGGCCAATAGCGGCCATCAGCGACCTCCCGCCGCGAAAACTCAGCCGCGCCGCGCCGCCTTGATTGCGGCGACGTCGATCTTCTTCATGCCCATCATCGCGTCAAATGCGCGCTTTGCCTCCTCGCCGCCGCGCGCCATCGCCTCGGTCAGCACGCGCGGCGTGATTTGCCACGACACGCCCCACTTGTCTTTGCACCAGCCGCACTGGCTCTCCTGGCCGCCATTGCCGACGATGGCGTTCCAATAGCGGTCGGTCTCGGCTTGATCGTCAGTGGCGATCTGGAACGAGAAGGCTTCGCTATGCTTGAATGCAGGACCGCCGTTGAGGCCGATACAAGCGACGCCGGCAACTTTGAATTCGACGATCAGCACGTCTCCCTTCTTGCCGGATGGGTAGTCACCGGGCGCACGGTGGATGGCGCCAACCGCGCTGTCGGGAAAGGTCTCGGCATAAAAGCGAGCGGCGGCCTCGGCGTCCTTATCGTACCAGAGGCAAATCGTGTTTTTTGCCATTGCATGTCCTTTCGCTTTGAAGCAACGCGACCGAAGTACTGCAATGCAGCGAATGCCGCGAAGTTCCAATGGCCTACATCAGGTTTTGACCCGAAAGTATAATCGGGTCACCGACCTTTCAATTCCTGTCCAGCGCACTTTAGTCGCAGCAGCATCGCGGAACCGGAACCGGCCCGCGCGCATTGTCCGGGCAAGGGCGACGCCATTCAGGAGCGCAAGCCATGCCCTCACCTCATAATATCATCTTGACGAGCGCAGCCGTGGCGCTGATCGCCATCGCCGGGACGGCGCTAGCCGAACCGCCGCATCCGCAGGGTGCGGTCACGCAGCAAGGCGGTGTCGTCCCGCAGACTCCGACGCTGCCCGAGCTCCACCTCAGCAATGCGCAGCGCGAGCTTATCCGCCAGGCGGTACTCCCCGAGCCCAACGAAATCGAATTCAAGCTCAAGAGCACGAAAGCCGCCAAGGACTTCAACCCGCAGATCGGCGCGACGCTGCCGAAGGGCATCGTGCCGCAGGGCTTTCCAACGCCGGTGCTCACGCAGCTGCCGCCGGTGCGCGACTACGGCTACGTGAAGATGAAGGACCAAGTGCTGATCGTGAACGCGTTGACGCGCAAAATTGTCGACCTGTTCCCGGAGACGCAGGCGCTGAATTGAGCGCGTCCCGTCGCAGGTGCCGTCAGTGTTTGCTGCGGGACTGTTTGTCCTCGATAGGCTTGATGCGTTTGTCCGCAGGCTTCTGGCCAGTCGACGTGTTGCCGCCTGTGGCCGAGACCGGGTGATTGCCACGCAGAATATCAACGATGCCGTTGCCAGGACGAGTCGTGGCGGGCACGGAACCGGTACACTTGCCTTTGTTCGTGCAAACGATTGAGGTACCCTTATCGCCGTTCATGCACCCATAACCCCCGTCTTTCAGACCGCCCGCAAAGGCGCCGCCGGCGGCTTCGCATTTTTGCTGAATCTCGCCGATTCCATGAGTGCCGCTAATGGTAACTTCTTTTGCCATTGTCGGGGCACTTGAGAATGCGAAAGTGCCAAATATCATCAAGCCGAAAGCAAAAACCGGAACCTTGCGCATTTAAGCCTCCCTGATTCAACGCGCGATTTTTCACGCTTCGCACTTGGTCGCAATCCAACGCGGCAAGAGCGTCGACGACTTCAAGCCCGGCGGCACGATGAATGCCGTCGCTAGTCTTGGCGCCCGCATCCCTCACCGCTCGGCTTGCATTTTATCGGCTTGTTGGTGCCGGTTACCGTACTACCACCGGGGCACCCGGCCGGCTTCGGAGTCCACCAGCACTGCGGCGTCCCATGCCCGCCGCCCTTGGAGGGCCCATGCCCTCCCTCATTCGATTTGACAACGGTACCTGCAGCGCCCGCATCGGCCAACAGAACGATGCTCATTGTCAAAACCGCGCTAAAAAGGCTGAACTTCCCTAATACGGCGACGAAGTTGCGCATGCGCTTCTCCGTAAAGACCCTGCCCCTCCAAAGAAATCATATTCCTTCCCCTCGGGCATTGTCACGCCCCAGAATACCGGCGTCGGGGGCTTTTTTTTGCGCATCGCGAATGTCGGCTTTGGGTCAATCGCGACCGAGCCATTCGACGACTCGCGCGAGCCTGGCTTGTCGAAGTGACGAAACTTATCCGCGAATCGGCCGTTGGCGTTGCGCTAGCCAAAGGAGTTTTCCATGAAACGCCAAATTTCAATTGTCGTGGGCGTTACGCTGGCAGGCTTCGCAGCCAGCTCGACGCTCGCCCTGTCGCAGGATAATCCACCGGCGCAAGAGGAGGCGCGTACGGCGTTGATGGCGCCGGCTTCGGCCCAAGTGTCATCAGGTCCAA
>Ga0070697_100001450_pt1 | contig 18048 bp, 17 predicted proteins | sample KBSK1501metaG_FD_65475 | JGI IMG/M metagenome (GOLD analysis project Ga0070697, IMG submission 65475) | Corn, switchgrass and miscanthus rhizosphere microbial communities from Kellogg Biological Station, Michigan, USA - KBS K1-50-1 metaG | ecosystem: Host-associated > Plants > Roots >... | reverse complement strand
AGCGTCCCCTCGTACAGCAGGGTCATTTTCGCGATCTCGTCGGGAGAGTATTCCTCGTCGAGACCGGAGCGGACGCGAAGTTGCGAGCGGGGGGCTTTGCGGACTGGTAGATCTTCTTCGAGATCCTCTACATCACGTGCTTCTACGAGCATTCGGTACACCGGTTCTGTTGTGGGTTTGAGGTTATCTCGCCATTCATTGTCCTTGAGGACAGTGTTTGCCGAGCACACCCTTCAGGGTGTGAAATTACGGGCGGAAACCTACCCAGGGAACCGTGCCCGCGCCAGTTCAACTACCCGCGCGACCTGCTCCTCCAGCGTGAGTGCCGTCGTATCCAGCAAAACCGCGTCTGCGGCCGCTTTCAGGGGGGCCACTTGGCGGTTCGAATCGGCGGCGTCCCGAGCCGCCAACGCCTGACTCTCCCGCCGTACCAGCTCGACGTCCACCGCGTCTCCCCGCTGAGAAAGCCGGCGCCGAGCGCGTTCAGCGGGCGTCGCCGTCAGGAAAACCTTCAGGGGCGCCTCGGGAAACACGACGGTTCCGATATCCCGCCCATCCACGACCACACCTCCAGATCCTCCACCAACTTCCATACCCTCCACGGCCCTTCTTTGCTGGGTGTTTACCCAGGTGCGGATTTCCGGAATGGCGGCGACGACCGAAACATTCTGCGTCACCCGCTCACCACGGATCGCTTCCTCGACCGCCACGCCCGCCACCTCGGGCCGGAACACGTTGCCCACGAGGACGAGCCGCACGGGCAGTTCATCGGCGAGAGCCAGAATCCGCTGCTCGCTCCACCTTTCGCCGCCCTCCGCCGCCTTCCGCCGCCCTCCGGCGCCTTCTTCTTGATCCAGCGCCGCGAGCGTCAATGCGCGATACAGCGCTCCCGAATCGAGATGCACCCAGCCGAGGCGCTCGGCGACTTTGCCGGCCGTCGAGCTCTTCCCGGAGGCCGCGGGGCCGTCGATCGCGATTACGCGAAGCATCGCTTCAGGTCGCGAAAGAAGTTGGGATAACTGATCGCCACCGACTTCTTTTCCGAGAGCTTCACACTCGCTCCCGCGACGGTGCCGAGCACGGCGAAAGCCATCGCGAGGCGATGATCCGAGGCCGTATCGACTCGACCCCGAGGAGGCTGCTCCGTGCCTTCGACGTGCAGGTCGTTCCCTAGGGCCTCAGCCCGAACCCCCAGTCCCCTCAAATTCGCGGCGATCAGCTCGAGGCGGTTGCTCTCTTTCACCCGCAGCTCTCCCACCTCGCGGAATACCGTCTCGCCACGCGCGCGACTCGCGAGCACCGCGAGCACGGGGACCTCATCCACCAGCGTCGGGATTTCCGGGGCGGTGACTTCCGTTCCCGCGAGGCGTGCCGGGCGCGCTACGAGATCGGCGACGGGCTCGCCGCCTTCATCGCGCAGATTCACCCGCTCGACGCGGGCGCCCATCCGCTCGAGCACGACGAGAACACCGGTGCGGGTCGGATTCACGCCCACGTTCTCGATCAGGATCTCACCCTCTCGAGCGAGCACCGCCGCACCGACCATGAAGGCCGCGGACGAGATGTCGCCGGGCACCGTCATCGTGAATGCGGGAATGCTGGTGCCGGACGGCTCATAGCTGAGCGCACCATTGTGCTCGTGAATGCCTAAGCCCAAATGGGTGAATAGACGCTCGGTGTGATCACGCGAGCGGTACGGTTCACGAATGGTGACCGGTACCTTGCCTGTGAGCGCAGCGAGCAGGATCGCACTCTTCACCTGCGCACTGGCGACTGGACTGGTGTAGCTGAGCCCGCGCAGCTTCCCGCCCCGAATCGTGAGCGGCAGGCCGTCTCCCTTTTCCTTTATATCGGCGCCCATCTGCTTGAGCGGTTCCGTTACACGACGCATCGGCCGGCGTCGCAGCGACGCATCACCCGTGAGCGTCGCGCTCCCGGGCAGTCCGGCCAGCATCCCAAGAATCAGGCGCGCCGTCGTACCTGAGTTGCCGCAATCCAGCCGTGCGTGGTGCGTCGTGCGTCGTGCGTGGGAAACCCGGACGATGCTTTCGCGAATTGGAGAGATCTCGGCGCCCAGCTGTCGCAACACCCGCGCGCTCGACTTCACGTCGTCGCCGGTGAGCAAACCGGTCAGCTCGCTCTTCCCTTTCGCGAGCGCCGCGAGCATGAGGACGCGGTGAGAGATGCTTTTGTCGCCCGGCGCCCGAACGACGCCGCTAACCAAGCCGTCTCCGCCACGTCGCGGCGCGCGTGAGCCAGTCGGTGAGGGCAGTCGCGTCCCCCACCTCCAGCGCGCGCTCGACGGTGCCGAGGGACTCTTCGAGCGCGCGGAGCGCGGGCAGGATCTCGTCGCGGTTCATGAGCAGGATCTCCGTCCACAGCGCGGGCTCGCTGGCGGCGAGCCGGGTCGTGTCCGCGGCTCCCGCGCCGAACGTCGATCCCGGCGGCGCATGCCGCGCGAGGAAATCACCCAGGAGCGAGGCAATCACCTGCGGGACGTGGCTCGTGGCCGCGAGCTGCGCGTCGTGGCGCGCGGCATCCAGCACGACCGTCTCCGCTTCGAGGACGTCTTCCCAGAAATGCACGACTTCGCGCGCGGCGTCCCCACCGTCTTTGCACGGCGTCACGTACACCACCGCGCCCCGAAACAGATCGGCGCGCGCGGCCTCGAAGCCATGCCGGTGGGTGCCGGCGAGCGGATGGCTGCCCGCGAAGCGTTTCGGAATGCCGAGGCGTTCGGCGCCCGCTACGATGCCGCGTTTGACCGATCCGACGTCGGTAACGTAGGAGCCGGGCTTGAGATGCGGGAGCAGTGCGGCGAGCTGGGCGAGATTTGCCGCGGGTGGAGCCGCGAGAACGAGGAGATCGGCCATCCGCGCCACGTCGGTAGCGCGGGCGGGGGCATCGTCGAGCGCGCCTTCTTGTGCCGCCAGGGCACGCTCGGCCGGTTCGGGCGACCACCCGACGACCGCAATGCCATCCCCGCGTCCCGGCCGCTTCACCTGGCGGGCAATCGAACCGCCAATCGCGCCGAGCCCGATCAGGCCGAGGGTCTGGGGTCGCACGGCTTGGAAGGTACACGGCGCCCGCATATTATGGAGCCCCATGCAAGCCGGACGGGGTGTGCCGAGCATCACCCGAATCTTCGCGGCGACGTTCATCGCCGTCGCGCTCGTCGGCCTGATCACACAGGTCGCGACGTGGAGGAGTGCCCGCGCCACGCAGACCGCGATGGTCGAGCTGGCGCAGCGCCTCGAGCGCATTCAACGCCTCGGCCCATCCCCCGTGATCGCCACGGAAGCCAGCGCCGCGTCGGAGCTGGCGGCCGATGCCGGCGACGATGCGGTCCAGGCCGCGCTGACCGCGAGCGTGTTGTTCGCCGCGATTCTCGGCGTGCTCGGACTCGGGTTCTGGTACAACCGCCGCCGGCTGGCGGCCCCCTTTTCGCGTATCACCGCCGCGCTGCAGCGGGTGGCGGAGGGACAGTTCGGCGCGCCCCTACCGGAGGATCAGCCCGGCGAGTTCGGCGCGATCGCGCGCGGCGTGAACCACATGGCGAAGTCGCTGGCGTGGCGCGAAGAGCTGCAGGCATATCTGTCGCAGCTGCTCGCCGCGTTGAACACCTCGGCCGATGACGCCACAGCGGGGCTGGGCCAGGCTCTCGGGGTCATCGCCGGCGCCACCAAGGCCACCGGCGTCGTGCTCTATCAACCGGCATTTGACGCGAACGAATGGTCGCCCAGCGTCGTCCGTGGGGTGGAAGCCCGCCCCGTTTCCCGCGCCACGATGCGCGATCTCATGGGGGACGCGACGCAGGCGGTTCACTATCACGGCGAGGGCGCGCAGGCGGTCCGGCACCAGCTCCGTCTCACCATGCCGATGCCGCAGGGACTCGTGCTCGTGCCGCTGCGCGCCGGCACCAGGCTCGTGGGCGTCCTGGAGGTCATCCCGGGCGCTACGTTCGGCGCTGATGAGCGTGCGGCACTCGATCAAGCGGCTCCCAACCTCGCGATCGCGTGCGAGCGCGGCGCGGCCCATCACAACACCCGGCGCCTGGCTGTCGAAGTCCGCCAGACCGCGAAGCGGCTGGAGCAGCTCAACACCGACCTCGACGGGGCGATGAAGACGAAGGATCAGTTCCTGTCGAACATTTCCCACGAGCTGCGGACACCCCTCAACAGCATCATCGGGTTCACGGATCTCCTGCTCACGCAGGACCTCGGTTCGCCACTTTCGGCCCAGCAGCGCGACTTCCTGGAGACGGTCGGTCGCAACGGGCACCAGTTGTTGCAGCTCATCAACGAGCTGCTCGATCTCCAGCGCATCGCCGCGGGCCGGATGGAGCTGAAGCCGGAGCCCGTCGTCGTGGCGACGCTGCTCAACGAAGCAGCCAACAGCGTACAAGCGCAGGTGCAGAAGCACGAGCATACGCTGGTCGTGACGCCACCGCCGCCGGAGCTCCGCGTCTTCGCGGATGGGGGGCGGGTGCGGCAGGTTCTCCTCAACCTGCTCTCTAACGCGATCAAGTTCACGCCCGACGGAGGCCGCATTACGGTCGTCGCGGCACCCGTGAATGGCGCTGACGACTCGGTAGTGCGCATCGCGGTGACGGATACGGGGATCGGCATCGCCCCGGAGGATCAGCCCAAGCTGTTCAAGGAGTTTTCCCAGCTCGACGCCTCGGCGAGCCGCAAGTATGAAGGAACGGGATTGGGTCTCGCCCTCTCCCGCCAGCTGGTGGAGCTGCACAGCGGCAGCATGGGTGTCGAGAGCGAGATGGGGAAAGGCAGCACCTTCTGGTTCACGCTGCCACAGGCGCGGTGAGGGTGGCCACGATCGTGATCGTCGAGGATCAACCCGACAGTTTGAAGCTCCTGACCACCCTGCTCACGATCAAAGGACATCAGGTGATCGGCCTGGCAAATGGTGACCGACTGGCCGAGGTCGTGCGCAATCAGCAGCCCGCGCCCGCGCTCGTGTTACTCGACATCCAGCTACCGGGTCGGGATGGATATGCGCTGCTCGAGGAACTGAAAGGACTGCCCGAGCGCTCCTGGAAAGTCGTCGCGCTGACGGCGCACGCATTGCCGGAGGATCGCGCGCGCGCCAGTGCTGCCGGATTCGACGGTTACATCACGAAGCCGATCGATGTTCGTACGTTCCCCGCGGAAGTCGCGCGCTACCTGGGAGGATGACTCATGGGTGGGATAGTGTTGCTGCTCGGGCGGATCGTGTTCTCATTCTTCTTCATTTACTCCGGCTTCAATCATCTCACCAAGCTCAGCATGTACGCGCAATACGCCGGAGCTTCTGGTGTCCCCGCGCCGACGGTGCTGACGGCGGTCTCGGGTCTCATGCTGCTGGCGGGCGGGCTGAGCATCCTGCTGGGCGTACAGGCGCGCTGGGGTGCGATACTCATCGCCGCGTTTCTCGTTCCCGCGGCGTTCATGGTTCACAAGTTTTGGGGAATCGCCGATCCGATGATGGCGGCGAATCAGGCGGCGCACTTCTGGAAGAACATCGCGCTCACGGGTGCATGCCTGATGCTTTTTGCGCTCGCGACCTTGTACCCGGGGCGCTGGCCGTACAGCATCGGCCGCGCGGCAACGCCACCGCCCGCTTAGGGCCGGTCTGGTGCCGGCGTCCGCTCGTGCCTGTGGCGCGGGGCTCTGGGCGCCACGGGCGGATGCGGATTCGGATTGGGATTGGCGTCCGCTTCGTGCAGCGTGATGGAGCCGTTCACCGTCACGAGCTTCAGCGCGGGGCCGCCATTGCCGATCGTGCCGCGGAGATGCCGGGGACTGATCTTCCCGACGATTTTCACGGGGAGGTCGGTTTGGACTCGGCCGTTGACGGTCTCGGCATCGATGTTCGCGTTGATCCTCACCGGTAGGCCCGCGCTCACCGAGCCGTTGACGGTCGTCAGTTTCACGTCGCCGGTCGTCAGCGCCTGCATGTTCGCTTCGATGCTGCCGTTCACCGTCGTCGCGTTGACCGGGCCAGTCGAGGTGTTCACGGCGATGCGCCCGTTTACCGTCGCCGCGCCTACCGGCGCGCTGACGCCGTCGATCTCCAGCCCGCCGTTTACGGTGGAGACATCGACGGGAACGTTCCGCGGCAGCTGCACGGTGAACCGGACCGCGACGTCGTTTTTCTTCACGCCATTCATGCGATAATCGCCGCCTTCATTGCAGCGGCGTTCGCGCGCGTCCCACAGCGCGCAGACCGTGAGGCCACGTTCGGTCAGCACCGGAACGAGCTGGACGCTCTGCGGATCGGAGGCGCGCCAGCTCTTCTCGACCTGGATGACCAGGCTGTCGCCGGTCGCCGCCACGACCTCGATCGGACCATTCGTGTTCCGGATCCAGACGCGCTGCGTCGGCGTGATGAGGGCCTTGTACTCCCACTCATCGCCCACCTCGCGACCATGCCCGAACAGGTCGCTGCCCTCGCCGTCACCCCAATTGAAATCCCCGAACGAGCCCAGGGTACCGAGGGGTGAGGGGACACGGATCTTGATGCTGCGGATGAAGAGCCCAGCGCCAACCACCAAGCCGAAGAGCACGCCGCCGCGAATGATCTCGCGACGCCACGTGCGCCAAAACCGCTTAGCCGGAGTGGGACTGGGGGCTACCTGATCCAAATGCATGTCCATGGTTACGGGTGGTACGCTCCTTCAATCTTATAAGTTTCGGCCCAGAAGCGCGACCGCCCGCCACAAGGGCGGGCGGCGCGTGCTGCTTTAGATGGTACACTTGTCCAGGGGAGGAGCCTCAACGATGACGGGAGCAAGTGTCCCGCCATACCAGACGCGATTGGCGTCCGCCGTGGGGCTCGGGTTTTCGGTCGCTGCGGCCACGCGGCGGTAGGTCTCCGCGCGACTCACGCTCATGGCGGCTTGGGCGGCGAAGCCGTATCCGAACGTCAGGATCGTCGCAATCAGCAGGGTCAGGCCGCGCATCTCATCCTCCAGCTAGAGACATGTTCGAATCATTCAGAGGGTAAGACGCTGCGACCGCGGGAAAGGTTGCACGGCTATTTGACTTGACATGTTCTGGACGTGATCCCTGCCACACTACGAAACGATGGGGCGAATGCTCGGGGCAGGAATCGAACCTGCAAGGGGTTGCCCCCGAGGGATTTTAAGTCCCTTGCGTTTACCAATTTCGCCACCCGAGCGGACGGTGAATTATAGCCGTTCCGTGTGCGCTCCCGACGACGCATGCACCTCGCTGATGGGCGGCTCGCGACCGTAGGCTTTGCGAAACGCGATCCGAATCGCTTCTCCCACCCGCTCCTGGCTCCCCGCTCCCCGCTCTTTCACCAACACGATCGCCGCACCACCCCACCCGGCCCCCGTCAGCCGCGCACCTAACGCGCCGGCCCGCTTGGCGGCGCTCACGACTGTGTCTAGCTCGGGCGAGCTGCACTCGTACAGCCTGCGACACGATTCATGGGACTCATACAGCAACTTCCCAAATCGGGTCAGCTTCCCCTGCGCGAGCAGCTGAGCCGCGAAGCGCGTGCGCGCCGTTTCGCTCACGACGTGCACGGCGCGCGAGCGGAACGGCTCGCGCAGCGCGCGCTTGAGTCGCGGCAGCCATTCCGCCGGCCAGCTCGCCAACCAAACCAGCTCCGGGAGCTCGATCTTCAGCCGTTTCACCGCTTCTTCGCACTGCGCGCGACGCTGATTGAGCGCGCCAGCCGACAGTTCGTGGCGCACCCCGGTGTCGACGAGCAGTAAACGCGCATTGAACGGGATCTGCGTTGCCTCGAGGGACGCGCACTCGAACAACAACGCGTGGTCGCGCTTGCCGAGCGCCGTGATGGTCTGGTCCATCACGCCGCAGTGCACACCGACATGATCGTGCTCGGCGCGGAACGCGACGCCGGCGATCTGCCGCGCCGTCAGGGATGGTGCGAGCGCCTTCGCGACCGCGACCGACAGCGCCGCCGATGATGCGAGTCCCGCACCAACCGGCACATCGGATGTGACCGCGACCCGCACTGGTACATCGGGCGACAGCGCCTCGAGCGCCCACAGCTCGCGCAGCACGCCCGCGAGGTACGCGACCCAGCCTTTGGGGAGCTCCTCTTGCCATTTGACACGCACCACCTGCGGGTGCCGCGACGAGATCGCCTCGAGCACGCCGGCGTCGCCGTCGCGACCGGGACCAACCGCTGCTGCGGTGCGTTGCGCGATCGCGATCGGCAGGACGGGACCGCCGTTGTAGTCGGTGTGTTCGCCGATCAGGTTGACGCGACCCGGTGCCGACGCCGCGGACCTAGGTATTGTCCCAAAGGTTTGGTGAAACAGGTCTATCGCGGGTCGTGGCATTGCGTTGACAAGGTTTGCGGCCAATGCTACCGTATCGCGGCCGGATTCACCACTTTCACTCCCATTCTGCTCGTGGAGACCACGTTATGCGGCGGTTTGCGTTGTTGCTGCTCGCCGGAGCGTCTGCGCTTGTCGCCGCCTCGCCTGCCGCGCTATCTGCGCAGGGGTTCGGTGTTTACGAGCACAACAGCTGTGCCATGGGCCGCGCCGGCGTGACCGCCGCGATGCCCTGTGCCGACGGCTCCGCGATCTTCTTCAATCCAGCGGGGTTAGCCGGGCTGTCGGGCACCCATATCAGCGGCGGCGTGACGCTGATCGGCGCCCAAGGTGGCTTCACCGACGACTTCCTCGGCTCACGCAGCGATCTGAAGAACCCGTTGATCCCCGTTCCAAATTTCTACATCTCACGCGCCTTCAGCCCGAAGTTCACCGCCGGCATTGGCGTCTTCGCGCCGTATGGTCTCGAAACGAAATGGGACCCCAACAGCTTCTCAGGCCGGTTCCTCGGCTATAACACCAACGTGCGGTCGATCTACATCCAGCCGACGCTCGGCTATCAGATCACTCCGAAGCTGAAGGTCGGGATCGGCGTCGCGTACATCACTAGCAAGTTGGAGCTCCACCAGCGCGCCGACCTGTCCACGCAGCTCGTGCCCGACGCGTTACGCATTCCGGCAGGTCTCCCCGCCGGCACGACGTTCGCGATGTTGGGCGTTGCGACCGGCACCGACTTCGCCGATGCCGCGCTCGACGCCACCGGATCGGGATTTGCGGTCAACTTCGGCGGGATCTGGCAGGTCACGGACAAGCTGAGTATCGGCGGGCACTGGCTGACGAAGAAGACGATCGACTACGACGGCGACGCAACGTTCACCCAGATCCCGACGGGGCTGCAACTCCCCGTCGCGATCGGTCCCATCCCTGCCGGCTTCCAGGTCGATAACCTGCTCAGTGGTCAGTTCACGAGCGGCGCGCCGCTGGCGAACGGCGCCGTCTCGACGTCGATCATCATGCCACCGCAGGGAACGATTGGCTTCGCATACAAGGCCAACAATGAGTGGACGTTCATGGCCGACTACCAGTACGTCGTGTGGGGCTGGTTCAACGACGTGCCGATCAATTTTGCGAACCCGGCGACACCCGATCTCGATCTCCATCCGGCCAACAAGGACACGCACGGCTTCCGGTTCGGCACCGAATACCAGTACAACGACAAGGTGAAGCTGCGAGGCGGGTACCTGTATCACACCGGCGCGTCCCCGGCGCAGTTCGTGACGCCGCTGTTGCCCGAGGCTGCGCGCAACGAATTCACGATCGGCGCCGGCCTCGCGCTGACGCCGCGCTTCCATGCGGACCTGGCATATCAATACATCAAACAAAGCGACCGCCGCGGCACCGTGAACCTCGCCGCCGGCAACACCGGTCTCTACGATTTCTCGGCCCACCTGTTCGGGGCCGGGTTCGCATTCACCTTCTGAGGGCCTCGGACTCATGATTCGAACCGTTCGATTCTCGGCCGCAGTCCTCGGACTCGTGGTGGCTGCTGCGGCGTGCAATAACGACAAGCTGAACCGGCCCTTTGCGAATACGCCGGTCGATGCCCTGTTCGACCGCTACGTCTCGATGGGCAACTCGATCACCGCGGGATTCCAGTCGGGCGGGATCAACGACAGCACGCAGCAGCAATCGTATCCGGTGCTGCTCGCGCGCGCGATGCGCTCCCCGTTCTTCGTGCCCCGGCTCACCAACCCCGGCTGTCCGCCACCCTACACGAACGTCTTCACCGGGGCGCGGGTCACTCCGACGGGCTTCCCGACGAGCACGGCGACGAGCTGCTACCTGCGCACCATTCCATCGGTGCCGCCGCCCTACGTCAGCAACACCGCCGTGCCCGGCGCCGAGGTCGAGGATCTCTTCAATAATCTCGACACGGCATCGAACGCGAACAGTCTCACGCAATTCATCCTGGGCGGTTTGACGCAAGTGCGGATGCTGCGGCGCGCGCAGCCGACCTTCGTGTCGCTCTGGATCGGCAACAACGACGTGCTCGGTGCCGCGACCAGCTCGACCAACGGCGGCGACAGCACGAAGATCACGTCCGTCACGAATTTCCAGGCGCGCTACGGTGCATTGCTCGACTCGATCGAGACGGCCGCCCCGCAGGGCGCGATTCTGATCGGCGTCGCCAACGTCACGGCGATTCCGTTCTTCTCGCGAGGCTCTACCTACCTCGGCGCCAAGCTGGCCAATCAGCTCCCCCCTGCGATGACGGTCACCGCGAATTGCGCGCCGCCGCGCGGCGATTCGGTGCTGGTGCCATTCCCGTTTGGCGCCGCGTTGGTTGCTGCCGCCGCAGCGGGTCAACCCACGACGCTGGACTGCACCGAGATCCAGACGGTGCAGCCGGCCGAGCTCGTCAAGCTCGTGGGCGCGGTGACGGCGTACAATGCGTTCATCTCCCAGCAGGCGACCGCTCATGGCTGGGCGTATCTCGATCCGAACCCCACCCTCGACTCGTTGCGTGCTCTGCCGCAGCCGAACACGGTGGTCCGTCCGTTCCCGCTCATCGGCCAACCGTGCTCGGCGAATCCGTTCGGGACAGGGTTCTCGTGCGACGCCGTGCATCCGAGTGCGGCGACGCAGAAGCTGATCGCACAGAAGCTGCGGGCGGCGATCAACGCGGCGTACGGGACCAGCATTCCAGCGGTTCCTTGAACTCGGAGCTGCATGAGCGGTACTAGCTGTTAATGGGCGGGAATGAGCGGTAACAGGCGGCAACGGGCGGCAACGGCGATTCCGTTGCCGCTTCTGCTTACGGTATTGGTTGTACTCCTACCTGCGACAACACGCGCGCAGGCGATGCCCCGCACCGATACCCCGCGCGCCGGCACGCTGCGCTTCACATTCGAGCCCATCATCTCGACCTGGGAACGCGAGTTCACCGCCAACGGGCGTGAGCAGCGCGTCGGCGCGTCGCTGCCTGCAAACGTGTTGGTGCGCGAGGAACGGCGAGTCACGGCGTTCGCCCTCGACTTCGGCATCACCAACAGGATCGCGGTGGGCGTCAATGTTCCGCTCGTGCGCGTCAACACGCATGCCACCTATCCGCTCGACAGCCTCGGTGCGCAGGCGCCCGATAGCGCGGCGCAGGCGCTGGACTCCGTGCTCCAGGACACGACCTACGCGTTCGACCCGATCGCGAACACGTCGCGGCGTTTGCGGTACTTCGCCGGCGACGTCGAGGTGCAGGCGAAGTATCGGATGCTCGAGACCCACAGCTTCGCGCTGAGCGGCGCACTCGTCGTACGCCTGCCGACGGGACACCAGGACTCCCCGAACAACTTGTTCGACTTGTCGACTGGCGATCACCAGACCGACATCGAGCTGCAGGTGGCGCAGGAGCTGACGCTGTTCGATCGGGTTTGGCTGAACGGTGCGATCCGGCTGGGACGCCAGCAGCCGGGCACGCGTTCCCGCCGCGTTGGCCCGCAGTCCACGCTGCTGCTGCCACACGCCGCGCTCGCCACGCTCAACTGGGACCCCGGCGACTACGCCGCGGTCGATGTCGCGCCGATGCTCCGGCTCGCGAAACACTTCGGAGTCGGTCTGACGGCCGGCTACTGGACGCAGCAGCGTGATCGCTACTCCTATCGCTCGATGCAGGACTCAACCGCCCTCGCGACGCGATTGGGTGCTCCCGTCGCCGCGAGCGTCTTGGATGCGGGAACGGGCGTGCGGCGCACACGACTCGGCTTCGCGATGACCTACCTGGGATCAGACGTGGAAGGCAGCTTGTCCTTCGAGCAAACCGTCAGCGCGGTGGGCGACCAGGTTCCGGTTGCGAGCGTGTTTCGGATTGTGATGCGGACGTCGCGCTGGCCGTTCTGAGCAATTCGACGGCGTGGCGACGCGCGGTCGCCATGTCGGCGTCGCCCAGCATCCGCGCGATTTCCTTCACCCGATTCTCCCCATCGACTACCGCGACATCGCTCGTTGCGACGCCGCCCTTCTTTCCCTTCGCGACAACCAGCTGCTGATCAGCATAGACGGCGATCTGCGGTAAGTGCGTGATGACCAGCGCCTGCCGCCCTTCACGCGACACATCCACCAGCGCCTCGCCCACACGCCCGCCCACTTCGCCACCGATGCCCTGATCGATTTCGTCGAATACGAGCGTCGGGACCACGTCGTGCACCGCCAGCACGACCTTCAGCGCCAGCATGAGTCGCGACAGCTCCCCGCCGGACGCGACTCTCGCCAGCGGTCTGGCCTCGAGACCCTCGTTGAGCTTGACAGTGAAGACGACGTCCTCGCCACCTCGTGCGTCGTGCGTCGTGCGTCGTAACAACTCGGTGAAGAACTTCCCGCCCTCCATGCCCAGCGAGGGCAGCAGCTTGTTCACGGCACGCGCCAGCTTCTTTGCACCAGCGGTTCGCTTCGCCGTGAGCGCCTCGGTCGCGCGCTGGAACTCGGCCGACGCCTTCTCGCGATCGGTCGCGATGTTGTGGAGATCGAGGTCGGCCGTATCCAGCAGCTCCAGCTCTCGGCCCGCAGTGTCCCGTGCCGCCAGGACGTCCGGAATCGTGGGGCCGTGCTTTTGCTGGAGGCGAAACAGCAAATCGCGCCGCTGCTCGACCGCGTTCAGGCGTTCGGGGTCGGCTTCGATCTCACTCGCGTAGCTCCTCGCCGCCTGGGCCAGCTCGGCTGAGCTCGCGAATGCCGAGTCCAGCAGCTCCTGCCACTTGCCGAGCGAGGCATCGACGCGGAGCAGGTTCGCGAGGATCTTTTGCGCCTTGGTGAGGCCCGACGCGTCGACCGCCTCCTCCAGGTCGCGCGCTAGCCTGCCGAGCTCCTCGGCGTGCGCCAGCCGTTTCGCCTCGACGTCCAGCGCCTCATCTTCGCCGACCTTGGGCTGGACGCGCTCGATCTCCTGCAGCACGTGCCGCAAATAGTCGGCCTTTTTGCGCACCTCTTCCTGGCGTGTCGTCAGCTCAGCTTCGCGCTGGCTCAGATCCTTCAGTCGCAAGTAGGCGTCGCGCACCGCGACGCGTTCCACATCGGCATCGGCGTACGCGTCGAGCATGTCACGCTGGGGGTCAGGCCGAAGCAATGACTGGGTTTCGTGCTGGCCGTGCAGGTCGACGAGGAGGCTGCCGAGCTCGCTGAGTACGCCGATGGTCACGGGCGAGCCGTTGATCCAGGCACGCGACTTCCCTTCTCTCAGCACCTCGCGCTTCAGGACCAGCCTGCCGTCTTCGAGCTCGATACCTAGCTCGGCAAACGGCGACAACAGATGCCGGTGCACGGCGGCGCCAAACTCAAACGCCCCTTCGACGATGGTCTTCTCGGCACCAGGTCGGACGATGTCAGCCGAGGCACGCTCGCCCAGCAGCAGCGCGAGGGCGTCGACGACCATCGATTTGCCCGCGCCGGTTTCGCCGGTGAGGACGTTCAGGCCAGGCTGGAATGGAAGGGTAACGTCGGCGATGACGGCCAAGTCACGAACGCGTAATTCGGTCAGCATGGGCAGTTTGTAGGGGCGCAGCATGCTGCGCCCCTACACAATTCTCTACTTTCGGGTTCGATCACTCAAGTCGCCCCAATGCAGCTTCTTCCGCAGCCGCTTGAAGAAGCCTTCAGGGCCGAGGCGAATCAGGTGGACGGGGTTAGCGGCGCGCCGAACCTCGAGGCGCTCCCCGGGCTGAATCGGCGTGCCGACCTGGCCATCGAACGACACCAGCACCTCGTCGCTCCAGGGCGGGATCGGCTGGATCGTGACGACGGCGGTCGCCGGCAAGACCAGTGGCCGCACCGCCAGCGTGTGCGGGCAAATCGCCGTGACGACGATGGCATCGACGGTGGGCACGACAATCGGCCCGCCGGCGGACATCGAGTAGGCGGTCGAACCGGTAGGTGTGCTGACGATGATGCCGTCCGCCGAGTACTGCGCGACCTCGTCGCCGTCGACGGAGACCTTGAGGCGGACAACGCGCGCCACGCCGCCTTTGTGGACCACGACGTCGTTGAGCACCAACGGTTCGACTCGGCCGGTCTTGGCGCCCTTTCCGCTAATCGTCGTTTGCAGCGCCAGCCGCGTCTCGGTGGTGTACGCCTGCCGCGCCACGGCATCGAGCGCCCAGTCGAGCGAGTCGGGACCGGCGGTCGTGAGGAAGCCGACGCGGCCGAGGTTGAGACCGAGGATCGGTGTGGCGGCGCCGTTCAACAGCCGGGCGCCGCGGAGCAGCGTCCCGTCGCCGCCGAGCGTGATCAGACAATCGAGAGCGCCGGGCGCTTCGCTGAGGGCGGGCGGTGCGCCGCCGTCTCCTGTGGGCCACAGCGCTTGAATGCGCTCTTCCGTGTACAGCTTGAGACCCGCATGCGAGGCCTTCTGCCGCAGCGTCGCGAGAAAAGCGCCGAGATCCGGATAGTTGGGGTTGCCGACAACCCCGACGTTCATCGCGGGTGCGGCGTGAGCGACTCTTCGGCGGCGAGTGCGCGGATCCGCGCCGAGATGCCCTCGCCGGTCAGGCCGACCTCCGCGAGCTGCTGCGCGCGCGGCGCATGCTCGTAGGTCCGATCCGGAACGCCGAGCGCTACGACGCGCACATCGGGCGCGGTCGTCTGCACCAGCGCGGCGAGCGCCGCTCCGAAGCCGTTCACAACCGTGCCGTCTTCGACCGTGACGAGCAGCTTGTGATTCTGGGACAGCTCCTCGAGCATCTCGCGATCCATCGGCTTGAGGAAGCGCGCGTTCACGACCGAGACATCCAGGCCGTCAGCGGCGAGCAGCTTGGCGGCCTCCAGTGCGGGCTTGCACATGACGCCCACGGCCAGGATCGCGCAGTCCTTTCCTTTTCTCAGCAGCTCCCACGTGCCATACGGGACCGGCGGCACTTCGGCGGCCGGGGGCGGCTCAGTCGGTGCCTTGTCACGCGGATAGCGGAGGGAAAACGGCCCGTCGGTGTGCGCCAGCGCGCAGCGCAGCAACCCGATCAGCTCGGCGCCGTCCTTCGGCGCCGTCACGGTCATGTGCGGCACGGCCAACATGTATGCGATGTCGTACAGACCCATGTGCGTCTGGCCGTCTTCGCCCACCATGCCCGCGCGATCGAGACAGAAAATCACGGGAAGCTTCTGAATCGCGACGTCGTGGATGATGCTGTCGTAGGCGCGCTGCAGGAACGTCGAGTAGATCGCGACAACCGGCTGGACGCCCTGCGTTGCGAGTCCCGCCGCGAAGGTCGTCGCATGCGCTTCGGCGATACCCACGTCGAAGAAGCGATTCGGCCATTTCTTTTCGAAGATGTTTGTCCCGGTCCCCGACGGCATCGCTGCGGTGATCGTCACGAAGTTCGAATTCTCCGCCGCGAGCTGTGTCAGGGCGTCCCCGAAGACCTTGGTCCACTGCGGCGGCCCGGGGTTCACCGGCTTCAGCTTTCCGGTCACCGGATCGTACGGGGCACGGGCGTGATACTTCTCGAGGTCGGGCTCGGGCAGCGGGAAGCCTTTGCCCTTCTCCGTGATGATGTGCACGACGCGCGGGCCTTTGAGCGTCTTCACGATGTCGAAGGTGTGCAACATCGACCCGATGTTGTGCCCGTCGATCGGCCCGAAGTAGCGAAAGCCCAGCTCCTCGAACAACATCCCCGGCGACCAGAGATTCTTGATGCTCTCTTCGACGTTTTTGGCGAAGGCGATGAGCTTCTTGCCCCCGATTAGGTGCGACGCGCGCTCGATCACGCTTTTGACGCGCTCCCGCATCCGGACGCCGATGGGGCTGGCGATGATCGAGCCGAAGTACTTGCTGATCGCGCCGACGTTCGGCGCGATTGACATGCCGTTGTCGTTCAGCACGACAATGATATCGCGACCGGAGTCGCCGGCGTTGTTGAGGGCCTCGTACGGCAAGCCGCAGGTCATGGCGCCATCACCGACGACGGCTACCACCTCGAACTTCTCGCCCTTCAGGTCGCGGGCCGCCGCCATGCCGAACGCGGCAGACAGCGCCGTCCCGGCGTGGCCGGCGCCGAACTGGTCGTGCTCGCTCTCATCACGGCGCAGGAAGCCCGACAACCCACCGCGCTGGCGCAGCGTGGCCAGCCGGTCGTTACGTCCCGTGAGGATCTTCCACGGATAGCCCTGATGACCCACGTCCCAGACGATCTTGTCGCGAGGCGAGTCGAACGCCGCGCACAGCGCCACCGTGAGCTCGACGACACCCAGCCCGGCGCCAATGTGGCCGCCCGTCTGCGAGACGACGTCGATGAGCCGCTGCCGCACCTCGTCGGCCAGCTTCTGCAGCTGCTCCGGCGGAAGCGCCTTGACGTCCTGGGGACTGTGAATCGATTCGAGAATCAATTCGGCCTCGTCACGATGTAGTGGGCCAGCTCGATCAATATGGGGGAAACTAACCCGGCATCCCTCAGATGGTCCACAGCCTTAGCCGCCAGCCGCTCCGCCTCGGCCCGCGCCGCCCCGACGCCGAGCAGCGACACGAATGTCGCCTTGGCGTGGGCCGCGTCCTTGCCGGCCGTCTTGCCGAGCTGGTCCGACGTAGCCGTCGCATCGAGGACGTCGTCGGCGATCTGGAAAGCGAGACCAATTGCGTCCCCGTAGGAGCGCAGCGCTTCGATGTGCCCTGCTGTCCCATCCGCCGACAGGCCGCCGATCACACACGACGCGGCGATCAGCGCGCCAGTTTTGCGACGATGGACTTCCTCCAGGTCGGCGATCGGCAGTGATTTGGCTTCCGCCTCGAGATCGAGCGCCTGGCCGCCGATCATCCCACCCGCGCCCGCGGCGCGGAACAGCTCGAGCGAGATCTCGCGCCGGCGACTGAGCGGCAGTTGCAGCGCGGCGAGTCCTTGCGCCAACACGCGCGCCGCGAGCGCGACCATCTCGTACCCGGCGCGTGTCGCACGCGACACATCGAACGCGCGATGCGACGTCGGGCGGCCGCGCCGGAGGTCGTCGTTGTCCATACACGGGAGGTCGTCGTGGACGAGCGAGTACGCGTGAACGACTTCGACAGCCGCGGCGAGCTCGGCGACACCGGCCGGCGACGCGCCGTTCAGCGCCTCATGTGCCGCGAAGACCAACGTCGGGCGCAGGCGCTTGCCCTCGCCGAGCAGGCTGTAGCGCATGACCTCATCGACTCCGCTCGTCGCCTCCAACACCCTGTCGACCCGCTCTCGCACGTCTGCGAGATAGCTACGAAGGGCTTTCAATCTCGAGCACTTTTTTGACCTTGAGCTCCGCTTGCTGCAGCTGCTCGCGCGCGACCCGCAGCCGCTCGATGCCCTCCTCGAACAGCTTCAGCGCTTCGTCCAGATCGAGGTCCTCGGATTCGAGCTTGCGGACGATCGCCTCGAGGCGCTCGAGCTGCTTACTGAACTCGGCCATTCACTTCCCCGTCGGTGACGCGCAGCCGGAACTCCTTACCGGATGGGAGTTGCGCGACCTGCTTCAGAACGCGGCCAGACGCGTCGCGTGCGACTGAATAGCCACGGCTCAGCACCCGGAGGGGACTCAGCGCATCGAGGCGCGCGCTGTGCGCCGTCAGCAATGCGTGGGACTTCTCGAGCCGATGCTCCATGCTGCGGGCGAGTCGATCGCCGGTGCGGTCCAGGCGTTCGACGACATGGCGAGACGCAATCCGCAGCGCCCGGGCGAGACGTTGACCGAGCGCGCCGCATTGCTGCAGCACCTCT
>Ga0070697_100001449_pt1 | contig 18049 bp, 37 predicted proteins | sample KBSK1501metaG_FD_65475 | JGI IMG/M metagenome (GOLD analysis project Ga0070697, IMG submission 65475) | Corn, switchgrass and miscanthus rhizosphere microbial communities from Kellogg Biological Station, Michigan, USA - KBS K1-50-1 metaG | ecosystem: Host-associated > Plants > Roots >... | reverse complement strand
TTTAGAGACAAAAAATTTGCCGGGCATCCATGTGGATGCCCGGCTCATTTTCCGCTCTACCCTGCGATCATTCCCTCTAGAACCCGCTTCTCAAGCTTGGCAGCACGTGCCTTCTTGCTCCGGGTCTTCGCGGCCTTGTTCTTGCTCTGGCACTGGGCGGCTGTGCTGCACGTTGTCGGGTGGTTACAGTTGGCCAGGAATGCGCTAGCCTCTCGCACGAGCCTTTCAGCTTCATTTACGCTGTCGACCTCGCGGCTTTCGATCTGATCGTTTAGCCATTCGGCGAAGACGAACAGTCCGACAATCGCGATTCCGAACAGCACTCCGAAGAGGCTGTGTGCGGCGTAGACGTTCATTCCGAGGCTCATTGCGCCGGTGACGCATTGTACCCGGAACCCGATCTTGTTTGTGCGCTTGGAGAAGTCGTCGCTTCGCATGACCATTCCCATGACCGCAATTCCGTCGATCATGAATGGTGTTGCGTAGGCTTCGATTCCTTCTCCGCCGAGCTTGTGAGCTGAGGTCACGATGTGGATGAATGAGCCGGTGAGTGCTCCGGCGAAGTAGAGCTTGGTGATGCCCTTCATCATGCTGACTTTGTTCATTGTGCTTCCTTTCGGCGGCTTTCCCTTTTGAGCTGACTGCTCAAGGTAACGTCGATCTTTTCGGCGTTTTCTTCAGCATTCAGTTCTTTGATCCAACCCGGTTCCGGCTTGCGCTTGGCTTGCTGTCCAAGACGCCCCTATGGTTTCTCCTGTGTGATCTTCCGCTTTTTAGTTTTCAATGTACCGCTCTTTCTAATTACCATTGTAGCCTCATTCGAATTCGAATTGCAAGCCCATTCGGAATTTAATTTGAATTTCTTTTGGGCATGACAATAGGGGCCGGTCCAATGACACGGCCCCTACCTCTATTCGCCCAGCAATTTAGCCGGGAGTCGTGTTATTCAAATCGGCAGCGTCAGCATTGGCGCTGATTGCATCCTGGTCTCTTTCGGCCGCCAAGGACAACGCATTGTCAAGCATGTCCCGAAGTGCCTCGGCCTGAGCCACGTTCAAATCCATCATCGTCCACCCGACCCCATCTGTGCGATCCACGGTGATGGTGAATCGACGCCGGGACGTGGAACCCTCCCATGGAATTGCCAGGCGTACGTGCCCGGAATAGGTGACTAGTTTTGGCGGTTTATCCATGCCCTCAGCCCACCCGGGCAGCTCCCATTCAGTACTCATTACGCCCCCCTTGTCTTAGGCCACGCTTCTATGACCCGACTCCATGCTTCTTGACTGCTCTCTTTCGGGCAACGGTGCCAGTTGAACATGCGGACCTCATGGCAGGCAATACAGTACGGCCAGTTTCGGTAGGGGATGTGCGACAGCGGTACCGGCCGGATGACGATCCCCCATTTCAATTTCATTACGATTCCTCGCAGACGTGTTCGTCACGAATGGCAATGAGATCATCCATGTCAATGCTGACATTGTGACCTCCGTTCCATCGCTGTCCTACGATGCTGTTGCATCCTTCGCAGACAAGAATCAGCTCGATTCGTCCCGTAGTACGGCGGGCCATGACCGAATGGTTTTTCATTGCAGCTCCCACTGTTCGATCTTAGCCCGGACACGTGACCCGTTCCGGGTCTTCAACGTGAGCAGTTCCCCCCTGACACGGATCGGGATGGGGAAGCGCTCGGAGTCTTTCGCTAGATCTAGGAAGGTTTCACAGATGGAATCGCCTTTCACTTCGAAGACAACTCCATCTGTGTCTTTGGCGTTCAGGGCGGAGAAGAACGCGTGCATTGTTCCCCACGGGTCGAACCGAGTTTCGATTGTTACCGGATCGATACAGATCGTATAGTCGAAGCGGCTACGGGCGGTGAGTCTCATTGGCGGTTTCCTTTCCATGCGTCGCCTGTGTCGTCTCGGACCCATTCGCTTAAGACCTCGATTTGGCGGACCCAGGTCATTTTGCTCTGGCCGAGATATTCACCTAGCTTCGGGTTGTCCCCGTCCAAGTGGACGACTTCACCATCGATCAGATGGATCTCGTATTCGAATATGCGTTTCATTTGGCGGTTACTCTCCTGTCAAAATCCATGCGAGGATGTCTGTCACATTACCGTCCTCGGTGATTCCGAAGTGTTCCTTCGATTCTAGCGACCACGGGTCATCCATGCCGAACCGTTTCTCATACGGGTGGGAGGGTACCCATTCCACGCCTCCGTCAACGTACCTGAGACCGTCGTGGGGTCGACTGCGGTAGATAGTCCGACCATCATGGTAGACATCTCGGTATACTCCGGCCCGTTTGGCTGAAGGGTCGGAATCCTGCACCACCGGCTTAGGCTCCGTGGCAACTGCGCCCGCATCATTCCAACGTCGGCGGCGTAGGGCTTGTAGCGCGGTCGTCATCGCAAACTTTGGCGCAAACGACACCCTCGGCCACACCTCCGGCCAGGAGTCTCCGCTATCCCAACGCCGGTATTCGGCGTCAATTCTTGTCAAGCTGTTGACAAAGTCGGCGGCTTGGAAACCGCGAGCTTTGAACAATGGGCTTTCATTGCGGGCAATCCGCTCCCGGGTACTGTCATCCCAATACACGCCCGGCTTAAACAAGGTCAGGTTATGCCGGACTTTGTGATCCCATTCCCCAAGTCTCTCCGAGACAGGGAGACTCGGGTGGGGGGTTAGGAAGTAGATGGCATCGGTGGCCACCATGGCGACAGCGGCCATTCCCCCGGGATGGGTGGCAATCGCATTCAACAGCTGAATGCGGCATCCGGCGGTGATCCGGGACGCATAGACGGGATTGCCGAACATCGGGTCACCGATCGACTGAGCGAATTTTCCGTAGTCGGAATTGTAGACCAGTTTTGCGGCTTTCCCGAGCGGTGAGGTCTTTCCGACGTCCAAACGTTTCTGGTACAGACCGGCAACATTCCTCATAGGAGGGGGGCAGTCGCATGGCTCATAGTTCACCCATTGAGTGATCTGTTGCTTTCCCCGGTTGTCGAGTCGCTTGACGAGCCCGGCTCGTTGGGCGGCTTGCAACTCATCCCACCAGAACCAACCCTCGGTGGCCATAGGCCGGAGTATCCGTCCGGCAGAGTCACGGTGAAGCATGGCACCGATATGTTGAGTTTGCTGCCCGTTAGGCATTGCAGGGCTCCATACGCGTCCGTAGGCCAGGCATAGATCCCCAGGTTTCGTACGGGGCAATCCGGTGCCCCGGGTGTATTTCCCGTGCAGTAGACACGGAAGGTTCGCGATGATGCTTGGATAGGCGGAGTTGATGTCATTCTCATGGCTCTCTTCTGGGATGATGCCGTGCATGAACAGTTCAAACCAGCCGCCGAAATAGCTCATCCGGGCGGCTTCAAGGAACCATTGAGGGATGACCGGCTCAAGAGTCAGCCGGTTGGGCACCTTCTCATTCTTCAACCATGCTTGCGCAGCCTGGCCGGGACCGAACCATTTCGACGGCGGTAGGTGAACGCCGATGCTGTGAAAGCCGACGTCTAGGGTGTTCATGACCCGGGAGAGCACCGTGTTCTCTAGTCGGTTGTACATCCTCATGTCGTCGTCCAGTACGGCCGTACTACGTTTTTCCTTGCCTGCCTTTATCAACGCGAATTCCTCTGGCGTGACAACGGCAGTGCCTTCAGCCCAACCTTTCGGGTCAATGACGGTGAGGAAGGAGGATTGGAAGAATGAGCCGACGTCGCACACATACATCCACGGCGCTTTGGGCTTGCATTCACACGTGGCTACTTCGCAATCACAGCGTTTCGGCCGGATGCGAAGCCGTTTGTTGGCGAGAATGTCAAACTGCCATCCGTCACTCTGGACGGGATGGGGAGACTTTCCCTCAATCCGATGCTTCCGCAGGGTGCGACCCTCAGAAGTGAGAAGCATCCATGCCTTGTCTTCCGGCAGGGTTCGGAACATTTGTGTAAAGTCATAGCCCAGGAAAAACCCCACGAAGCCAAGTCCTGGCCGGTGCTGGCTATACAGATGCTGAAAACAGTCTGTCCATCGTAGACCGTTGCTGTCAGCAATTTGATTCTCCCCCACTCCAAGTAGTACGTATTTATGCTCCCCACCGGAGGTGATTCCCTCGCCGTCGACGCCGACGAACTCTATCGGCGTTGACGATTTCTGTGCATGGTGAGAGCGGCCGGACCATCCTCTAGTGGTACATGAGGAAACGGTATGTTTCGGGGTCTTCACGAATCGCATCTATGATCTCCGACTCTTCAGCGGTAAGAGCCCATCTCAAATTTTTCATGCTCGGCGGCTTCTCCCGGATAGCCCGATCCGATCGCTGCCTATTCCAACGCACCCGATCCCCGAACAGATTCTCTTTGCGTTGCTCAACCAATCCGATCAGGCGCTTACGTTCCGCATTATATTTTTGGTATTTCGTAGGATCGTAGGAGCTAGGTCGTTCCGGGGTGTTCTCGTGACCTCGGGCCTTTTTGAGCGATCCTCCGGCCTCATAGTCGGCCCGGGTGAGTCCGGCGTTGATGATGCGCTGCCGATAACTGGGCTTGAGAGCATCCCAACCTTTGCGTGCCATGTTGCCGCCCTAAAACAGTGGTTCCTCCGGCATTACGGCGGTAGCTAGTCCCTTGAATTCACTCCATGACAGTCCGCGCTCAATGGCTGAGAACGACCTACACGTGTCACAGTTGGTCAGAACCTCGTTTGCCTTGTCGCCCATACCCTCTAGAGTCGTCTGGCCGCGCCACTTCAAATCGACCTTATGCCCACACGCCAACTGGACGTACTTGCCCTTGTTGGCTATCCAATCCATGAGCCAATCAGGTCTTTTCATCGGGCGGCCGACAAAGGAACCCTGGGAGTCCGACGGACTCCCAGGGTTCCGGGTCTTTGGTCGGCGGAGTTGCATCAGTTCTTTTTGACCTCGACGCGGAAGTCCTTGAAGGGGTTGCCCTTCGTGGAAGGAATGAACTTGATCAGGGTGAGCCGTACCCAGTCCCCGGCCTTGACCGCGCTCATTCCCTTGTCCAGCTTGCCGGACGGGTTGACCGCGTACAGCTCGCCGTCGCGGCCCCGGAACCTGAACAGATCGAACGGGTCTTTGCCCGACTCGGGTTCGATGGTGACCCGGTCCACGTACTGACCGACGAACACGTCCCCTTCGGTGTCGAACACGACATGGGTGGGGGACTCTTCGATGATGGTCTCAAACTCCCAGTCATCCGGGGCATTCGACACCAGGTCGACATCTGGCATGATCTCATCGGCCATTGCCTCGGGATTGATGACTGCGGTTCGCTTTGCCATGGCAGGCTTTCCTTTCATTTGGAGGAGTCCGGTCGGCTCATCAGGAGTTCACTTGGGAGGAACGGCACCTAGCTTCCGCCGACCGGACGTCTATGTGCTTAGCCTATCAGGTCACAAATGTTAGTCAAATTTTGTAATGACCCGGTCATTGACCCAAGCATTACACGCGTACTGGTCGGCAGCATAACAAACGTACTGGTCAGGAGCTGTTTTGTGGTACGATCGTACTGCTAGGAGATCACTGCCGGAGGTGCGTCATGCGCTGAGTCAAATGCTCAAACAGAACGCGTGTACTGCTGTTGCCAATGAAAGCCGGGGCATGGAATGGTCGGGATTTTCACCGTCGATAATGGCGCACCTTCTCCGGCGGTGGAAGGTGTTTCGGCGGTCTTTCGCTCGATAGTTCCATGCCCCACTAACCCGAAAGAGAAGCCATGAAATTGACCGATCAGATTCAGCAATTCCGAGCAATCCCCCACCAACTCGACCAGGTTTCGCAAGATGTCACCAAAATCCTTGTCACAGTGAGCCTGCTCGCTCTGCTCGCCCTTCTCGTGGCCTCGGCCGCTTTGGTGGTGGCCTCCAATGCCAATTGACATGAGCGCCGCCAAGGCACCGCCCCCCAAACGAGCATCGGCGGCAAAGACGTCAGCAAAGACTTCGGTGGCTACCCCCTCTCCGGAGGGGATGAAGACCCTGAATCAGCAACGGTTCGAAGGGCTGCTGGGTTTGGCCCAATTGGGCCAGGGCATCTGTCTCATGGCCGGATTGCACGCCGACGCGATGACCATCGGGCAGCATTTCCCGCCGGTTGCCAAAGAGATCGCCAACATCGCTGATGACAACGACTCTGTTGCGCAGCCCCTGGATTTCATCATCAAGGTTGGCCCGTACGGTGCCCTGATTGCCGCCGCAATGCCGTTCGTCATGCAAATCCTGGCCAACCACAAGGTGATCGACCCTGCCAAGGCAATCGGCCAGGGCATCGTCCCGCCGGAGGTTCTAGAGGCCCAAATGAAGGCGGAACTGATGCGGATGCAAGCCGAGGCCATGCAAGCGCAGCAACAGGCCGTCAGAGACGCCAATGCGGCGGCGCAGGCGTATGCGGAAATGATGACCCCCGCATCCGAGGCCCAGTCACCGAATGGCACGGCAACGTCGTGACAACCCCGGTTTTCCGCAGTGACATGGCATCGTACGTCCGCCCGGACGGTATAACGGTGATCCAGCGGAGAGCATTCTGTCGTGACTACTTCCCCTACAAGAAAGGGGAACACGTCGTGTTCGGCGGCCCGTCGACCCACGGAAAGACCACCCTCGCCTTTGATTTGCTGGAATATGAGGCCACGCCCGAATTCCCGGCATATCTGGCAGTGTCGAAGCCTTCCGATCCGGTGACCCGGTTGCGGGGTAAACAACTCGACTTCCGCTTCGTCGACGACTGGCCGCCGTCCCCGAAATTGGCGGAAATGATGGGTGGCCGCAAGCCTTCCGGCTATGTGATCTGGCCACCGTTCGGCAATCTGCACGAGGACATGCAACGCTGCGCCGAGGTCACGGAACGACTTTTGATGGACCGGTATTCGGCCGGAGCGTCGGCCAAGAACAAGGGCGGAATGCTGGTCATGGATGACACCATGGTCAAGGCGAAGATCATGGGCTTGGATAAGCCCATGGTGACAATCCTCGCCATGGCCGGGGCAATGGATCTGGGACTCTGGATTTTCGTTCAGAAGCCCACCGACTCGGGAAGGACAACTGTCTGGGGATATGAACAAGCAACTCATCTGTTCTTTACCAAAGGCGGAGACGAGAGGATGCTCCGGCGATACGTGGAAATCCTCGGAGAGAACGGGACATTGGCAAAGAAGGTGATCCCCACCTTGGATCATTTCCAGTTCCTCTACGTCCACAAGGTCTAAGGATGGATGTGCATCGTGGAGGCGAAACCATGATCATCAATCCGCGGGGCGCCCGTTCCAAGATCCGTAACCTCATCCTTTTGGTCACGCCGGCGCGAGCCGAAAGTACTAGGCGGGGGGTGTCCGCGTGAGCGAGCACGAGCCGTGGTGCCGACTGAAAGCGTTCCACCACACCGATGCCGCCAAACGGGTTTGCGATGACTACAACCTTCACCGGATCGCGGACCCGTACGGAAGCATCGGCAAATGGATCGCGTGTGCGCTCAATGACGGTAGAAGCGACCGGACTGTCTATGACAGCAAACTGGATGCCGTCAAGCACCAACACCACAACGAACAGTGGTACACCTACATCAAAATCAGTCCTTCGTCCATCAACGCGTGTGAGGCCGAGGTAATGCTGTCGACCGCACGAAGCCTGTATGACAAAGGAATGAGATTGACCGACCCCGACCACAAGCACGGCGGCCCAGACGTCATCAAACGATTGAACGTCGAAGACCTCCTTGCACAAGGCCGGGGTGTCATACAAAACCTGCTCATGCCTTGGGAGGTATGAAAATGACCCAACCGAAACAGGGAACGGCGACACCCGCGAAGGGCAACGCTCCGCCCCCTCCTCGGCCGTATCCGTTCCCGGTCGGCGTGTACGAGTCCGGTACCCAGGATTACGACAACTCCGTGACCCAACTCGCGACCCCGGTGCAAATGCCGCTGTGGAACATCTCCCCGACGGGATGGCTCCGTGGTCTGTGGTTCGACTTCGCCATGACGACGGCAGGCAATGCCGCCGCAGTGGCGTTCAACGGCGACCCAACGGCCGGGGGATTCTCCGGCGTGCAAAAGGTCACCCTGTATGACTTGGGTGGCGAGCAAGTTGTCACCCTCACCGGCTACGAATGGCTGGTCGTCAATAAGCTCGGCGGCTACTTCGACGTCGGCGACCCCCGGGCCGACATCACTTTCTCCCAGACGACCGGCGCGGTCGGCGCGGGCGGAAGCTTCCACTTCATTCTGTACCTTCCCTTTGAAGTCGTCGCCCGCGATGGCCTCGGAGTGGTCCAGAACGAGAGCAAGCCCGGTTGGAAAGTCGAGCTGTGGATGGACTCTTCGGCGCAGACCTACACGGTTGCGCCGACCACCCTGGGATCGCTTCGGGTCCGTGGTTTCCCGGACTCCTACACGGAACCGGCAATGGCCGCCCCGAATGGCCGCCCGTTCGCCCAAACGCCCCCGCTTCCCGGCTCACTTCAGTATTGGAAGTCGGAAAACCAGGCGCTCCCGGCGGGCAATGCCAAGTACGACCTCACCAACGGCGTCGGCTTCCCCATCCGCAACATCATCTACTACGGCCGGGACACGGGCAACTCCACCCGGGCGACGGCGGACACCAACTGGCCGGACCCGGCGACCCTGTTGCTGGGCAACGTGAACTACTTCACCCGGTCGAAGAACCTGTGGATTTCCAAGATGTCCCGGGCATTTGCCCTGTCATCTCTGGGCGCAACGGTTCCGGCCGTCGACACGGCGCAGGGCCGGGAAACCGGCGTGTACCCCGTGTGGTTCACACAGGATTTGACCAGTCACCCCGGCGACGAGTTGCGGTTCCGCTATCTGGACACGCAAGTCAACTCTCTGATCCGGCTGACGGGAACGTTTGGTGCGGCAACGACCCTGTTCGCCCTTACCAATTGGCTGGCGACGCCGAGCAAGAACCGGTACGCCCTGATCTCCGGAAGTGGTGCGTGAAATGACCGACCAGACCGAAGAAATCCGCGAATTGCCGCCGGTTCAGCCGGTGCTCGCGGCGGACCCGGAGGAGTTCAACTCCGGGGACTACGAATACGTTCGGATCGGCGGCCAGGTCCGGGCGATCCCCAAGGCGTTGGTTTCCGATGAGCCGGAAACGGCCACGCAATCCATGCCGAAGACCGAAACGGCTCCCGTGGTCGACCCGCACTTCTACGTGTGGCTCGCCAACGGTGAAGTGATCCGGGTGAAGGAGTCGGACCTTCCCGGTTCGGCCGGAGCCGGTGCCCACTTCGGTCACTGGCGAATTGACGACAAGGTGTTCCTCATCGTCAACGTCGTCCCCGTGGAAAACATCGTGAAAGGTGACCAGTGATGGACAAGAAGACCGTCATTGCCGTTGTCATCACAGCCGTGGTGACTCTCATGCTGGCCGGAACGATCCGCTCCAAGGTTCCGTTCGCCAACAAGCTTCCCACCGTCTAGAGGCCCGGCAATGGCAGCGTCAACGGGCTTTGTCCTTGCGGCGGCGGGAATTGTCGCTGCCAATGAGGCCATCTTCGCTCCGGCGGCGGCACACAAGCCGTTGTGGGTCGACTTCAACTGGCGCATCGTTCCGGCGACGGCTATCGCAGCCTTGGCCCTAGCGGGGATGGAGCAAATATCACCCCCGCTAGGGAAAGGGCTGGCGATACTGGCATTGCTCGCGGTGCTGATCCGTCCCATGGGAAATGCGCCTTCCCCCATCGAAAACGCCAACAAACTATTGGGGTTGAAATGAGTCTTCTTCAAAAGTGGATGCTGGGACTGATTGGGTTGGGCGCGGGTTATCTCGTGTTCACCAATCCGAATGGCTTCTACAAGTTCGCGACCGGTGCACGGTCATTGATCGCCGGTTCAGTCGTTGACGTGACAACGGGTGGTAAGGGCGGCAACTAATGGCTAAATTGACCGGACTGACCGGTCTAGCCGGTTACCAAGTCCAATACGATCCCATTGCCGAGTCTCAGGCTTCACCAGAGCAACGACAGGGGTCACCGGCCAACCCTAGGCACAACACAGGGCCAACGGGAGGGCCGCCCTACCCCTATCAGTCGGCCTCCGGGCAAACGGGCTCCCACGGCCCGTACGGGCCGGAGAATCAGCTACTGAGTGATGAGGGATGGTTCTACGAACCGGCGGGATGGCCGTCCGAAGATCCGTACATGGATCAGACGCCGTCACGGCGTGCCGGACCATTCCCGAAAGGAATCGCATCGGGACCGGTTCCCAGCGAAGGACCGGATGACATCGGCATCCAGTTGCAACAGTCCTACGCCATCCACGGAATCAAGACGCACGCCGGTTACAGGTCGCTTCACTCGCACATGGGTGAAGCGCTCAATGACAGCTGGACGTCGTTCGACCAACTGAACCCCGGATACACGGAACTGACGACACTTCCGAAACAGATGCTGTCGTCAGGATTCATGTGGGGCACGCGTGACCGCACCCAGTCAATGGCACGGCAGAATGAGTACGGTTTCGACACGGCTCACATGTTCCGGCGTTGGGCCACCGGTTCGATTCCCGGAAACTATTACTGGATGCGTCCCGGCGGACGCCCGTTGGTGAAGTCACTTCCCGGCCCGGCACGCCCGGCAGTCGGAGTGTCATCGCCGTTCCACGGTGATGACCTCGGAGCGACATTCAGCATTGACGGTGCAATCCTCCAAAACGTTCCAAGCGAATACACCCCTCCTCCGGCAGTGAATCTGGCCCCCCAACTCGAATGGGATCAATCAGGTTCGCCGGTAGTGGAGTGGTACTGACATGGGCGTGCTAGAAGGGAATTTCAACACCCCGATAGGTGCGGTGCCCAAAAAGCTGGCCGTAGCCGTGGGCGGCGGTGCCCTGATACTGGTCGCCGTCATGTACTACCGGGGAAAGCAACAGGATACCGCAACACCTGCCATGGATGGGGAAATCAATCCAGCGACCGGCTACGTCTACGGCACGCCGGAAGACTTGGCGGCAATGGCCGCCCAAGGTTCCACCATTGGAGCCGTGGGCGGCTCCGGCGGAGGTGGCGGAGGAGGAACGTCGGAGTCCACCCCGGGAGCGGGTTTCACCAACAATGCGCAGTGGGTTCAGTCGACAATCGCGGGAATGACCAATTCCGGCATCATCGAAGATGCGTCGGCATTGTCGGTGGCCTTGGGCAAATACATTGCCGGGCAACCGGTAGGCGACAACACCACAACGCGGTCGTTGATAGAGCAGGCGATCGCGTTCAACGGTGCCGCACCTGTCGCGGGACCGAATGGCTATCCGCCTTCCATCAACACGGCAAACCCGACTAGCTCAACGCCGACTCCAACGCCAACACCCGCGCCGTACGTGAATCCGTACATCAATCCGGACGGAACGCTGAGCATTGGTGCGGGTGCGAATCTGACAGCGGCGGCCGCATCGGTGGGTTTGACACTGGCGCAATTGGCAGCGTTGAACCCAGACAAGTACCCCAGCAACGGCACGGTAACGGCCAAGCGAGGAATGCCCTACAAAATCAAGTGAGGTAGAAAAGTGACTTGGAAGTCAATTCTCAAACCGGAAGCGTCCGTGACTGCCGGAGTCGCCACGGTCGTTGCGGTCTACGGCGTGTATCAGCTCAGCGTCGGCCCTGTGTCGCTGGCGCAGGCGACTGACGCCAATCACCCGGCAATGGCCACGTCCAAGCGCAAGGCCGGATGGATGGCGCTCACTCTGGTCGCCGGACTCGTTCTGGTGACAAAGGACGCGAACATCGGCATTCTCGGCGGCGGAACCATCATCGCCATGGAATTGGCCTACCGGCACGGTATCATGGCCGATCCGATGTCCGGCCAGCTGCAGAACCCCAACCCGGACACGGCCTACGAACCGGCGGAGAACATCATCCCGTTCCCGTACCAGGGCGAGACAGGCTGAAATGGCGGAGCTGAATGGTCGGGCATTGACTGCTGTTGCCGTTGGAGCACTGTTTGTGTGGTCCGGCGTCAAGGGGTGGTCAGTGCTCGCCACCATAGGCGACATCATCCAAGGCGGAAAGCCGTCCGGCGGCACAGTGACTCCCTTGACGGTTGATGACGGATTGGTCAAGGGCGCGGCCCGTGGAGTGGTCGCAGGGACGTCCCCGGAAGGGGCCGCGATTGCCGCCGAGGGTGTGAAATGGTTGGGACACCCGTATCGGTACGCGGGTGCGCCCGGGCTTGACGGTAGCGGTTACTGGGACTGCTCCTCATTCGTCAATTACATATGTGCCGTCAAGTTCGGCTTACCAATTCCCGGATATGCCGCTGGACGGTGGACGGGAAGCAACCACGGTCCGACGACGTTCCAATGGGCTGTGTGGCCCGGAATCAGCAAGGTGAGCCGTGCGGACGTTCAAGCCGGTGACATCATCGTGTACCAGAAAGACTTCACCGGCCACATGGGAATTGCTGTTTCCAACACGATGATGGTTCACGCACCCAATCCCAAAAAGGGAACCGTCATCTCCTCAATCGATGGGGAAAGCAAGCCAATCGTCAGAATGGCGAGGTACACGTAATGGCCGAAGTGACGGACTGGAATTACAACCATCTGACCGGAGCGGTCATGCAACTGCTGTCCGTTCAGTCATCGGTCATGCGGGCGATGGGGTTGGGATGGCACGGACCGTTCAAGACGAAAGATGACGCGTTGGCGTATTACACCGCCAACAAGGCGGCACACCCCGATTGGAAAGCGCCGACCGGATTGGTCGGCAACGTGGAAAATGCTCTCTCCACCGGAGCCGATGTGGCCACGGGCGGAACGTTCTCCAAAATCACCGATCCCCTTGGGAACATAAACCTTGGCGGATGGTTCATCAGAATCGCAGAAATTCTCCTAGGTCTTGTCCTCATCGGCGTGGGAGTAGCCAAACTGTCTGGCGTTGACAATGCCATAACGAAAGTAGTGAAGGTGGCGACCCGCGTATGACCACGCCTGAAAGCACACCCGACATTCCCACATTCGATGTCAGTATCAAGAACTGGGCCGAGGCCGCAAAGCCGCCCCGTGTCACCAACACGACCGTAAAGACTTACGTCGTCGATCCGGCAGGAGTGGTCACCGACCCCAACACGCGAAGGGTTCAGATTGCCGAATATGAGCCCAACCGTTTGCGAATGGTGATTCAGGTCATTGACGCCGCCGTGGTTCTCATGAAAGACGTTCCCACGACTTCGCCAAACCCTTCTACGACTGCCAACCCGGGACCGGGCCGCCTGCTACCCAACGGGGCGATTGAATACATCTTCTACGGTCCGGACGCTTGGTGGATCAACTCGGAGGCTTTTATCAGCCGGGTAACGGTAACCAAGGAATACTGCTGATGCCCCGGGTGACGTTGAATGAATCTGCCGTCATACGACTTGACGGCAGTGGCGGAGGAACGGCCAAGGTCGGACCGTTGACCGCGCGGGAAACGTGGTACCCGTCCAATGTGACGGTAAAGACCACGTTTCCCGGAACGCAGACGTCACCTACGAAACAATCGCAATGCGACATCTTCGTGGGTACAGCCGCCACAGCTCAATACTTCCGGGACCATTCCGTTCAAGCGTCCACTGGGGACGCGTCCGGGGCATGCTCCGCCGACCAGCTCCGAACCGGGCAATACGTCTGGGCCGTATGGTCTGGCGGGGATGCTGGGGTTCAAGCCACATTGACAGTAACGGGGTTGAAAGATGTCTGAGCAACAGCTTCCGCCGGATTTACGCGATTCGCTCGGGACGACGTTCAAGCGTCCCATACTCTCGCTACAGGTTCCGTCCACGGGAGTGGCCGGGGAACCGCGCATCTTGATTGGACCGGCATTGCCTCCGCCGTTGGACACGTACGTGTTCAACGCTCACGGCATCGGCCCCACCGGATTTGCCGCCGCCATCGTGTGGTTCGGCCGTGACACCATCCCGCCATTGGACGACCTGTATGAATTCATCGGCATCGTCGACAACGCGGCCAGCGTGGCCGCTGTACTCGTCTATGGAATGGTTCAGAACGGCGCGGTACGAGAGTACTCCGCCGGACGTCCCGCCGGATTGACCACCATCACCCAGGGCGCGGGGGTGACGACCGTTCTTGACGCTCTGTACGACGACATCACTATCGCCAACCGTGCAGCGTCGACCGGCGGAATCGGCCTGAATTCGGCCAACAACATGAGCCTGATAGCTGGCAACGGCATCAGTATGACCGCGAATGTCGGCAACAGCGTCTCTATCAACACGGATGCGATAGCCGGGCAACACAAGTACATCAACGAATACGGCCCTAACCCAAACGACACGAGCACATCGGGAGCATTCGCGAACATGCTCAACGCGGCAGGCGGCAATGCCTCGGTCAGCTTCAACAAACGGTTTGACGTCACCGCGATTGAAGTGCAAATGCATTGCCAGTTCTACAGCACCGTCGCCGAGGCCGGGCCGGAATTCGGGGTGCGTATCAACGGTGTGGACTACGCGGTGTGCAGTGCCCCGGTGAACAATGGCTCACTCGGTTCGCGTAAGCAGGTGAGCGGAGTCGTCCGGGTTGCCGGAGGATTGGCCAATGGCGCTTACACGGTGCAGACCCGGTGGCGCAGAATCAACGCGGCGGGAACTTTGAACCGATCGGTAGACGACTTGATGACCGTGGCAATACGAGAGGTGGACCCAAATTGATGGGCAAATTTACGGCAACTCACGTCACCATAGTGATTGTGGTGTTCCTCACGGCCATCGTCGTCTTGTCGGTCACCGGCCATGATTCTGCTGCATTGATCTCGGTTGGTGTCGCGATACTGGCCGGGCTCGGTCTGTCGTTGGGGCAACAGCAGGCAGTGAAAGAGCAGACGAACGGGAACACTTCCCGTTTGATGCAAATGATTTCAGACAGTGCCAAGGCGCAGACTGAGCAGGCCAAAACCACGGCCAGCCTGTTGGCGTTGATGACCCCTGGTTCGGCTTTGGCTGAGGCCAAGGTGATCGAAATGGCGGCAAGCGTCATTCAGCCGCCCCCGCTGGAAATACCTACGGAACGCGATGAGGAGAAAAGCTGATGCCATACGAGAAGCGCAAAGACGGCGAAAATTGGTTGGTCGTCAACTCGGAAACCAACGAGGTCAAGGCGACGCATGAGCCACCCGACGCGGAGGAGAAGGCGGACCGTCAAATCAAGCTGTTGCACGAGATCGAAAACGATCCGCAATGGGATGAGGATGAAGACTGATGGACGAATTGACGGCCGAGGCCAAGGCGGAAATACAGGCCGCTTTTGCCATCGTGAAAGCCGACCAGAATCGCAAATTGCTGCGGCAGGTGCACAAGCACGTGACCACGCCTCCGCCCGCGCTACCGACCCCGCCGACCCCGCCGCCTGCGCCGCCTGCGCCGCCGACGCCTCCGCCACCGACCCCGCCGACCCCGCCGCCCGCACCACCAGTGGCGAAGAAGCGGGGCGGCTACTGGCCCGCCGAAGAGTAGTACTTTCGGTCAAGCCGGGCGCGAGCCGAAAGTATGAGTTGATCTTTAAAGGGAAGGGAGAGCGTCAAATGCGGTCAAGGAGCATGCAAAAGCTGACCGATGAACTGAAAGCCCGCTACCCGGGTGTGGTCATCTACGGGGTCGGAGACGATGCCCACAAGCTACGGATCTCCGACCACAATGAAGACGACACGGCCGGATCGCTGTCCGCGCAAACCGACCCGGACACTATTCCGGAGCATCGGGCAATAGACGTCATGCTCGGAACGGCGTTCACCAAAGCGCAAGCATCGGCTTTGATTGGCGAAATCCTTGCCAATGAGCTGGACAAGGCCCGGCTTTGGTACATCAACTTTTTGAACGATCAATGGTCCCGGACAACCAGTTGGGTCAAGCACGACAACAGCGATGACCCGCACCCGGATCACATCCATTTTTCAGGGCTGGCGTCTCAAGACGACAACGTCTCGCCCTGGCTTACAGGAGTAGGAGACGACATGAGGGCAACCCTCGGAATGGGATCGGCTACCGCGCCCAATGACAGCGTGCTGAACCTACAGCGCAAGATGCTCTATCTGGTGGCCGGTGACCCCCGGCTGACTGAACACCCGTTGGTGGTCGACGGCGGCTATGGTCCTAAGACGGCCTACTGGGTTTCGGTCCTGTTGACCGGCGGAGCCGGGTCCGATGTCAACGGGGCATGGTTCGCCGTGCTCGACGAAATGATCCTGGAAAAGAAGATTGCCGACACGCTTGCCAATGTCGGCGGTCAACTTCCGGATTCGGTCACCTTCACCATCCCTTCACAAACCGTGACCGCGCCACTACTCCCGTAAATGACCTGTGAATCCCGTCTGGAAGACTTGACGGGATGGCCGCGCGAATGGGAGGGTAGACGTTGTGGGAGCGGAGCAGCCGCCCGCGATCCGCTCCCACACAACCCAACTACCCGAAAGAGGCCACCATGGCACGCAAGGTCAGCTACGTTCCCACCGCCGGAGACAACGGCTCCGTTGCCACCATCCCCGCCGCCGAGATCCCCCAGGACGTCATTGACGAGGTGGAGGAGATCTACGGCGCATTGAAGGCCAACCCCAACGGCCGGATGAGAGCTGAGTTCGACACCAAAGAGGAACTGAACCAGTACATGACTCAGGTCGTGTCCTACTGCCGCCAGCGCACCATCAACGGAGCCCCCGCGCCGCTACGGTTCCGCAAGAGCCCGACCAAGGGACTGCCGGAAACCACGATGGACTACCGCATCGGCGACCTCCCGGCGGAGAAGCCCGCCACGACTCCCGACGCGACCCCGACCATTCCGGCGGCTCCGGCCGCGACCCCGGCAAAGGCCGGTAAGAAGTAGTCGTTCCCAGATGGGGCCAGTCAAGCCATAGACTGGCCCCATAACCGTCAGAAGGGAAAGCCGCCATGAAAGAAAAGCCACGCTTCGGCCCGCTGGAATTGGTCGTATTGATCCTGGTCGCCGTTGTTGTCGGACTGCTGTGCAGCAACGGCAGCGACAACATGAAACTGTGCGACACTCCCGTGCCCGCGTCCTGCCCGACTCGCTCCCCGATTGTGAGTGACCGATGAAACTTCACGACTTGGCCGCCGAACTCGGCGTGAACATGGCAACAGTACGCACGTACTTTTCCGACATCATCTCGCAAACCGTGCCCGGTGATTGGGAGATGCCGGAAGAGACTCTTACGGCCATGCACAGGCGCTGGGAAGGCGGAGACAACACGTTCGTGTTCGCCCAGTTCTGGATCTGCGCCGGGAAATGGCGTGAACTTCGCAGCCTGCTCGCCAAGGGACGCGGGAAATGGGCCGTCGCTATCGACCCGCACGACGAAACCGGCAACATCTACATCATGATCACCTACTTTGGTGAGATAAGATGGGCCGACCGGGGACCGGAACTGTACGAACGGCTAGTCGGAGCTGTCGGATTCCTGACAGACGCAATGGTCGGAATGCCCGATTACCCGGGAAGCAAAGAGGAGAAGTCGTGAAACTCTTCGTCACCATGGGCACCCGCGACGGCGGAAGCGAAGAAAAGGAATTCGAATTCCCCGACGGCGAATACATCACATGGATGGGCGTCGAGATCGAAGACACGCGACCCGAAGACCAACGCGGAAAGACCGGCCGAATGACCATCATCCGCGTACCCTTCGTCAACCACGAACCGGGCATGCACACAATCTGCACCCTCAACGGCGAAATCCACCAGGTGGTGACAGCATGAAACGACTAACCCCCTACCTCGCAGCGCTCGGGTTCATGGCCGGAATGGCACTCCAAGCCTGCCGGGAGAACCACACGCCAACACCGTCACCAACTGTCGTATGTACGACAGACCACGGCGTCAAGTACTGCCAGCAACCGCCGAGCAAAGAGGCGGGCAAATGAAGATTAAATTCGTCCGCAAGGTCAGAATCTTGATGACAGAAGATGATGCGGAAGTCATCGGTACCGCACTGGCATATCTCGGCACTCACGGCACTACTGACGATGCAAGGAAAGCCGAGATACTTCACCGTCAATTCATGAC
>Ga0070697_100001448_pt1 | contig 18054 bp, 12 predicted proteins | sample KBSK1501metaG_FD_65475 | JGI IMG/M metagenome (GOLD analysis project Ga0070697, IMG submission 65475) | Corn, switchgrass and miscanthus rhizosphere microbial communities from Kellogg Biological Station, Michigan, USA - KBS K1-50-1 metaG | ecosystem: Host-associated > Plants > Roots >... | reverse complement strand
GGGCCTTGAAAAGCGGCCACTGGCTTCTAAAGTAGAGGGTCAACCCATTGGGCACGGGCGGGTGGAAACGTTCAGTTTTTTAAGTCAGGCGTCAGTGGTTTGCCACCTGTGTCGCCACTTCTAACTCCAGCGGCATCCAGAAAGAAAGACAACTTTCCGGTGCTCCCATACTGGGCGGGTTCGGCACTCGCGTTCCAGGTCTTGCCGCCGTTTGGCGCATTAACGTGGAAGCGATAGCCGGTCGACTCCGTCCCTTCAAGGTCTTTTGGTAGGAGACCCAGAGAAATCAAGGTAGCCAAATCGGCAAACAAACCTTCGTGCTGCTGACTATACAGAAGCTCTGCCAACGAAACGCGCGTCAACATCGCTTGCACTTCGTCGTGGTGAGTATCGATGCGAGCGTTGAAGAAAAACCGCTTGCCTGCTTTCTTAACAATCGCCTGGTTCTCTTTGTCACCGATGATCCACGCACCGTTAACGAGGATCAGCGTAGCGGGTTCCAGCTCCTCTGGTTTATCTCCTTCTTTAACTTTTACGAATACTGTCGCAATATCGCCGCTAATCTGCTCACCACCGAGCTCAACCTGAACAGGAATTGCCAAGGCCATCTTTTCAAAGTCCGGTCGCAGTTCTTCAAACTCCTGCGGCTTCAACGGATCAATCGCCGGCTTGTAAATTGACAGGTCGAAGGCTTCGCGAAATCTCCTCTCGCGCATCGCCTTGTAAAACTCGCGCACTGTATCCGAGGGCGATCTAACTGCCGGCGGCCCTGGCGACGCTGGCGGCGTTTGGGCCAACGCATTCCCGGCGCATAAGGCGGCAAAACAAGAGAGCAAACCGACAACCAGAGCGCTAGGCAAAAATCGCGACTGTGAAATTGAAGCTCGCATCAAACTTATCCTCTATATTTATAAATACGAGGCGCGCTCCTGACTTAGCAGCGCGCCTCGATTGTACTGAATGATCAAGTCAGGTTAATCATAATCCACGTTGACGATGATCCCCCGCAAGCCTTCAGCGCCGGTTCACCGCGCCGGGTTTGCTGGTAAGCAGAACCTCGCGCCCCACCAAGTATAGCAAGAGCATAAGGACCAGGAAGGGGATCATTGACAGCATGTCGGAATTGTTGCCATGGAACAGCGGATTGTGTGCCGTAGCCCAATCCTCAACGCTCTTGTTGAAGGCTGCCAGGGCCGGTTTCGGCACACCCTGCAGGATGGCGATTACGATCGCCGCCAGCGCACCTCCGGCAATATACCCGGAAGCCATCAACACACCGGGACTCTTATCCGTCTCAGCGACCAATTCATCTTCGCTGAGTTTCTTGTGCTGTAATTTCTTGCGCAGGTAACGATCCACTCCCCAGCGAATCATGCCGCCGATGAAGATCGGGCTGGACGACGAAAGCGGCAGGTAAACTCCAACCGCAAAAGCGAGCGAAGGAATTCCGCTCATCTCCAGCACGATGGCGATCATAACGCCCAACAGCACCAGGCCCCACGGCAGCTGGCGGTTAAGAATTCCTTTGATGATGTAAGACATCAGCGTGGCCTTGGGCGCGTCATACTTTGTGACTGCCGAGCCGTCGGGTCTGGTCTTGTGGATGCCATTGATGCCTGGGTCGGACAAGTAAACAGCCGCACCCTGATCGTTTACCAGGTAGCGACCAGCGGGACCACCCTCGGTACTCGTCTTGTGCCAGGGCCTGTAGCTACCAGTGTCTGTGTTGGCCTGCGGCCCCTTCAATTTCTCCGGCGCGCCAGCCTGTGCAGGATCGACCCTTAGAGTTGCCGGAAAAATTTCCTCCATTTTGTAAGCAACTTTGCCGGAACTATCTATCAAGTACTCACCAGGATCGAGGCCCGCCACTGCACTAGCTCCCGCTTCATTCTTTAGCAAACGATAGTCGCCAGCCGCTAACGGTTTGATCGGATCCGTGTAGGCAGGCAATGAAGCGGCCTTCGCCGGATCCAGCATCACGCTCTGTTTCGCCGCTTCAAAACTCACGCGCGGCACATAAACCGTGGCCGAATCGTTAAGGACGAGCAGAATCGGTCCGAGTATCAGTGCGGATGCAAAGGCGCCCACTAAGATGGCAATCTGCTGATACTTCGGAGTCGAGCCGACGAGGAATCCCGTCTTCAAATCCTGCGAGGTGGTGCCGCCGTTCGAAGAAGCGATGCAAACGATGCCGCCAATCGAAAGCGCTGTGATGTAGTAGGCGGGACCAGTCCAACCGACGATCAGGAATATCAAACAGGTGAGCAACAATGTGGCCACCGTCATTCCGGAAATCGGGTTTGAAGAGGAACCAATCTCACCGGTCAGACGCGACGACACCGTCACGAAGAGGAAACCAAAGGCTATGATCAGAATGGCTCCCATGAACGCGACAAAGATATTTATTTGCAGTCCCAGCTGAGGGAACGCCATGATCATTCCGATCAGAGCAATGATGCCGCCAATCACAAACTTCATTGAAAGATCTTGATCGGTGCGTGGCGCGTTGGCAGTTGCGGCCGGGCCGCCTCGAAGATCAGCCAGACCTCCCTTGAGGCCACTCCAGATTGTTGGCAACGAACGAAAGAGACTGATGATGCCGCCAGCGGCAACGGCTCCGGCGCCGATGTAGAGGATGTAAGCTCCGCGTATCTGCGACGGGCCCATCTCGCTGATCGGAACAGCGCCTGGCGGCAGTATGGCGGTCGAACCTTCGCCGAAGAATTTTATTGCAGGGATCAAAACCAGATACGCCAGTACGCCGCCGGCACACATGATCGATGCGATGCGGGGACCGATGATGTATCCGACACCTAACAGTGCCGGCGAGATTTCCGCCGAGATCGAACCAGCCTTGAAGGGAGCGCCAAAAACTTTCTCCGGCGTATCCTTCCAGCCCTTGAGCCCAGTCATCAGTACCTGATAAAGGAAGCCAATCCCCAGTCCACCAAATATTGTTTTGGCTCCCGTCTGCGCGCCCTCGTCTGCCGCACTCGCGTGTTGGGCCGATCCTGCTGCCGCTGCCTTGCGCGATTCCTCAGAAGCTCCAGCCTTCAAAACTTCCGCACATGCTGTCCCTTCCGGATATTTGAGATAACCATGCTGGGCCACTATCAAAGCCCGCCGCAGTGGAATCATCATTAGAATCCCCAGCAGTCCTCCGAGCATGGCCACGAGCATTACTCGCGTGAACTCCAGGTCCATGCCCAGGATCATGATCGCCGGCATGGTTACACCGACGCCGAAAGCGATCGACTCACCGGCGGAACCTGCCGTCTGCACAATGTTGTTTTCGAGAATGGTCGCATCACGCAAACCAAACTTCGAGAAGACCCGGAAGAGTGTGATGGAAATAACAGCAACCGGAATTGACGCACTGACGGTCAAACCCACTTTGAGAACGAGGTAGAGCGACGAGGCCCCGAAAACCATTCCGAGCAAAGTACCGATGATCAGTGGCAACGCCGTAAGTTCCGGCAATCGAACCCCGGCCGGAATATAAGGCTTAAAGGTCGCCAGGTAAGGGTTGTCAGGTACAAAGCCGATTCTATCCGGATACTCGTTCGCAGGAATGCTTTCAGAAGACATTCAGGTTTTCCTCCAACAAGTTGCTAAGGGGAGTGCGTAGGGGTTAGTTCGCCGCTACTTTACACGGGCCACCCGCGCTTGGGCAAGCTGATTACCGATCGAAACCGATCTCGAGAGTTTGAACCCCAACGAACAGCGCGAGTTGCCTGAGCTTCTCAAGGCGGTCCAGTTAAGCTTCAACCGGCCGCGGTCTTTCGATTACACTCTTCGCGCTCCCGAAGAAATGTCGGACAAGACAACTATGCGCACACGCATACACATCGGCTTCATAATAATCGCCCTCATCCTGCCGCTGCTTTCAAGTTCGACAAGCGCACGGTTCAACAACCCACCGAACGCGCCGGCATTGGCGCAAACGCGCATTCCGGCGCCACAGGAAATTCTCGGCTTTGTCCCCGGTGACGATCGCAAGCTCCCCAGTTGGGATCAAGTGATCCAGTATTTTGAGGGACTAGACCAGGCCAGCGACCGCGTGAAGTTTGAGACGCTGGGACAGTCGACGATGGGTAAACCATTCGTGATGGCGACGATTAGCGCTCCCGAAAACCTCGCACGGCTCGATGAGTACAGGAAAATCCAGGAACTGCTGGCTGACCCACGCAAGCTCGGCCCGCCAGGCGTTCGTGACCGCAAAGCCGCGGAACTAATCAAACGCGGTAAGACGATTACGCTTATCACTTGCGGTATACATTCTACCGAGGTGGGTTCCTATCTCTCGAGCATGCTCATCGCCCATCGATTGGCTTCCTCAAATGATCCGGAAATTCAGAACATTCTGCGCAACACGATAGTCCTCTTAGTGCCGTCGCTGAATCCTGATGGCGTCGACATCGTCAAAAACTGGTACGACAGAACGCTCGGAACGCCTTACGAAGGAACTGACCCACCCGAGCTTTATCACAAATACACGGGCCACGATAACAATCGCGACTGGTACGCCTTCACGCAGGTTGAGACGCAAATCACCGTAGACAAGATTCACAACGTCTGGCACCCGCAGATTGTCCACGACATCCATCAGCAGGGTGAATATGGCGCCAGGCTCTTCCTGCCGCCTTACATGCCGCCGGTTGAGCCGAATGTGCCGAAGCAGATCGTCGCCGGCTACACGGAACTTGGCAACTACATGGCGCGTGAGATGCGCGCCGCCAGTTTCACTGGTATCACGACGAACTCAACTTACGACGCATGGACACCCGCGCGCGCTTACTCGCACTATCACGGCGGCGTGCGAATTCTTTCGGAGACGGCCTCGTGCAAAATCGCGACTCCCATCACTATCAAGTTTGCTGAGTTGAAGAAGGACGAAGGCTACGATCCGAAAAAAGAATCCACCACCTACGGACCGCTCTGGCACGGCGGCGAATGGCATCTGCACGACATCACAAACTACATGACCACTGCGGCCCTTCTCTTATTGCGCCATGCTTCCGATAATCGCAGCGAGTGGCTGAGCAGGTTTTATGAGATCGGGAAGGAGGCGGTGCGGCCGCGGAAGCGAGGTGAGTTGTGGGGATTTAGAATTGTTTCGGCTTCAAATTGGACCAGCTATTATCTTGAAGCAATACTGAAACGCGGTGGCGTTGAGTTGACCTATACAAAGCGCGAACCGATTGTCAGAAACCCGAACTCACCCAGGCTTTGGGCACCTCAGGAAGCGATAATGCGCATGGATCAGCCCTACGGAGACTTTGCCAAAGCGCTTCTTGAAGTGCAGCGCTATCCGAATTTGGTGAACTCTTCCGGCCAACCAATCGAGCCTTACGATGTAACCGCGCACACACTTCCATTGTTAATGAATGTCAAAGTTGAGCCCTTATTTTCCTCGGTAAAGTTCCACGCCGTAGAAGTTGAACGCACCGGGCTGATGTGGGGCAAGAGGCGGCCCTTTTCAAAGATTGCTATTTACAGATCAAATGTACCTGCGATTGATGAGGGCTGGACACGCTGGGCGATAGAGCACGACGCCAACTTCCTTAATGAAATCGTTCGCGGCCAGGACGAATCCGAAAATGGGGAACTAACAGTCAACCGATGGTCGCTCGGAGATCAGGAGGCACGTGGGGGCAACTTGCGGGCGAAGTACGATGCAATCATCCTTCCCGATCAGATACCCAAAGATACTCTTAGCGGTTACCGCGCGGGCACGATGCCGCCTGAATACACCGGTGGACTCGGACCGGCAGGCGTGAAGGCGTTGCGTGAGTTTGTCGAGCAGGGCGGCACCCTTATCTGTTTGAATCGTGCTTCGAGTTTTGCCATCGAACAATTCAAACTTCCGGTGCGCAACGTAGTCGCCAAGGTCTCTGAAAAAGAATTCTTCGTGCCCGGATCGATACTGCGCATCGAGCTGGATACCAGCAATCCGATTGCGCGAGGAATGCCGAAGGAGTCGATTGCCTGGGTTGAAGATTCGCCGGTGTTTGAAATAGTCCGCGACAACCGGGGCAGTAGCCCGACTGTTAAGGAGGGCTCGGCAGGCGAATTGTCAGCGGCCAATGTACGGGTAATCGCGCGCTATCCCGCCGACAAGAATCCGCTGCTTTCAGGTTGGCTGCTCGGGGAGAATCGAATCAGAGGAAAGGCCGCACTGGTTGAAGTGAGCCTGGGCAAAGGCCGCATCATTCTTTTTGGCTTTCGCCCGCAATACCGCGGCCAGTCGCTGGCCACTTATCCGCTGTTTTTCAATGCAATTTTAACGGGTAATTAACCAAACGGCGGTGCCGTCGGGATCCTTGAACCTTCCCGGTCTCGTTAGCGTATAATGAATTACACGGCGCACGGAGAAAATTGGCAGTAACCGCCGCCGAGGCCTAAATGGTCGCACTTCTTTTCACCGCAATTTTCATCATTGGACTCCTTGCTATTCCTCTTTTTTTCTGGGCACTGCGTGCAAGAGGCGCCGAAGAAAATTTACTGCCTCCGCCGGAACCGCCGCGTGGCTTATTTAGTGATAAAGATGGTTTCGAGTCTGCGGTATTGCCGCCGGCAGACCCGAATGAGCTTGAGAATGAGCGCAATTCGTTGAGCGAACGAGCCAAAGCGGGCGACAAAAGCGCGCTGGTCGAAGCGCAAGCGGTTGGCGATCGGAAGTTCTACGACGAAGTGTTGGATCAGCTGACTTTCAAAGCTGATAGCGGTCCAACTTTGCTCGCGCTGGCATCTTACGTCACTCGAAATGAATTGCCTGTCAACCGCAAGCTGGCAGAGGCGCTTATCAGTTCCTGGAAGGTTTCACCTGGCCGCAGTTCTACCGCAACTGCGCTGCATTTGACTGCGCTGGCGGACGATGCCGATCTCTACCAAAGTACGGTTGATGCGGCGTTGGGTTTCTGGCGCCAGGGATTGCTCGCGGATGTTTCGGCTGCAGAGTTAAAGGCCTTGCTTGACGGCGAGTTCTGGGTGCTCTCTGCACACACCAGAAGTTCCGGGGCCGGCTTCATCTTGAAACGCAAACTTGCAAGCGCTCGTCGTGAATTGGAAACCGCGATGCGCGTCAACTGAAACCAGTTTCCGCACGTTCGGAAAGGTAGATCGACAAATCATGGAAAATATTGACATCGTTTCCCTACTGCCTGTCTTGCTGATCGGCTTTGTGATCCTGGTGGTAGTGCTCATTATCCTGAGGCGCATCTTCGTAAACGTCGGCGCACGAGAAATCGCCATCAAAGAACGGCGCTACTTCGGCAAGAGAATGCCGCCGGGAAGAGTTGTCGCCACTGAAGGCGAGGTCGGCATTCAGGCAGACGTGCTTAAGCCCGGTTTGCACCTGATCAAATTTCCCTTTGAGAAAATCGTACGCAAGGTGCCGTTGATCGAAATTGGCGCCGATGAATTGGGCGTGGTTGAAGCCGTCGATGGCGAGCCGATGCTGCCAGGAAGAATCTTCGCGCTTGACCGCGCGCAGAACGCCCACAACAACTTTCAGGATCCGATCGCATTCATCAAACAGGGCGGCGTAAAGGGCATTCAATTGCGAACTTTGCCGCCCGGCCTGTGGCCTATTCACCCCTATCTGTTTCGCATTTCGGTGGCGAAGACAACGATCATTCCGCAAGGCAAGGTTGGCGTAGTTGTTGCCGCTGACGGCGCACCACTTGATCCGGGCCGGTTGCTTGCCCGGGCCGTTGACGGACACATCAGTTTTCAAAACGCCGAGCTGTTCGTTTTTGCCGGCGGACAAAGAGGTCCGCAGGTAGACATTCTCACCCCCGGCACTTATCGCATCCTGACTCAGTCAGGTCCACTCGAAGGCGGGAACGAAGCCAAGCCCGGACTGTTCTCGATCAGAGTTTTCGACGCCACCGTAATCAATGAGAACCAGATTGGTTTGGTTGAGGCACTGGACGGTTCACCTTTGAATCCGAAGGATTACGTCGCTGAGTCGGTGGCGGGCCACGACAACTTCCAGGACGGGCATGAGTTCATCGACGGCAAGGGCCAGCGCGGTCCGCAGAAGGACATTCTGTTGCCTGGCACTTACTACGTCAACCCGCTGCTCTTCAAAGTGATTCCCGAATCCGCCAAGGAGGTAAAGCCGGGTGAGGTGGCCGTGATCGTTTCGAATACCGGCCAGGATCCTTCAGACGACATTCGCCGCCAGATGGCCGCGAAGGTTCGCGATCGGATGGAACGAGAGGAACGAGAACAGGCCGAGCAATCGGCGGCTGTGCTCGACAAGATTGATGACGGCAGAACAGCTGCAGAGATCAAAGTTGAACTGATGACCGGTGATCCGGCTGACCGGCGACTCGATGAAGGCGCACATGAAGCCTACGTGGTGCCGGAAGGTTATCGCGGCATTCAGGAAAGTGTGGTTGGTCCAGGCCGGTATTACGTCAACACCTTGGCCATCACGCCAATCATCATTCCGACCACGAATCAAACAGTGGAATGGACTGCCGGCGAGGTGGTCAATACTTTCAACCCATTTGAAGTGATTTCGAAAGACGGCTTCACAATGCAGTTGGAAGTGCGCGTTGTTTTCCGCGTCAAACCGGAAGACGCGCCTTTCATGGTGGCGAAGATCGGCGGCATCGACCGCTTGATCCAAAACGTGATGCATCCGCTGATCGATTCGATCTTTCGTAACCAGGCTTCTGAATCTTCGGCGATGGCCTATTTGCAGAACCGCCACGAGGAACAGGAACGAGCCGAAGCTCGTGTGCGCGCGCACTTGTTGAAATATCACGTCGACGTTGTCAACGTGCTGATCTGCCACATCCACCTGCCGGAAGACTTGATGATTACGCAGACCGAAAAGATTCTCGCCGAGCAGCGTCAGAACATGTACAACGCTCAGCGCGAGGCGGAGGAGAAACGCATTCAACTGGAAAGGACCAAATCGCAGGCCGATAACCAGAAGGACCTGATGGGTGCGACGGTGGGCGTCGAGATTGCCGGCAAACGCGCCGAGCAACGCAAGGCTGAAGGTGAAGGCGAAGCGCACTACATTCAGCAGACCGGCCGGGCTGAAGCCGAGAAGGTTCGCCTGATGGGTGAGGCCCAGGGCGTCGCCTATCGCGAACAAGTCAACGCGCTCGGTGCTCAGGGAGTGGCGTTGGTGGAAGTGCTGAAAGTGATCGGCGAGAAAGGCGTGCGCATAACTCCGGACATCATGGCTTCAGGCGGATCAGGTGGCGGCGAGGGCGGCGGTGGAATCGGCACTCTGCTGCTGCTGAATCTCTTCCGCAACCAGATGAATCTGCCGGCCGCGAACGGGGAGAAGGCGCCAGGAAAGTAAGCTCCGGCTAGCAAACTCAAGCTCTTACTGGGACCGCGGGGCGCCCTCGCCCGCAATGAGCGCGAAGCGCGAACAGGACGTTCGATACGAATGGAGTCCGAAGTTGAGTCTGGCGGGGGGTTGCGGGCGAGGGCGGTCCCAAAAAGTCGCTTGAAGTTCACAGTGTAACGAGCATGGTCCAAGAAACATTACTGAAGGATGATGGGAGAAAGTACAGTTTGTCAGCGTGGGTCGTAATGCCAAATCATGTCCACATGCTGGTAACGCGATTCGACAATTACACGTTGTCGGACATTATGCAGCTCTTCAAATCGATAACCTCACATAACGCAAATAAGACTCTCCGGCGAAGTGGACAGTTCTGGATGCCAGAGTATTTTGATCGCTACATAAGAACTGCGGAGCACTATCAGAAAACTGTTCAATACATTGAAAACAACCCTGTGAAGGCGCGACTGTGCGCACGACCGGAAGATTATCGGTTCAGCAGCGCTTGGTTTCGAGCGCACGAACGGACGAACCACGCTTCTAGGGGGACCGTCGACGCCTCGCCCGCAGCGCGAACAGTGCGTTCGAATGAAGTCCGAAAGACTTCGAGTTGAGTCTTGCGTCAGTTGCGGGCGAGGGCGCCCGCGGTCCCAGTAAAGAGATTGAAGGAAGGATTTGGATAATTAGTAATGATTCAGCCGTCGAGGTACATCTGCGCGGCCATCTTGGTCAGCTTCCAAACGCGTGACCATTCGATATTGCCATGGCCATTCTCACGGCCCGTCAACTTATCGAAGATCAGCTTGCGAAACACTTTCCCCTCGCGTCGCAACATGAATTCCTTCGCGTAAGGCTTCGCCGTTTCAAAAAAGCTGAATTCGGGATCGGTGACGATGCCAATGCCTTCGAGCGTCATCAACGCGCGCATGATGTAAGTGAAGTTTGCCGGCAGACGGAATGGATACTCATAAATCACTTCGGCAAGATCATAGGTCAACTCTTTAAACTTGACCTCACCAAGTTTGAGATTCAAATAGACCTCAAACAGTTTTTCAACGACGGGCCGGACGGTCTCGGGATCAACTCCGGGCTTGAGGAAGTTGAGATTGATAATGTCCTGTCCCAGACCGTGCACGTCGCGGCCGACCACGTGAAAAAAGGCGTCAATCATCTGCGACTGTAATTTCGGAGTGATCCGACCGACCATGCCAAAGTCGAAGAACGCAAGATGTCCGGAATCCAACACCAGCAAATTTCCCGGATGCGGATCGGCATGGAAAAAACCATCTTCCAATAACTGCTTTAGATAACTACGAACCAGCAGACGGTTCACTTTAACGGGTGATATGCGCCGCGCGCGTAGCTGCTCAACGTCTGTCACCTTCGTGCCGCGGATGAACTCAAGTGTCAACACGCGCCGGCTTGTATGTGACCAGAAAATTTTGGGAACGCGAATTACCTGCCAGGTGCGGAAGTTGTAACGGAAACGGTCCGCGTTTCGACCTTCCTTCACGTAGTCCATTTCCTCAAAAATCGTGGAGTGGAATTCGCGCAGCATGCCTTCCCAATCGGCATTCTCGTTTGCGCGCGGGAAGAAGCGGTTCGTGAGTTTTACAATCTTGTAAAGAATTGCTACGTCGAAAGAAACGATTTGTTCAAGATCCGGGCGTTGAACCTTTACCGCAACTTCCTGGCCCGTCGACAAACGCGCCCGGTATACCTGGCCCAGCGAAGCTGAGGCGACCGGCTCGCTATCGATCTCCGCATAACACTCCTGAAGACCGCGACCCAATTCCGATTCAATTCGTGCGAACGCTTCGGCGGTTGAAAACGCTGGCACCTGATCCTGCAGCGTCGCTAACTCCTTCACATAGGCGAGCGGCAGGAGATCGGCTCGGGTGCCAAGCGCCTGACCGATCTTGATAAAGGTCGGTCCTAAGCCCACCAAACTCTTGCTCAACCACGCCGCCTGCGTTTCGAGGCGCGCCACTTTGCTGTCTGACCCATCATGACCGCGAAAGACGATCAAACGCAGCAGCCGGATAAAACGATCAAAGGCAAAGTGAAAGAAGTAGCGGAAGCGCGACCTCACACGTGCGCTTAGATCGTTCGGCGTTGTTTCCTGATGCAGACGTTCGACCATGCGGCGGTTGAAGTGTGCCCGGATGTCGTACGTGTCAAGGAAGAGGTAGAGCGTGAATAAACCGAGCACGCGAGCCACTCGCGCCAGTCGCAACCAACCGCGCAGGCCGCGTCTTTTAAGAATCTCGGCTACCAGTTCGTCCGTTAGCGGCCTCGCGCCGTTTTTGTTAGACGACGGCGGAAGCTTGGTATTGACGCTGCTAATTGCGTCGCCGTTTTTAGCGGACGAGACTGACGCTGGAACTAATGCCTGTGTAGAACTCATAAAACTTCCGAACCGCTCCTGGTTCCGTATTCGCGACCCCACAACGCAATTTCAAACCAACGAGAGCGTGTGACGCGAGCCGCCTCGCTCGAAATAACTTTCCGCGCGCTTCACGTCCTGCCCGATCTGCGCTTTCAATTCCTCAAGGGAAGCAAACTTCCGCTCGTCACGCAAGCGGTGGAGAAACCGGACCCGCACCACATCCCCATAGAGATCGCCCGCCCAGTTGAGTACGAAAGTCTCCACTGAAGGTTCCGTATCGGCCGTAAAAGTGGGCCGTACGCCCACGTTCGTTACGCTGCGGCGCCATTGCCCATCAATCAGAGTCCCGGTCACATAGACCCCGTTGCGGGGTATGACGCGATTGTGAGGGTGCAAGTTGGCCGTGGGAAACCCGAGTACGGCGCCTCGCTCTGCACCACGCTCTACACGCCCTTCCACGCCATAGGGGCGGCCCAGCAGTCTCCGTGCGAGGTTTACCCTGCCCTCCAGAAGCAGCTTCCTCACCTTGCTGGAGCTTACGCGCTGACTCCGGAACTGCACCTCGGGAACTTCGTCTGCAAAAAAACCCAGTTCCGTGCTCACGCGCCTTAGTAGTTCGATATTCCCTTCCCGGTTGTGGCCGAAAGCGAAGCCGCGCCCGAGGTAGACTTCTTTTGCGTGCAACCGATCCTTTACAACGTCCGCCAGAAAATCTTCAGCTCTAATTTGCGAAAATTCCTCATCGAAACGAACGACGATCGTTTGCTCGATACCGAGCACGCCAAAGCCTTCAACTTTCTGATCGAGAGTTTGCAGGAGGGGCGGCGCAGATTCAGGATGCAACACCGCACGCGGATGCGGATCAAAAGTTATGACGGTGGGAATGGCGCCAGTCTCACGCGCTCTTTCCACAACCGTGCGCATGATTAGTTGGTGGCCGAGGTGCAAACCATCAAACACACCCAGCGTTAGTACAGTGGGCCGTTGGATTTCCGCGTTGTCAGTACCGTGAAATAAGCGCATACAAAAACAAGAATGAAGGCGGAAGGATGAAGGATGAAGCAGATATATGAGACGTCTTCAATCCATCCTCTTCATGTTCATCCCTCATCCTTCATCCTTCATCCTTTACTTCGAGCCCGTCATAAGCCCACTCAACACCCGCCGGCAGTCGCGCGGAGTCGCGCGCGTGCTTCACGTCGTGAGCGATGTGCGTCAGGTAAGCGCGTCTGGGTTTGATCTTCTTGATGTATTCGAGCGCTTTGTCCAACCAAAGGTGCGTTGGGTGCTCTTTGAATCGCAGGCAGTCAAGCACAAGCGCGTCCAGACCGCGCAACTGATCCATGGTTTCCGCTGGAATCTCGCTAAGATCAGTTGCATACGCAAAATCGTTGAAGCGGTAAGCCATCACGGGCAAACGGCCGTGGATTACCTGAAGCGGCGTGATCAGAAAGTCTTTGTTCAGACAGAATGCTGCGCCCGGCACCACCGTGTGCGGAATCACTTGCGGTAGCCCACCACCGAAGTGTGAAGGCTCGAAGATGTATTTGAAGATGCGTCGAATATCTACCCAGGCGCGTTCGTTCGCATAAAGGCCAAGCGCGCCGTAGCGAAAATTCAGTGGGCGAATATCGTCGAGACCGAAGATGTGATCGGCGTGGCAATGCGTGATCAAGACTGCATCGAGCCGCTTCAAGCCATAGCGCAGCGCCTGCTGGCGAAAATCGGAAGAAGTGTCAACCAGGACACTTTGGCCGGCATGTTCGATGAGAATGGAAACTCGTAAGCGTTTGTCGCGAGGATCGTCGGACGTGCAGGTTTCGCAGTCGCAGGCGATGGAAGGGACGCCGGTTGATGTTCCGGTACCTAAGAACGTAAGCTTCATGATCGAGTCCAATGTCCAACGTCCAAAGTCCAAAGTCAAATCACGAACGTTCGACTTTGGACTTTAGACTTTGGACTTTGAACTGTTGCTATCCCCCGGTTATATCCTGACTGGAAAAACTCCGGGCCTTTGGCGTCGCGTTACTCAAAGAGACGAATTGCATTCGCAGATCGGCGAGTAGGCCTTCGAGTATCTGTTGCTCCTGGGGCACGAGGTTGCCGCGCGTTTTCTTTTCCAGCATTCCCAGCACGTCAATCCAGTGTTTGCCCAGTTCCAGATCGACCTCGCGTTTGCGAGTTACGGGATGCTCCATCATTCCCAGCGAAGCCGCAGCATTGGAGGCTATCGACATCAAAAAGCTCGCGAAACTTGCTGGATCATCGGCGTCCGGCAAGTCCGCTGCCTCGCCTTCCGCCTCTGACTCGGCGCTCGCCGGGGCGGACTCTGCGCTCCCCGGTGCTTGAGCGACTTCAGCCACGCCAACCTTGGCAGTGCCGGCATCCGCGACCGGCGATTCAGGCAACGCGCTGGCTGTGGCGCTCGCGGTTTCAGGCTTTACCGGCGTTGGTTCTGGCCTCTCATTTTCGGGTACGTCACGCGGCGTGCCATCGGGATTAAAGAGTCGCCTATCGGTGACTTTGTAGCTGGTCTGTTCCTCGTTCATTTCCCCTGCCTATCTCTGGCCAGACTCCCGAAACTCAAGTAGCTTCAGGATATTCTTCGCAGCTTGTTAATGTAAGCCGATGTTAGCACCCGCATCTTGTGCCTGCAAGACAGGCTGCATTTCTTGACTTTGGACTTTGCACTTTGGACTTTAGACTGTTTCCATGCCGGCCAACTTTGAAGACCTTATCGAACTAATGCAGAAGCTGCGTTCACCGGATGGATGTCCCTGGGATCGCGAACAAACCTATGCGACTTTGGCGCCGATGCTTTTAGAAGAAGCATACGAGGCCTTTGAGGCGGTTGAGGAAGCGCGCGACGGTCAGCCAAATGAATTGCGCGATGAACTGGGCGATCTCCTCTTTCAAATAGTTTTCTACGCCCAGGTCGCTAAGGAACAGGGCGACTTCTCCATCAACGACGTGACCAGCGCGATTCACGAAAAGATGGTGCGACGACATCCGCACGTCTTCGGCGACACCAATGCCGCCGACACGGCAACTGTCCTGCGCAATTGGGAAGCGATGAAGCAGGACGAGCGACGCGCCGCTGGAAAGAGCGAACGCGAAGAATCCCTGCTTGATGGCGTTTCGTCGAAAGCGCCGGCGCTAATGGAGGCACATCAGCTTTCAACCAAAGCCGCGCGCGTTGGTTTTGATTGGGAGAAACTCGAAGACATCTTCGCCAAACTCGAGGAAGAGGTGGGCGAACTTCGCGCGGCGATTCAGACTCATGTAACGTCAAACACAGAAGCTGATCACACTCGAGTGAGAGAAGAACTAGGTGATCTTCTGTTTGCGGCCACAAATATCGCGCGACATTTGAAGGTCGAACCGGAAGCTGCTTTGAAGTTGACTAACCGAAAGTTTCGCCAACGGTTTGGATTTATTGAAAAGAAACTACGCGAGCGTAATCAAACGTTTGACGCAACTACGCTCGACGAGCTGGAAGAGCTCTGGCAAGAAGCGAAAAAAAGCAAACAGTAAACAGCAGACAGCAAACAGCCGGACTTCGTATTCGAACAAATGTCCGGCTGTTTGCTGTCTGCTGTTTGCTGTCTGCTGTTTGCTGTTTGCTGTTTAATCGCTAATCTGCAGCGAGCGAAGCACGCTACGAAACGCGGCCTGGTAGCTTGCTGACTCGTTTTCCGGCGCCACCGCAATCATGTAGAACAGTTGGCCGTTGCGCAGTTGAGTTGTTATCAAGGTGATTGCTTCCGCCTGACCGGTTGCCTCGTTGGTATTCGTTATGGACGTTGTCAACCCTGTTCGTCCGCCAACCGTCGTGCGCATCCAATTGCTTCGCTGACGCAGATTTGTGTTGCCCTGAGTCAGACTATTTAAGAACTCCTGACTGCCTTGTTGCAGACCACGGCTCTGAGCTTGCGCCACGCCAAAGTTGACACCGTGTGTATAGACCACCTGATTCTGATACTGGCCGTAGGCGCCTTCCGGAGAAAACCAAACCGAATTGCTCTCGCTCAATTGCCGCCAATTACTGGGCACACTCACGCGTACGATTCCGCCCAACGTGGAATAGGTTTGATAGCGCGTCGAGGGATACTCAACGCGACCGCGCGGTGCACTGGTGGGATAGTTTCCTCTATTGTCGCCGGTAGGATAACGATTGCCGCTTTGCGCAATCTCCTGCATTGACGGAGCGCGTCCCATACCGCGCAGGCGCGACTGTATTCGAGTGAATTCACGCGAATCGCGATTAGATTCGCTTACCCTTAGATATTGGGCTTCCTGGTTGATTCGCGCATAACGATCTTTCGGACTCGGGTGGTCGCTCAAGAAGCCGCCACCACCACCGCCGCTCTGCTGCTCAATTGTCTTGAACATGTTGGCTAAATCGCGCGGATCGTAGCCGGCGCGCGCCATGACCTGCGCGCCCATGATGTCAGCTTCAGTTTCATACTCGCGGCTAAACTTAAGGAAATAGACACCAACTCCTTGACCGGCGATCTGTGCGGCGGCTCCTGCTGGCCCACCAATGATCTGGCCTCCAATGCCGAGAATCCCGGCGAGCAAACCATACTTTTGTGCTTTTGAAGCCTGGGCAGTGCCATGCCGAAGAAAGACGTGCGCCAATTCGTGAGACATGACTCCAGCCATTTCACCTTCGCTATGCGCAGCTTCGATCATGCCGCGGTTCACATACATCGGCCCGCCCGGCAGCGCGAAGGCGTTGATGTCGCGCGCGTTAACGATCTTGAAATAGTATTGGAACTCGGGATGCTGAAACTCCGATGGAATCGCATTCACGAGTCGTTGTCCGACTCGCGAAACGTAGCTGGTCGCCTCGTTGTCGTTTAGGATCGGCATCTGCTGTTCTACTTCGGCAGCCGCTTGCCGTCCAACCTTCACATCATCTGTAGGCTTATATTTGTTGCTGTGATATTTGATCTGCGTCTGCGCGAAAACCGAAACAGGCATCGCAAAAACTGCGAATACTGTTAGCCACGACACCAGCCGCTGTATTCCATTTGAATGTTTTCTAATCATTTCTTTCCTCCCTACTCCACTTATCCACTTTCTAATCTCTGCTGCTTGAATCGTCCTCCGCGGATTTTATTTTTTCATCACCCGGCCACTTAGGGAAGAGAGCCTCTGGTCTAATTCGCGTTTGATGACTTGACGAAAAGCCGCGTTTGCCGGTTTTCCGTGCCTGGAACGCTGCTATACGAAAACTAAAGCTGAACCAAAACGCAACATTACTTGCGTCGCTGAGAATGATTTCAGTCCGAAGATGTTGCAAATTGGTTATCAGCGAACCCTCCACAACCTTCGTTGCAAGGTCAGTGCCAAATGAACTCAATTGCTAGGATTTGTTTCGCGGTTCGATGTGTCCATTGAACCACTGCGTGGCGTCCGCAAGCGGCGCAATGTGATGTGGTCGGCCTTTCCAAACGCGAACCATCGAAACTATGAGGAAAACAGTAGCAGCGGCACCGAACAAGTTCCCTCCGAATCGGTTGTCTGTGATTGTGCCAATGACCCCTAATAAGGTTTGCACCACCACAATGACGACGTGTAACGCAAGACCCTGGGCTGCGTGAAAACGGACCCTCGGCTCCTTACGGGGTACCAGAAACAACTCAATCAGCGAAACGATGATCCCAAGGTAAAACGGAGCGTAAGGTAAAACCATCGCCCACTTTTCCGGCACGTTGATGCCGGCCACGGTTCGGTGAGTTGGCCTTTGTTCAACTGGCCGATATGGTGCGGGAGGCGGTTGATAAGGTGTAGGTTGCGAATGAGTGGGGGGTACGAAAACCGACGGATATGGAGCGTCGGGGGATACGGTATCGTAACGGCGTGTGGGAGCTTCCGAATAGATGTTTCGGCGCGCGTTCTCGTTCGCGGAAGAGCCGATTTCACGCGTCGCGCCCTTCACTTCCTGAGTCTCTGGACCGCTGCCGTCGGGGCCGCCCTCGGCGTTCTTCACGAAATCCGGATCAAGTGGGTTTGTGTCGTATTTGCTCTTCTTCGGCTCCATCAACAATTCCTACGATGTGTTGGCTTGAATGGTTCAATCTTACTCGCCCGCTATTACATACTCAACCTCCTCCCACCGCTCCTCACGTTCGGAAATGCGAAAAGCGCGAGCCACGGGCTCTGGACCGGCTAAGCCGATGATGAAATAGACCGCCTGCGGGTAATACGCCAGCCGGACATCGGTTTCGGATGGCTCGGGCGCGGCCGAACGCGGGTGCGAATGATAGATAGCCAAAAGCTCTTCACCGCGGTCGCGCATCTGACGCTGCGCGGCGAAGAGATCTTCGGGCGCCGCTTC
>Ga0070697_100001445_pt1 | contig 18064 bp, 10 predicted proteins | sample KBSK1501metaG_FD_65475 | JGI IMG/M metagenome (GOLD analysis project Ga0070697, IMG submission 65475) | Corn, switchgrass and miscanthus rhizosphere microbial communities from Kellogg Biological Station, Michigan, USA - KBS K1-50-1 metaG | ecosystem: Host-associated > Plants > Roots >... | reverse complement strand
TGTTCAACGTAATTCCGCGCTCTGGATTCGAACGCAATCGCGAAATCGAGTTACTCGCTACCTACGGAAATTTTCATTCGACCGACAGCCAGATCAGTATCGGCGATCACAGCGAAAGATTTGCCTACTACGCCAGCGTTAGCGCGAATCGCACCGATGTCGGACTGATGCCACCGGAGCCAAATACACTGCACGACGACAACAACGGCGTCAGCGGGTTTACTTCTCTCATTTTAAACTCCACTCCGAACGATCAATTGCGTCTGGCGGCGTCCGCGCGCGCCGACTTTTTTCAGGTACCCAACACTTCGGATCAGCAAGCAGCGGATATTCGCGATACGCAGCGTGAATGCGACGGCTTTGTGAATTTCTCCTGGGTACACACTTTGCAGCCCGGAATCCTGCTGACTGTTTCGCCGTTCGTGCATTGGAACCGCGCTGATTACGACGGCTTTTCGCCTATTCCCAGCCTTTTGCCAGACCAACCACCGATTCCCACCGACCATAACAATTCGCTATACGAAGGAGCGCAGGTGTCGCTTGCCATCACTCGCGGCAGGCACAACGCACGATTCGGCACTTACGGATTCGCGCAGCAGGATGATTCCTTGTTCCGCGTCGTCGCCACCGACGGCAGCGGATTAATTGCTTCCGAGAAAGATTCCCCTTCCGGCGGACTGTTCACGATCTTTGCCGAGGATCAGTTTCGCGCCACGGACTGGCTTACCTTCAATGCTGGTGTTCGCTACACGCATTTTTCTGCTGGCGTAGTCGAAGACAAAACCGATCCGCGCATCGGCACCGCGCTGCGCATCCCAAAACTTGGTTGGGTACTGCGTGCATTCTACGGTCGTTATTACCAGGCGCCGCCGCTTACCACTGTTTCCGGGCCGCTGCTGCAGTTCGCGACCGAGCAGGGATTTGCCTTCTTGCCATTGCACGGCGAAACCGACGAGCAACGCGAATTCGGCCTGACCATTCCGGTCCGAGGATGGACGCTGGATTTTTCCAACTTTCAAACCCACGCCGGGAATTTCTTCGATCATGACGTGCTGGGCAATTCCAATATTTTCTTTCCGCTATCCATCGAGCGCGCGCGTATTCACGGATGGGAATCCACGCTGCGTTCGCCGCGCATTAAGAAACGTCTAGACGTTTATCTCACTTACTCGAATCAAATGGCAGAAGGCGCTGGCGTTGTGACTGGCGGTTTGCTCTCCGATCCCGGGCAGCTTTGCGACGGTGGCGGTTTCTGTTATCTCGACCACGACCAGCGCAACACTCTTAGCACGGGATTTCACGCCGCGCTTCCCTATCGCATTTCCGCGTCGTGCAATCTCTCCTACGGCTCCGGTTTCCTGAATGGCGATGGACCATCTCATCTGCCCGATCACACAGAAGTTTCTTTCTCGCTCTCAAAATCTATCGGGGAACGTCTGTCCGTGGGCTTCACCGCTCAGAACATCGCCGACGGACGCTACCTGCTGGACAACTCCAATACTTTCGGCGGCACACACTGGAACTACCCGCGCCAAGTCAGCGGAGAAATTCGCTACCGCTTCCATTTCTAGCCGCCGTCTCCATTTTTGGAAATTCCCATGTGCCGTACCGAGGCCGTCTTGCTTTATGCTGGTTCGCGGAATCTGGCGGCGAGGTGAAGGCTTGAAAATATTCCTGATTGCACTGTTCGGGGCCGTGGGCACATTGGCTCGCTACGGACTGCAGGGCGTAGTGCAGATACGGACGGGCGGCGCTTTCCCGTATGGGACGCTGCTCGTCAATTTGTCCGGCTGTTTTCTGCTGGGCCTGATCGGACAACTGACACTGAACCGCATGCTGGTTTCCGCAGACATGCGCATGGCTATCGCCGTTGGATTTTTCGGCGGCTACACCACGTTTTCCAGTTTCGGATGGGAAACAGCAAAAATGCTGGAAGATGGCGAATGGCTGCGCGCAAGCACCTACGTCGGAGCCAGCGTGGTTGCGGGATTGCTGCTGTCGGTAGCCGGAATTCGCCTGGCGAATCGCTTTTAGGAACTCATAATTCGGCAGTGCAGCGTTGGAGAGGACTCTATGACGCATGAAAAATTCGAGGGCGAGCGCACGTTGATGCGAATTCATATCGGTGAATCCGACAAATGGCATGGCAAATCGCTGCATGAAGCCATTGTGGAAATGTTGCGCAAGGAAAAATTCTCCGGCGCTACAGTTTTGCGCGGCGTGGGCGGGTTTGGATCCTCGAGCGTTTATCATACTGATAAGATTCTGCGTTTGTCGCAAGACCTGCCGATTGTTGTGGAAGTGATTGAATCCACCGAACGCATCGAACAAATTCTTCCGCGTCTGGATGAAATGGTGGAAGGTGGTTTGATCACTCTGGAAAAAGTGCGCGTCATTCTCTACCGCGCGGCAAAAAAGTAGATGGCCAAAATCGAAGACAAACCATTTCTGCAAAACAAGACTAAGAAAGGGTGGCTGAACCGCACCGTACTCGGTGTCGGCCTCACTTCGCTTTTTTCCGATTGGAGCCATGAAACCGCGACCGCGGTGCTGCCCGCATTCTTGGCGGTGATTGGTGCGGGGCCCGCATGGCTCGGCGCAATTGAAGGCATCGCGGACGGCCTTTCGAGTTTCGCGAAACTTGCCGCGGGCCACTACACGGACCGGTTGAAGCGCCGAAAACCGCTTGCGGTTTTCGGCTATGCGTTTACGGCGATTGCTACTGCGTCGTTTGGAATTGCTACCCACGCCATTCACGTCCTGATTGGGCGTTCCGCGGCGTGGCTGGGACGCGGAGTGCGGTCTCCGGCGAAAAAAGCGTTGCTCGCAGCGGATGTACCCGTCGGGGCGTACGGGCGCGCGTTCGGTCTCGAACGTTTGATGGACACGCTCGGTGCTATCCTTGGGCCGTTGACTGCGCTGTGGATTCTGCAGGCAACAAATCATTCTTATCGAAAAGTTTTTCTGTGGACATTGCTGCCGGGAATGGTTGCGGTTCTGTGTTTCTGGGTGCTGGTACGCGAACGGCCACTCGAGAGGAAAGAAAAGAAATCCTTCTTGCTGGGTTTGCGAGCGCTGCCAGCTGAGTTCCGGCGATTTCTGTTGGCAGTGGGAATTTTCGGAGCGGGAGATTTTTCGCATACGCTGCTGATTTTGTATGCGACAAAAATGCTTGCCGCGGAATACGGAATGGCTAGAGCGGCGAGTCTGGCTGTGGTTTTGTACACGCTGCACAATGTTTTCTACGCTGCGTCGGCCTACCTGAGCGGGTGGCTGAGCGATCATGTGCCGAACCGGCGGATGGTGCTGTCCGGGGGATATGGACTGGCGGTGATGACGGCGTTGTTGCTTTGCACCGGGACACATTCGTTGTGGCTGCTGGGTGCAATTTTTGTGCTGGCTGGTTTGTACATCGGCACTGAGGAGGCGCTGGAGGATTCGGTGGCCGCCGAGATGATGCCGCGCGAACAGCATGGCATGGCATTTGGAACCATGGCTGCCGTGAATGCGCTAGGCGATTTTCTTTCAAGCCTGCTGGTGGGAGCGCTGTGGAGCGCAATTGGAGTCGGCGCGGCGTTTGGCGCATCGGCGGTACTGTTCGCAGCCGGAGCGATTCTGATTTTGCGGTGGAAGTAGAATACCTGGGGAGGAAATTTCCCGATGATAATTCCTGCGATGTATCGTGTCACGATATTTATGCTGACGGCGTTTGGCATACTCTTCGGTGCGAGTGATGCGCGGGCGTGGGACAACGGCGTGGCTTTGACGCCGCCGATGGGATGGAACAGTTGGAACAAATTTGCCTGCAACGTGAGCGAGGATTTGATCAAGTCCATGGCGGATGGAATGGTGGGCAGCGGAATGAAGGATGCCGGCTATCAGTACGCGGTGATTGACGATTGCTGGCAGGTGAGCCGCGACGCCGATGGAAATATTGTTGCCGACCCGAAGCGCTTCCCTTCCGGAATCAAGGCGCTGGCCGATTACGTTCATTCCAAAGGATTGAAATTTGGAATTTATTCCGACGCAGGCGAAAAAACCTGCGCGGGGCGGCCCGGCAGCATGGGCCACGAATATCAAGACGCTCTGATGTATGCGAAGTGGGGCGTGGATTATTTGAAATACGATTGGTGCAACACCGGGAAGCGCAACGCAGAGGAGGCCTATTCGACGATGAGGGACGCCTTGAAAGCGACAGGTCGACCGATTGTTTTCAGCATGTGCGAATGGGGGACGGCAAAGCCGTGGCTGTGGGCCAAGGATGTTGGCAATCTTTGGCGCACCACCAGCGATATTTCGGATAAATGGTCGGGCGCGAAAAAATGGCCTGACGGAAGTTGCTGCGAACTTGGCATGCTGAACATTGTGGATTTGCAAGTCGGCCTGGAAAGTTTCGCCGGGCCGGGACACTGGAACGATCCGGACATGCTGGAAGTTGGCAACGGGGGAATGACGACGCCGGAGTATCGAGCGCATTTCAGTCTGTGGTGCATTCTGGCGGCGCCGTTGATTGCGGGAAACGATTTGCGCAACATGACGCCGGACATCAAAGAAATTTTGACCAACAAGGAAGTCATCGCGGTGAACCAAGACGCACTTGGACGCGAGGGCAGCCGGGTGTGGAAAGACGGGGATCGGGAAATCTGGTCGAAGCAAATGCAGGATGGCAGCCGGGCGGTGCTGTTGCTGAATCGCGGGGCGGATGAAATGGAGATCGCGGTGCCATGGGAAGCGATCGGATATCCGAGTGATGTTTCCGCGAGCGTGCGCGATTTGTGGGCGCACAAGGAGTTGGGAAAGTTTACGGGAAAGTTTGAAACGAAGGTGGAGTCGCATGGGGTGGTGGTGGTGACGGTCAAGCCGTGAGTTAGGAGTGAGTAGTGGGAAGTGAGAAGTAGCTAGTAGTTAGCTTTCGGAAGCTGAGATCGTCGGGAGTTGGCGTCATGCTTCTCGGCCGGGAGCGGGAGCAAACGTGGTGTTCGATTTTGGGAATCAGCGGCCATGGCTGTGTTTTTTAGGAATGTGTGGCAAATACAGGGGGTTACGGGCGCGAATTTTGGATGTGTGGCAACTAAAGAGTTTAGAGCGCGGAGATATCGGTCAATATCGGCTGAAACGCGCAGTTTTTCGTGAGTGCGGCAATGATTGAACTTAAAGCAGCTGTGTTTGCAATACTTTCCGAAAGGCTGGGCACCAGGTTGGGCGTATCCCAGTAGGACTTCCAGAACGGGCTGAAACCGAGCGAACACAAGCAAGAGTAGCACACTATTTACCAAATGTTAATAGTAATTTGCTAACCATCCGAACGATGAGAAGCGGTTTCGAACGGGTGGCCAGTATTATTTTCCGTTCATTTTTTCGGCGGCGAGCTTTTGCGCGGTAGTAAGGGCATCGGCGGCGGGGACTTTTACATCCGGTTCGACGCCGGTGCCTTCCCAATTGGTTTTGGAGATGGGATTGATGGCGCGGGCGAATGGGACGCCGATCATAAAATGGTCGTCGATACGATGACCTGTCACCGGATGTGCGCCGCCGCCCGTGGTTTCGCCGACGAGGGTAGCGCGCTTAAGGTTTTTGAGGTTGTAGCAGAACTCTTCTGCGCCGGAGAAGGTATCCTTCGAGGTCAAGACGAAGGCCGGTTTGCCATCCAGACGTTTGCCGGGCACGTAGGGCACGGTCCAGTACTGGTCGGTGGAATCGCCTTTGCGCGTCCATAGATCATTGAGGTGCGTGCGTTTGTCGAAGAGGTAGGTTGAGATAAACGCGACCATTTTCGGATCGCCGCCGCCGTTTTCGCGGAGGTCGAAGATGATGGCGTCCACGTTGGCGAGGAAATTCATAGCGGCAACCGCGGTCGGACCGCAGCCATCGGGATCAGCGAAGAAATCGAACTTCAGGTAACCGATGTTGCCGGAGAGAATCTCGACCTTGTTGAATCCGCAGTTTGCCCGTTCCATTTGTTTGTGGTACTGAGCGACAGCGTCCGCGGGAGGAGGGCCAGACGCCATTTCCGGGAGCTTGGCGGCGCTGAAATTGACACGCAAGTGCTTGTCGTGGCTGACTTCCTGAAAGTTTTGGGTGAGCGTTTTCGCGAAGTCGTCGCCGTCGGTGATGGAGTCATATTCGCCCTTTTTCTGGCGGGCATGAACGGCGTCTTCCATTTTTTTCGCGGCTTCCGGGAATACATACGACTCATTGAGACTTGCGATGGCAGCATCGATGACTCGCATGCGCGTGGCGGCGTCAATTTTGAAGTTTAAATCCGTGCTGGATGTGCCAGGAGGAATGGCGCCCAGGGAGAAGGTTGCGATCAGCGCGGGATCGCCAGATTTCAGCTCAAGCTCGCCAATGGCCTTGGTATCGGAGTGTTGTTCCTTGACGAGAAATTCCAGACGCAGAGGTTCACTTTTCAAGATTTGCAGCAGGACGAATCCGCCGGTCATACTGCGGAACTGCATTTCGCGGTCGACGGATTTGTCCGGCTCATATTTGTGGATATAGGCGGCGATTGCGGCGCGATCACCGGAGTTGAAGGAATCGAACCAGGCTTTGAAGGCGTGGCCGACCGGGTTGTCTGGGATTGCGGGAGGTGGAGGCGAGGGATTGTTCGGAGCGGGTTGTTGTGCGGATGCGGCGATTAGAGTGGTAAGCAGTGTGAAGATTACGGCCACGCAGGATCGATGAAACATGGATAGCACCTCGGTGGCGAATTCCCTGTTGGTGGTGCGACCGACGGAGTATAGCACCGTGGTTTGTGGGAAGGCGGCTGGGTTGAACGAATGGGAGACGGCGGCGAGTAGAGAGGATGCCCGCTTCAGAAAGCGGCCGCTACGGGGCGAGGAAGAATGGCGAGCTGATGCATCGAAGTAAATTGCAAAGGCACCGGTCTGAAGACCGGCCGCTACAGAGGCAAGAGCAAGAGGCTACTTACAGCGTAAGACGCTAGACCGAGAACAGCCGCGAGGTAGGCGCTCCCAATTGAGCGAGAGGCTTGCTTAGTCTTAGGCCCGGCAAGCTGGGCGCAGCGCAGCATGCTGCGCCCCTACGGGATTTTCCGGCGATTATTGAACGGGGTTGCCGTCGGCGTCGATTTTGTGGACTTGGCCGATGTTGAGTTCGCGGATGCCGGGTTCGACTTTGCTCATGTCGCCGACGACGATCCAAACAAGATGGCTGGGCTGGATGTATTTTTTGGCGATTTCGTTGGCGGCGTCTGGAGTAACGGCCAGGACTTTTTCCGTAAAGGCGTTGTAGTAGTCGTCGGGCAGGCCGTATTGCAGGATGTTGCTGTAGGCGGCGGAGAGTTGCGGGACGGACTCGAAGCTTCCAGGAAGACCCAAGGTGGAGTTGGTCTGCTCATCTTTCAATTCGGCTTCGGAGATTGGTTTGCTTCCCACGATATTTTTGTATTCGGCGACGAGTTCGACGAGAGACTCCTTGGTTTTGTCGGTCTGCACTGGCGAAATGCTGAAGAATGGGCGCTCGCCTCTGGCGGGCGTCAAACGGGAGCGAACGCCGTACGACCAGTGTTTGTCTTCGCGGAGATTCATATTGATGCGCGAACTGAAATTTCCGCCGAAGATATCGTTGACCAGTGCCAGCGAGATTTGGTCCGGATCATTGTAAGGAGGCGCGAGCTGCGCGGCGAGAATCAGGCTCTGGCCGGAACCGGGCCGGTCAAGAAGATAGACGACATCCTTTTCAGCTTGTGGAACGGAAGAAATCGTTTGCTTCGGGACTTCGCCGGACTTCCAGGAAGCGAAGAGTTTTTCGAGCTTGGGAGTGATTTCGGCTAGTGTGGTATCGCCAACGACGAGAAGCGTGGCGTTGTTGGGCTTAAACCAGGTTTCGTGGAATTTGACGAGATCCTGGCGAGTCATTTTGCTTACCGTGGCTTCGGTACCGCTGGTGAGAAACGCGCCGGAATAAGGATGATTCTTGCCATAGAGAAGTGCCGGCATGACCCGTAAGGCCATGAAGTTGGGCGTAACTTTTTCTCGCTGAATGGCGGCGATGCGGTCCTTCTGCAAACGGGTGAATTCCTTCTGCGGAAATGCAGGATGCAGGATGAGGTCCGCATAGATTTCGAGAGACTTATCAATATTGGCCTTGAGTGCATCGAGATCGACAGTGGCGAAATCCAGATTGGCGCCGGCGGAAAATTCAGCGCTTAGGGACTCCAGCTCTTCGCCGATCTTCAGTGAATCGCGAGCGGGAGTTCCCTCTTCGAGCATGCGCTGAGCGAAGCTGCAGGTTCCGAGGGCGGAGGTCGCATCAGAAGAATAACCACCGTTCACCAGCAGAGAGAAATTCACAACGGGAGCGGAGTGGCGCTCTGCGAGCACGATTTTCAGGCCGTTGGAGAGCGTGGCCTTCCGCATGGGAGGAAGGTTGAGTGACATCGCGGAGCCGGGCGCTGGCTCCTTCGAACGATCCATTGGAGCGGTCGCTTTCAACGTGGTGGGATACGGTTGGACTTCCAGAACGTAATCGCCGTCAGAGAGCCAGTCGTTCGCGACTTTCTTGACCGATGCTGGTGTCGCAGCCTGAATGCGCTTGAGATATTTCTTGTAGCAATCGGGATTCCCGGCAAAAGTCTGGCAACTTGCGAGGATGTCGCTCTTTCCGCCGAAGCCACCGATGCGCTCCATGATGCGCGCGTATTGACCGAAGGTTTGCGTTTTGGCCAGCTGCAGTTCGGCTTCGGTCGGGCCGTTCTTGAGGAAATTTTGCAGTTCCTGATCCGCGGCGGTCTCGACGGCTTTTAGATCTCCGCCTGGTTTGGCAGTGAGGGTAAGGATGAACTGCCCGGCGATCTCGCTGCTGCTATCGTTCGCGGTGGCGCTGGTGGCGATCTGATCCTTGTAAACCAGGCGTTTGTAGAAACGCGAGGTTTTGCCCTGACCAAGAACGTGCGCGGCCAAGTCGAGCAACGCCTCGTCCGGTGAATCTGTTGGCGGCACATTCCACACGCGATAGAGACGAGCTTGCGGAACGCGGTCCTGCACCGAGTCGCGGTGCGTGCCAGTGCGTTTGGCAACCCAGGCTTCGCGATGGACGACGGGAGGACCGGGGGGAATGCCTCCGTAATATTTTTCGGCTTTTTGGCGTGCGAGTTCGGGAGTGATGTCGCCGGCGATGACGACGGTGACGTTGTTCGGGCCGTAGTAGGTCTTGAACCATTCCTGGACGTCTGTCAATGAGGCGGCGTCGAGATCGGCCATTGAACCGATGGTAGTCCAGGAGTAGGGATGGCCGACGGGATAAGTGTTTTCCGCGAGAAGTTGCCGAGCGACGCCGTACGGCTGATTTTCGCCCTGACGCTTTTCGTTTTGGACTACGCCGCGCTGGAGATCGAGTTTTTTCTGATCCAGAACACCGAGCAAATGGCCCATGCGGTCGCTTTCCGCGAAGAGTACGTAGTCCAGCATGGAAGTGGGAACGTTTTCAAAATAATTTGTCCGATCGGAGTTGGTGGTGCCGTTCAGGTTGGTGGCGCCGATGCGTTCCATGGCATTGATGTAGGTGTAGTTGAAATTTTCGCTTCCGCTGAACATGAGGTGCTCGAAAAGGTGGGCGAAGCCGGTTTTGCCGGGCTTTTCGTTCTTCGAACCGACGTGGTACCAGGTGTTTACGGCGATGATGGGCACTTTGTGATCTTCGTGCACCAGGACCGTGAGTCCGTTGGCGAGAACAAACTTGGTGTAGGAAATATCCGGAACGGCAAGCTTAGCGCTGGTTGTGGCGGCGCGCGCCTTTGGCGGTGGCGCCTGCTTCGCAGGAGCATCTGACTGGGCAGCGGTGGAAGCTAAATGGACGGTCGCAATCGCCAAGGCAATAAGAAAACGCACGGGTGCGCTAACAGTTCTGTTTCTCAAGGACATTCCTCCGGGAGGCAAAAGACAGTGTGATGCGCAAAGATGCGGAAATGAGTCGCCGAGTGGTTCCAGCGACGAATATTTTACATTTGGGACCGAACAAAGCAAAATCACCGTTTATTTTGTTGCGCTGAGAAGGAGGAACGGCAGAAAGAAGCGTCAATCGCTTTCATGACTGAACATGGTTGGCTTTTGGGATGGCGGACGCGACAAAGAGACCGTAGACGAAGTTGCCGGAAGCGAAACCTGCGCGCATGGCGTGAAAGGCCTTGAGGTAGGCGACGAAGTGCGGGCCAAGCTTGGCGGCCAGCGCCCAGAACTTTTTGTCTTTGATAATTTCGAGAGTGAGGTCCCAGGTTCTGGCGCAATTTTTGTTGAGTACTTCGCGATGCGTGATTTGCAAACCGTTCGAAGCGAGGAATTGCGCGTAGTCGTCCATCGTTTGTAACTCCACGAACATGCCTGTTTCGATGGGCTCGATAAATTCTCGAGTCTGCGCGGGAGTGAGATGGTCTTTCTTGAACCAGTCGGTGAGGGCGAAGGTGCCGTTTGGCCTGAGGAGTTTGGCCGCGGACGCAAAAAATCCGGGCCGGTCCTGATAGTGGGAAATGGATTCCACAGACCAGAGAAAATCGAACTGGCGATCAAAATTCATGGCTTCGGCGTCCATCAGAAGGAAAGTTGCGTCCAGCTGGCGTTCCGCCGCGGCCTGCTTGGCGATTTCGATTTGTACGGGAGAGATGGTGATGCCAGTGACGAAGGCTGCAAATTTCTCTGCGAGGTAGAGACTGCTGGCGCCGAAACCGCAACCGATATCGAGAATCCGTGAGTGGGGTGGCTTTATGTTTGCGAGTTTAGCCAGATGCTCGATCAGCTGAAGCTGCGCTTCTTCTTTGGATTCATCGCCGCGAATCCAATAGCCGTGGTGAAGATGTTCACCCCAAAAAGAGCGATAGTAAGGGCTAACGACGTCGTAGTGCTCGATGACTCGCTGTTTATCGTTAGCGCGAGACGTGAAGGATGGCTGTGAGCCGGAGGCGTGTCCAGTCATAGGCAATTTGTGTGATTGTATCCGTAGCGGTTGCATCCCGCAAAACACTTCGACGACCGCGAACGTGGTGACTACGGGTGAGTCGGGAACGGCAACGGAGATTTGCATAGAAGCGAAAACTGAAAGGTCAGAGCGCGCGAGCGCAGCAGCGGGCGCGAAAGGATTACGGGGCGTACCAATCGAGAGCGTAGATTTCCTGGATGCTGGAGTCGCGTACGAGCAGCGGAGTGCGGTCCGGAGCGATGCCAGACCAGTTACCAAAGGCGCCACCAGCAGCCTGAAAACCTTTCAGACTGAAGAGGTGCTCCATTTTGCCGGTTGGAATCTGCACGCGGAAATAGCCTTCCTCGTTGTCGAGCATACCGTTGAAGTATAAGAAGTGCGAATCGCGCGACCAGGTCGGATAAGCCACAAAGATTTTCGCAAGTTCGGTCCACTTCTGGGTGTTTAAATCAAACAGCCTGATGGAGAGAGAGTTCAGCGTGATGGCGGCGATATACCGTCCATCGGGTGACCAGCGGGGCGAGTAGAGGCCGTCAGAGCCCGGGAGCTTAGTTGCATTTTTTGTCTGTAGGTTGAGGATATAAACGGACGAGCCTTGGTTGTTGAGGGAATTTTCGCCAAATGCCATGGATTTGCCATCCGGCGACCAACTCGGGTCGGCCAGATTGGTGGTGCTGCGATAGAGCAATTGGGGAGCACCTCCCTGGGCGGGCACAACATATATTTGCCATGGCTCGCCGGGAGGATGTCCGAAGAAGGCGAGCTGCTGGCCGTCGGGGGACCAGCGCGGGAGGTAGGCGAGCATCGGAGGAAAGACGAGTTGAAGTTTTTGTGTGCCGTCGATCTTGCTGCGCCACATGGTGCCGTCGGCGGCGTCATTGTAGGCGATCCAATTACCGTCAGGGGAAAAATCGAGACCCATGGCGGAAATGCCGGAAAGGTACGGAACAAATTGCCGAGACTTGTAGTCGTAGCGGACAAGTTCCCCTCGCGGCCGCCAGGCTTGTACAAAAAGTTTTTTGCCATCGCGACTGGGTACGGGATCACCAACGTTCATTGGCCCGGTAGTCAATTGAAACGGATCGGGAGACGCAGGACGAAAACGGCCGGCGTGTTCACGAATAGCCCAGACATTTGAAGTGTCATCGCGAAGCGCCTGAAACACGAAGTAGCGTCCGTCAGGTGTCCATTTGCCGCAACATTCGTTTGGAGTGGGATTCCAACCGGGGAGTAACGAGTGAGGATTGCTGCCGTCGGCGGAAGCCTGCCAGATGGTGCGGCTGTTGGTAGTGGGGTCGTTCAGAGTGAATCGGAGAATCGAACCGTCGGGCGACCAGCGGATTTCGCTCGCAGTGCCAGAGGTTGTAAGGAGCAGACGGGGGTGGCTGCCGTCCCTGTTGACCAAGAAAATCTCGTCGCCCTTGGCAACGGCGATCTTTTCACCGTCGGGGGACCAGGCTCCACCGTGACCTTCCAGACTGCCAAGCCTGCGAGGCGAACCGCCGACCACTGGAACGCTCCAGAGCGGTCCGTCCAGAGCCGTGCCGTGGGCGGTGTTCATCAGGAGGGTGGATCCGTCGGCCGAGATGTCGAAAACATTGGCGAAGCCGGTGTACTCAAGGGAGGTGGGAATAGGAAACGTTTCGCCGCCCGTGACCGAGGTTTCCGACAAAACGGATTGGTTTTCGATGAAATAAAGACGAGCGCCGGCGGTCGCCACATCTGATTTGGGACGATTGGTATTGGTGAGTTGGACGGTGCGAAGGATTCTCGGCGGTGGCACGGGACGCCTGAGGAGATAACCAAACACAGCGATGACGGCAACGAGAGAGAGGGCGGTGGCAATGCCCCAAGTACGCCAACGACGTTGCGTTTGCGCGGCCCGAGCTTGTCTGACTGAACCCGAGAGAGGGGAAAGACTACCCGAGTGCGCAGAGGCGGTTTCGCGGTGCAGGATCTCGAGATCATCGCGAAGTTCAGCGGCGGTCTGGTAACGGAGACGCAGATTTTTTTCCAAGGCGCGGCGAATGATGCGTTCGAGATCGGCCGGCATGTCGGGATTTATTTCGCCGGACGGCCGGGGATCGCGATTCAGGATGGCGTCGAAGAGCAGTCCGGTGCTTTCAGCGCGAAAGGGCAACGTTCCAGTGGCCATTTCGTACAGAACAACGCCGAAGGAGAAGAGGTCAGTACGAGTGTCCAGTTCTTCGGCGCGTACCTGCTCCGGTGACATATAGGAGATGGTACCGAGCGTGGAGCCCGCTCCGGTGAGGCGTTCGGCTGTGGTGTCGCCGCTTAATTGATCCGATGTGGTGGTAATTTCGGCGGCGCGATTTGGGGGGACTGAGAGTTTCGCTAAACCGAAATCGAGGATTTTGGCGTGACCACGTTCGGTAACGAAGATGTTGGCGGGTTTGATGTCGCGATGAATGATGCCGCGGGAGTGAGCGGCGTCCAGAGCGTCGGCGATCTCGATGGCGAGGGTGAGCAGAACTTCGGTTTCGAGGGGCTTGCCACCGATACGATGCTTCAGGGTGACGCCATTGAGAAATTCCATGGCGATGAAAGCCTGACGGTCTTGTTCACCGATGTCGTAGATGGTGCAGATGTTGGGATGATTCAACGCTGAAGCGGCTTGCGCTTCACGCCGAAAACGGGAAAGCGTCGGAGGGTCCTGAGCGACTTCATCTGGCAGGAACTTAAGAGCGACGAAACGATGAAGGCGAGTGTCCTCCGCTTTGTAAACGACGCCCATGCCGCCACCGCCGAGTTTTTCTAGGACGGCGTAGTGGGAGATGGTGCGGCCGACGAATGGGGAAGAGTCTGCCATTGGCGCTGAAGTCTATCGCAGCTACGGGTTGCGAGCAAAGGAGCCGGACTATTTTCAAGATGTCTGAATTGGAGGAGTGGCTTCGATCAAGACCTTTCAGGCGACCTGCCAGACGTGCCAGAGAAACGTGCCAGAGAAGTCTATTGCGCCCAGGAATGGGAGATGCTAGCCTGAGCGAACAAAAGGCGAATCACTAGGGCAGGCGATTGGCGCAATAGCGCAGCAAACGAGCAGCTGAGCAAATTGGTCCGCGCAGAAGGGGGAAAATTGGGAGAAACGTTGGCGGTGAGGCGCAAAGGTGATGAAGAGCCAGTGAGAGTGGCTATGAGGAGCACGGCAACGCTTGCGCGGGTGAACGATGTTGTGAACGTACTTGCAGAGCGGGATCATAACGGCGAGGTATTGACGGCGCTGCGGCGATTCCCTGCCCGGGCGGCGGAGTTTGCGGATTGGCCGGACTGGGTGCGCGGAGAGTTGCGGGCGGCGTATGCGAGCAAAGGGATTGCGCGTCCTTATTCGCACCAGGCTGCGGCGGCGGAAGCGGTTCATGCCGGGAAGAATGTGGTGATTGTGACGCCAACGTCTTCTGGGAAGACGCTTTGCTACAACTTGCCGGTGATCAATGCGATTTTGGAGAATGAAGATACGCGAGCGTTGTATTTGTTTCCGACGAAGGCGCTGGCGCAGGATCAGTTGGCGGAATTGTATGACTTGAATCAGAGGTTGGAGAACGGAGCGGGAGAGTTTTCGCATGAGATCGAAGATGGCGACCTGAAGGTTGCCGCCACAAATACGGGAAAAACGGGCGCGCGGGCCGCTAATACATTTGGGGTTTTTACTTACGACGGGGACACGCCTAGCGATGCGCGGAAGGCGATACGGGAGAAGGGACACATTGTCCTGACCAATCCGGACATGCTGCACACGGGAATTTTGCCGCACCATACGAAGTGGACGCGGCTGTTTGAAAATTTGCAATACATCGTAATCGATGAGCTGCATTCGTATCGCGGCGTGTTTGGAAGCCATTTGTGCAATGTGCTGCGAAGGCTGCGGCGGATTGGGCGATTTTATGGGAGCGATCCGCAGTTTATTTGTTGCTCGGCGACGATCGCGAATCCGGGCGAACTGGCGGGGCGGTTGATTGAAGATGAAGTTGAAGTGCTGAACGCGAACGGCGCGCCTGCGGGGGAAAAGGCGTTTGTGTTCTACAACCCTCCGGTGGTGAATCGGGCGCTGGGAATTCGCAGAAGTTACATCAACGAAAGTTCGCGGGTGGCACAGGAATTTTTGAAGCATGATTTGCAGACCATGGTGTTTGCGAATTCACGGTTGCATACGGAGATTCTGCTGACCTATTTGCAGCAGGCAAATCCACATTTTCCGGGGACGACGGAGACGATTCGTGGATATCGCGGAGGATATTTGCCGCACGAACGGCGGGAGATTGAGCGTGGGCTGCGAGAAGGACGCATTCGTGGAGTGGTTTCGACGAGTGCACTGGAGCTGGGGATAGATGTTGGATCGTTGGATGCGACAGTAATGGCGGGGTATCCGGGAACGATTGCAGCTACATGGCAGAGGGCAGGACGCGCGGGAAGGCGCAGCGGGAGTTCGTGTGCGGTGATGGTGGCGTCGTCGGCGCCGCTGGACCAATTTATTGTGCGGCATCCGGATTATTTTTTTGGGAATACGCCGGAGCACGCATACATTCAGCCGGACAACCTGGAAATTCTTGTCAACCATTTAAAGTGCGCGGCGTTCGAATTGCCGATTGCGACGGAAGACAAATTCGGCGAGGCAGATGCGCAGGATTTGTGCGCGCGGCTGGCAGAGGCGGGTTATCTGCATCGTACTGAGGAGCATTATCACTGGACGCAGCAGGCGTATCCGGCGGATACGGTGAGCTTGCGGTCAGTGACCAGCGACAACTTCATTGTTATTGATGTGACCGGGCAACCGGAAGTGATTGGCGAAGTGGATTTTCCGAGCGCGCTGACGACGGTGCACGAGAAAGCGATTTATCTGCACGGCGGAGAGCAGTACCACGTGGAGCATCTGGATTTTAAGGAACGCAAAGCGTACGTGAAGAATGTGGAAGTGGACTATTACACGGACGCGGTGCGGTATACGCAGGTGCGGGTTTTGGAGGTGGCGGGTGAATCACGCACGTTTGAGGAGGGAGAGAACGCGGAGCAAGGCGCGGCGGGGAGTAACAGCGACAATTTCATAAATCGTGCGGACTTGGGGCGCAGCAGTGCTGCGGCCCCACAAGAGAAAGAGGGTCGCGTCTGGCACTGGCGGTCGCACGGGGATGTGCTGGTGCGATCGCAGGTGGTGGGATTCAAGAAGATTAAGTTCTTTACGAATGAAAATATCGGAACGGGAAAACTGGAACTGCCGGAAAACGAGATGCACACGACATCTTATTGGCTGACGCTAGAGCGGTCGCTGGTAGAGACGTTGCCTTTTTCGATCGGCGAGCGGCAGAGCGGAATGTTCGGACTGCTGCATGCGATGGAATCGGTGGCGACGCTGTTGCTGATGTGCGACGGCCGCGATTTGGGGACAGCGATCGGAGAACGGCCGCCGAAGCCGGGAGCGGAAGGCGAAGAGTTTGCGCCCGTTTCGATGGAAGATGCGATGCGGCGGACAGCGAAAGAGTTCTTCGAACCGAATTTGTACCTTTTCGATGCGTATCCGGGTGGAATTGGGTTTTCGGAGCCGCTGTACCGGGCGCATGAGTTGCTTATGGTACAGACACGAGAGCTGATCGTGGGCTGCGGTTGTGAGTCTGGGTGTCCGTCGTGCGTAGGACCGGCGGGTGACTTGACGCCGCGCGCGAAAGAGGCGGCGCTGGCAATACTCAACCGAATTTGTGGTGACGGGACGTGCCGATAGATGGCGGCAACCGATAAATTCGCGCGGCTTGTGGCGCTGCGTCCTGCGCAGGATGCTGTGGCCCATTACGAACATCCGCCAGCAGAAGATTCGGCGGGCGCCGCACTTGATGAATGCACACTTGCGAGACTATTGGGCGCTACGATTTTTTCCACGAAGTATGGAAACCATTTGAGCATTCGGAATTGGTACGCGACGCCGGAATTTCCGGAAGTAGCGCCGGCGGCGCTGGACCTGTTGTGCAAGACGCAGGATGCGGCACGAACAAAAAAGTGGCGGGCGGCAGCGGAAGATCCGGAGAAATGGCTTTTTCTGGATACGGAAACGACCGGATTAGCCGGAGGAACGGGAACGTACGCGTTTTTGATCGGCATCGCGTGGTGGGATTCGGGCGGATTGCAGCTCGAACAGTTCATGATGCGCGATTTTTCCGAGGAACATTCGGTGCTACTGGAATTGGCGGCGCGCATTGCGGAGCGTCCGGTGCTGGTGACATTCAATGGAAAAACGTTTGACTGGCCCCTGCTGGAAAGCCGGTACCTGATGACGCGATGCATTCGAGCGCCGGAGTTGGCGGCGCACCTGGACCTGCTGCATCCGGCGCGGGCAGTGTGGAAGTTGCGGCTCGGATCGGTAAAGCTGGTGGACCTGGAGCGGCACGTACTGGATATAGAACGTCTTGGGTGGCATCGCGAAGATGACGTGCCGTCATCCATGATTCCGCAATTTTATTTCAATTATTTGCGCGGAGGTTCTCCGGCGCCGCTGGCGGGAGTGGTGCGACACAATGGGATGGATTTGCGCGGGCTGGCGGCGGTGTTTGGCAAGCTGAATACCCTGCTGGATTGCCACGGTCGAGAGGAAACCGAGGCGCTGGACTTGTTTGGATTGTCGCGATATTTGCACCGGCGCGGTGAAGCGACAAAAGCCGAATCGGCGTGTGTTGCCGCGCGGGAACGCGGACTTCCACTTCCCTTTGATACGCAAGCGCGGCGCGAGTTGGCGCAAATGGCGAAACGGCGGGGAGAGCACGCGGCGGCTGCGTTGATTTGGGAGGAATTACTGGAAGATTCAGAATGCCGATGCGCGGCGTGCGAGGAACTGGCGGTATTTCACGAGCGGCGCACGAAAGATTTCAAGAAGGCGTTGAAGTACGCGCGGGCGGGATTGAAAGCGCTCAGCGACGTGAATGCGGGATCGAGATATGTGACGTTCTCGGCGGCGGAAGTTCGCAGAGCCGAGCGACTGGCGAAGCGGGTGGCTCGGCTTGAAGCGCGAATGAAAGCCGCGAGCGACCGACGCGCAGCTCCGTTATTGGACTGCGGTCAGGGCTCCGCAGCCGCAGATTAAGCAAACGCTTCAGCGTGAAGCAGCGACTGATTTCGCAGCGGCCGGAACGCC
>Ga0070697_100001444_pt1 | contig 18066 bp, 14 predicted proteins | sample KBSK1501metaG_FD_65475 | JGI IMG/M metagenome (GOLD analysis project Ga0070697, IMG submission 65475) | Corn, switchgrass and miscanthus rhizosphere microbial communities from Kellogg Biological Station, Michigan, USA - KBS K1-50-1 metaG | ecosystem: Host-associated > Plants > Roots >... | reverse complement strand
GCGACGGCGGGTTCGTTCTGGCGGCCCCGGGACTTCGAGCACTCGGCGAGCGTCGCGTCCGTATACGGGGTTCCTGTGACGAGCGTGTAGTCGCTGACATACGAGCCAGTTGGGGCCGCCTCATCGTGCGTGAGCCGCACGTCGCTGCCGGGGGTCGACGCCGTGCCGGCTCCCGCTGTAGCGACGATGAGGCCCATCGCGACGATCAGGGCGTGCCAAAGCGGACGGGTTCGTCTGGCCACGGGACTCCTCCACGAATTCCCCGGGATGGGTGTCTGCTCCGGTCCATGCTCCCCGTGATCAGTCATTCGTGCAACCGCGACGGGTGGTTTCGTTGACAGCCGGCACCATTCGTGCAGGCCGGCACGCGGAGGCGGTCTTCGTCGTCGCGGGCAATGGCCGTTACATCGCCACAGGCGGCACGTCTGATCCGCAACGGCCCACCGCTCATCTCGTGGCGAAGCCCCCGGCTCTCCTCCTCCGGGGGCTTCGTCTTGTCCCGGGCCACGCAGCCGGCGCCACGCAGCCGGCGCCACGCAGCCGGGCCGCGCAGCCGCGCGACTCAGCTCGCGGCGAGCCGCCGCAGCACCGCCGGCAGGATGCCGCCCTGGCGGTAGTAGTCGACCTCGATCGGGCCGTCGAGCCGGGCGACCGCCGCGAACCGCGACACCCGTCCGTCGTCGCCGCGAACCATGACCGTCAGCCGCTGACGCGAGGCCAGTCCATCGGCCAGGCCGGCGATCGTGTAGCTCTCGCGTCCCGTCAGTCCCAGCGTTGCCGCGCTCTCGCCAGGCGCGAACTGCAGCGGCAGGACCCCCATGCCGACCAGGTTCGAGCGGTGGATCCGTTCGAAGCTTTCGGCGATGACGCCCCGGACGCCCAGCAGTGCGGTCCCCTTGGCGGCCCAGTCGCGCGACGAGCCCGAGCCGTACTCCCGGCCGGCGATGACGATCAATGGCACGGCCTCGCGGCCGTAGCGCATCGCGGCGTCGTAGATGAATTGCTCTTCGCCGTCGGGGAGGTGCACGGTGTACGGGCCCTCTCGCTCGGGCACGAGCGCGTTCCGCAGCCTGATGTTGCCGAAGGTCCCGCGCATCATCACGTCGTGCTGGCCGCGCCGCGCGCCGTAGGAGTTGAACTCCAGCGGGGTGACACCGTGCTCCTGGAGCCACGTCCCTGCGGGTGACCAGTGGGCGATCGAGCCGGCCGGCGAGATGTGGTCGGTCGTGACCGAGTCGCCCAGCAGCGCCAACACCCGGGCGCCCTCGATGTCCCGCACCGGCTGCGGCGTCGCGGTGAGCCCGTCGAAGAACGGCGGCTTGGCGATGTACGTCGACGTGGGATCCCAGGCGTAGCGGTCGCCGGCCGGAATGGGTAGCGCGCGCCAGCGATCGTCGCCCTCGAACACCACCGCGTACGTCCGCCGGAACAGCTCCGGATCGATCGACTCGCGAATGACGGCCTTGATCTCGTCGAGGCCGGGCCAGAGGTCCTCGAGCATGACCGGACGGCCCTCGCGATCGTGGCCCAGCGGCTCGCTGGTCAGGTCGATGTCCACCCGGCCCGCCAGCGCGAATGCCACAACCAGCGGGGGAGAGGCGAGATAGCTTGCGCGCGCGAGGGGGTGGATCCGGCCTTCGAAGTTGCGGTTCCCGGACAGGACCGCGGCGACGACGAGGTCGTTCTCCTCGACCGCCCTGGCGACCGGCTCGTCGAGTGGCCCGCTGTTGCCGATGCAGGTCGTGCAGCCGTAGCCGGCGAGCGCAAAACCCAGGGCCTCGAGGGGCGCCATCAGCCCGGCGGCCTGAAGGTAGCCGGTGACGGCCCTGGAGCCCGGCGCCAGCGACGTCTTGACGGTCGGGGCCACGGTCAGCCCGCGGGCCACGGCGTTCCGCGCCAGCAGCCCGGCCCCGATCATCACCGTGGGGTTCGACGTGTTCGTGCACGAGGTGATCGCCGCGATGGCGACCGAACCCGTTCGGATGCGGACCTCGCGGTCGCCCATCCGGACGGTGACCGACGGGTAGCCGGGCGGCCCCGAGGGGGCAGGGGAGGGATCCGGCTCGACCGGCGGCGCAGGCACATCGCCGCCGTCGCCGAGGGCGAACGACGGCGGGTCGCTGGCCGGAAAGGATTCGGCCGATGTCGCTTCGACGAGGCCGCCAGCCGGCCGCTGGGCCTCGACGCCCTCCTCGCCGAGGGACTTGAGCCCGTTGGGGAAGTTCGTCCGGAAATTGTCCCGCAGGGCCGTCAGCGGCACCCGATCCTGCGGCCGGCGCGGACCGGCGACGGATGGCACCACGGAGCCCAGGTCCAGCTCGAGCAGGTCGTCGAACTCGAGCCTCGCCCCGGCCTCGCGCCACAGGCCCTGGGCCTTCGCGTAGCGCTCGACGAGATCGACCCGATCGTCCGTCCGGCCGGTCAGGCGGAGGTACGCCAGGGTCTCCTCGTCGATCGGGAAGAGCGTCGTCGTCGCCCCGAACTCCGGGCTCATGTTCGCGATCGTCGCCCGGTCGGCGAGGGTCAGCCCGGCCAGTCCGTCGCCGGTGAACTCGACGAACGCGCCGACGACGCCGTAGGTCCGCAGCATCTCGGTCACGACGAGGACGAGGTCCGTGGCGGTCGAGCCGCGTGGCAGCTCCCCGTGGAGGTGCACGCCGACGATCCGCGGCATCGGCTGGTAGAGCGGCTGGCCCAGGAGCACGGCCTCCGCCTCGATGCCCCCGACGCCGTAGCCCAGTACCCCCAGGCCGTTGACCATCGTGGTGTGGGAGTCGGTCCCGACGAGGGTATCGGGCAGGGCGACCCGGCCGTGCTCGTCGGTCCGCTCGGCGACGACCGTGGCCAGGTACTCGAGGTTGACCTGGTGGACGATCCCGGTGCCGGGCGGAACGACGCGCAGGTCGCGGAACGCGGTCTGGGCCCAGCGCAGCAGCTGGTAGCGCTCGCCGTTGCGCTCGTACTCCCGCTCGACGTTGAAAGCGAACGCGCCGGGCGTGCCGAACATGTCGACCTGGACGGAGTGGTCGATCACGAGGTCGGCGGGGACGAGCGGGTTCACCTTTGCCGGGTCGCCGCCCAGGTCCGCCATCGCGTCGCGCATGACCGCGAGGTCGACGATTGCCGGGACGCCGGTGAAGTCCTGGAGGATGACCCGCGACGGCATGAACGGGATCTCGGCCTCGGCCGGGGCGCCGGGGCGCCACGCCGCCAGTGTCTGGACGTCCTCGCCGCGGACGATCCCGCCGCCGGCGTGGCGCAGCACGTTCTCGAGCAGGATCCGCAGGGTGACGGGCGCGCGGTCGAGGTCGATCAGCCCCCGGATGGCCTCGAGTCGGTAATGGTCCGGAAGCCCGGGACCGAGGCTGGCCCGGGCGCCGAAGGGATCGAATTCGGGCACTCGCTGGGTCCTTCGCCTGTCGGTACACTCGCTGCGTGGAAGAGTACCGCGGCGGGTCCCCGGGACGACGGATTCGGGGGTGAGGGCCTGGTCGGAGAGCGAGCGACTGCGCGACGAGGCGGAGAAAGCGCGGCCGGAGCCCGACGACCCCGAGGAGCGAGAACGCGAGCTTCGGGCAGCCGGCATCGAGACCGACCCCGAGCCGGCCGGCCTCCACCGCCACGGCGACGAGGTCCATGGCCACGCCCATCCGCACGGGGGCACCGACCCTGAGCCCGGGCAACGGCCCATCGTCGGGATCGTGGGCGCCGGCGCCGTTGGCACCGCCCTCGGCGTCGCCCTGAGCCGCGCCGGCTGGCCGGTCGCCGCCGTCGCCAGCCGGGACCCCGCCCGCCGGGAGCGGTTTCGCCAGCTGGTCGAGGGCGCCCGGGCCTTCGCCGAGGCGAATGCCCTGCTCGACGAGGTCGAGCTGGTGATCCTGGCGGTTCCCGACGACGCCATCCCCTCGGTCGCGGGGAGTCTCCGGCTGTATAGCGGCCAGGCGGTCGTCCACACGAGCGGGGCGCTGGGTGCCGAGGCGCTGTCGCCGGCCATGGCCGCCGGGACGCAGGTGGGCGCCTTCCACCCGCTCGTCGCCTTCGCCGACACCGAGCGAGCCGTCGCCGCGCTCAAGGGCGCAACCGTGGCGATCGAGGGCGACGACCAGCTGGCGGCGATGCTGGCCGAGATGGCGGAGGCGATCGGGGCCCAGCCCGTCCGCCTGGCCCGCGGCTCCAAGTCCGCCTATCACGCCGCCGCGGTCCTCGCCGCCGGTGGCTTCGTCGCGCTCCTCGACGCGATTGCCGAGCTGGGCCGGGTGGCGGGGCTCGACGAGGCGGGCTCGCTGGCGATCTACGGCCCGCTCATCGAGCAGACCCTCGGCAACGCCCGGGCCCTCGGCATCCGGGCTGCCTTGACCGGCCCAATTACCCGCGGCGACCGGGGGACGTTGCAGTCTCACCTGGCGACATTGCGGGCCCACGCGCCGGGCGTCCTGCCCCTCTACCTGGCCGCTGCCGAGCGTGAGATCACGCTCGCCGAGGAACGTGGCGCACTGACACCAGAGGCTGCCAAACAACTCCGAACATCACTTGCAACAGGAGGCTGAGGCAGTACCATTGCCGCCCATGGAGCACAGCATCGCCGCGAAGTTTGCGGCCCGTCCCAGTGCGCGATTCGTGCGCCCGTCGACCCGGGCGCGGCAGCGCCGGCTCGGGCTGCGTGCGGCGAATGTCTTCAACGCCGCGCCCAGCCAGGCGACCGTGCTCCGCAACGCTGACCTTGGTCCGCTGGTCCGCCTCAAGGCGAACTGGCGGTCCGTTCGTGCGGCCCGGCCACACCGGTCGACCGCCGGTCAGCCCCGACCGCTCGTGACGATGCACTGGGCCCGTTCTGCCGGATCCGGATCGGCTCGCCGCTCGAGCGCCGCGTCGGCGCCGTGGCGCGCCTGAGGTCCGCAACCGCCACTTCCGCCGGCGGGATCGTCGTTCGCCATGAGGGCACCGTTCCGTATCTCGTCGTGGGCATGCGGCGGCGCGACCGCGACGGCGTCACGTGGACCCTGCCCAAGGGCACGCCCCACGCCGGCGAGACGCGCGAGGCGACCGCGCTGCGCGAGGTGGCCGAGGAGACCGGCCTCGTCGTCCGGATCACGGAGCCGCTCGCCTCGATCGACTACACCTTCGTCCAGCACGGCACCCGGATCCACAAGAGCGTCCACTACTTCCTGATGGAGCCGGTCGGCGGTGACCTGGCCCACCACGACCACGAGTTCGAGGAGGTCCGCTGGATCCGCTTCGACGAGGCGCCGTCGCTCCTGACCTTCGACACAGAGCGAGCGCTGGTGGCGCGGGCCGCTGCCGCCCTCGCCGGGAGGTCGAACGGCAGCCCCGCGACCGAAGCCCCGGAGCACGCACTTGGATCCCCGGCGGTCATCGGCGGCCAGGAGTGACCGAAACGCGCGACCCGGCCGTCGCGCTCACGCCGCTGGTCGAGATCCACCGCTCGCTCGGCGCCCGGCTCATCGAGTTCGGTGGCTGGCTCATGCCGGTCCAGTACCGCGGGATCCTCGAGGAGCACCGGGCGGTCCGCGAGCGGGCCGGCCTGTTCGACCTGTCGCACATGGGCGAGCTGTTCGTGGAGGGGCCGGACGCCGGCGATGCCCTCGCCGCGGCCCTCGTGTCGGACCCGCCGTCGCTGGCGGTTGGCCGGGCTCACTACTCGATGATCTGCGCCCCCGACGGCGGCATCCTGGACGACCTGATCGTCTACCGCCTCGCCGCCGAGCGGTTCCTCGTCGTCGCCAATGCCGCCAACGCCCAGGTCGTCAGCGACGAACTGGCGGAGCGCCTGCGCGGCTTCGGCGCCGTGCTCGACGACCGCTCCCTGGCGACCGCGCTGTTGGCCGTCCAGGGCCCGGAGTCGGCGGCGGTCCTCAAGCCGCTGACCGGGATCGACCTGGCCGGGCTTCGCTACTACGCCATCGCGGAGGGTTCGGTCGCCGGGATCCCGGGGCTCGTCGCCCGGACCGGCTACACCGGCGAGGACGGCTTCGAGGTCTTCGTCGAGTGGAGCCGCGGCGCGGAGTTGTGGGCCGCCCTGCTGGAAGCCGGCGCGGGGCGTGGCCTGATCGCGTGCGGACTGGGCGCGCGCGACACGCTCCGGCTGGAAGCCGGGATGCCGCTCTATGGCAACGAGCTGGACCGGGACACGAACCCCTACGAGGCCGGCCTCGGCCGCGTGGTGAAGCTGGACAAGGCGGCGGATTTCGTGGGCCGCGCGGCGCTCGAGAAGGTCGCCCGGGACGGGCCGGCGAAGCGGCTGGTGGGGCTCATCGTCCGCGGGCGGGGCATCGCCCGCCACGGCCATCCCGTGTTCCTCGGCGACCGCCGAACCGGGATCGTGACGAGCGGCACGCACTCACCGACGCTCAACGTCCCGATCGCCATGGCCTACGTCGCTCCCGCCGACGGCGAGCCGGGTACGATACTCGAGGTCGAGATCCGCGAGCAGCGGGTCGCCGCCGAGGTCGTCGCCCTGCCGTTCTACCGCCGGCCGCGTTGACCCGGGGCCAACCGCCGAAGACCCGCCGGCGCCAGTCGACGACACGCTGACCGCGGCCGTCGCCGCCCCGCAGGAGGAAGCGCCCGGAATGGTGCCGACGGACCTTCGCTACACGAAGGAGCACGAATGGGTCCGCGTCGAGGGCGACGTCGCGACCATCGGCGTGACCCAGTACGCCGCGGACCAGCTTGGCGATGTCGTCTTCGTCGACCTGCCGGAGGCCGGCCGATCGCTCGACCAGTTCGGGACGTTCGGCGTGGTCGAATCGGTCAAGGCGGTCAGCGACCTGTTCGCGCCGGTCTCGGGTGAGGTGGTCGAGGCCAACCCGGCCCTGGCGAGCCAGCCGGAGCTCGTCAACAAGGAGCCGTATGGCGCCGGCTGGATGCTGCGGCTCAAGGTCGCGGACGCGGGCCAGGTCGACGGGCTCCTCGACGCGGCCGCCTACGACAAGCTGACCGCCGAGGCGTAGGCCGCGTGCCCTACGGACCCCACACCGACGCCGACCGGCAGCGGATGCTCGCCGCGCTCGGCATCGCCGACGTCGACGAGCTGTTCGCCGACATCCCGCCGGCCCTGCGCGCCGCCGGGCTCGACCTCCCCGACCCGGAGCCGGAGCTGGAGCTCTCGCGCCGCCTGACGAAGCTCGCCGGACGCAACCTCACCGACCTGGCCTCGTTCCTGGGCGCCGGCGTCTATCGCCACTGGACCCCGGCCGCGGTCGACCAGATCCTCCTCCGCGGGGAGTGGTACACGGCCTACACGCCGTACCAGCCGGAGATCAGCCAGGGGACCCTCCAGAGCATCTACGAGTACCAGTCGCTCATCGCCGAGCTGATGAGCCTCGACGTCGTCTCCGCGTCGCATTACGACGGGGCCGCCGCGACCGCAGAGGCGGCGCTGATGACCTGCCGCCACACGCGCCGGGGCCGGGTCCTCGTCTCGCACGCAGTCCACCCGCACTACCGGGCGACGCTGCGGACCTACTTCGGCGCCGGCCTCGAGGTGGACGAGATCCCGGTCGTCGCCGACGGCGATGCCGCCGGGACGGTCGACCTCGCCGCCCTCGAGCGCCTGCTGGCGGACAAGGAGCGGCCGGTCGCCGGGGTCGTCGCCGCCCAGCCGAACTTCTACGGCCTGCTCGAGCCGATGCCGGCGATCGGCGAGCTGGCCCACGCCGCGGGCGCCCTGTTCGTCGCGGTCGTCGAGCCGGTCTCGCTGGCCGTCCTGGCGCCGCCCGGCGCGTACGGCGCGGACATCGCTGCCGGCGAGGGCCAGCCGCTGGGCATCGCCCCGCAGTACGGCGGCCCGTACCTGGGCCTGCTCGCCTCGACCGACGCGCTCGTCCGGCAGATTCCCGGCCGGCTCGTCGGGATGACCACGGACCTGGACGGCAAGCGGGCCTACGTGATGACGCTCCGCGCGCGCGAGCAGGACATCCGCCGCGACAAGGCCGCCAGCAACATCTGCACCAACCAGGCGCTGCTTGCCCTCGCCGCGAGCATCTACCTCGCGACGATCGGGCCGCATGGCCTGCGCGACGTGGCCGTCCTGGGAGCAGCGCGAGCCAGTGAGCTCGAGCGCGCCCTGGCCGATGCCGGCGCAGCGCGGCTCCACTCGGGCCCGTACCTCAACGAGTTCGCCGTCCGCGTCCCGGACGCACGGGCCGTCCATCGCCGGCTGATCGACCGCGGCATCCTCGCCGGGCTGGTCCTCGCCGACGCCGAGCCCGACGACCCGGCGCTCGCGGAGGCGCTGCTCGTGTGCGCGACCGAGGTCACGACGCCGGCCGAGATAGCGGTCTTCGCGGAGGCCCTCCAGACGACGCTGCGCGGACGGCCGCCCGTGGCCGTCGAGGCCGGCGCCGGCGATCGCGCCGTTGCGGCCGGCAGGGCCGGCTGATGGGCGTCGTCGGGGAGCGGCTCCAGCCCACCCTGTTCGAGCGGTCGCGGCCGGGTCGTGGCGACGGCAAGATCCCCCACGCCCCGAAGGACGCTCTCGACCGGATCCCGGCCGCGGCCCGCCGGGCGGCCGGCCCGGCCCTGCCGGAGCTCAACGAGCCGGAGGTCGTCCGCCACTACGTCAACCTGTCGCAGCTCAACTACGCGATCGACACCGGGTTCTACCCGCTGGGCTCGTGCACGATGAAGTTCAACCCCAAGCTCAACGAATGGGCCGCCCGGCTGCCCGGCTTCGCCTCGCTCCACCCGATGGCGCCGGACGAGGCTGCCCAGGGCACCCTCCAGCTGCTCTGGGAGCTGGAGCGTGCGCTCGCCGAGATTGGCGGGCTGCGGGCGGTTACGCTCCAGCCCGCCGCCGGCGCGCAGGGCGAGCTGACCGGGATCCTCATGATCCGGGCCTATCACCGCAGCCGCGGCGAGACCGAGCGGACCGAGGTCCTCGTCCCGGACTCGTCGCACGGCACCAACCCGGCGACCGCGACGATGGCCGGCTTCAGGACGATCACCGTCCCCTCGGCGCGCGACGGCGGGGTCGACGTCGAGGCATTCCGCGCCGCGCTCGGGCCGCGGACGGCCGCGGTGATGATCACCAACCCCTCGACCCTGGGCCTGTTCGAGAAGCGGATCGGGGAGCTACTCGAGGCGGTCCACGAGGCGGGGGCGCTGGCCTACATGGATGGGGCCAACCTCAACGCGATCCTGGGCCGGTTCAAGCCCGGCGCGGCCGGCTTCGACGTCATGCACTTCAACGTCCACAAGACCTTCTCGACGCCGCACGGCGGCGGCGGGCCGGGCGCCGGGCCGGTCGGGGTGGGAGAGACGTTGCTGCCGTTCCTGCCGACCCCCCGTGTGATCCGCGAACAGGACGGCACGTTCCGCCTGGAACGGCCGGCTGAGCGGCCCACGTCCATCGGCCGCCTGCGGAGCTTCGTCGGCAACACCGGCGTCCTCGTCCGGGCCTACGCCTACATCAGCGCCCACGGCGGTTCCGGCCTGCGCCAGGTCAGCGACGACGCCGTGCTCGCGGCCAACTACCTCAAGCACCTGGTCGCCGCGGCCTACGAGATTCCGTACGACCGGCCCTGCAAGCACGAGTTCGTGGCCTCGGCGTCCGCCCTCAGGAAGCGGACCGGCGTCAGGACCCTCGATATCGCCAAGCGCCTCATCGACTACGGCTTTCACCCGCCGACGATCTACTTCCCGCTGATCGTCGACGAGGCGATGCTCATCGAACCCACCGAGACCGAGTCGACCGAGACCCTCGACGCCTTCGCTGCCGCCCTGGTCGCCATTGCCGGCGAGGCGGAGTCGAACCCGGACCTGGTCCGGGGGGCGCCCCACAACGCGCCCGTCCGGCGGCTGGATGAGGCGACCGCGGCCCGCCAGCCGAACCTCCGCTGGCGCCCGATGACCGGTGCGCAGATGCCCTGCCCGGACTGATCCGCGCCCGGCCGCGGGGCCGGCTCGCTCGAGCACGAAATGAACCTGGGGCGCTGATCCGCCGTATTGTCTGGTCAAGCGACAGGGGGACGTTCATTGCCAGTTCGGGGTACCGGGCACGAGCGACACGACCGCGCCTGACACGTCCGACGACAAACGCTTCTCCGACGAGGAGCTCATACACCGGATGCAGGCCGATGACCTCGACGCCTTCGAGGCCTTTTTCGGCCGGCACCGCACGCTCATCTACCGGACGGCCTACGGCCTGACTGGCGACCGCCAGGCGGCCGAGGAAGTCCTGCAGGACACCTTCGCCCGCGCCTACGCGCACCGGGCCACGCTCCTGCCGGACCTGTCGCCGGTGCCCTGGCTGCACCGGGTGGCGCTCAACCTGTGCTACTCGCGGCTGGATCGACGCCGGCTCAAGGCCGAGCCCATCGCCGAGTCGACCGCCGCCCAGCTCCGTGACGGCGCGATCGAGCCGGCCGAGCAGGCCGAGCAGCAGGAGCTCCGCCAGATCGTGCGCGAGGGGATTGCCGCCCTGCCCACGAAGCATCAGAGCGTCGTCGTCCTGTACTACCTCAACGGCCTCTCGCTCCAGGAGACCGCCAGCTCGCTGGGGATCGCGATCGGGACGGTCAAGTCACGCCTCCACTACGCGCTCGCCAATCTTCGCGACCACCTCGAGCGCGATCGCCGCTTCGCACATGACTACCGGCCCCTGGGCCGGAAGGAGGAGCTGGAGGTGCCGCCCGCATGATCACGCGGATGCCGCGCAGCTGCGTCGTTCATCGGGCGGCCCTCCTGGACTTCGTCGACGGCCAGCCGCGGACCCCGGCCAGCGCCGCGGCATTGACCCACCTCGAGCGTTGCCGCGCCTGCGAAGAGGAGCTGGCCGGGATCGTCCGGACCGTTGCCGCCCTTCGACGGCTGGGTGGCGCCGCCGCGCTCGTCGAGCCGCCCGCCGATGCCTGGGCCACGCTTCGGGAGCGCATTCGCCGCCGCCCGAGCCCGGTCGCGTGGCGATGGCGGTTCTCGCTGGGCGGGCTGATGATGAGCACCGCCGCGGTCGCCGTCCTGACCTTGGCGAGCCTGCATTCGGGCCCGCTCAACGTCGGTCCGTCGTTCGTCGAGCCGTCGTTCGTCGAGCCGGCTCGACCCGCGAACCCGGCTCGCCGCTACGACCCGGCGGCCGGCCAGCTCACGCCGGGCATGGTCAACGCCATAGCCGGAATCGATGTCTCGCTCCGGGCGCGCCTGCGCTCGGACGAGGCGCACGTCGAGCCCACCAGCGTCGATCGCGGCGAGCATGACGCCACGCCAGTTGCTCTCGCACGCGCGGATCGTGCCGTGCTGCACACCGGTGGGGTCCGCTCATGACCCGTCCTTCAATCCGCGCCGACGGCTTCGCCGCCCCGGTTCGGACGCCCAGCCAGGAGATCTGAAAGGAGGCTCGCCGGCGGCGAGAAGGAAATTGCTTGACGTGGCCACTATTCGGGCCACATATAATGCCCGGACTTTCGTGACCCGCTCCGTAGACGACGCCGTGCGTCGCCGGGCTGGCACGAACTGGAACGGGCGGCGCCCCTGTGCAGCCGCCCGACAAGAGGAGGAGTCTTTCGGATGATCTCGATCAAACGCCGCAGCCTCGGGTTGCTCGGCGTCATCGCCATCGTCGCCGGCGCGTGCGGCGGCACAACCGCGAGCGGGTCGCCCGCCGCGTCCGGCGCGTCGAGCGCCCCTGCTGCGTCAGCGTCCGCGGCGGCGGCCGGGACCGGCGACTTCAAGTTCGTCGTCGACAGCGAGCCCACGACCCTCGCCACGGAGCCGGACGACCTGCCCACGTCGTGGATCACGGCTGAGATCTACAGCTCGCTCTACCAGCCGAACTACAAGCTGGTGTACGTCCCGTTCCTCGCGGATGCCGCTCCCCAGACCTCGGCGGACGGCCTCACCTGGACGATCAAGCTCAAGACGGGCGTCCTCTTCCACGACGGCTCCACGATGACCTCGGCAGACGTGAAGTTCACGTACGACCTTCACCTGTCGAAGAATTGCCGTGGCAATCCAGATGTCTGTTCTTCGATCTCCGATAACGTCGCATCGGTCGATGCCCCGGACCCCAACACCGTCGTCTTCCACCTCAAGCAGAAGTACGCGCCGTTCCTGAGCTCCGGCCTCGGCGCCGTCCTGATCCTCCCGAAGGCCGCCGTCGAGGCGTCCTTCGCGCGGTTCCAGCAGGCCGCCGGCGCGGTCGCCAAGTCGGACGTCGAGGCCCTCTCCAAGAAGGTCAGCGACGCGACTGCGACCGAGGACTCGGCCGGCAAGGCGACGCCCTGCGCGGACGCCAAGACGGCTCCGGCCACCTGCAAGTTCTCGACCTACACCGCCGAGATCGAGGCGCTCCTCGGCAAAGCGGGCATCGCGACCCTCAACAAGGCCCAGTTCAACACGGCCGGCGACAGCGGCACCGAGTTCGACCCCGAGGCCTATGCCCAGGGCATTTTCGGCCAGGTTGGAGATCTCGAGCGGACGCTCAGCGCGTCGGCGATCGACCAGATCGCGGCCGCCCAGAAGCTGATCGACTTCGGCAAGAATCCGATCGGCACGGGGTCGTTCAAGTTCGTCAAGTACAACGCCGGCCAGAACGTCGAGCTGGCGCGCTGGGACAAGTACTTCGGCGGGTCGACCAAGGTCGATCCAACCAAGATCCCGGCGAAGGCCTTCGCGGTCGTGATCCGCAGCTCGGCTGCAGCGACCACGGCACTCGGCAACGACGAGATCCAGTGGCAGCAGAAGATCGAGTCCGACGCGTATAACGCGGTCAAGACCAACCCCAACGTCCAGATCGCCGAGTACCCGGACAACGGCTACTTCTACCTGGCGTTCAACCTGCGCCCGGGCCACCTCTACGCGGACAAGGCGCTGCGCCAGGCGTTCTCGATGTGCATCGACCACGACAAGACGGTCGACGTCGCCACCGGCAGCAACGGCGTACCCGTCTATGCCAACACCCCGCCCTTCTCGTGGGCGTTCAACCCCGACACCCCCAAGTACACCTACGACGTCCCGGGCGCCAAGAAGCTCATCGAGGGCGCCGGTTGGACGCTCGGCTCGGACGGCGTCTACGCCAAGGCCGGCAAGCGCCTGTCGAGCACGCTCTTCGTCCGGGTCGGCCGGCCGCAGCGGCTGTCGTTCGCACAGCTTGCCCGCGACCAGCTGAAGGACTGCGGCATCGAGGTCAAGGTCCAGGAGGGTGACCTGAACACCGTCCTGATCCCGAAGGTCCTCGACTACCCGAACGACTTCGACACCTACCTCGGCGGGTGGTCAACGGCCCTCGATCCCGACGACTTCTCGATCTTCAACAGCGGTGAGATCCCGACCAAGGCCAACCCCTCGGCCAACAACTTCCCGGGCTGGAAGAACCCCCAGGCTGACCAGCTGCTGAAGGCCGGCCGCGAGGAGCTCGACCAGGCCAAGCGCAAGGACATCTACTTCCAGTTCCAGATCCTCATCCACAACGAGCTGCCCTACTACTTCCTGTGGGCCGACAAGGCGCACACCGGGCTCTCGAAGACCGTCGTCTCGCAGAACGAGCCGTTCGATCTGAAGAGCGTCGGCATCAACTACTACAACATCGACGCCTGGACGGTGACCAAGTAGGGTCAGCGCCCAGGTAGCCTCGACCTGTACTCGGACGGCGGCGCATCGCGCCGCCGTCCGCGCCATATCTGGAATTGTCGTGAGCCTCATGGCCGCCACGAGGGCGTGACGGCACTGGACAACGCGGAGCGCGAATGGCGACGTACGTCCTGCGGCGACTGATCCAGGCGATCCCGATCCTCGTCGGGATCAGCATCATCTCGTTCGCCATCGTTCATCTCGCGCCGGGCGACCCCGTCGATCGATTCCGGTCGGGCCGCGTCTCGCCGCAGGTGATCCAGAACCTCATCCGCCTCTACGGGCTGGACAAGCCCATCCTCGAGCAGTTCACCAGCTGGTTCACCACGTTCTGGCAGTTCTGGAAGCCGGAGGCGTGGGGCTTCTCGTTCATCGACGGACGCCCGGTCACGGAGAAGATCGCCGAAAAGGCTCCGACGACGCTGCTGCTGATGGGGACCGCCCTGGCCGTCACGACCGTCGTGGCCGTCCCGCTCGGCATCCTGGCCGCGGTGAAGCAATACAGCTGGGCGGACAAGATCATCACGACTCTGGCCACGATCGGCTACGCCCTGCCGTCGTTCGTCCTGGGCGTGCTCCTGCTGTTCACCTTCAACATCGCGATCAAGCCCGGGAGCCCGCTCCACTTCCCCGGCTACGGGCTGCAGACCCTCGGCGTTGAGAACAATCCGGTCGACATCGCGTGGCATCTCGTCCTGCCGGTGTCGAGCCTTGCCATCCAGCAGATCGCCGGCTGGAGTCGCTACATGCGCTCCTCGATGCTCGAGGTCCTCCAGCAGGACTACATGCGGACCGCGAGAGCGAAGGGACTGCCGGGCTCGAAGGTCCTCTTCAAGCACGGCCTCCGCAACGCGCTGATCCCGATCATCACGCTCCTTGGCCTGACGCTACCCAGCCTCCTCGGCGGCGCGGCGATCACGGAGTCGATCTTCAGCTGGCCCGGGCTGGGCTACATGGCCGTCCAGAGCGTCAGCACCAACGACTACCCGGTCGTCCTTGCGATTGTCATGATCGGCGGCGCCATGGTGATCCTCGGCAATCTCATCGCCGACGTGCTGTACGGTTTTGTCGACCCCCGGATCAAGTACTAGGGCCCTGATGGAGCGCATCGAACCGACCGCCGCCTCGACCCGGGTCCTCGCGCCCATCTCCGACACGGACGAGGTCGACCTCATCCCGGTTCGGACCTACTGGCAGCTCGTCCGCCAGCGGTTCGTCCAGCATCGCCTCGCCGTCATCGCGCTGTTCCTCATGCTGGTGCTCGTCGTGCTGGCGATCGTCGTCCCGACCCTCACGGGCCAGGGCTATGCCAAGACCAGCCTGTCGACGACGATGCGGCCGCCGTTCCAGAGCCTGACCTCGCCGCTCGGCACGAACCAGATCGGCCAGGACATGTTCCTGCGCCTGATGAAGGCGATGCAGACGTCGCTGTTCATCGGGTTCATGGCGGTCGTCATCATCGCCGCGGTCGGCGTCACCCTCGGCGCCATCGCCGGCTTCTTCGGCGGCTGGATCGACAACGTGATCATGCGGATCGTCGACGTCGTGCTGTCGCTGCCGATCTTCTTCCTGATCGTCATGATCGTGTCGTTCTTCGGCAAGGGCGACGCCTGGGTCGTCATCATCGCCATCGGCATCACCGGCTGGACGCTGGCCTGTCGCCTCGTCAGGGCGGAATTCCTCAAGCTCCGTGATGCGGACTTCGTCCAGGCCGCGCGCGCCCTGGGCGCGGGCAGGATGCGCATCGCCGCCCGCCACATGCTGCCGGCCGCGCTGGCGCCGGTCGTCGTGGCCGCCACGCTCGGCATCGCCGACTCCGTCGTCACCGAGGCCGCGCTGTCGTTCCTGGGCTTCGGCATCAGCCCCCCCGAGGCCAGCCTGGGCAACATGCTGCGCAACTTCGAGGAGGACATCCAGGTACGGCCCATCCTGCTGGTCTGGCCCAGCGTGACGATCGTCCTGATCGTGCTCGCGGCGAGCTTCCTCGGCGACGGCCTGCGCGACGCCCTCGATCCACGCCAGCGCATCGAGAAGAAGTGACGGCGGCGACGCCGGCGAGCGTCCGCGCCGTGGCCCCGGCCGTCGACGCGCCGCTCCTCGAGGTCCGCAACCTCAGGACCCATTTCTTCACCCAGGACGGCACGGTCAAGGCCGTCGACGGGGTGAGCTTCACGGTCGATGACGGGAAGACGCTCGGCATCGTCGGCGAGTCCGGCTGCGGCAAGAGCATCACCGCGATGTCGATCCTGCGCCTCATCGGCCGCCCGGGCCGGATCGTCGAAGGCGAGATCATCCTCGACGGGCGCGACCTCGTGAAGGCCTCGGAAGACGAGATCCGTGACGTTCGCGGCCACACGATCTCGATGATCTTCCAGGAGCCGATGACGTCCTTGAATCCCGTCTACAGCTGCGGCGACCAGATCGCCGAAACGGTCTCGCTGCACCTGAAGCTGGGCCGCCGCGAGTCGATGAACCGGGCCATCGAGATGCTCCGCCTCGTCGGCATCCCGGACGCCAAGCGGCGAGCCCGCGAGTATCCCCACCAGCTGTCAGGCGGCATGCGGCAGCGGGTGATGATCGCGATGGCGCTCTCGACGAACCCAGCCCTGCTCATCGCCGACGAGCCCACGACGGCCCTCGACGTGACGATCCAGGCGCAGATCCTGGAGCTCATGAAGGAGATGCGCAGCCGGAACAAGATGGCGATCCTGCTCATCACCCACGACCTGGGCGTGGTGGCCGAGATGGCCGACGACGTCGTCGTCATGTACGCCGGCAAGGTCGTCGAGAGCGCCACGGCTGATCAGACCTTCGCCCAGCCGCACCACCCCTACACCAAGGGCCTGCTGAACTCGATCCCCCGGCTGGGGGACCGCCGCAAGCGGCTCGAAGTGATCAAGGGCGTCGTGCCGAACCCGCTCAACCTGCCGCAGGGCTGCCTGTTCAAGCGGCGTTGCCCGTACGCGATGCCGGTCTGCGACACCGCACCGCCGTTCCAGGAGGTTCGGCCTGGCCAGTTCTCGCGCTGCTGGCTGACGCCGGAGGGCGATCCGCCGGCGATCGGCGCCGCGGCCCCGCCCGATGTTGCGGAACGGGCGGCCGCGCAGCTGTCGATGGAATCATGACGGCGTCGCCGGCGGGCTCGTCGCGGGCCGGTTCGGACGGACCGACGATCGAGGAGATCCAGGCGGGGATCCCCACCAACGGCAGCGCCGCGCCCGGCTCGGAGCTTGTCCGGGCCGAGAATGTGGTCAAGCATTTCGACATCCGCGGCGGGTTGCTGGGCATCCGCAAGATCGGCGCGGTGCGCGCGGTCGACGGCGTGTCGTTCAGCGTCCGGCGCGGCGAGACGCTGGGCCTCGTGGGCGAATCCGGTTGCGGCAAGACGACCCTCGGCAAGGTGATGCTCCGGCTCGTCGAGCCGACCGCCGGCCGGGTGACGGTCAAGGGTCGGACGATCTTCGACCTGCCGACGGCCGAGGAGCGCAAGACCGGCCGCAAGGCACAGCTCCTCGGCGACCGGGACATGGTCGCGGTGCGGCGGGACATGCAGATCGTCTTCCAGGACCCGTACGCCAGCCTCAACCCGCGGATGACGGTCGGCGAGATCGTCGGCGAAGGTCCGTACGTCCATGGGCTGCGCGACAAGCGCCAGCGCGAAGAGCTCGTCCGCGAGCTGCTGAACAAGGTGGGCCTGAACCAGAGTCACATCCACCGCTATCCGCACGAGTTCTCGGGTGGCCAGCGGCAGCGGATCGGGATTGCTCGCGCGCTGGCCCTCAACCCGGAGTTCATCGTCTGCGACGAGCCGGTCTCGGCGCTCGACGTCTCCATCCAGAGCCAGGTCCTCAACCTGCTCGACGACCTCCAGCAGGAGCTGGGGCTGACGTACCTGTTCATCGCCCACAACCTGGCGGTGGTCGAGCACATCAGCGACCGGGTCGGGGTGATGTACCTCGGCAAGCTCGTCGAGCTCGCGCCGGTCGATTCGCTCTACGCGACGCCGGCGCATCCATACACGGTGGCCCTACTGTCGGCCGTCCCGGAGCCGGATCCCCGGCGCCGCAAGAAGCGCCTCGTGCTGAAGGGCGACGTGCCATCGCCGGCGGCGCCACCATCGGGCTGTCGTTTCCACACCCGCTGCTGGTTGCGCGAGCGACTGGGTAATCCCGAGAATTGCGTGACCACCGAACCCGAGCTGCGCGAGGTGCGCCCGTCGCAGTTCGTCGCCTGCCACTGGAGCGAGGAGATCACCCCGGCCGTCATCGAGGCGGCGACACGAGCCGCCGACCCGGTCGCCACCGCGGAGCCGCTCGTCACCGCGGAGGCAGCGGCGAGCTGAGGCCGTGAGCAGCCCCGGCCCGTCAACATCCCGGAGCCGGCCCACGATCGACGAGCGTGCCGAGCGGCGCAGGCGAGTCGAATCCGGAGGCTCCGATCGCTACACCAGCCTGCTGCGGGCGCTCCATGCCGGCGAGGAAA
>Ga0070697_100001441_pt1 | contig 18074 bp, 21 predicted proteins | sample KBSK1501metaG_FD_65475 | JGI IMG/M metagenome (GOLD analysis project Ga0070697, IMG submission 65475) | Corn, switchgrass and miscanthus rhizosphere microbial communities from Kellogg Biological Station, Michigan, USA - KBS K1-50-1 metaG | ecosystem: Host-associated > Plants > Roots >... | reverse complement strand
CCGGTTGCTGTGCCCGATCTAGCAGTCTTCCAGTATCCGCATGAACTCATCTGGGGAGAGGAGAAGCTTACGAAGGGACTCGCGCAACATTGGTGGGCGTAGGTTTTGTCCGGGGGTGGGGTTCTCGGAAGGAAACAAGATTCGGGATGCGTCCCGGGTTCACGAACGATCTTGCTGAACCATGCTTCGTCTTTTCGGCGGTATAGCCGAGTTTCCGGAGAACGCAGACGAAACGTCTCCACGGGAGCTGCGTGGGCACCTCGGGCATCAGTTAGACTTTAGGATGCCCGCGATCTTCAACACAAACGATACCGAGGTATTCATTTGCGTCTGACCATTGCTTCTAGAGGTGGTCAGGTTTATGTTACCGGTCTGATGCCAAAAGGAGTTGCCTATGAGCGCAACTGACAAACGCCTTCCGAGTCCGATCGCCCTAGGGCAGGAAGAGGGTGAAGCCCTCTGGTTCCTTGGCGTCTTGGCCACGATCAAGGCCTCGGCCGAGACAACCGAAGGTCGCGTCGCAGTGATCGAGCATCTCGCGCCGCAGGGCGCCGGATCACCGCTGCACGTCCACCGCAACGAGGACGAGTGGTTCTACGTCACGGAAGGCGAGCTGGCTTTCTGGGTCGGAGGTCAACGGATCAACGGGGCGGCCGGATCGTTTGTGTACGGCCCGCGCAACATCCCGCACACCTTTATCGTCACCTCGCCGCAGGCCCGCTTCCTGCTTGTTGCTCAGCCTGCCGGCTTCGAGAACTTCATGCGCGTGCTTGCCGAGCCCGCGCAGACCCGCACTCTCCCGCCAGCCACGTGTCACCCGCCCGATCTCGATCGGATCATGTCCGCTGCGGCCCAATATGGCATCGAAATCCTTGGCCCGCCTGGTATCCCCTCTTCAGTGGACTGACAGTAGAGAAAGGTGGAATCGGAGCGGGAACCATCATCCGTTCTCGAGATTACCGCTCCCTTTGCCTTCTCGCTTGTCTCAGGCTCTCTCCAGCGCTCTCGCCAAGTCCTCTTTCAGGCCCAAGAATGAAACGATGCCGGCGCTTGCGCTCACGCTCCGTAGTAGAGCTCTGTTCTGATGAGCTGCCTCTGAACGTAAGCCCGCTAGCGGCACCGTCCGCTGCAGTGCTGCTTTTGCCAGGGCCGTTTCGGCACTCAATTCATCCTTTCAGGGGGCGAGAGCTTTACCGATGATCTACCGATATGGGTCAGACTGAAATCGAAGCGGGGCGGGCGATTTGGGTCTATAATTTTCCCGTTGGTCTCCCGGTTGTCTGGTCCATCAGGGAGGTCGTCATGCCCGATCCCACATGGCAGGCGTTATACAGGGCAGCCCTGGTTGAAACCGATCCCATCAAATTGAACGGCCGGATCGAAGCCGCCAGACAGTCGATTCGCCAACGGTTGGAGCAGATCGAAGATTCCGATACTCGCGAGCGTCAACAATTAAATGACGCTCTCGGTGCTCTGGAAGATGATCAAGTAAAACCAGGTGAGTGGTATCTCTGCGCTCAGTGCAAATCCTGCAAGAAGGCGATCCCAATTATTGCGTGTCCCGCTCCTCCAGCCCCAGCGGTTTCAGGAAAAGCGGATTTTACATTTTCCGCTGTGTCTTGTTTCTTCTGCGAGGCAAAGCATGACTATTCGATACGGGAAATGACACGCTTCAGGTACAACCGACGGTGCCAAACTAATGCGGGAAGGTCTAGCACGGCGTAGCATCCATTTCCGACGCCTTCAACCTACGGCCGGTGGAACTGAAATGGCTGGGTGCTCTGCGATCTCTGTAGCCATGGGTCCCCGGCGCAGACAGCCACAGGAACACTGTTCCTTTGCCCGCTGGTGGATTTTTGGGAGGGTGGTAGCCCTGCGGCCTTACGATAGCGCTCCTTGCGGTCTAGAAGGAATGCTCGGCGAAAAACCTTCTGGAAGTCTTTGCTGCACGTCTTAGCACCACGACGCACGCGCTCATCGGGAACCGGTTTGCGATCTACAATGCAGTAAAGCGGAATCATGTCAGTTTCACACCCCTATTTTACCGACGACCATACCTGCCGAGCCTTGCTGGCTGGCTGGCTGGCACGCTGAGACTCGGCGATGACTTGATTTTGGAATGTAGCGGCGTCAGGTTGCCCTCGTCTTCGGGTCCGTTATTTATCAGAGCCCTGTCTTTTGTCCGAGGATGTGTAGCGGCACCAAAGGCGGTGGAGTTGCGGTATCTGACAAGAATGGTTGGCGAAAAATCGCCATTGCGCTCATTGACCAGTCGTGAGCGCTATCGCCCGGTTTAGAACAGCAAGCCGTTCGGAAGCGCAGAAGCCGTGAGCTGAGATGCAACCCCCACTAAAGTGCCATTGACGCGACACCGCCCTCGCACTAGCGTTCGAGCGCGCCGCTCTTCGAAAAAACAATCCCCCTGTTTAGCACTGGATTCCCCACCTCTGCTCCTCGACGCGGCGGGTTAAAGACCCCAGGTTAGGCCCAATCCGCGTGCAGACGATAATGAAAGATCCTCCCTGCACCATCCGAACACAAAAACCAGTAGCCTAATATGAGCAAGAAGATGGTTTCAATCGAGGCCAGAAAGCAAGTTTGTCTTAGAGGGCGCACAAGCGTTTGGCTGTCCTTAAGCGTCGTGTGTCTACTGCTTTTGCTTGGGATGATGGTGCTTGCTATTCCGGCGCAAGCTCAAACCTTCGCCTATGTGGCGAATGGCAACTCCGTCTCGGTGATCGACACAGCGAGCAACACTGTGGTGGCCACGGTCGGGGTTGGGGCCAGCGCCGCAGGGGTGGCCATCACGCCGGACGGAACCCGCGCCTACGTGACGAACGGCAACTCAAGCTCCGTCTCGGTGATCAATACGGCGACCAACACCGTGGTTGCCACAGTAGTGCTTGGGCCCGGCCGTGAGGTCGGCCCTTTTGGCAGTCACGCCGGACGGAACGCGCACCTACGTGACGGATAGCAGCCTTACCTCCGTCTCGGTGATCGACACGGCGAGCAACACCGTAATTGCCACGGTCGGGGTTGCGGACCACCCCCAGGGGGTGGCCATCACGCCGGGACTTGGCCCACCAACCAACAAGGATTTGCGGGTGCACCCGGGACACGTCGGCGCGTTCCAGACGTGCGTTTCCTTTCAGATCACGACCGTGCCGGGAATCAAGAACATGATTTTTGGTGGTGACGGAATCTTTCTCGCATCTCTCACCGGTCCGGGTAGAATCTGGCTGCAAACGCTGCCCATTTCCAAGCTGGCGCACAAGCTCATGGAGTACATGCCCATGCAGCACAAGGAAGCAGTTCAGGGAGGCGTCGTCGGAGGCATCGTGGGCTCAATTCTGGACGGGATGAAATAAAAGGGCACACCACCGGGTGCCAAGGGAAGGGTTGCCGACCCACCCGCCCAGAATTGTCGCATTCTCCCCAACGTGCTGCGCAAGACTATAATTGCGCGCACGGATGGCTCTTGCCTCTAGCACGAAACTCGGGCCGTATGAAATTCAGTCGCCGCTGGGTGCAGGTGGCATGGGCGAAGTCTATCGCGCTCGCGATACGCGCCTCGACCGCACGGTGGCCGTCAAGATCCTGCCGACTCATCTCTCCGACAATCCTGAATTCAAACAGCGCTTCGAGCGCGAAGCGCGCACCATTTCCTCCTTGAATCATCCCCACATTTGTCACCTCTATGACATCGGTTCGCAGGATGGCACCGATTTCCTGGTGATGGAGTTTTTGGATGGGGAGACTCTGGCTGAGCGGCTGCGAAAAAGTGCGGTGCCTCTCAATGAGTTGCTGAAGATGGGAATGGAAGTCGCGGAGGCTTTGGAGGCAGCACATCGCGCCGGGATTGTGCACCGAGATCTCAAGCCGGGCAACATCATGCTGACCAAGGCGGGTGCCAAGCTGATGGACTTCGGCCTGGCGAAGCCAGCCCCCCTGGGTGGGTCGGGCTCGGGATTAGCGCCACTCTTGTCCACGGCGCGGACGTTGAGCGCGCCAAGTCCGGCGAGTCCACTGACCACCGCGGGCAGCATTGTGGGAACGATTCAGTATATGTCGCCCGAACAGATCGAGGGCAAAGAGGCGGACGCCCGCTCCGACATCTTTGCCTTCGGCGCGGTGCTCTACGAGATGGCAACCGGCAAGCGCGCGTTTCAGGGCAAAAGCCAGATCAGCGTAGCTTCGGCGATTTTGGAAAAAGATCCGGAGCCCATCAGCGCAACCAAGCCGCTCGCGCCGGCGGCGCTCGACTACCTGGTGGCAACCTGCCTCGCGAAAGACCGTGAGGACCGCTTTCAAACGGCTCATGATGTGCGGCTGCAATTGAAAGGCATCGCGCAATCTTCGCAGTCCGCGGCTGCGACAGCGCCGGGCCGATCTTTGCCCATGTTCGGACCACGTCTAATGTTGGCCGGTGCGGTGCTTCTGCTGGCCGCCGCGGCGAGCATTTTCTATTTTTCGCAACGCGTAAGTGCTCCGGCACTCTCGGTGCGCGCTTTTATCCCGCCCCCGCCGGGAACTACGTTCCGCGCCTCCGGTTTTGACGCAGGTCCGGTGGTCGTGTCGCCTGACGGCAAAATCCTAGCTTTTTCCGCCGTCGACGAAAAAGGAAGGACCAACCTCTGGCTGCGCCCGCTCAATGCCCTGCAGGCCACCATGCTGGCTGGGACGGAAGATGCCGCCGCGCCCTTCTGGTCTCCCGACAGCCAGTACCTAGGCTTTGTCGCCGATCAAAAGCTAAAGAGGATCAGCGCTTCGGGAGGAGAGGCGCAAGCGCTCACGGAGGACGCGGCAAGTTCTCCTGGCGACTGGGGTGCCGATGGCACGATTCTGTTCCACAAACAAAGCCTTGGCCCGATCTCTCGAGTGCCAGCATCAGGGGGAGAGGTTTTGCCGGCTACGAGGCTTGACGAGACTGATGTTTCCCACTACGCACCGTCGTTCTTGCCAGATGGCAAACACTTCCTTTACGTCTCCAGCAAGCAGAGTGGTCCAGAAGCAATCAAAGTCGGGTTGCTCGGTAAACCTGAACAGGGTGGGATTATGATTGCCCTGGTTAGCGAAGCGCGATTCGCTTCGGGTCATCTGCTGTTTGTCCGCAGCGGGCACATCCAGGCGCAGTCTTTCGATTTGCTCTCGTTCAAGCTCTCGGGTGACCCTCAAACCCTCGGCGAAGCCGGCACGTTCTCAGTCTCGACGAATGGGGTACTCGCCTACCATGAAAGTTCGGCGGAATCAGAGCTGAAGATATTTGACCGTAACGGAAACGTGATTGGCACACCCGGTCCCCTGGCTCACTATGAAGATCCGCGATTCTCGCCCGACGCGAAATCCGTGGCCGTCACGGTGCAAGACACGAGATCAGGAAAGAACGATGTTTGGGTTTATCCCGTAGCGGGTGGACAGCCAGCCCGGATTACGTTCGGGCCAGATGATTCTTGGCCGGTGTGGTCCCCGGATGGAAAAGAGATCGCATATTCTGTCTTTGAAAATGGCAAGTTCTCCATCCGCCGACGGTTTCTCGATGGGAGCCAACCCGAAGAGAGCCTCTATACATCTACGGCTTATCGATACGGATTCGCGCTTGACTGGTCCCCGAACGGGAACTATCTTTCCCTCGACTTAAAGGCGAAAGACGGAACGTCTTCCATTTGGAGCTTGCCTTTGAAGGGCGGCGGGGAGCCATTTCGCTCACCTCCAACAACCGCAAGTTCCATCAGCCAATACGATGGCCTGTTTTCTCCTGACGGTCATTGGCTTGCCTATTTCTCCTACGAATCTGGCCGGCAGGAAGTGTACGTTGTGCCATTCCTTTTAGGCGGGGCGAAGTATCAAGTGTCCACTAAGGGCGGGTGGCTGCCGCGTTTCAGCCGCCGCAACGAACTGTTCTTTGTCACGATGGGAAACCGCTTGATGGTGGCGGAGATCGCCAAGCTGCCGCACTTTCAGATTGATTCGATCCGGCCCGTGTTCCAGTTAGACTTCCCGAATTTTGCGGATCCCCTCTATGACGTAAGCGCTGACGGTCAACGGTTCGTAGTACTCACTGCGGACCACACCAAGTCCACCTCCATCACTTTGCTGACGAATTGGCCGGCTGAGCAGAAGAAATGAGCCTGTCCCTGGCCCCGGCCCTGGCGGCCTCGGCCGGGTCATTTCTAAAGATTTCCAGTGAGCAAACGGGCCGCCCGGAAGTAATGCACTTGATCGCCATCTCAAATCAAGCCATGGCTTTAATCTTTCACACAAGAGACGTGCCCGGACCGTGCCGGGCGATGCTCCGACTGCCTTCGCTATCTCGTGGAAGCTCGACCCCTGTTCCCGCAACCGGGCAATCTCGTCGCCGCCGACTATGCGACGCAGAGTCTTTCCCTTCAGCTTCGCATTGCGCAAACCCGCTCGAACTCGCTCTTGCATCGACCATTCACGGCCAAGCTGTGCACAGTCTTTTTATTTCTTGCTCGGGCGCATAAAAGGTATTGACTGCGTATGATGAGCAGAGGCAGAGAGGGTCTGACAGTTCTGGCCGGCGGAGAAGTCCCGGTCAATTTAGATCGGGGCGTGAGGCTCGAGCTGGAACGGACCTAGGCGGTACGCTTCCCAAGACAACGCGAGGAGTTTTCATGTCGCTGAAGAACAAAACTGCAATCGTTACTGGCGGAAACAGCGGTATCGGTATGGCTATCGCGCTCGAACTCGCCCGTCTGGGCGCAAGTATCGTGATTGACTACATCGCTCACCCTGAGGCGACAGAGGCACTGGAACAGCAGATTACCGCGCTGGGAGGCCGAGCGATTGGGATTGAAGCCGACGTCCGTAAAGTCGCGGAGCTCCAAAAGCTGATTGACACCGCAGTCGCCCAGTTTGGGCGCGTTGACATCATGGTGAATAATGCTGGCATCGAGACTCGCACCTCAATTCTCGAAACCAGCGAAGCGCAATACGACCAAGTGCTTGACGTGAACCTGAAGAGCGCGTTCTTCGGTACCCAACTCGCAGCCAAGCAGATGCTCAAACAAGGCGGCGGTGGGCGGATTATTAACATCACTTCCGTGCACGAAGACTGGCCGATGCCTGGCAATACCGCATACTGCCTCTCGAAAGGGGGCATGCGCATGCTGACCCGCACAGCCGGAGTCGAACTCGCCCCATACAACATCCTGGTGGTGGGTGTTGGTCCGGGGGCGATCGCTACGCCGATCAATCTCTCAACCATGAAAGATCCCGTACTGCTAGCGAAATTGAACGCCGCCATTCCGCTGGGTCGCGTGGCAAAACCCGAGGAAATCGCTACCGTGGTCGCATTTCTGGCCGGGGACGGCGCCAGCTACGTAACGGCCACGACAATTTTTGCCGACGGCGGGATCATGCAAAGCAGCCCCGGTCTGTAGCCGGAAGACCTCTGAATAAGCTCACACAACTGAGAAACGGACGGACTATGAGCTCTCAACCAAATCCGCAAACTTCCAGCGTTCGCCTCGTCATCGCCGATGTCGATGGCACACTCGTCACACAAGACAAGGTTCTCACCCCTCGCGCCACAGATGCGGTCAAGAAACTGCATGATGCGGGCATCCTGTTCGGCATCACGAGCGGGCGCCCTCCAAAGGGAATGAGAATGCTGATCGAACCATTGCAACTGACAGAACCCCTTGCAGGCTTCAACGGTGGCGTAGTCGTGAATCCCGATCTTGTGCCTCTGTCCAAGCATCTGCTGCCGGCCGATGTCGCGACTGAGGCAGTGCAGTTGATTGTTCAGCACGGACTGGACATCTTCCTTTACTCAGACCTGGACTGGTTCGTGCGCGATGCTAACGCACCGCACGTCGCACGAGAAGCATGGACCGTCCAGTTCTCACCCACGGTTGTTCATGATTTCGATTCGCTGATGGATCGCGTCGTGAAAGTCGTGGGGGTAGGCGATGATCTCGAAGCAGTGGCACGCTGCGAGACAGAGATGCAGGCCTGGAGTGCCGGCCGGGTCTCAGCCGCACGGTCGCAACCGTACTACCTCGATGTCACCCATCCAAAGGCGAACAAGGGCGAGGTGGTGGCAATGTTTTCGCAAATCTGCGGGATCGGTCCAGACAAAATCGCCACGATCGGCGACATGCCAAACGACGTATTGATGTTCAAGAAAAGCGCAATCAGTATCGCAATGGGGAATGCCAGCGAAGAGGTGCAGAACGCAGCCACCTTCGTGACCGCGTCGAACCAGGAGGAAGGGTTTGCTATGGCAATGGAAAGATTGCTGCAATAGTCGCACTGTGCGCGGCTACCAGTTAATTTGTGCCGATCGTCTGTGGCTCGATGGGGATGCCTGGTTCACCTCTTACCCCCCGGAGGACATTTTAGTCATTCACACCAGAGGCGCGTCCGGACCGACCGGGAAACGCACCAACTGCCTTCGCGATCTCACGAATACTCGCTTCCTCTTCCCGTCGCCGCATGGTCTCGTCGCCGCTGACTATGCGACGCGAATGCCCAAGCGTCTTTCTACTGAGTCGTGCTCTTCGAACAAGTAGTCTTGGGACTATTTTACTGCTTGGTGTTTGGCGAACTCTGTGGCGTGAATTTGCTGGCTTGGACGTAGCTCGCGTTGATCTCCGTAAAATGCTTCCACTTCTCGGGCAGGTCGTCCAGCGCGAAGATGGCTGAAAAAGCGCGTTAGCGACTGCAAGGGCGAGAGCCTGGCGCGAGCAGGACTGGCCGCCGGACAACGCGACGACCAGTCCTTGGCGCTGACGGCTTGAAGCAAATCAGTAGCGGCCACGCTCAGAGTCGTAACCGGCCCGATAGCCCTCTGTGTATTGGGTTCTGTAGAGGCTCTTGCTGCCGTAGAGACTGGAATAGCCGTGGTCCTTGTCGTCGTAGCGACCACGTGGATTGGCATTGTACGGCTTATTCTTGGCCGTATCCTCGCGTGCCATGGATGCACCGTCCCGAAAACCGATCTCGTAGGCGCGGTTGCCCCATCCCGGACCGCCGTATTGCCCGCCGTAGGCCGCCGGATAATCGTCGGCATCGCCATCCCCACGGCCCCAGGCGTGGGCCTCGTTGTTGTAGCCGGCCCGGAATCCGGTCTGATAGCCGTCTTGATATGCGTTCTGATAAACCCAGATCGGACCCATCCAGTCCCTGTAGCCGCGGCTGGCTTGGCCGGCGTCAGGAACGCGGAAGTCTTCAGGGTCATGTTCGCGTCCCTCGTGCCGGCCTTGCTTCATGCCGTCGCGATAGCCATTTTGATATCCATATTGCCGCGCCTCGGTGCCATGGCCGCGTTGATGATAGTCGTCATCGGCATCCCACTGCGCGCGGGCCACCCCACTCGACGCGAGGGCCATCGCAATAACGAGTACTGCTAGTTTGATTGGTCGCATCATTGTTCGGTCACCTCCAATCTTTTCTTCTCTTGACGATCGATGGGATGCGCGGACAACTGCGCGCCGATGCCTCGCAACAGTCTGTATTTCGTCGGGACCTTAAGCGAAGATTAAAACGCGAGGCGCTTGGGCGTGCAATGCGACGTGGGGGGCCGGAGATTACTTCAGTAGAACCCGCCCTGGGGTCAATTGCCCAAGATTGGTGCAGCGAAAAGCGTAAACTGCAGCGGTATGGCGGTGATCGTGGAGATGCAGAATACGGGAGATCTTGGGGTGCAGGCGGAAGTTGGTGCGGTTATTGAACACGTCCTTAATTTCCGCACACGTCTGCAGGGCGCGAGGCGGCACTCATGAACCTGAATCAAGTGACGGTGCCGTCGACCGATGTCCGGAGGTCAATCGACTTCTACCGGAGCCTCGGACTGGTGCTGATCGTGGAGGACCTCCCAAGCTATGCCCGCTTTGAGTGTCCAGAGGGTGACGCCACTTTTTCGGTCCACCAAACCAATCAGCCGCCTGGCAGCCCCGGGGTCGTTGTGTATTTCGAGTGCGAAGACCTGGATTCGACCGTGGCGCGGCTGAAGGAACGGGGGTTGCGATTCGAATCCGAATCGCAAGATCAGCCCTGGCTCTGGCGAGAAGCAATCTTGAAGGATCCTGATGGTAACGTCATTTGCCTCTTCCGAGCGGGAGAGAATCGAAAGAATCCGCCGTGGCGGCTGAAGAGAAACTGACGCTCTGTCGCATTCATGCTTTTCTCGTTTTCGAGACGTCAGACACAGAAATCTCGAGTTTTGCGTCGAAGTCTGAATGGAAAAGGCGCGCGGGGAGCGCACCTTTTAGTTCACGTGAGTAGCTGCGAACGGGGAGTTCGCCGACCAGTGACTAGGCGGCTTCGTCGCGAATGGCTCCCCGGACTTTATCCACGACCTCTGCCGGAATTTCTGTCATGCCATGATCCTTGCGGGCGTGTTCGGTGCACTGTTGCAGAATATCCTCGTCAGTCTCTCCCTTCGCAACAAAGTCGCAGTCCATACCCACGTCTCTACAGCTGACTGTTTTTGCCATATTGATCTCCCTTGACGGTTTTTCGCCCTCATGTCCGACTAGTACCGTCTCGACCGGAGGATTCTAGTCCCCAGCACCTGTCTGACGCAAATGTGGAACGACCGGGGTCACGAAGTCTGCGAGTTTGGTCTCGGATTCTTCGTGAGGCCTGGGTCTCGGATTTGCGTGGGGTTTGAAGGGAAAGGTGAGAACGGCGAGCCTTTGAGGCTCGCCGTTTAGCCGTGAGCGGAATCCCCAGCTACCGGATGATAGCTACTTGGGGAGCTCGTATTCGCCCTCGACTTCATAGGTAGCGGAACCGTCAGGCGCACCTTTGCCTTGGTACGTACCCTTGCCCTTGACACCCTTCAGCTTGCCAGTGCCGCCAGTGAAGCTCCACGCACCGTTAGCGCTCTCGACCGCGCTGTCCTTCAGGGTCGAGGAGCCTTGTGTGCGCACGTACATGTTGTCGCCATTGGCCATCGTACCCACGACGTAGCCGTGCCCCTGGCTCTTATTGCCATGGACCTCATCGAAATTCGTGCCGACGTCGTCCTTTGTCTGGGTTCCGGCGATTTCCATAGGTTTGGTCCAGGTGCACTTACCTTTGCTGATCATGAGCGAGTGACCGGGATGGTCTCCTACCTCAAGCACATGTTGTTCGTCTGACTTCGCGCATTGCACCGTGCCGGAAATCTTGGTCTGGGCCAGCGATATTGTTGGGAATGCGATTAGGCTGAGGTACACCGGTATGGTTTTGAACCGCATAGACACCTCCTGTCAGAAAACTTCGGGCCGCAGTATAGCACCAGCCCGGATGGGTCGCTCGCCACCGAGGAGAGACCTCTTTATTATGCCGTTTCGAACAACCATCCGGAAGTAATTAAGATTCTCCTCGATGCTGGCGCGGACCCCAACGCCAAGATGGGCGCATACAGCATGCTGGGTATAGCTGCGAGTAGTTCGTCGGTGGACATGTTGAGTGCTCTGCTCACTTCTCAGAAGATCGATATTAATGTTCGGGACGCCAGAGGAAATACATCAGACATGCTCGTCATGTTGTCGGACGCTCCCCTTGAGCAGAAAGTGGCGAGCCTAAGACTTCTGATGGATGTGGGTGTGATCCGACGGTCCAGCAATTTGCAGAGCATTGTCAGCGAGTAGACGCGGTGCCCTGATACAAGCGCCACGCGGTTCAGGTTAAAGGTGACCTGATCCCCGCCATCCTCATGGCATTGAATATGATTTCAGCCAAAGGAAGGGGAGAGGGTACGTCGAAGAACAGGCACACGGAAGCGCAGATGATCGGGGCGCTGAAGCAGATCCCGCGCGATGCGCCTCTTCGAAGAGAAGGAGATCTGTCCCGATGCGATCAGGCTATCGGCACCTAGTGTGTCCATGGATCCATGGCGTTTGATAGACAGCGGCAGAAGTAATCTGGGGCAAAACGCTTGCTTGATCGTTCCTTGGTGTAGCTTCGTGTCCTCGGTGGCTTAAATCAGGACATTATCCGCGCGCCAGGCGCCACCATTATCTCTTAAGAGAGTTGCCCGAGAACCAGAGGAACTTAACCGGAGCACCGCCGGAATTAATATTCGAATGCGTCATGGATTGATCCGGCCGGATCATGTAAGCCATCCCCGGACGCTGAACGCGCAACTCCGAGCCGATGAAGGCCAGGCTGTTTCCGTCAATGGCTGCCCAGATTTCCTCCTGGCCGGGGTTGTGCGGGTGCGGCTCACCCATGGTCATGGGATTGATCTCTACGGTGATCAGATCTCCGATGGTTGCCAGGCCGTCGGTCCTCGAGAACAGATCCCTGACTACGTGTGCCCAGTGACCAGAAGCCCCGGGGAGTGTATAAGGAGACGCGGCCATCGGAGTTCTTACCGGGACCTTCCTCTCGTCCGTAACCAGCATTGCTTTTCCGGGGACGAAACCTGACGGAGTCGGTTCGCTGACAACGTACATCTTAAGCTCGTCGTCGCCGGTGTTCTTCATGACGAATTCGAGATCGGCTGGAATAAAGACCGCAATATCTCTGTGAAGCGTGGCCGTCTTGCCGCCCGCTGCTATCTCTCCGGTGCCCTCGACAACGTAGAAAACATTCTGCTCGTGTTCCAGCCTCGAAGGCACGGTGGAATTGCCTGACGCCAGCCGGCCATAGGCGAGGAAGTTGGCAGCCTGGAGGACTGCTCCGGGCTGAGGCGGATTGAAGTTGTCTCCTCGAGTGAGAATGTCGCGCAGCACCAGAGAACCGTAAGCGTGACGAGGCATCGAGTCGCGCCAGTCACCGATGAACATGTCGATTCTTCTGTCCAGCGAATCTCTCGATGGCTGATACCTCACCGCACCGGGACCGTCGAAGCTGTTTCCTCCCGCACTGGGCGTAGTTACGGGCGGTTTAGCGGCCACCTGAGCGGCTGCCGGCTGCGCCACCAAGCCCAGGGCAAACAGTGACAACGCAACGTAAGCGAGACGATGGCCAGACAGCAAAGTTTTGCTTCGGTGTGGTCCGTTCATGGCTTTCCTCGATTCGCCAATCTGAGCTGTCACTGCAAGGTGTTTGCTTCTATTTACCGCGCTGCCGCATAGGCAAGCCCGTCTGCGCCCGCGCCCGCGTCAATAATCTCTTTTAGTTTCCAGTCGGAAAGACTGATGACCGCAACTTTTCCACTTTGGTCGCAGGAGACGTAGGCCAACTTGCGATCGGGAGACACGATAACTTCCTGTGGCCGCGTGGGGACCTCAATCGTGTGCGCGACCTTCATTGTGGTTAGGTCCACCACACCCACCTGATGAATCAACGGTAGCGCCACAATCAGCCAGCGGCCGTCAGCGGTGGGCGCTGTTCCGTAGCCCAGGCCGGGCATCTGTACCCACGTCTTGATCTTGTTTGTAGCTGTGTCGATCACGGCCAGCTGAGGTTTCGTTACATCGGAGGTGAAGACCATACTGTCGTCAACCGAAAGCGAGATGCGTTGAACTTGCGGAGAAATCGGAATGACGGCGATGGTTTTTCGCGCGTCAAGATCGAGCACGGAGACGGTTCCTGGTCCGACATTGGCCGTGTATCCACGATGGCCGTCGCGGGTGATGGCCAACATATGCGACTGTTCCTGCCCGGTGGGTACCGAGCCAACGATTTTCAACGTGGCAGGATCGATGATGCTGATGGATCGTTCGAGCTCAGTGCTGACGTACAACAATCCGTTCTTCGGGCCGAACACCGCGCAGTGCGGCCGCACACCTTTGCCGAAATCAAGATTGCCCGTTACTTTCCGGGCGGCCAGGTCGATGACCACCATGTTGGTGCCATCCGTGCCCGGCTGGCCGACGCCGGAGTTTCCGTAGATCGGTACGTAGGCGAACTTGCCGTCGGGCGATGTCGCGATTTCGTGCCCGGTTACGCCACCCTCGGCGATTTCGGCAACTTGCTTTCCGGCGACAGGGTCGATGATGCCGACGCTGTTGTCTCCTTTATTCGCCACCAACAGCAGCCCACCCTGCGAAGGTTTCGGCGCAGGTTGGGCCCATATAAAGAAGGAGAGCAGTGCTACGAAACAGAGCGTTAGAACCGGTTGCAATCGTCGCATTTCAAACTCCGCTGGTTGGACTGCGAATAAGACCTGGCGGAAAATTATCATATCATATTGTCTGATATTCCCCTGGCGTGGGCGAGCGTCCAGAGCGTCCAGGCTCGTGCCTACACGCTTAGTATTCCCCGGTTACGACATTCAGCAGCGGTTCTCCCCGGGCAAAGCGCTCCGCCTGCGCGCTGGCCAGCGTGAACATGCGCTTCATGAACTTTGCGCTGTCGCCTGCCACATGCGGTGTGACAAGCAGGTTGGGCGCCCTCCATAGCGGATGTCCCAGCGGCAATGGCTCGGGATCGGTTACGTCGATGGCCGCGCGAATTCTTCTTTCGTTAAGCGCCTCAAGCAAAGCCTCCGGATCCACGATCGCACCTCGCGCCGCATTCACCAGCAGGGCCCCGGGCTTCATTCTTGCCAGGCGCTTTGCATCCAGCAGATGCCACGTTTCTGAGGTCAAAGGAATAATCAACACCACGATGTCAGCCAGGCCCAGGAGTTCATCCAGCTTGCTCACCGGTTCAACGCCATGGCGCGCACTACGCGCGACGCGCAGAAACCGTGGACCGAAGGGTGCCAGACGAGCTTCGATCGCTTGCCCGATCGATCCGTAGCCCACGATCAGAATGGTGTTATCGGCAACTTCATCGACCAGCGCCGGAGAATTCGTCTCCCCGCCATGCGAGAGACGGTAGATCTCTCTGGCTTGCAAGCGCTGTGCCCAGTCGCCCTGCGATTGCATCTCGACGTAGAACGGCAGGTATTTCTGCATGGCCAAAACTGCCGCCACGGCCCACTCGGCGGTGGGAATGTCATGCACGCCTCGCGCATCGCACAGGATCACTTCCGGAGGGAATACATGCCGTAGCAGATCCACCCCGGCCCATGGGGCTTGGACGACCCGTACGCCTTTCAGGTGCGGCCACTGATCCGGCACCAGTTTGGGATGCGATAGAGGAATCCAGAAGTCGACCCCGATTTCGCCTCGCGGCTCGTCGGGAATCCACACCAACTGAACCTCCCGGGTGAAATCTTTCAGCAGCGCTTTGTCGACCGACGCGTTCACTCCGACTCGAACCATCACTTACCCTCCATCCCCCACGATACAATTGAGATGAGCTCAGTTTCCAAGGCAAGCAAAAAGAGGACCGCCCGAACTCCGAGGAAGGCTTGGGAAATTATTGACAAGGAGTCTATTGGTGGTATCATATCACCATGAAAACACGTTTGCTGATTTTGACTTTCTCCCTGGTCGCCATCTCGCTGAGTGTTAGAGCTGCAGACATGCCTGCTGGCGGCTTTGCTGGCACGTGGAAGGTTAACTTCGCCAAATCGAAATTTCCTGGGCAGCCTCCCCTGGTTGACATGGCTACTATCGACCCCGATGGGACTGTCACGATCAATGAAACCAATTCGGAGGGGAAGAGTACCACCTGGCACTATAAGCCCATAGAAGGTCAGCCCGTATCAGTTGTCGGCCGGGATAATACCACGGTGCTGGTCAAGAAAGTGAATGATCACACCAACGAGCAGATTTGGAATGCCAACGGCAGAACCAACACGAGCAAAGCGGTTCTGTCGAAGGATGGCAAGACCACGACCTTCACCATGGATGGAACCGATAAAGAGGGCAAGCCTTTCCACGAGTTAGTTGTGTACGACAAGGAGTAGGAGTTCAAGAAGTTTCCCCCGTCGCTCACTAACTCCCTCCGGTCGCTCGCGACCTTGAGGGCATAGATCGTGAGGGGCGGACACCTTGTCCGCCCCTTTTTTAACTTGATTTCGATTCGGGTCTTGGGCTGGTTACAGAGGCATGAACGAGCTCTCTAGGCTTAGAGTCGAAGTCAGAGGCGGCGGACAAGAGTGTCCGCCCCACACAGCCTAGGGTAGGGTGAAGGCGATCACGGAATCGCCTGCCGTTGTGTCGTAAAAGCTGCCCCCGCTTGCGATCGTGAGCACGTATTGCTTTCCGTTTTTCCCCTGATAAGTCATGGGCGTGACGTAGGATCCGGTTTCGAGTTTGGTTGCCCACAACTCTTTGCCCGTCGCCGCTTCGAATGCCCGGAAGCGCTGGTCGTTCGTTGCCGCGATGAATAGCAGGCCTCCGGCGGTGGTGATCGAACCGCCAAAATTCAGGGTTCCGGTTCCGTGAACGCCTTTGGCTTCCAGTTCCTCGACGATACCAAACGGGATCTTCCAGGCGACCTCACCTGTATTCACGTTGATCGCCCATAGCTGACCCCAGGGCGGCTGCTGACAGGGCCAGAACTTGTCATTATTCCAAAACCGCGCATAGACGCCCCATGGGCTGGTTCGCTCATACGCGGGGTCGGCACCATCTTCGGATTTCACGATCTTCCCGACATCGGCAATGTCCACCGTGTTTACGAACAGATACCCCAACGCCGGATTGAATGACATGCCGGGCCAGTTGGTGGTGCCCAGTGTGCCCGGAAAAACAATCGTCAGCTTAGGTCCATAGTGGATATAGGGACCGCCGCTTTGCATCCCGCCTTCTGTAGCCAGCAGGTCGGTGCAGAACTTCTTCTGCTCCGGGGTGACGGCGGCAATTTCATCAGGGCTGAAGCTGTGGCGTCCTAGTGGGGCAGGCTTCAACGGGAAGGGCTCGGTGGGCGAGCTCGCTTCGCCGGGAATCTCACTCGCTGGTACAGGCCGTTCCTCAACTTCGTAAATAGGTTTACCATCACGCCGGTCGAGGATAAACAAAAGCCCGTTCTTGCCGATGACCGCGACCGCAGGAATCTTTGATCCGCCTTGCACTACGTCCATCAGCACCGGAGACGATTCCAGATCGTAGTCCCAAGTGTCGTGATGAACGACTTGAAAATACCACGCCAGTTTTCCGGTATCGGCGTTAAGCGCAACCAGCGCGTTACCGAACAGATTCTTTCCCTTCCGGTCGGCGCCGTAAAAATCGTAGGCGGGCGAACCGAAGGGAAGAAATATCAGGCCCCGCTCGAGGTCGACGCTCATGAAGCCCCAGACATTGGTTCCGGAGCGATTCTTCCAGCTACTGCCTTCCCAGGTGTCATTCCCGGTTTCGCCGGGATGCGGTACTGAGTGGAATCGCCACACTAGCTTTCCGGTATGCACGTCGAATGCGCGCGGGTCACCTGAGGCACCCGTACCGGGCGACTCCTGAATCTGGCCGCCGGCAATCGCCAGATCTTTATAAATAGTTACAGGCGAGGTGACATCAAACTGAGCGTTGGGGAAACCGTTGAGCACACCGGTTCTTATGTCGATTGAACCGTTGACACCAAAACCTTCCGTGGGCTTTCCAGTTTTGGCACTTATTGACATCAAGCGGCCGTCGCTGGTGCCAAACAGAATGGAGGCCGGGGTCTTGGCGTCGCCGTGCCAATATGCCACGCCACGTCCAGCCGGCCGGCCGTGATCTAATTTGTAGGACCACAATTCCTGGCCCATCTCCGGATCTAGCGAGATCACGGTGCCGTATGGAGTCGGCAGGTACAGACTGCCATTTACCATGATCGGAGTGGCCTGGGAGGATCGCCGTCCGCCGCCTCGGCCGGCAGCTCCGGCCGACAGAGGTCGAGGGCCCTCTTTCTTCAGGTGGTAAGTCCACGCCCGAGTCAGATTCTGGACGTTTTGCGTGTTGATCTGGTTCAGGGGGGAATATCTCGTGCTGGATTCATCATGGCCGTACATCGGCCAGTCAGACTGGCACCAGAGCTGGGAAACAGGCAAGGTGAGCAAACAGAGGACGGCAGCAAACATCCCGAATCTCACGTCCGAGGGCCCTCGCGTGGTCAAAATTTTGACGTATCATACTATGATTTAAACCGCGAAGGCAAGTTGGAGTTGTAGAGGTCATAACTCGGCTACGTCTTGTTGGGGGCGTCCAAGTACCGAGGGGATAAGAAAACCAGACCTAAGCAAAGCTACGTCTAGGCGCAGCAGCGCGTCGCCTGATTGGCCGGAGAACTCCGGCCGTCCACTCTTTAAGTTCGCTCCGCTGCTGCACCAGCGGGGAGGCTCGCGACCACATTTTCCC
>Ga0070697_100001440_pt1 | contig 18075 bp, 10 predicted proteins | sample KBSK1501metaG_FD_65475 | JGI IMG/M metagenome (GOLD analysis project Ga0070697, IMG submission 65475) | Corn, switchgrass and miscanthus rhizosphere microbial communities from Kellogg Biological Station, Michigan, USA - KBS K1-50-1 metaG | ecosystem: Host-associated > Plants > Roots >... | reverse complement strand
TGTAGCGAATTTTGGAACTTCCAGACTACTGTCCGAAATTTTCAGTTTTGTTTGGATACAGCTAGAATATTCCATGACCGAGACCCCCCTTTGGCACGGCGAAGACCAGCCCGCGCGGCTAGCCGAACTCACCGCCGACACCGCCACCCCGGTTAAGGAGCAGCCCCTGCGCAGGGATGTCCGCTTTCTTGGCATGCTGCTTGGGCGCGTTTTGGTCGAGCAGGAAGGCGAGGCCTTTTTCAACACAGTCGAGCGCTTGCGCCGTTTACTGATCCAACATCGTGAGCAGATCCCAGACCGGCAGGCGCGAACGCGATTCGACCACAAACTGATGTCCGAGGCTGGCGACCTGATCGCTCGCCTTTCTGTGGACGATGCTTACCGCATTACCAAGGCCTTTGCAATTTATTTCGAGCTGACAAACCTTGCCGAGACCAACCACCGCAAGCGCCGCCGTCGCGCCGCCAGGCTTAATCCGCAGCACAGGCCCGTCAATGGTTCGTTTCGGGGCACGCTTCTTCGCTTGCGGGAGGCTGGGAAGTCAGCCTCCGAAATAGAGGACGCGCTACGGAAGATAAAGGTAACACCGGTTTTTACCGCGCATCCGACGGAAGTAACGCGCCACACCGTGCTCTATAAGCGTCGTCGAATTGTGAATATTCTGGAGCGCTTGGACCGGCTGCCGCTTGCGCACGGCGAGGCTCGCGATCTCGAAGCGCAAATTCTCGCCGAAATCACCGCCCTGTGGCAGACCGATGAAGTCCGTCTCAACAAGCCCACTGTCCGCGACGAAATCCACATGGGGCTGGACTATTTCCCTATGGTGCTTTTCGAAACGCTGCCCCGCCTATATCAGGAGTTGGAAGAGTCGTTCCGGGAAGTGTTCGCTCCGAAACCTGGCGAAGGGAATTTGCCTGAGCTGTTAAGTTTTGGCAGCTGGATCGGCGGTGATCGCGACGGTAATCCGGCGGTCACAGCGAGCAGCACGCAAGACGCGATGAGCATGGCCCGGCATCGCATCGTCGACCACTACCTGGCGGAACTCGCGGCACTGTCCGCACATCTCAGCGTCTCGTTACGCCGTGTCCGCGCCAGTCCTGCGCTCCTGGATCGAGTGCGCGAGTACGACGCACGATTAGGCGAGGAGCACTCGCGGTGGAAGCGAATTTCTGAAGCGGAAATTTACCGCTGCGTTCTCGATTACATCAGCGCGCGCCTGCGCGCCAGCCGCGATGTGACCCCAGGTCCTCATGCGTACTCCAGCGCGGCAGAATTTGAGGACGATCTGAGCCTGATACGCGAGAGCCTCATCGGCAACCGAGGTCAGCGCCTCGCCTGCCTGCTCCTCGATCCGTTCCTGCGCAAGCTGCGGACGTTTGGGTTGCATTTGCATACGCTCGACATCCGCCAGCATGCTCGAGTCCACGCTGAGGCTGTGTTGGAGCTGTCGTCGTCTGGAGACGATGCGACTCCGCAACTATCGCCGCAATCGGTGGAGTTGCTTGATACACTTCGCAACCTGGCGCATCAGAAGAAAACCTACCCTCCTGAAGCAATTCGGTATTGGGTAATAAGCGGCACACAATCAGCCGAAGACATCTTCGCCGTGGTCCGTCTGGCTTCAATTTGCGGCGTCTCAGTCGCAGCAGACGCAAAGGATCCAGGGCTGATGCCGGTTGCGTTGTTTGAGTCGATCGACGCCCTGCGAGGAGCGGCCGAGGTTATGGAAAAAGTCTGGCGCGCACCTGAATACCAGCCCCTTCTGAATTCCTGGGACCGACGCCAGGAGGTCATGCTGGGCTATTCCGATTCCAACAAAGACGGCGGCATGCTGACCAGTACTTGGGAACTCCACAAAGCACAGCAACAACTGCACCGTGTGGCGCGGGATTGCGATGTGAAATTACGCCTGTTTCATGGCCGAGGGGGAACGGTGGGCCGCGGAGGTGGTCCGACTCATGCCGCGATCCTGGGCCAACCTTCTGGTACCTTCGAGGGAGAGATTCGGATCACTGAGCAAGGCGAAGTCCTCAACTGGAAGTATTCAGATCCGGTACTGGCTGAGTGGAACCTGGAATTAATGATTTCGGCCAGTTTAGAAGCACTGGCCCGCACCACCAATTCCTTGCAAGGTCCCGATCGCAGCTGGCATGCGGCGATGGAAACGATGTCGCAGGACGCATTCGGCTTCTATAAGCATCACATCGATGAGAACCCGGATGTCCGCGAATATTTCGAGCAAGCGACTCCGGTCAATGAATTGGAGCACGCCCGCATCGGCTCTCGGCCGGCGCGCAGGGCAGAGAACCGCAGCCTCCGCGATCTGCGTGCCATTCCGTGGGTATTTGGCTGGATGCAAAGCCGCCATGCGGTCCCTGGCTGGTTCGGCGTTGGGTACGCACTGGAACGGTTTTCAGCAGTTGCTCCGGAAAACCCGCAACTGCTGCGAGACATGATGTCGGGATTTCCTCTATTTTCCAGCATGATTCGCAATGTGGAGATTGCCATGGCAAAGGCCGACCTGAGCATTGCCAACCTCTATGCGGATTTGGTCAATGACAGTGCTCTCGGCCAACGTGTGTTCGAAATGTTGCGGGAAGAATTTTTGCGCACTGAAAGAGTTATCCTGGCCATCACCGGCCAAACGGATTTGCTGGAAAACAATCCCGTGCTCTATCGCTCGATCCGGCTGCGTAATCCATATGTTGACCCCATGAGCCTGATCCAGGTGGATCTGTTGCGTCGCAAGCGCGCCGGTGTCCAGGATAACAAGCTGGATTACGCCATTGCCGCTACCATCAACGGCATCGCAGCGGGGCTGCATAACACGGGGTGAGTGTAGTCCGCAGCCGTGTCCAACTTTCGAAAGCAAAGCCAAAGAAACGATCGGCCGGTGCCCAATACACGCCCGAAAATTCGTGGAAACGCAGTAGTCTCCATCGACCTCGCGGCCAAAGTTTTCGCGGCATTGAGTGCAGCTTCGTGGCTGGAATCAGTGCCGGCTAGGATTGCGCCATTGTGCCCGGCGGCTGGTCCAGAGCGGCGGAAATCGCCTCCAGCAGTTCGGCGTTGTCGGCCGGTTTTTGCAGGAAGGCGGTTGCTCCAGCTTTCAAGGTACGTTCCTTGTTGGTTTGAGGATCGCGCGCGGTCAGCACGATCACCGGAATGGTGGCCAGGGCAGCATTTTTCTGCAACCGCTCCAGCACCACAAAGCCGTCTCCCGCGGGCAAGCCGATGTCGAGAATGATCAGGTTGGGGCGTTCTTTCTGAGCCATCATCACGGCCGAGAAGCCATCCGAGGCATAGACGGTGTCGTAGTGGTTGGCCCGCAACCGCAGATTCAGACCTTTTTTTAAGTCGGGATCATCGTCGACGATCAGAATTTTTTGCTTTGGCATGGGTTCTCCTTTTTCCCGTCCGGCCATCCGCCGGTTTGGGCTTTGAAATTCCTTTGAAATTTTGTGGCCTTCGAAGCGCCAGCACGACCGTGTCAGTGACATGCTCGGCAACCTGCAGCACCAGTTTTTCCAACCGCACTTCGTCGTGCGCCGTGGGAAGCTCCAGCGAAGACGCTGAGACGTTGAAAGCTCCGCTGGCTTTCAACTCCGGACAACGTTCAAGTTGCTCCCGAATCCGTGTCAGCATGACTTCTGCGCGCTGCAGAGTAGTCGATGCCACGATAAAGAAAATCTCATCCGGTTCGCTATTTCCCAATCCCGGCAGAACCAAGTCCCTGTCCACGTAAATGCAGTGCTGCAATACCTCCCGGCAGCATAGGCTCGCAGCTTTCCGTCGGAATGCGGAAGTGCCGGGCGGTGGGCTGACTTCAACCTTGATCAGAACGAGGGCTTCACGAAGACGACCCTGGTGGGTGATCACCGGGGTCAGAAGTCCGGCCAGAGAGAACCGTGGAAGAGTAAACGTAAAGATGCTGCCTTCTCCCAACTGACTGGTAAACCAAATCCGCCCGCCATGCAACTCAACCAGTTCTTTGGCGATGTAGAGTCCCAGCCCTAAACCGCTGCGGATATTGTCGAGCGCCGCCGGTTCCTGGTACATACGTTCAAAAATGGACGGTTTCGCTTCCGGACTGATGCCGCGCCCGGTATCCGACACGGAGATGTAAACGAAACCAGGATCAACGTCCTCCAGCCATGCTTTCGCCATGATGGAGCCCCTGTGGGGCGTAAATTTAATGGCATTTCCGATCAGGTTGATGAGCACCTGCAGCACTCGATCGGCGTCGGCGTAGACCAGCGGAAGGCTTGGGCCCACCACTAGCTCGAGGCCAATCTGCTTTTCCTGAGTAGCGCTTCTTAACAGAGTGATGGCCCCCTGAATGACCTCGGTGACCCCGATCCCGCACGGTTCGATGCGGACCTTGCCCGATACGGCTCGGGTTGCCTCCAGCAGATCGTGGATCATGGCTTGAAGCTGGTTAATGCTTTTTAGGATGGTTTCCAGATGATCGCGCTGCTCCGCAGGAACCGGTCCCGCCAGGCCATCGAACAGAATGCTGACAAACTGGTGGATCGAGGCCAGCGGACTGCGCATTTCGTGTGAAACGTGCGACAAGAATTCGTCCTTGAACTGTAATTGTTGCTGCCGGCTGGTTTCGAGGGAGGTCAACAGGGCCTGGCGATCCATGGCGCAGCGTATGGCCCGGATTAGTTGCTTGCCGTCGACCTGGCCTTTCAGCAAATAGTCTTGCGCCCCTTGCTGCACCGTCTTAACCGCCATCTCCTCATCATCCACCGCGGTTAGGATCACCACCGGGACGCCCGGCGCCTGGTCGTGCAGGCGGCGAAAGGCCTCAGGACCATTGCTGTCGGGAAGAGTCAAATCGAGCAGCACCACAGCCGGTGGTTGCTGAGCAACTGAGGCCAGTGCCGCGGAGAGCCGATCTACGCAACTGACATAAACGTGCGACCCCCCCTCCAGTAGGCGCAGACGCACCAGATCGGCGTCCCCAGCGTTGTCTTCGATCAACAACACGTTCATAAGCCCGTTATCCATCGTTCCGCCTATCGCGGCAGACCAACTGAGGCCAAACCTTCGACTCGCAAACGACAGCCATGGATTTACGGTTTCTCATCCTCCCATTCATCGGCAGAATCACGGCGGGCTTGAGCCTGATGGCTTTCAGGCAGCACCACAGTACCTCCCCGGCGCCCGCAAATTAATGTCCGAGAGGAGTTATGCCGAAAACCTGCCCAAGGTAACCAGGTTGGAGTAAAGAACGGCTCGAATTCGGCCGAAGAAAGTTGTATGGCTTGCCGCCGGCCCAAGCAGGCGCCTAAGTGTGCAAAAGGTGTATCGCGCCCACCATGGGAACGCGGTCGAGCTAAACGCGAACTACTCGGCATGATCGATTTGGTGATGGGTGACAACGGCAGGGGTTTTGAGATCAGTCGAGAGTCTGCGGAAGAGGTGTGGTTGAAGGGCAATGGTCGGCTCCTAAGGATTACCCCACTTTTCTCGGACGAAGAGAGGAGCGGAGCAAACTAAATGCCGGCCTCGCGGGACATGTCAATTGGACGAAAGCTTACAGTCATCATTGTGACCATTTCGACCATGACCATATTGCTGGCGTGTTTGGTCATGGCCATTTTCGATGTGCTCACTTTTCGGCGAGCGATGGCACTTGATCTCGGCTGGTTGGCTGATGTGACTGCTGACAACAGCGCAGTGGCAGTTGCTTCCAATGACCAGCAGGCGGCGCGGGAAGTGTTGCGAGCGTTACGAGCTCAACCGCACATTACGACAGCTTGTACGTACTCCCAGAAAGGCACGGTTTTTGCGAGTTATGGTCTCGAAGGGAGCTGTCCGCCAATAATCGAACCGGAGAATACGAGCGGATATGAAGTCCGTTTCATCCACAACCACTTGGCTGAATTCAGTCCCATTAAGCTTTCCGGAAAGGTCATTGGCGCGGTGTACATCGAATCGGATATGGAGGCCATGTACACCCGATTGCGGTGGTACGTAGGAGGAATCATATTCGTGTTGCTGGCCTCACCTCTCGTCGCGTTCTTTTTGGCCTCACGAGTGCAAAGGTTGATTTCCGATCCTATTCTTGAATTGGTGCACGCCACGAAGGTGGTTTCTCAGGAAAGGAATTATGCTCTGAGGCTGGATGTGACTACCAGCGATGAGATTGGCCAATTGGTTACTGGTTTCAACGAAATGCTCACGCAAATTGAGCAACGCGACGAGGAACTCCAACGTAATCGGGAAAATCTTGAGGATCAAGTCGCGGCTCGCACCGGAGAATTATTGACCGCCAATGTTCAATTGGAAAACGCCAAGAAAATTGCCGAAGCAGCCAGTCAGGCTAAAGGCGAGTTCCTCGCCAACATGAGCCACGAGATTCGCACCCCCATCAATGGAATCATGGGTATGACCGAACTCGCGTTGGATACGGCTTTGACCCCCGAGCAGCGCGAGTATCTCCTGATGGTGAAATCCTCCAGCGAGTCGCTTTTGAGTGTTATCAATGACATTCTGGATTTCTCCAAGATCGAGTCGGGGAAACTCGAACTGGAGCGGATCGCGTTTAATCTCTGCAGCTTCATCAGAGAGACGATTAAACCGCTAGCGTTCCGCGCCCACCAGAAGGGCTTGGAGCTAGCCTGCGATTTGTGTCCCGAAGGGGAAGCTGAACTGATCGGAGATCCCGGACGGATTCGGCAGGTCTTGATCAATCTGGTAGGCAACGCCATCAAGTTTACCGAGCACGGAGAAGTGCTGGTCGAGATCAAAAGTAGTTCCCCGAATGACAAAAGCGTGGAGCTGCAATTCACGGTAAGCGACACTGGCATCGGAATTCCCGAGGAGAAGCATCGGTTGCTCTTCCACGCCTTCTCCCAGGCCGACAGCAGCACTACACGTAAATACGGCGGAACAGGGCTAGGACTGGCGATTTCCGCTCGCCTGGTCAATATGATGGGCGGGAAAATTTGGATGGAGAGTACGCAAGGCAAAGGCAGTAAATTTCATTTCACGGTCAGAATTTTGCAAGCCACCTCGCAACAGAATCTTGTAACTGCCGCGCTCCCCAGTGAATTGCAAGGGCAGGCTGTGCTTGTAGTCGACGACAATGAAGCTAATCGCCTTATTCTTCACAAAATGACCACAAGCTGGGGTATGAAGCCGGTGTCAGTGAAAGGTGGCGAAGAGGCTTTGGCTGTTATGGAAACGGCACGGCAAAAAGGAGATAAATTCCGAGTGATTGTTATCGACGCACGTATGCCTGGTATGGACGGTTTTCAGTTAGCCGAAAAGATTCAGCACAAATCTGAGCTGGCGCAACCCATTATCCTGATGCTGACTTCGGCCGGACAACCGGGGGAAGCAGCGCGGTGCAATAAATTAGGAATCTCGGCTTATCTGTTGAAGCCTCTCCTGAAAGCTGATCTGCTGTCCGTCCTGCTTAGCGTATTGGGTCATGGAGATGAAAAAAGAGCGCCATCCCTGGTTACGCGGCATACCTTGCGCGAGTCGTCGCAGAAGCTTCATGTTCTCGTCGCGGAGGATAATCGCATTAACCAAACCTTAATGGTGCGCGTGTTGGAAAAAATGGGACACTCCTCCGTGGTCGCGAACAATGGCAGGGAAGCGTTGGCGTTGGCATCCACTCAGAAGTTCGACGTTGTGTTTATGGATGTGCAGATGCCGGAAATGGATGGTCTGGCGGTCACAGTTGCCATTCGCAACACCGAAAAGGTGAGCAAATCGCACCTGCCTATTTTTGCGATGACGGCCCACGCCATGAAGGGAGACCGGGAATGCTGTCTGCAAGCAGGTATGGATGGTTATCTGGCCAAACCAATCCGATTCAGTGATCTCGAGCAAACACTTGCAGGTTTGGGCGCTGGCAAGATTTTCAACAACGAAGCTCTCTTAACGCCGTTCTCTTGGGATAAAGCGCAAGCGCTGAAACGACTGGGTGGGGATGAGAATTTGCTTCGGGAGCTTTGTGAGATTTTCCTCGAGGAGTCTCCCAAGATACTTAGAAAACTGCGGCAAGCCTTGACAGACGGCGATGCTGCAACCGTCATGCGCACGGCTCACAGCTTAAAGGGAGAAGTCAGCTACTTGGGTGCTCCAGCAGCCTTACAGGCGGCACGGCAACTGGAAGATATGGGACGTGAAAACAGGCTGGCGGGAGGCGAAAAAATATTTAATTCGCTGGAACGGGAACTTGCTGGACTCCATTTCGCCATGAAAGATCCGGCTGGAATGCTGCAATGAAGGTTTCTGAGCAGATTCCGGAAAATGTTATGACCGCGGAAGAGATAGCCTCTTCCCGTGACACGGTCTTAATCGCGGAAGACGATCCCGTTTTTCGTCGACTTCTACAAAGTTGTTTGCAGAGTTGGAATTACAAGGTTCGTGCATGTGACAACGGACTGGATGCGTGGAATGTCCTGCAACAGGAACACGCCCCGCAAATGGCGATCCTGGATTGGATGATGCCTGGCATGGATGGTATTGAAATGTGCAGCAGGATCCGCGGCCTGCAACAAGATCCCTATCGTTACGTCTTGTTGCTCACGGCGAAAGATGACAAACACGATGTGGTTCAGGGCCTGGAGGCTGGAGCGGATGATTATCTAACCAAACCTTTTAACGTGGATGAGCTGCACGCCCGAGTGCGGGTCGGCAAGCGCATTCTGGAATTGCAGAAAGAACTCATCCAGGCCCGGGAATCGTTACGGTTTGAAGCTTTTCACGATCACCTGACCGGACTCTGGAATCGCGGCGCCGTTCTGAATCTTCTGCAGCGAGAAGAACAAAGACGTCAGCGCAGCGCGGAAGCGTTGGGCGTAATCATGGTGGACGTCGATCACTTCAAGAGTATCAATGATTCCTACGGACATCTGGTCGGAGATGCCGTTCTCACGGAAGTCGCCAAGAGATTGACGGCATCGGTCCGAGGCTATGATTCTGTCGGCCGTTATGGAGGAGAAGAATTCCTGATCATCGTGCCGGGCTGCGATCCTCAGGGCTTGATCATCAGCGCGGAAAGGCTGCGCGGTGTGATAGCCGAGAGCCCGATCAATAGTGCTTCGGGTCCAATTCCTGTCACTATCAGCGTCGGACTTGTATCTGTCGGCCCTGGAAATTTGAAACCGGTCGAACACATTGCTCTAGTGCAGGCGGCAGATTCCGCGTTGTATCGCGCCAAAGCTAAAGGCCGAAACCGCGTAGAGATCGCTGATCTCAAGGTTTCGCCCTAGTTGCGGAGAATCGAAAAACTCGCGATGGCACCTTAGTGGACTCAAGCTGGCACCGAAGTGCTATTCACAGCTGCGAAGAGAACATTTACTTTCTTGTGCGAGCAGTTCTGGGGGAGGGCTGCCCGGGCGTCCGCTGACTCGAAAGAGTCGGGACGCCTGTTAATTTTTTGGGGATAAGTACCGCGCTGATTTCCTTCCGGAGTTTGGCTTCAGGGCAAGAATCTTCACCTCACTCGATTACCGGCCATACTTACCCATCACTTCAGCCTTGCGCAAGATGTGATTCTGTATTGCCTGCTCAACTTCCTGCTTGCTTGCGCCTGCTTTGAGATTGAGTTTGTTGTCGAGCGCATACAGCTTGAAAAAGTAACGATGCGGTTTGCCGGGAGGCGGGCACGGGCCTCCGTAGCCGATTTTGGGAAAATCATTAACACCTTGGCGTCCACCGTCCGGTAATTCGCCAACTTTCGGCACGCCTTCAGGAAGACTAGAAGTCGACGGTGGCAGGTCGAATAACACCCAGTGAGTCCACGTGCCCCTCGGTGCATCGGGATCGTCAGCAATGAGTGCGAAACTTTTAACGCCCTGCGGAGGATCCGTCCAGGATAATGCGGGAGAAACATCGTCGCCGTCGCAAGTGAATTTTTTCGGAATGTCTTTTCCATTTTGAAAACTTGGGCTGGAAATACTGAATGCCATCGGTGCTCCTCCTTTGGCTGAGAAGTAATGTTGCTCTTCGATGCGGGGAAAAGCTACAGAGCCTAACTTTGCCAGCATCAGCGCGAAAAGTACCCATCGCAGCGATAGCGCCCACGCCCGCCTGGATCCCACGATGTTCCTCCGACCGCTTGGTTTTGTCAGTAAGTGGAAATAGTGAAATTAACCGTGATACGCGCCTCGGTTTCAACCGGCTGGCCTGCCTGAAGATAAGGTTTAAAGCGCCACTGCTTGACTGCTTCCCGGGCTGCGGCGGACAGAATGGCCGGCCCGCTGAGCACCTGCAGATCTTGAATGTTCCCGTCTTTTCCGATCAAAGCCTGCAGCACGACCGAGCCCTGCACTTTCATTTGCTTTGCCAGCATCGGATAGTTGGGATCGACTGGATGCGAGACTACTTCCGCGGTACCTGGCGAAAGACGAACCTGTGCCGTGGCATTCGTCATCCCAGCGCGAGGATGCGGGGATACGGCAGTGGTGGCGGTTTCGCTGCTAGCCGGCGATTTTGGTCCGAGGTCGAGCTTGATAGAAGGGTTACCGGGTGTGACGGTCTTATGCTGGTCTCCGGCCACCACCTCGACCTGGAGAGGCGGGAGCACTTTGCGGTTGGTGATCACCGGTGCGGGATTCGTGTCTGGGGGCGTCGCCGCAACTTCAGTCACGGGCTTTTTCGACTTTGATCGTGCCGCGGCAGTCGTTTGCCCTTTGTTCGATGCTCTTTGCGATTCCCCAGTAGTTTGCGACGCACTCGGTTCCGAAGGTTCCGATTCTTCGGTTGCGGTGGAAGGGTACCAGAACTGCCAGTCCTTGTAGAGGACCACAATCAAAGCGGCGAGCAGCAGTGCCAGCGCGATTAACATCTGGCGTCGCTGTTTCAGTTCGGAACCGCCATCAAACCGAACCTCATTCATGTCCGGTTGGCGGTTCTCCTCCAGCATTGGCATGACTCTATCCCCTCCGCACCCTTCCGACTTCGGTATTGTCGCCTAGTATGCCTCGAAAGGCTGTCGTAAGCTAGTAAAAGCAGGGGTTCCTACACCAGTTAGTCACAGCCCTCTGCGTTGCGTCGCTATTCCCCTTCCGCGACCATGACGTGCACAAGTCACGCTGACAAGTGATTGCAGTCACCGCTTTTCCACTGTGTTTGAGATATCACAGAGCAATGAGATCCGTTCAGGAGGCCTGCTTCGAATGCGTTTTACGTCCGGAGCGCCTCTTTTGCGATTTGCCGGCCGAGGCCATGAAGGATTTCGATACCCTCAAGTCGCTCTCGCTTTATTTGAGTGGCAGGACGCTGTTTCGCGAGGGCGCCCGCGCCCGAGGCATTTTTGTATTGTGCGAGGGCAAGGTAAGGCTTTCGGTATGTTCGCAGTCAGGCAAGCGTTTGATGCTTCGCATTGCCGGCCCCGGAGAAGTCTTGGGACTAAGCGCCTCGTTGTGCAGCGGTCTCTATGAACTGACGGCGGAGATAATGGACGACGCTCGCGTAGCCATGATCAATCGCAAGGATCTGCTGCAGTTTCTAAACGATCATCGTGAGACCTCCTTGCAGTTGGCTCAACTATTGAGTCATGACTTGCATGTTGCGTATAACCGCATGCGCGTGATTGGATTGGGCCGTGGCCGGCGCCGACGGCAATCTCCGGGCGAAGTTAGGCTTCCGGCTCTGCTGGTCACTGCCCGAAAAGGAAACGCCCGGCCATAATCCGCCGGGCGCGTGTAGTTTACCGAAATTTCCGATTTACTTGTTCATGCTGATTTTCTTATCTCAGCAGGGAAGTCAATCACTTTCCCTCGTTGCTCCGGGGGAATCCATTTTACTTTCTTGTGAAACCTGGCCGGAATATAGAACTCAATAACCTGTGCCATATCAGCCCTCCGATCCGAGACGGCAGCACGCCCAACGTTTCCCAGTGTCACCCTGGATGTTCGTGTGCTCAATTACTTAGTTAGATGCGGGCAGCAGAGCACAATGATGCCAGGGGAGGGTAGAGCGCCCAGGGCGCGGCACAGGTTCTAAGTCTTTAGTTTCTAGGGTTGAAGGAAGTACGGGGTCAGCAGGCTAGCTGCTCGCGGGTAAGCTTCAGGCCGTTTAGGTTTCCAAGCACAGTGACAGCAATCGAATCGGTGTGAAAAAACTGCTCTGCCAGTTCTTTTAATTCCTCGGCTGTAACGCCTTCGATTTTATCGATAAGCTCGTCCAAGGTATAAAAGCGATCGAAATACATCTCCTGCCGCGCCAGATTGGACATGCGCGCTGTTGAAGATTCCAGAGAAAGCATCAGACTCCCCTTCAACTGGTCTTTCGCGCGGCGGAGTTCCTCTGGTGGAACGGTTTCAGTTTTCAGCTTGCGAAATTCCGAGACAATCGATTGCACTACCTTGCCAGCCGATTCGCGCGAAGTTCCTGCATATACAGAAAGACAGCCGGTATCACGATACGGATTAAGATCGCTATAGATAGCGTAGGCCAGCCCCTGCCGTTCGCGGATATTTTGAAACAGCCGGGAGCTCATACCCCCACCCAACAAGGTGTTCAAAATGTACGACGCATACCGCTTTCCGTGCGCAATCGGATGAGAAGGAACACCTACGCAGATCTGAACCTGCTCCAGTGCTTTCTTGTTACGCATAATGATACGGGGCACGATCTTTGGCTGTGGGCTGTGAAAGCCATTCTTTTTCGGTTGCATCTGCGCGAAGTGCTTGTTCACCAGCTCCACGAATTGCGCATGCTTTAAATTCCCGGCGGCGCAGATGATCAGATTTCCGGGCGCAAACCGCTGGCCGTAAAAATCAAGCACTACCGGCTGCTCGAATCTTTTCACAGTCTCCTTGGTTCCGAGGATCGGCTTGCCCAGCGGATGATCTTTCCAGAAATTCTGGGTGAAGATCTCGTGGACCAGATAGTCCGGGCTGTCCTCGTCCATCTTGATTTCTTCCAGGATCACGCCGCGTTCGCGGGTGATGTCCGCCCCATCAAATACGGGGTTGAGGACGAGGTCGCTAAGCACATCCATAGCAATAGGGAGATGGTCGTCAAGCACCTTCACGTTGAAACAAACGCACTCTTTGGCGGTGAAAGCATCCATGTTGCCGCCGATCGAGTCCACCTGGCGGGCGATCTCCTCAGCCGAGCGATGCTTGGTTCCTTTGAAAACCATGTGCTCAATGAAATGCGAAATGCCGTTCCACTGCAGGTCTTCATCGCGCGACCCGGTCTTGATCCAGATACCAATGGAGACCGAGCGGATATGCTGCATCTCCTCGGTCAGAACAATCAGACCGTTGGGGAGAACTTCGCGATGGATATTGCGCTTCTCTTCAACCATATTTCTTGCCAACTGCTTCGGAGAGGAGTTCCTCCCTAAGTATTGTTACACACCCCGCCGACATGCGCGAATGGGGCGATTAATGGCTTATAATCAATAACTTACAGGTAAGTTAGCAGCCAAGGGCCGTTTTCCGTGGCTGAATCTCACAATACTCTACAATTATGGAAAACGAATGCTAGTAGTTAGATGATGACAAACACAAAACAGAGCACACTTTTAGGCCTTGACCTTCATGAACTTACATTGTTGGTAGAAGAATCCGGCCAGCCGCAATATCGGGCTCAGCAGCTTTTTGAAGCTATCTACCGGCAAAGGGTAGGGTCCGCGGAGCAGATTTCCACCCTGTCGCAGGAATTTCGGGCTGCCCTGGTCCAAAAAGGATTCTCCGCAGGTGTCCCCACAATCGATAAGAAATTCGTTTCGGTGGATGCCACAGTCCGCTATCTAGTGACTTTGGCCGACGGAGAAAGTGTGGAAACCGTCTGGATGCCCGAAGGCGACGCCGGCGAAGCCGGAGACGGCAGCGAAGCGGGAAACGATTTGGAAAAACAGACAAGCCGGAATTGGGATCGCGCCACCATTTGCGTTTCGAGTCAGGTTGGCTGCGCTGTGGATTGCAAGTTTTGCCTGACTGGGCTTTTAGGAGTAAAGCGCAATCTTACCGCCGGAGAAATTGTAGGGCAGATTACCGCCCTTCTTAATGAACAGCACGTTACTCCACCTGGCGATCGAGTGAACCTGGTTTTCATGGGAATGGGGGAACCTTTCCTGAATTACGAGAATTTCATTAAGGCAGTTCGTCTCCTGGTAGAGGGCGTGAGCATTCCAGAATCTCGGATGACGGTGTCAACAGCGGGGATTGTGCCGCGAATCTATGATCTCGGTGCCGAATCCATCCGGCCCAAGCTGGCGATCTCGCTAAATGCGCCCAATGATGACTTACGCACGCGGTTGATGCCCATCAACCGCAAGTGGAGTCTGGAAAAGCTGATGGCTGCTGCGCGTGATTTTCCTCTTAGAAACCGGGAGAAACTGACTTTTGAATACATTCTGCTGGACGAAGTGAATGATTCCGAACAGAATGCCCGTGAATTAGTCGAGCTCATTCGCGGGGTGCGGGCCAAGGTCAATCTGATTGCGCTCAATCCGGGGCCCGGAATTCCATTTCTCACGCCGGCCCAGGATCGGGTCGTGCGGTTTCAAAACATATTGATCGATTCTGGCGTGCCTACATTCGTCCGCCGTCCGCGAGGACGTGACATTTACGCCGCTTGCGGACAACTGAAGCGCACACTGGAGATGAGCGCTTAACTTTGAAATCAGGTCCGGCCCCGCCAGCTAACCTTTGAGTCTTCATTCACCGCCGAGCTCGCGGAGAACGCCGAGTCGGGCAATTCGTTCACAATTCTCGGTGCGCTCGGCACGCTCGGCGCGCTCGGCGGTGAAAAGGCTATCGTCCTTTCTCTAACTCCTGCGCGGCTGAGTCAATCAGAGCGGCCTCATCCTGCAGGACCGCACCGGCGCGCTGCATCTGGTCATCCGCTTCTTTCCACTTCTTCTGTTCAATGGCTTCGCGAACACCAGGGATTGTCTTCACTCCGTATCCGGTGTATTGCCCTGGCGCATAAATCATGTGCTTGAACCACGGCCTCCCCGGAAGCCCCTCTTGACTGGCTAGTTTGCGTTCGCTCTGCAGCAGTTTTGCATTTACAGCCTGGAGCGAAGCAGAACTCACGGCAAGGTCTCCATTTTTCGCCACTTTCTCGTAGGCGTTCTGATAACGCTCAGCGCTGCGAGTGAGCGCCTCCGCAGCATTCTCGAGCGGGGCGAAGTTGAGATGTGGAGGAACCTCTTCCCGCTGAGTCGGGAGAAAAGTTTTTTTCGGATCGGCGGTTGCAGAAAAAACGCCTTCATCGACTTCTTTATTCCGCTCACTGACCTGGTCGTGCTTGTCTTTCAATAGTTTCTGTAATTCATTTAGGTAGCGGTGAATGGTGTCGGCAAAGTCTGCGAACTCGTAGGGCAATAGATCGGCATCGGCCATTCGCATGACGGCGGTGCCAACCGTCTGTGCAAGAGCACGTCCGTAGCTGAAGTCGGTGTCGGAGAAATGCGTGTACCAATAGAAATCATCATAGATGGAATGGTAAATTCCTCCGCCGTCTTCATCGCCGAACGCCAGATCTAGCGACGCTATGCCGAGATGATCGAGAAAGACGGTGTAGTCAGAACCTGAACCAAGGGCATGAATTCGCAGATCAGTCCGTTGACGTACCTCCTGACGTTCTTCGGTTGAGGTGGCATCGGCAATTTGCTTGAATTGGGTTCTTTTCCAGATCGAGATTTTCTTCTCCGGATCCTCGACGTCGCGCGCCACTCCATTCATAAACTTTTCGAGCGTGTGTGATCCCGCGGCAGACAAATAGCCACGGCCGTTTGCATCAGTATTAATGTAAAGGGCGGCGTGCTGGCGGAGTTCATCGGCATGGGTTTCCGCCCACTCTGTCGACCCTAGCAGCCCTGGTTCTTCGCCGTCCCACACGCAATAAATAATAGTCCGGCCTGGCTTCCAGCCTTGCTTGAGCAATGTGCCAAGGGCGCGCGCTTCCTCCATGAGGGTAACCGTGCCTGAAACCGGATCTTCAGCGCCGTTTACCCAGGCGTCATGATGATTGCCGCGCACTACCCACTCATCGGGATATTTGGAGCCAGGAATTTTGACCACGACGTCGTAGAGAGTTTTGATGTCCCAGTTTGATTGCACTTTCAAATGGACTTTCGCCGGGCCGGGTCCTATGTGATAGGTGAAGGGCAGGGAACCACGCCAACTCTCCGGCCCTGTCGGGCCCTTCAGAGCTTTGAGCAAATTCTGTGCGTCGCCGTAGGAAATCGGAAGAACCGGGATGCGAGTGAGCGTCTTCACGTCCTTCAACGCCAGGCGCTTTGCATCTTTTGTGGCTCCTACCTCCGGAGTGAGTGGGTCGCCGGGATGGATGGTCATATCCATGACACTGCCGCGTTGTACGCCGTCCGGTGGACGCCACGCTCCTTGCGGAAAAGTGTCTCCTTCAAAATACCCGTCATCCCTGGGATCAGAATAGATCAGGCACCCCACGGCGCCATGTTCGCCGGCGACTTTGGGCTTGATACCGCGCCAGGAATGTCCGTATCGCGCAATAGCGATAGCCCCCTTCACCGAGATTCCCATTTGTTCCAGCTTTTCATAGTCTTCAGGAATGCCGTAGTTCACATACACGAGGGGGGCAGTGACATCACCATCGATCGAGTAAGCGTTGTAGGTAGGCAGTTGTTCGGATTGTTGGTTAGAGGTTGGATCGATGCTCAGTGCTGGCTCCTGCAACTTGGCCTGAAACCGGGAGGGCTCGACCAGTTCCACGATGCGCTCTTTCGGCGTGGGAAAAAGGACATCGAAGGTTTCAATATGCGCGTCGAGGCCCCATTCCTTGAACTTGGACAGAATCCACTCCGCGTTGTCCTTGTCGTAAGCCGAACCGACATGATGAGGCCGGGCAGAAAGACGCTGCATGTAGTCGCGCAGATTTGCCGGCGTGGGAATGGTCCGGAACTTGGTTTCCCAATCACGTTGGGTGCGCGAGGAAGCTGCCGAATATCCCAGCAACGGGGCCACCTCATCACTAGTAGCAGCGAGGAGTAAAAGGCAAGAGACCATCAGGAAAATCAGCTTTGCGCGAACGCGCATTCAACCCTCCGTGAGCAATGGGTACTAATCGGTGCTTCGGCATTATAGAGGCTGCGTCGTTTGCGAGGCCAAAGGGCAGTTGCGGGAGCGAACTCTGGCTGCGTACTTGGCAACTACGAATCGCTAGAGTAGGCTTTGCGTCTTATGAAAATGGCCTTCAGCCGTCGAGCCGCTTCGTCACTCTTATTCCTGCTTCTTCTTTCCTTCAGCAACCAAGGATGGGCCGCAACTTTCACAGTGGAGCAGGTATTGAATTCGCCATTTCCTTCCAACCTGGTGGCGGCTTCGCGTGCTGGCAGAGTGGCATGGGTATTCAATGCCAAGGGAGCTCGCAACCTGTGGATAGCTGACGTGCCCAGCTTCGCCGCGCGCCCGATAACGCACTACAGCGGCGATGATGGACAGCCGATTGCCAGCCTGCGAATCACACCCGATGGACGCACCCTGGTGTACGTCCGCGGTAGCGAAACCAACGAAAGCGGACGCGTCGCGGATCCAACCAGCAGCGTGTCCTCGCGTAAGCAGCAGGTCTGGGCTGTGGACGTGGATGGCGACAGCCCGCGACTCCTTGGCGAAATGGGTTGTGGCGAGGAAGAATGTGAAGACGTTGAACTCTCCCCGGATGGACAATTTGCGGTCTGGGCCACACGAAAACAATTGTGGATTGCTCCGGTTTCAGGCGCTACGTCCTCTCACCAGCTGACTGATCTGCGCGGCGAAAACTCAGCGCCGAAATGGTCTCCCGACGGACGCCAGATCGCCTTCGTAAGTGATCGCGGCGGTCACAGCTTCATCGCAGTTTATGACTTCGGCCGAGATAGCGTTCGCTATCTTTCCCCCAGCGCCGATCGCGATCGTTCACCCCGTTGGTCCCCCGACGGAAGGCGCATAGCTTTCATTCGAACTCCCGGTGTTCAGGACAAACTTCCACTGATCCCGGTCCGAGTAACGCCTTGGGCAATTTGGATGGCTGATGCGGCAACGGGAAACGGCAAAGAGATCTGGCACAGCGGAAATCAGCCCAATGATTCTTTCCCCCGGCTGACGGCGAACTCTTCGT
>Ga0070697_100001439_pt1 | contig 18102 bp, 23 predicted proteins | sample KBSK1501metaG_FD_65475 | JGI IMG/M metagenome (GOLD analysis project Ga0070697, IMG submission 65475) | Corn, switchgrass and miscanthus rhizosphere microbial communities from Kellogg Biological Station, Michigan, USA - KBS K1-50-1 metaG | ecosystem: Host-associated > Plants > Roots >... | reverse complement strand
CGGAACCGACGGGCATCGAACCATCGGTCGTCCCTGGCACGTGTACCTCTTGAAAAGCTCTTTTCCGAAAGAGATGATATCCTTGTTTACAATGCGAAGTCAAGCTCCTCCTCTGAAGATCCTTCTGGTGATCCTTTTGAACATGCTCTAACCGATCCTCTGGTTGTCTCTCGTCCCCAACGTCATCCAGGGCCAGAACAGCTTCATTGGAAGGTATCTCCATCTGAATGGCCGATAGTTCTTCATCGTGTTGAGCAGGGCGAATCCCTTCGCAAGCTAGCCAGAGATCATAACGTCTCTTATGAAACGATACGGCGTGTGATTCGTGCTGCGCGTCTGCTGCAAGCAGGCCAAGGCGAGGTTCCCTGAAAAGGTGTGAAACACTCACGTATCCTTGTCTTTCCCTCTCACGCTATTGGAGTGTCTGGCAAACGAGTGCATTCTCCTTTCGCGCTTTATCAAGGCCTCTATGCGGACGGCGACTCATGAAGCGGTTCGTCGCATCATGCTTCGTGTCCAGGAGTAGCGTGGACAACAAGAAGCCAAAGTATGGAGCTCTTGTTCCTCCGCCAAAGGCACGAGAACGTCCTGGCAGCAAGAGCGCTTGCGGAAGGCGCGTGTTGCCCACCTGCACACATCAACCGTTCCTTGCCTCTTGCCTGCACAGTGGCAGCAGGTGCGGGGAAGGGACGCAGATGATCCGCTGTATGCTGCTGGTCTCATCGGCACACAAAAGGGTAACACAGGAGGGCGGTACAACAACGGGTGGCACCTGGACAGGAGACGGGAAAAGGTGGCAAGTAGGACCAGACGAGCTATTTACTTCATCGCTTCCTGAACGCTCAAGCCGACCACCATCCGCTCTCGTTTTAAGTGCCCCACATAGTAGCGAAGCCTGGTGCGTGCGGCAAGAGGCAGAGAGCCGATGTGGAGAGGAACCCAGCCGGTTAGCGGCGCAGGCCAGCCACCGGCACGTGCATCTGGCCGTGGATGGCAAAGCCTTGAGAGGCACGGGCAAATAGCTATATGGGGACGAAGAGCCGCAGAAGCAGGTGCTGCATGTCTATGAGGCGCAAACCGGCATTCTGTTGCAGCAGTGCCCCATTGCCAAAGAACACAATGAAGTCAGCACGCTCAAACCCAGGCTCTCCGAGGTGCTGTGCAAAGGGCGCATGCTGACCAGCGATGCCGGGAAGCCGCTATCACACCTTTGAGCGCCTGGCCACGCGTGCCGGCGGCGACGTGGTGCTGTTCATCAAAGACAATACCCCGCTCACTCGTGCCGATCTGGAACTGCTCCGATTAATGTGGTAAAACAGATGCAAGCATCGTTCTCCCACATCGTTCGTTGTTGCTGCTTCACCCGTAGGTGCCTCAAGACGACCTGCGCCTTTTTGGTCTTACCCCGCGTCCACAGCCAAGTTTACGCCATCGTCCGAGCCAGTACCGGTGGCGACTTGATCTATCAGCCCGATCAAGCGCAGGGCTTCGCGCAAGATATTGAGAGATGCGTTATAATCTCGATCCTGCTCAAATTGATAATAGGCGCAGTGGGGGTTCTGGCAGAGGAACACTCGGTCAGAGAGTTGCATGGCTTCCCACTTCCAGCCGCAACAGTGGCAGGTCTTACTAGAAGCAAAGAAGCGATCGACCTTTTGAACCTGCCCGCCACGCTGCTCAACTTTGTTGGTGAGCAAGGTCAAGAGTTTGCCAAGCGCAGCATCCGAGAAGGAACGCGCAAGCTTGCGATTCTTGAGCAAGCCCTTGAGGTTGAGGTCCTCAATCCCGACAACCTGGTAGCAATTGGCAAGCTGTGTGGTCAGCTTGTGGAGCACATCGTCGCGCAAACAGGTAATGCGATAATGGAGCCGTGCCACCTGCCTACGCGCTTTCTCCCGATTTTTCGATCCCAGTTTGCGGCGATGCAAGTGTTTGTTAGCCCGTCGTAGTTTCCCCAGAGCGGTTTTGAGGAAGGCTTGGTTCTCGACTTCCTCGCCGGTGCTCAAGGTGGCCAGTCGGTTGAGGCCCACATCGATGCCGCAAGCTGCTGGTTTCTTCACCGGTATCACATCTGGCATTTCCACCTGGATAGACACAAACCACCAGTCTGCCGTTTTGGTGATCCGTGCGCCTGCGACTTTCCCTTTGAAGCGCAGATTCTCCGCCATATTGACCCATCCGAGCTTAGGAACCCAGATGCGATGGTCACCCAGTTCAAACTGATCATTCGCCAGATAGAAGCTCGGCTTGCTGCGTTTTTTGCTTTTGAATTTCGGACGGCGGGCGCGGCCTGCAAAAAAGGCGGTAAATGCCTTGCCCAGATCCAAAAAAGGCTGATCTGAGGCGTTCTTTGTCACTTCCCAGGTCCAGGGAAATTGCTCGCGCCTGACCTCGTTGAACTGCTTCTTGAGCTTTAAAGCGGTAGGTTTCTCCCCGGCCTCATAGTGCCGATTCCACTCGGCTAACGCCCAGTTCCACACGAAGCGACTGGTTCCAGCGGCTTTGGCAAAATAGATAGCCTGCGAGTCGGTGGGGTGCAGCCTGATCTTATGCGCTTTGATCATCGCTGATGTCCTTTCCCAGAGCCGCCGCTCGAATCAGGTTTTTATGCGAACGCAGACCGTGAAGCCGCGCACTGAAAACAGTCACAATGGCAATCAAGTCCCGCACCAGTTCTTCTTCAGGGGAGAACGTTTCGCCATTACTCACGGTGATTTCTGTCCCATGCCGCTCGCAGAAGTGCTCAAACCAGTCATAGCCAAAGCGCACGAAGCGATCCTGATACCCAATCACCAGCCGTTTGACCAAGCCCAACTCGATTTGCTCAATGACCTGATTGAAGCCTTTGCGTTTGTAGTTGAGGGCCGAGCCACTATCTTCGATCCACTGGTCAACCTTGATCCCGTGTTCCAGGCAGTAGGCTCGCAGTGCTTCTTTTTGCATGGCCAAGTCTTTTTTCCGCCCAGGGGAAGACACACGAGCATACGCAATTACCAATCCCTGCTCAGAAGAAACCAGCCCGCGATACTGCAAGTATTGTTCATGCGTGTAGTAGCGCCGATTCGTCGGACTACGATATGCGGGTAAGATCCCTTTGCGATCCCATTTTTGCAGGGTATTGACTGATTTTCCGATCAGTTTCCCAAATTGTCTCGGTGAATACGTATGTTCCATGCATACATTTTAACATATCATCCTAGCTTTTTCAATACTGTTGAAGACTCTTTTTCGAGGATCCTGAGGCTGACCAGCGCACCTGGTAGTCCTACACCCAGACCGAAAAAGGCCATGACCGTATGGAGCGCCGCCACATCACTACCAGTCCTGATCTCAATGACTATTTGCGCCGTGACTGGGGTGAGGTAGGACAGATCTTTCGGTTGCAGCGCGAACGCACCACCAAAGACAAACACAACGTCGAGGTGGTCTATGGCTGGGCGAGCCTATCGCCAAAGCAGTGTTCCCCTCAGCGTCTTTTACAAGTGATTCGCGAACATGGGTCGGTGGAAAATCGGCTCCGACTTTTGCCGTTATGTAACCTTGGGGGAGTATCGCTGTGGCGTTCGCTTCCCTCCTGTAGCTCAAATGCTCGCCGTACTTAATACCGTAGCGCTCTCCTTGATGGATTTGCATCAGGTCTCGAATGTCGCTCACCAAATCCGGTGCTTTGTCTCTCACCCTGACGAGGCTCTCCCCTGGATCCGGTGACCCATACGGCGACTTTCGAGAAGCTCTGTGGAGAAACACCGTGTGATTGATCTGCTAGCACTTATGTGGTATGGTGGTTAATATAGTCTTCACCGTGATATCTACGGCTGCGAAGTGGGACGAAGCCCTGCCGAAAGGGGTGACCCCAAGGAGGCCTACATGAGTGCTGTCGTGATTGCTCTGGTCCTCATAGCGGTTATGGTGGCCCTGGCCTACTACGTGGGGTATCAGCTCCTCCTGCAGCACGGCCGGCTCTTGCTGCGTCTTGAGGCGCTGGAACACCGGCTCGAGGCTTCCGGCATCGCACCCACTCCAGCCCCTGGCGAGCCAACAGTCCTGCCCGACCTGAACCTGAGTGGGAACACCGATCTGGAGCGGCTGCTGTACGTGGTAGAGCACCTCAGCGCCAAGAATGTCACGCTCAAGGGCGAGGTGCAGCGGGCGCGGGACGAGAACCACCACCGCAAGGGGGAGCAGGCCAATCCTGTGACCAGCCTAAAGGTCCGCGGACCCTTCAAAGGGCCGGGCGGCTAGGACCATCACGTACGCGAATTCGTGCGCCAGCTACACCGCCAGGGCGTGACGGTCGAGCTAAGGGATATTCCCGAGTGGAGCCCGGCAAAGTTGCCCGCGTTCATGCGCGACCCCTGGTTTGATTCGCTTGACAAACCATCCAATGCCCGCGTTGTTCTCCACTTTTGTATGCCCCACCAGATCGTCGCGGAGACGAGCCGCGTCAACATCAATTACACTATGTTTGAGGCCAGTCGCATATGCCCTGCCTGGGTCGCTGTGGCACACAATCGCCCCGATGATCTAATCGTCTTGCCCACTGAGTCTTCACGGCACGCTTGGATCGCTAGCGGCGTGCCGGCGGAGCCGATACGCCTGTGCCCGTATCGGCTTCGAAATGACGCCACTTGATCGGACTGTGATTGTTCATGAAAGGAACCCCTCTGCTTTCTTGAATAGGAGCAGGGCTTACCGGATCACCAGCATTTTTGCGACACAACCGAACCTCCAGCTGAACACGTATATCTATAAATAGGTATGAGTAAGGTGGACATTATGACGTTTACCGTGTTGGTCACTGATTATGCATGGCCCTCACTCGCTATCGAGCGAGATGTGTTACGTGCCGTCGGAGCCGAGTTGCTCATCGCTCAACATGGCGACGAGGCTGAACTGATACAACTCGCTCCCCAATGCGATGCCATTCTGACGAACTGGAAAAAGGTCACGGCTCCTGTCCTGGATGCGGCGCAGCACTGCCTGATTGTGAGCCGATACGGGATCGGCGTAGACAACATCGCCGTGGACCACGCGACACAACTCGGCATCGCGGTCACCAATGTTCCTGACTTCTGCCTGGATGAGGCATCTGAGCATACAATGGCGCTCTTGCTCGCTTGTGCAAGGCAGGTGGTAACGTACGCAACGGCGACTCGCAACGGCGTCTGGCAGGTGAACACGGGCCATCCTGTTCCTCGCCTGCGTGGTCAAACACTGGGGGTGATCGGCTATGGAAACATTGCACGCGCACTGATCCCGAAGGCACTGGGTTTTGGGCTGAAGGTGCTCGTCTACACACCCCGCCTGGTAGCTGGTGCCCTCGCTGCATTTGGACCGGATTGTACAGCTACCAACGACCTCACTGTTCTCCTCTCCACATCCGACTATATCTCAATCCATGTGCCGCTTACGCATGAGACACGCGGCATGATTGATAGCAAGGCTCTGCGCTTATTGAAACCAACTGCATATTTGATCAATACATCTCGTGGTGCGATCATCGATGAAACAGCACTCTCTACCGCGTTGACTGAAGGATGGTTTGCCGGCGCCGCATTGGATGTACTCATACAGGAACCTCCACCACCAGATCATCCATTGCTCGCACGCCAGAACGTGATCGTGACACCACATGTAGCTTTCTACTCGGAAGTGGCTGTCGCTTCCGTTCGACAGAAAGCTGCTGAGCACGTGGCGCAGGTGTTGCGGAAAGAAGTGCCGACCAATATCCTCAACGAACAGGTGATGCAACGATCCAATTATCGCTTGAGAGGGTGAAAACCTTCCATAACAGGCAGGAGCAAGACAGTGACTGAAGAGCTTGACATTGAACAATCTGACGCACTGCTCACATACTTGCGGCACGCTGGTCGTATCGGCACTGAAGAGCGCGTTATTACCACCAATCTGGCCGGCGGCGTCTCCAATCGTACCGTGCTGATCGAACGGCCAACGGGTGAAGCCTGGGTGTTGAAGCAGGGCCTGGCGAAATTGCGTGTCTCCGTCGATTGGGTCAGCAGCCCTAGCCGGATTCACCAGGAGGCACTGGGCATGCGCTGGTTGGAGCGCCTCGCTCCCCCTGGCACCATCACACCACTCATTTTTGAAGATCCTGATGTGCATGTGTTAGCGATGGCCGCTGTACCACAACCGCATGAGAACTGGAAAACGCTTTTGCTCGCAGGGCGATTAGAGATGGACCATGTCGAACAATTTGCCCGGCTGTTAGCCACCATTCACCTCAATGCCTTTACTTGCCGGGAGCAGGTCGCAGTGATATTCGATGATTGCTCTTTCTTTGAGTCCCTGCGCATCGAGCCCTACTACAGGTACACGGCGACGCAAGTTCCGCCCTCGGCTCCGTTTCTCGATGCGCTCATCGGCGATACCCGCGCCTGTCGCCTGACACTGGTACATGGAGACTATAGCCCAAAAAATATCCTCGTGTACCGGGGAAAACTGATCCTTCTGGATCACGAAGTCATCCATTTCGGTGACCCTGCCTTCGACCTGGGCTTCGCACTGACCCATCTCTTGAGTAAAGCTCACCATGTGCACCATTGTCGTGCTGCCTTTGCGGCTGCCGCCAACCACTACTGGCGCGTCTATCAACAGCGGGTGAGTGCAGTCAGTTGGGGGGCAGCGCTGGAAGAGCGTGCCATTCGACATACGCTTGCCTGTCTGCTGGCTCGTGTTGCTGGTCGATCACCTCTAGAATATCTGAGTCATGATGAGCGTCTCCATCAGCGAGACAGTGCACTGGCACTGCTAGCGGACCTACCACGAACACTTCCAGACCTGATCCATCAATTTACGGAAAGGTTGAATAGCTATGCCCAGCATCCAAAGACTGACAGGCCTGGAGATCCTCGATAGTCGTGGCCGACCAACGGTACAGGCGACCTGCGAATTGGCAAGTGGTGCTCTCGGTACAGCATCTGTCCCATCTGGTGCATCAACAGGGACAGCCGAAGCCCTCGAGTTGCGTGACGGTGATCAAGAGCGCTACAAGGGGTGGGGCTGTAAAAAAGCGGTTGGCCATATCAACGGCGAGATCCATCGCGCATGCTCTGGGAGAACGTTTCAGCATCAGGACGATCTTGATCGAGCCCTGATCGAACTGGATGGCAGTAGGAATAAGGCACGCCTGGGTGCGAATGCGCTGTTAGCGGTGTCGCTGGCGTTTGCACGTGCTGTCGCGATGGAACGTGGCGTGCCGCTCTACCGGCACTTCGCGGACATCCTGGGCCAAACGCTGCACGCGTTACCACGACCAACCATCAACCTGTTCAGTGGCGGCAAGCATGCCGGTGGGCAGATAGCCATCCAGGATGTCCTGGTCGTCCCAGTTGCCGCTCGTACTATGGATGAAGCGCTCACGATGACCTTTGCCATCTATCAGGCTGCGATCGAAGTAACATTTCAGAAGTACGCCATGCGCGCTCTGACAGCCGACGAGGGAGGTCTTGCGCCTCCCTACTCCAGTGCTGAGGAGATGCTGGATGATGCGATGGAAGCGATCCGCCGAGCTGGCCTGGAGCCTGGTAGACAGGTGGCTATCGCCGTTGACGTGGCATCGAGCCATTTTTATCGTGATGGACACTACTACCTGGAGAAGGAACCCCTTACCAGCACGGGCATGATCGAGCGCATTCTCGGCTGGTTGACGCGTTATCCCATAGTGAGTGTCGAAGATGGGTTAGCTGAAGAGGATTGGCAGTCCTGGCCGGAGTTGTGCGCACGCCTGAAATCTCAGGCCCTTGTGCTTGGAGATGATCTACTTTGTACGAATCCACAGCGTATCAGCCGCGCAATTGCACACCACGCGGCAAATGCCTTGCTCCTCAAGGTCAATCAGGTCGGGACGCTGACCGAGGCGGCTGAAGCGTATCGTTTGGCACGGTCAGCCGGGTGGAGCGTCACTATCAGTGCGCGTAGTGGAGAGACCGAAGATAACTGGCTGGCAGACCTGGCCGTAGGGTGGGCCGGTGATTACATCAAGATTGGCTCCATTACCCATGGTGAGCGTTTAGCGAAATATAATCGTCTGTTAGCCGTCGAGGCGGCGACAGGATTACCACTGGTCGCCTGGTCGCCCACTGGGAAACAGTAAGAGAACACAAGTAGGCCAACCATGAAATTAGGCAGAAGAGCCGTGAATGTTCCTGACGGCGTGATTCCTCGGCTGGTCGTCGCACGGTTCTTTCGTGATTGTTTACTTCCTGATTTTGGAACGGATATGTTAAGTAGCCAGCACAGCTAGACTGGGAGTACACCAGAGAGATCCTGCATAGTGACCTTCGCACCTGTCTAAAAGATCAGCTTCAAGCCTCGCCTCCCCGGTCGGTACTGTCGCGCGAAGGTTCTTGTTCGCAGGGTCTAGGAGCGCCGCATGTCCAAGACGTCCCATCACAGCCCCAAGGATTTGGAGGTGATGGTCATGTTTGAACCGCATCGCCTCCAACACGATCTCCTGCAGACAGCCTATGCCTTGCTGGTTCCTCTGCCTCGCAGACGGCTCGCAAGAGCACAGCCGTCCTCGGTTTCCCCTCATGCCCAGTCGCCTCAAAGCGGAGAAAGGAGTGTGTCATGACCGTTGCCCAAGTGGCCTTGTATGCTCGGGTCTCTTCTGAACAACAAGCGGAAGACAACACCATTGCTAGTCAGTTAGCAGAGCTTCGTGTCCGGATCAGAGCCGATGGCTTTGACCTCAAGACAGTTCTGGAGTTCATTGATGAGGGCTACAGTGGCTCGACGTTGGTTCGACCGGCCCTGGAGCGCTTACGCGATGTCGCCGCAGCAGGCGAACTGGATCGGCTCTATGTGCATTGTCCTGATTGAGGTTGACCCGCTTTTGTGGAACCCCGAATCCTTCGGGCTAACCTATCAATTGTTCATGAGCTATTGAGCTGACGTAGCCTAGCAAAGAGAGACACGGAAGCAGAGGACATTTCAGTCAGGCATCGCCGAAGAGCATATGTGAATACTCAAAGACAAGTGAGAGTGTTCTGAGAGAAGAGACCGCAATGTAAGAACGTTTGTTCTATTAATTCTAGAAGATTGAATAAATAATCTCAGCGGAACCGGCGGGCATCGAATTCTCTCTCACCAGTGTTAATCCACTTTGTTGCTCCTCACGGAAAGCTCTATCACAGGCTGCTCGCACTCGAGCAAGTACTAGGCAATATTCCCCCGAGAATCTACGCACAAGAGCGTCCAGGTCCACGTGAGCCTCATCAAGCCATTCCCCTGGAAGAATGGCCCAACGTGGTGCGCCGTGTCCGTGAGCAGCACGAATCCCTTCGCCGGATTGCCGCTGAGTATGGCGTGTCGCACGAGACAGTCAGGCGTCTTCTTCGTACTTCTGGCAAAGAAAGCGCAGGATAAACCGCTCTCATTCCCCTACCCGTCTTTGAGTGCGCTTGTGTGAGATGTGATCACTCATTTTGGAACGCTATTCACAACCTGTTCATAAGTCGCGTCCGCTCATAGAGCCCGACACGTTCTTCAGCCACGTCTATACGTTCCAGGCTTGCCTCTTGTGTACCTTCCCTTGCCTCTTGCTCGTGCACTGTCACTCTATGCAGGAACATGCCACCGATGCCAGGCCGCCGGTACAGAAACAGTGTAGCAGAGGAGGACGGAATGAACACGGGTCACACCTGGGCAAGGGGCGGGAAAAGGTGGCAAGCAGGAACATTCGCGTGTTTACATAGGTGGCAACTACTTTGATGAGCGAGATCGTCAAACGATCCAGAAGCGGTGAAAATCACACAAGTACCCTGTTGAGTAAGCTGCCTCAGCAGTTCGATTCATGTAGCGCTACCCGACATGTGCAGAAAGACATTCCCCATCCTTTTCTGAGGGTGACTCATCAAGACACAGAGATTTATGTTGTAGTTGTTGAACATCAACCATTCCTAATCCCTGGAGCGCTTGAGCATGCCGATGTTTACAAATGAGCCATCATATACGATTACGAAAACATTTGCTGCAGTGTCCTGATCACAGTCAATAGAAATGGCTTTCAGTAATTACTATGGCCCATCAACAACAGCAGACCAATGATCCTTGAAATTGGTTCTTCGCAGTTCTCACCGTACCGCCACAGAGAAGGCATCCTTGCCTTTTTTTGCAGTGCAGCCTTACGCTTGACATGTTGTACCATATATGGTACAACATGTGCATGAATGACTCGCTGAAAATTCTCCCAGCCAGGTTCTTCAAAACTGCTTCTGGCACTGAACCAGTGAGGGAGTGGCTAAAAGGCCTGGACAAGGGAGATAGTCGAATTATCGGCGGGGATATCAGAACAGTCGAATACGGCTGGCCCATCGGTATGCCTGTGTGTCGCTCCATCAAAGGATATAAAGACCTTTGGGAGGTCCGCAGCCGTATCTCCGATGGGAGAATTGCACGAGTGATTTTTCATATCAGCGGCGGTGAAATGATTTTGCTGCACGGGTTTATTAAAAAGACTCAGCAGACTCCACACCAGGACGTAGAGTTAGCAGATCGGCGCAGAAGGGAGTATGAAAGCCATGCCTGAAAATCCCAATCGAGGCTCCTCCTTTGAGGACTTTCTGAAAGAGGAAGGCATCCTTGAAGCCTCTACCACTACCGCAGTGAAAAGGGTGCTGGCGTGGCAGATCGCAGAAGCGATGCGCACCCAACATCTCACCAAGTCAGCCATGGCTGCCCGTATGCACACCAGCAGATCCCAACTGGAAAGACTGCTCGACCCAGAAAAGACAGGGGTATCCCTCGAAACGATACAACGTGCCGCTGCTGTCGTCGGCCGAGAGTTACGGGTTGAGCTGGTGTAAGCGGTTGTGTTGCAAGCACTATCAGAGGAACGCTGGCGGCGCGAAATCTCACTTTATTGTTCAATCTAGGCAGCCGCTCCAAACAGGCTAGCGATACATGTCGCTGGCTTACTGCCAGGTCCTTCTTCACTGCTACAGAACGGTAGATCGTTCTGCTCTAGCAGATCAGTTTCCTTGGTGCAACACAGATCCTTTCAGCGCCTATCAAAAACCGACGGTTGTTTCTCGGTGTAAATAAAAGCGCGCCCGAACGGGTCTAGGGGCGCTCCACCAGGGCAGTCCCTCCGATGATCCTATCCCTTTGCAGTCGTGTCGTATTGAGTGAGGAAGAAGAGAGCGTTTTTCTGTTCCTTAGGAAGTTTAACGTAGTGTCCACGTGCTCGCAATTCTGGCCCGAATTCACTTCGTGTCACAAGACAACCCAGCCAGGGCGCAAGCTCTTGCCGAGGAGAGCCTGGCCATCTTTCGAGAACTGAAGAACAGGCAATGGCATGCCTATATGTCTCTGCTGTTGGCAGAGATGCTGGCACAGCAGGGCGAGACCGTGCGGGCACGTCTGCTGGTTGAGGAGCAGGTGGCGATCCGCCGCGAACTCGGGGACAAGGCATCGACCGCCGAGGCGCTCTTCTATGGTGCGCGCGTGCTGGCATCGCTGGGCAACCTTCTGGAAGCAGGCCGCCTCTATGAGGAGAGTTTGGTCCTTGGCAGAGCAACTGATTATGCCCCGATCATTGCGGTGAGCCTGGAGGGATTGGGAGAAGTGGCGGTCGCAGAGGGAAAACCTGCGTGGGCGGCGCGACTATGGGGAACAGCCGAGGCGTTGCGTGAAGCCATGGGCACCTCTATTCCACTGGTCTACCGGCTCGGTCATGAGCGGGCAGTGGCGAAAGCCCATGCCCAAGTTGGCAACGAGGCTTTTGCCAGAGCATGGACCGAGGGGCGAGGCAGGTCACTGGAACAGGTACTTGCTGGGTACGATGCCCCGGCTCATCCAGCACCACTTGAAACGGAGCCAGGGGCAAGCTGAGGATGGCCAGCATGCTGTGGAGGCAATGGAAAGCAAAAAGAGGATCTAGCAGATGCGTTCATCCGCTTTTCAGGCTTTATCAAGGCATCGAGGCGGATGGAGCCACATGCACCGAGCTGCCGCTTTATGCTCCCTGTCCAGTAGCGGCGTGAATAGGAAGTAGTTCTATGCCGCTTCCTGGGTGCCTGCACGTCGAGATCACCTTGACGAAGATGTTGCTCTATTCGCTCTCCGCACTCGCCGGCGCAGTGCCACCTGCAATCCGCCACGAGGGCTGATGGTCGTGACGACCTGCGGCTCGACGTGCTGCCCTGCAACCAGGGGCAACCGATAGTGTTGTGCAATCGTCGCCAGGACCAGTTGGGCTTCCATCATGGCAAAGTGGTTGCCGATACAGAGGTGCGGCGCCCCACCAAAGGGGAAGTAGGCATAGCGGTGGCGGGTAGCAGCGCGTTCGGGCCTGAATCGCTCCGGGTTGAAGACCTCCGGCTCGTCCCAGTAGGCGGGATGCCGGTGGGTGACATACGGGCTCAAGAACACCAGGCTCCCGACTGGGATGGTGTAGCCATTGATGACATCCTCCGCGATGGCACGACGCATGAGCATGGCGCCCGGTGGATAGAGCCGCAGTGTTTCCTCAGTGACCATGTGCGTATAGGGCAGCCTGGCGAGGTGTTCGAGAGAAGGCATCTGGTTCCCCAGCACCTCGTCGAGTTCGGCACGCAAGCGGCGCTCGACCTCGGGATGTTGGGAGAGCAGGTACCAGGCCCAGGTGAGGGCATTGGCCGTCGTCTCGTGTCCAGCAAACAGGAACGTGAGCACTTCGTCACGCACCTGCTGATCGCTCATCCTCTCTCCCGTTTCCTCATCCTGGTCTTGCAGGAGCATGGAGAGCAGATCCTCCCTCTCAACCTGCCGCTGGCGGATCCGCACAATCATGCGCTGTACGACTGCGTCCAGTGCCTGTATGCCCGCCTTCATGCGCTGGTTGCGAGGGGTGGGTACACCGAGCGGGGGAAAGGAAAGATAGAGGTAGCTTCCCAACAGCGTTAGGACCGTGGTAAAGGCCTGTCCAACCGTATCCGACTCATCGCTCAGGTTAACAGTGAAGAGCGCCTGGCCGATGATGCGCAAGGTCAGCCGCATCATCTCCTCGGCTATATCCAGCGGTCGCCCCTGCTCGGCTATGCTCTGCCACTGTACCAGCATGGCTGCAGTGACTTCCGTCATCAGCGCACTAAAGGCGGCAATGCGCGTGCGATGGAAAGCTGGCTGCTGAATCGCCGCCTCATGCAGCCAGGAAGGACCATCTGTCGTGGCGAGCCCCTTGCCAAGAAAGGCCTGTGGCGCCTTGTACAAGAACAGATTGCGGTCGTAGTTCTGGTGATTGCCCTGCAGGACATGCTTGACGCAATCAGGGTGAAAGATGAGGTAGCAGGGCCAGAAGAGCAAGCGTGTGCGCACGACGTCCCCGTAGCGCTCGGCCTGGTCCGCGAAAAAGCCGAGGGGATCACGCCGAATAGCCAGGGCACTTCCCAGCAGCAGGTTTCTGCGTGATCCAGGTGCGGTCTTAGTGTTCGCTGGAGGGGAAGAATGGGCTGCCGGGTTGCCGAGGCCTCTATAGACTCAAGCCGTTGCAGGCGAGACATGATTCCATCTCCTGTATTTGAGAGCATCTACTTACGAGGAATGACGGGTAGCAATAAGTAAGAGAGGCGGCCAGTGCCAGTGTAGATGGTGTTGATCCCGGCCAGCAACGATGGATGGCGATCATCCGGGTCATCGTGGCGAAACAGTCCTGGACCGACGCCGTCATGCGCTTCGATGTCGAGGGCCAGGCGATGGCCTGCCTCGAACACCATGCTGGTTGGCCAGATCTCGATATCCACTGGAACGACCTCTTCTGGAGCAAGCCTCTGAATCTCGTCGTGACAGTGATACGGTCGATACTCGCTTGAGCGCTCTTGATCGAGCTTGCGATGCGAGACACGCAGCCAACCTTTGGTGACAGGTACCAGCTCGTTGTTCGAGCCAACGCAGGCCACATCATTGCCACCTGCATCGAGGTTGCGTATGGTCACGAAGAGATCCATCTCGGGGGTGGTAGAAGAGACCCATAGCCGCAGTGTGAGTGGTCCGGTGATCTCTGTCTCCTGCACAAACGGCGCCGTGACGAAGCTAACACCTTCTTCAGGCGCCTCGTAGCTGACGTGAGCCGGGCTGTTGGGTACCCGTTCACCGATGCTCTTGTCTGCCGCATCCAGATAAAAGCGCGTCCATTTTGTCCTTGCCAGGGGCCACTCGCACTCGTTGCGCCAGGTGAAGCCGCTGCCGTGGCGAATGGCAAGCTGTACGCGCGCGTCGTCGAGCAACCCATTCTCGCGTCCTTTGAGCCAGTAGTCGAAAAAGCGCTCCTGCAGCGCCCGTCCTTCTTGACTGTAGAACGGCACGTAGTGGTTGCCTACATGTATCCTCAGCCATTTATACTCCGATGCAGCGCCCAGGTAGCCCTCGATATTGCCCCGCAAGTGCAGCCCGACCCCTCCCCAATTGCCCACCGACAGAAGTGGTACCTTGATGCGGCTGAGGTCCGGTGTGCGGGATCGATAGTAGGCATCGTCCAGAGCGTGCATTTTGACGTCGGCCAGGAATTCGGTACGATGTGCGGCGCGCTCTTCCTGCGAGAGACTCCCGCCGGCACCATACTGCATGTGCAGCACGCCCTGATACCAGTGGTTCAAAAAGGTATTGCTGAGAATGCCACCGTGATGGCTCGCATCGCGATAGAGGTCGACCAGCCCTTCCCATGGAATGATGGCTGCCAGGTGGGGTGGCTGCAGCGCCGCCACCTGCCACTGGGTGAGTGCGTAGTAGGAGATGCCGAGGAGCCCCACTTTTCCAGTACTCCATGGTTGCGCGGCCGTCCATTCAATGGCATCGTAAAAGTCCTCACCCTGCTGCTCGGAGAACAGGTCGAGCCGTCCGGCAGAGGAGCCGATGCCCCGCTGATCAACCCGTACCACGACATAGCCACGAGGCACCCACCACTCGGGGTTGGGCGTTTCCCAGTTCAGGTAGGACCCCTGCTCATCGATAAGGGCATAGGCCTCGGGGTTGCGGTCTGCAAAGTGCACGTCCTTGCCGTAGGGGCCGACCGTCATAATCACCGGAGAGCGATCTGAGTTACTCGGACGGTACACGTTAGCACTCAGGACAGCACCGTCACGCACAGGTATCGCCACATCATGTTCGAAAATCACCGCCTCAGGCTCACTTTCTGTCTAATGAGGGCAAACACACATCCCGTTCAGGTGTGAGGCCGCGCTATACCCGTTGTGCTGAGGGGACGGTCAACGGTTCACCCGGTGCAAGGATGCGCACCATCGTCTCCGGGGCCAGCTGAGCTACCGCCTGCTGGAATGATTCTGCTGTGCCTGGATGCTTGACCAGGAGAAGGTCCCCGATCAGGCCACCGGTATAGGCGTAGTGAATGGGGACAGCATACCGAGGGCGCAGGATACGGCATAATTCCGCGGCTTCCTGTGGGTCCATGACGACCTTGCGGTTGAGCATGGGACGAATGCGCAAGCCATTGACCGAGAGCAAGGCCAGATCGGGAGAAGGGAAGCGCTCGGCTATCCCACTCAGTGCGGGAATGAGCAGGGTATCCGCACCGAAGTACACGGTCATGCCATCATACTCTAGCACGTAGGTGACTTCGGGCACCGCATGTTTGCCTGGTGCGGCAGTTACCTTGATCGGCCCAACCATGGTGGTTTCCCAGGCGTCCAGTTCGGTGACGTTGCTGAAACCGACCTTGCGTGCCTTGTGCGCGATGCCGCGCTTGACAGCAAAGGGTACCTGCTTATCAGTATAGGCTTGAAAGGCCTCCATATCATAGTGATCGTAGTGTCCGTGGCTAACCAGCACGCCGGCCAGATGGGGCAGTGAGGCCAGGGGAACGCCGAGTGGCTCTCCTTGGTAATACGTGAATTTCTGCGAAAACCACGGGTCGGTCAAGATTACGTGCCCATCAAAGTCGATCAGGGTCGTCGCATGGGCGATGCGAGTGATGGTGAGCGTGCTCATAGGGTAAAAACTCCTTTCAGGTCCTTGCGCAATGGCGTTTCTTCTGCTATAATAGCAGCGGTGATATATATCACTACTGACATATAGAGCATACCATAGAAAATCTTATATGTCAATAGTGATATATGTCAATTTTGATTGAGGTGAAGTTTGATGATTCCCTTAAGTTATGGGCTGTTAGGTTTACTGGCGCGTCAACCTCTCTCCGGCTATGACTTGGCACAGTACATGAAGAAACGTGTGGCCCCCATGTGGTCGGCCTTGCCTAGCCAGATTTATCCCGAACTGGCTAAACTCGAGGCACAAGGTATGGTGACGCACCATGTGGTGGAACAGCACGATTACCGGCCCGATAAGAAGGTCTATGAGATTACCAAGGCCGGGCGCGAGGCGTTGCGCCACTGGGTAACCGAGCCGACTCCGGTCACTACACTGCGGGATGAGTTCGTGCTGAAAGCCTACTCGCTCTGGTTGGCTGACCCGCACGAGGCCCTGACCCGCTTCCGTGAGCACGAGCAGGCGCATAGCCAGCAGTTGGCCGACTATGAAGCGCTGCTGGCCCGCTTACGGCGAGAGTGGGGATCGGCCCTCGATCAGATGAATTCCCCGCTGTTCGGCTCCTCCATCGCCATACATTATGGCATTGGCTACGAACGGCACTATGTGCACTGGTGCCGACAGGTGATCGAGCAACTCGAACAGCAGCTCCACGGAGAACAGGCAGCGAGGGAGGAGGAGCCATCTTCACGTCCCTCCTCGGAACAGTCCTCTTGAGAGCATGCGTGGTCGCTGTCCTGGCTACTGAGGACATGCGTTCCTCCAACAGGAGCACATGGGAGTGAATGGGGAGCGGGGGAGAGGATACTTTTGTCGGGAGGGATGTGTTGCGAGCTTGTTTCCAGTGGCAGCCTTAGCTGAGCAGAGAGCACGACTTCCTCCCCATCCTGTTCCCCCGTGAGAGGGTGCCATACAGCCCTCTTCCCTGAGAGCAAGGGAGGAGGAAAAAGTCATGCCCAAGACCCGAGAGGAGTCTTGGGCATGATCGCGGAACCGACCGGAACCGACGGGTTTCGACTCCTCTGTCGCCAATTTTATACCTCTTCCTTGCTCCTGCTGGTAAACTGTATCTCAAGGTCCAGGACGTGCTCGCTCACGACGAAGCACATGACGTCAGCCCCCTCCGATAGTTGGCAAACGGCGACCAGGGCCAAGACATCCCAAATATGGTATTCCCGCAGAACACTGGCCGCTGATCATGCATCGTGTGGTGGAGCAGAAGGAACCCCTGCGCTCCATAGCAGCAGCGTATGGTGTCTCGCATGAAACGATCCGTCGCCTTCTTCATAGGCATCAACAGCCTGGACAGCAAGAAGCGTAACGGTACACCTACTGGTCTCAGTCCCTCCAAGCGGCATGCCCTCTTCCGTGTTCCAATGGAGGGGAGCCACTGTTCCCTTGCTCGCTCTGCCACCAATCTACTATCGTATGTAGCAGCGCAGTAACGCCAGGAGCCTGATGCTCTCCAAAGGGATGGCTTGCCAAGCGGATGCGGCATGCTGCTTGCAGCTCTTATCAGTGCTGTGTTGCTCTCCTCTTCTAGCAGTACCTCCCTGGTGCAGGCGATGGTATGCTGTCCTGCCTGCTTTCCTTGCATCTTCCTCGTGAACCATCTGCCAGTGCGGGGACATGACAGGAATAGTCAGTTGTGCCCTGCTGGTCCCATCGGCACAGCACAAGCGTAGCACAGGAGGGCGGTACGACAACGGGTAGCAAGCACCTGGATAGGGGACGGGAAAAGGCGGCGCGCAGGGCCGCTCGTGGGTTTGCGAAGGCCATCCGCTAGCGCTCCAGGCAGAAGCAGGGTGGGCTCCCATTGCCAGAAACAATCAGAAAGGATGCAACGGCCAATTTTGTCACTATAAAATGGCGCATACCGAGCACAAGCCGCTCCCGGAGCCGCATAATCATCTACCACCATAGTGTATGATTCGCCCGGAAAAATAGAGTGACCCTCTCTTGAGAAGGGGAGGCGGCTTCCTCACTTGTCTACCCTGCTCTTCGATCCCCTTCTCAAGCTGCTTCGCTTTCTTCTCGTGTTTTTTGGGTCCGTTGTTGCTCACCGGCCTTATATTGCTCCATCAAGGAGGCTCTAGCATATCT
>Ga0070697_100001438_pt1 | contig 18114 bp, 18 predicted proteins | sample KBSK1501metaG_FD_65475 | JGI IMG/M metagenome (GOLD analysis project Ga0070697, IMG submission 65475) | Corn, switchgrass and miscanthus rhizosphere microbial communities from Kellogg Biological Station, Michigan, USA - KBS K1-50-1 metaG | ecosystem: Host-associated > Plants > Roots >... | reverse complement strand
GGGCAATTCCTGGCGTTGAATCCTCGCTCGCTCGTCGATATCGAATCGGACATACAGACTTTGGCTGGCATAACGAATCGCTCGGCGCAAGGCTCTCGCCTGACTGCCAGCATGCGCAGCGAGTTTGCGCAGGTTGCACGTCGGGCCACCAAATTCTCTCGCCGTCCGCGAATTTATTGCGAAGCATGGCCCAATCCCAGGATTAGTTCCCCGCCCTGGGTTGCCGAACTGATCGCGCTTTGTGGCGGCAAAATGGTCATCAAACCCGGTGCGCGCGTTTCCGATCAAGAAATCGCGGCGGCCCGTCCGGACATCATCCTGCTGGCCTGGACCGCCACCGGAAATCGTGCCAATCCACGAATGACGTTCGCGAACGCTCTCTGGAAAGATGTTCCTGCCATCCGTCACAAGCGCGTTTTTGTTCTGCAGGACGAACTTCTCAATACGCCAGGGCCGCCACTCATCCCGGGCGCCCGCGAAATTTCCCGTATCCTGAAGGAGTTCGCCGGAGAGTCTACGTGAGCACTCAGGTTGTTACCGCGGTGATCGAGCGCGAAGATCGTCGCATGTTGATCGGCCAGCGCCGTCGTGGAGACTCTTCTCCGCTTAAATGGGAATTTCCCGGTGGAAAGGTAAAAACAGGCGAATCGCTCGAACAAGCTCTGGCCCGTGAACTTCGCGAAGAACTCGACGTAACCCTGTTGCGCGCAGTACCCATTTCGCGCGTCGAACACGAGTATGGCGGCAGCGTGGGCTCGCTCACGATCATTTTCTTTGCCGTCGCCATTTTGGAGGCAGAACTCCGTCCCGGCCCGTTTGAGCGAGTCGCCTGGGTTCTCCCCCGGGAACTCGGCCAGTACGACTTCCTCGCCGCCAATGGCCGGCTCATCGCAGAGCTCGCCACTGGCCGCATTAAACCTGCTGAACTTCTTGCTTCAGTTCCGTCCGATTGGCCGCCAAATTCGCCGCCCCCAGACAGCCATTAGCGGACTCGCAACGTCATACTGCACAGCGCTTGCAGGTATCGCTCCACCGTATTATTTTAGGGTTTCGAGGGTCGGTCCCTGGAGCGCCCGCGAGGCCTAGTGGCTAGCTGTGACTCCGGACTCTGCTAAAGCCTCGACTTAGCCCAGTCTCATATGCTCAACGGAAAACGCATTCTCGTCGTAATGCCGGCCTATAATGCCTCGAAGACCCTCGAGCAGACTTATGGCGAGATCCCGAAAGACTTCGTGGATGAAATTATTCTTGTGGACGACGGCAGCAACGACTCCACCGCGAAAGTCGCCGCCGAACTCGGTCTCACAACCTTCGTCCATCGCCAGAATTTAGGGTATGGCCGCAACCAGAAGACCTGCTACCGTGAAGCTCTACGGCGCGGCGCGGACATCGTCATTATGCTGCACCCTGACTATCAGTATTCCCCGCATCTCATCGTCTCCTTGGCCGGAATGATCGCTTTTGGCGAATACGATGTTGCGCTCGGTTCGCGGATTCTCGGCGTCGGTGCTTTGAAGGGCGGGATGCCGCTTTACAAATACATTTCCAATCGCGGCTTAACCTTCTTCCAGAATCTGCTGCTGAAGTACAAACTTTCCGAATACCACACCGGCTATCGCGCTTTCTCGCGTACCGTGCTTGATGCCCTGCCCCTCGAAGCCAATACCGACGATTTCGCATTCGACAATCAAATGCTCGCGCAAATCATTTTCTTCGGCTATCGCATGGGCGAAGTCTCCTGCCCCACCCGGTATTTCCCTGAAGCCTCCAGCATCAGTTTCTGGCGCAGCGTAAAATATGGATTCGGCGTCCTAGCTACCTCGTTCCAGTTCCGTCTGCAAAAGTGGGGACTGGCCAGCTTCCGCATCTTCAGCAATGAAGGCCACAAACTGCTGCCGGACTACTACGTAATGGTGAAAGAGTGAGTTCTTCGGCCCTCTCCCTCGAGACCGCCTCCGACCCGCCCAAAGAGTTATCTGCCGCGCACGCCGACGACTCCACCTCGCCCTGGCTGCTGGCTCTACTGCTTGTCGCGATTACTCTATTTTCCTACTGGCCCACCTTTTCCAATGGGTTTATCAATTACGACGACAATGGCTACATCACCGAAAATACTCATCTTCAGCCGGGCTTAACCGCCGCCAATGTTTCCTGGGCTTTTCACGCCACCATCATGGCCAACTGGCATCCGCTTACCTGGATTTCCCATATGGCCGACGTGCAGATCTTCAGCCTGCATCCAGCAGGTCATCACGCCACCAGCCTGATTCTGCATTGTCTCAACGCGGTGCTCCTGTTTTTCCTGTTGCGCGCCGCCACCGGTTTCCTTTGGCGTAGCGCCTTCGTCGCCGCGCTTTTCGCGGTGCATCCCTTCAACGTCGAGTGCGTCGCCTGGGTTTCCGAGCGCAAAAGTCTCCTGTGCACGCTCTTTACGTTCCTGGCGCTTTTTGCCTACGGCTGGTACGTCCGCAATCCCGGTATCGGCAGGCATGCTCTGGTGGCTTTACTATTTGCGTTGGGCTTGGCGTCCAAACCTATGATCATCACTCTCCCCTTCGCGCTTCTGCTCCTGGACTACTGGCCGCTCAATCGTCTTCCGGTTCCTCATGACGCGGAATCCTCTTCGCTTTTTTTCAAAAAGTTATGGCCGCTTGTTATTGAGAAGCTTCCGCTTCTACTTTTATCCGCAGCCAGTGCCTACATCACCGTGGTCGCCCAGGCCCGTTCCAATTCCATCGCCGCCAATCAACTCATTTCGCCAACCGTTCGAACCGCCAACGCGCTCTGGTCCTATCTCCTCTATATCCTCAAAGGTTTTTGGCCGCTTCACCTGGCAATTTTTTATCCCCATCCGGAGAACACTCTCGCGCTGTGGAAACCATTCTTAGGTCTGGCCTTTATTCTCGCGTTCACGTTTTTCTGCGTGCGACATCTTCGCCAACGTTATCTGATTGCCGGATGGCTGTGGTACCTCGGTTGCCTGGTGCCGGTGATTGGATTTGTTCAGGTTGGTCGTCAGGCAATGGCCGACCGCTACGCCTACACGCCGCTGCTGGGAATTTTTGTAATTGTTGTATGGTGGGTCGCGGACCATTCCGATTTGCTTCCGCATCGCTCTGAAGTACTTGCGGGAGTCGCCACGATTTTCCTCCTTTTCTTTGGCGCGCTCAGCTGGCGGCAAACCACCTACTGGAAGGACAGCTTCACGCTCTTCAGCCACGCCCTCGAAATTGCGCCCGTGAATTTCATCGCTGAAAATAATTTGGGCGAAGCGTACGTGCAGATCGGCCGGCCCGATCTCGCGTTCGCTCACTTCCTGCGTTCGACACAGGAAAAGCCGCGCTTCGGCCTCGCGCACTATAATCTTGGCATCGTACTGGTAAGCGAAAATCGCATGGCCGAGGCGCGCAAGGAATTCGAAACTGCTATTCAGTACGGCCAGGAGACATCCGAAATAGCCTCGTCCTACCAAAATCTGGGCGTGGTGCTGCTGCAAGAGAATCAGTTGACAGATGCGATAAAAATGTTTTCGCAGGCACTGCAACTTGTACCAGGCAAACAATCGAGCCTGCTGGCCAGGGGCATGGCCGAATTCCGGCTCAACAATTTTGCCGCTGCGGAATCCGACTTCATCGCCGGAGCAAATATCTCCCCGGACCCGGCCGCCTGCTACTGGGTAGGGCGTTCGCGCGAAGCGCAAGGCAACGCCAGTGGAGCCATCGAAGCCTATCGCAGAACTCTAGCGTTGGAACCCGACATGCGCGACGCCAAGCAGCACCTCGACGCGCTTCTCTCAGGCCGCGTCATACCATTCAGCAAATCAGAAAATTAAATCGGACGTTTGTTTTTGTGTGGAGGTTCCCGTAGGGGCGCAGCACGCTGCGCCCTTTCTTGCGTGATGCCCAACTCTTCAGATTGTTCTTTCGAAGCGACCACAACACGTTATATAAACAAATTCCCGCCGCGTCACGAAACCACGGGATTCGGTTTGCTCTTCACAATCCCTAAATCCCCGATCGCCTGATCCACAACCTTGGCGTCAATCTTTCCATCAGCGCTCAACTCGTGCAGCGTCGCCAACACAATAAACTTGGCATCCACTTCGAAGAAGTCACGCAAAGACGTGCGCCCTTCGCTGCGTCCGAAACCGTCCGTGCCCAGCGCCGCCAATCTGCGCGGCATCCACTTGGCCACCATATTGGGCAGAGTCTTCAAATAATCCGAAGCCGCCACCAGCACACCTTGCGAATCTGCCAGGCACCGGGAAACGTACGGCACGCGGGGCTTCTCGCCGGGATTCAGGCGGTTCCAGCGCTCGGTCTCGATCGCGTCCACGTACAACTCTTTGTAACTGGTCACGCTCCACACATCCGCGGCCACGCTGTATTTCTGTTCCAGAATTTCCTGCGCACGCAACGCTTCGTTCAAGATCGCTCCGCTGCCAAACAACTGCGCCTTCAGCTTGGCTTTCTTGTTCACCGAAGCGCGGTACTTGTACATGCCCTTCAGAATTCCTTCGCGCACTCCCGCTGGCATCGGCGGCATCGCATATTGCTCGTTCATCACCGTGATGTAGTAGAACCAGTTCTCGCCGTCCTTATACATCCGGCGAATTCCGTCCTGAATGATGACCGCGATCTCGAAAGCAAACGCCGGATCGTAGGCCTTCAGATTCGGCACCGACAGTGCCAGGATGTGGCTGTTTCCGTCCTGATGCTGCAGTCCTTCTCCCGAAAGTGTTGTCCTTCCCGCGGTTCCACCCAGCAAAAATCCCCGCGTACGCATATCCGCCGCGGCCCAGATGAAATCGCCGATGCGCTGGAATCCAAACATCGAGTAATAAATAAAAAACGGAATGGTATTGATTCCGTGCGTCGCATAAGCGCTGCCCGCCGCAATGAACGACGCCATGGATCCCGCTTCCGTAATACCCTCTTCCAGGATCTGCCCGTCCTTGGCCTCGCGATAAAGCAACAGCGTATTCATGTCGACCGGGTCATACTTCTGCCCGCCGCTGGCATAAATTCCAACCGTCCTGAACAGCGACTCCATACCAAATGTTCGCGCTTCGTCGGGCACGATGGGCACAATCAATTTGCCGATTTCCTGATCCTTCAGCATTTTTCGCAGCATCGCTACGAACGCCATGGTCGTAGAAACCTCGCGCTCGTCGCTGCCTTCCGTAAATTCCTTGAACAATTCATCGTGTACGGCCGCAATGGGCTTCGAACGAATGCTGCGCTTCGGGGTATATCCTCCCAACGCTTCGCGCCGCGCCCGCAGATATTGAATCTCAACGCTATCTTCCGCTGGCCGGTAAAACGGCACCGTCGCGCAATCTTCATCGTTCAGCGGAATTCCAAATCGCGAACGAAACTCCCGCAATTCATCCTCATTCAATTTTTTCTGTTGATGGGTAACGTTTTTGCCTTCGCCCGCCTCGCCCAATCCATAGCCTTTAATTGTTCGAGCCAAAATTACAGTCGGCCCGCCCTTGTGTTCCACCGCAGCTTTATAAGCCGCATACACCTTGCGCGGATCATGCCCGCCCAGCCGCAAACGCCGCAGCGCTTCATCCGGCAGCGGCTCCACCAGTTTCAGCAGCCGCTCGTCATTTCCAAAAAAATGTTGCCGCACATACGCGCCCGACGACACCACCAGCTTCTGGTATTCGCCGTCCACCAACTCGCCCATGCGCTTGACCAGCAGGCCCTCCGTATCACGCTCCAGAATTGGATCCCACTCGCTGCCCCACAAAACTTTAATGACGTTCCAACGCGCGCCGCGAAACGCCGATTCCAGCTCCTGAATAATCTGCCCGTTGCCGCGCACCGGACCGTCCAGCCGCTGCAAATTGCAATTCACCACAAAAATCAAATTGTCCAGATTCTCGCGGGAAGCCAAAGTGATCGCACCCAGTGATTCCGGCTCATCCGTTTCGCCATCGCCCAAAAACGCCCACACCTTCGCGTCCGTCGGCGGCTTCAGCCCGCGATTCTCCAGATAACGGCTGAACCGCGCCTGATAAATCGCCATCAGCGGGCTCAATCCCATGGATACCGTGGGAAATTCCCAGAAGTCCGGCATCAGCCACGGATGTGGATATGAAGACAGGCCTCCGCCCGGCTTCAATTCACGCCGGAAATTTTCCAGTTGCTGTGTGCTGAGTCTTCCTTCCATGAACGCGCGCGCATAGATCCCCGGCGCTGCGTGTCCCTGGAAATAAACCGTGTCGCCTTCAAACTCCGCCGTCCTCGCCCGGAAAAAATGATTGAATCCCACTTCATAGAGCGTCGCTGCCGAAGCATACGTCGAAATGTGTCCGCCAATGTTGTGCTCTTCGCGGTTCGCGCGTACCACCATCGCCAGCGCGTTCCAGCGAATTAACGACTTAATTCGCCGTTCCAGTTCCTGATCGCCGGGAAATAGCGGCTCCAGCCGCACCGGAATCGTATTCGCATACGGGGTATTCGCCGTAAACGGCAAATCAATCCCGCTCACCGTCGCATGCGCGCGCAGGCGTTCCAAAATTTCTGTCGCCACTTCCGTCCCGCTCGACTCCAGCACCGAATCCAGCGACTCCAGCCACTCCTGAATCTCCACATCCTCGATGTGGTGCGGCTGAGTGTAAGTCTCGTTATCCATTTTTACGTTGTCCCTCGTAGGAATTGCCCTATTGTGAGCAGCCATCTTCGTCTTCCTTGTTGCTTTCGCAAAAAATCTTCCTTATCGCATCATAAGCTAATTAGAATACACCGCCGCGCGTCGTCGCGCACTTCACGATTTGCTTTTGTCGCATGTAACGAGGGCTCTATGCCGTCGTTCTTCCATTTACAATTTTCTATTTTCCAGTGCCCTTTCGCAGCTGCCTCTAAGCTACGCGCCCGCCATCCACCACCAACGTATGCCCCGTCAAAAACTCCGCCGTAGCCAAATAAATCACCGCATCCGCAATGTCCGATGGCCTACCCGTTCTCCGCAGCGGAGCCAACTTCACAAATTCCTGCTCCCACTCCGGCGGATCGCCCGGCATAGTGATCGTCCCCGGAGCAATCGCATTCACACGCACATCCGGCGCCAGCGCCTTCGCCAGACATTTCGTCAACATCACCACTCCCGCCTTCGACACCGAGTGCGAAATGTACCCCGGCCAGCCCAGCAATCCACCGGTATCCGCAAAATTCACAATCGAACCCTTCGACCGCCGCAACATCGGAGCCGCCGCCTGCACACAAAAAAATGGCGCTTTCACATTCGCATTCAGCGAAGCGTCCCAAATCTCCTCAGTAGTAGAAATCACACTCCCCGGCAAAAAGTTCGCCGCGCTGTTCACCAACAAATCCAGCCGCCCAAGCTCGTTGCCCGTCTCCAAAAAAAGTTTGCGTATCTCATCCACACTCCGCAAATCCGCGCGAATCGCAACCGCCCTCTGCCCCATCTCCTCGATCTTGCCAACAACTTCTGCGGCATCCTTCGCCGAGTCATGATAATGCACCGCCACGTCCGCGCCCTCTTCCGCCAAACGCAGCGCCACCGCCCGCCCAAGCCTCTTCCCTGCGCCCGTCACCAGCGCCACTTTGCCCGGCAATTTTCCGCTCATCGTTTCACAAGGTAGCACAATCACACGAGCCGTGACTGCTGACTAGTGACTGGCGTAGTGGCCGGTCTTTAGACCGGTTCTTTTCCCTCGCGTTTGTAACGGCGGTCTCTCGTTTACCTTGTGCTCGGAAGGGCTACCGCTCTCGCCGTCGCGCCTTCTTTCGACTGTCAACTGCCGACGGTCAACTCGTCTTCTCACGCGTCACTAGTCACAAGTCACAGGTCACATTTACAATCTCTCTGCACCAAATGAGGCAAACATGACCCTCGACCTTCTGGCCATCGCCGCGCATCCCGACGACGTCGAACTCACCTGCGGCGGCACGCTCCTTAAGTCCCACGCGCAAGGCTACAAAACAGGCATACTCGATCTCACCGCAGGCGAAATGGGCACTCGCGGTACTCCGGAAATCCGCGCCAAAGAAGCCGGAGCAGCCGCAAAAATCCTGAAAGTTTCCTGGCGCGGCACCATCAACGTCCCTGACTCCGACGTGCAACCTTCCCGCCAACACAAACTTTCCCTCGCTCGAGTCATTCGCGAACTCCGTCCCCGCACCGTTATCCTTCCCTACTGGGAAGCGCGCCATCCCGATCACTATCACGCCTCGACTCTCGGCTACGAAGGCTGCTTCCTCGCGGGCCTGAAACAACTTGCGCTCGAAGGAGAGCCTTATCGTCCGTTCAAAATTCTCTACTGCACTTCATTCGAAGGCATGCCGCCAACTTTCATCGTGGACATCACCAAACAATACGACACTCGCCGCCGCGCGATTCTCGCCTATCGTTCGCAATTCCGCCCCGCCAAAAGCGAACGCAGGCAGCGAGTCTTCCTGGCCATCGATGAGCTGGATAATAGAATGGATCTTCTAGCCCGCCACTACGGCGCACTAATCGGTGTGAAGTACGGTGAACCCTTCCTGCAAAAAGAACCCATGCAAGTGGAAGACGTGGTCAATCTCCCCGTCCGCTCAATCTAGCGTCGAACCTCGACCCCACCGCGCCATTCCATCGCGGCCTCTGCCATTAGGGGAGACTGCTGAACGTCTTTCTCCTCAGAATCTCTCATCCTCCTGCGCCGGCGAAAACCCCACCAACGTCTGCCCTTCCGCAGTCCTCTCCACTTTCACCCGAACCAGCGCCTCAGTCTCCGAACCCGATTTCCGCAGCGTCGCCATTGTACTCAACGCCTCTGAATACACCCGCGTCACTAGATAGGTGTCGCCAGTCCCATCCTTCTTCCACAACTGCCCAATCTGTATTTTCGATACGCTGTTTGCCATCTTCCAGACTCTATTGTCCTCGCAGACCACTGTCAATCGCATCGCTCGGTGCTGTTGTGACAAGCTAACTTCAAGACACTGCACCTCAAGACGCTTGCCGTACAGGCGCAATTCGCCGGTGGGTCGGTTTCCGATAAGCCGACGAATCAAGTACTCAAACCGATTCATGCTAAATTCGAGCGGCCATGCCAACTACCGTGCCCGCCCGTTCACGCAAGCACTTGTTCTTCCGATGGATGCGTTATCTACTGACTGGCTTCTTGAGTCTTCTTATCGCTCTCGTTTGCGCCGGAGCCATCTATGAGGGATAGAGAGTCATCGTGACCGGTTGCGATTTCATCCTCCCGGGCGTCTGGTGGACATCGGCGGCTATCGTCTGCATCTTTATTGCATGCATCTTTATTGCACCGGCGAAGGCTCTCCCGCCGTGATTCTGGAGGCCGGCGGGGGAAATCCGTGGCTATCCTGGTACAAAGTCCAGCCACAAGCCGCGCAGTTCACTCGCGTGTACTCCTATGATCGCGCAGGACTCGGATGGAGCGACCCCAGTCCCAAGCCCCGCACCATCAAAGTGATTGCCGAGGAGCTGCGCACCCTGCTGTACAACGCCGAAATCGCAGGGCCGTTCGTCCTGGTTGGGCACTCCCTGGGCGGGATGGACGTGCGAATGTTTGCCAACCAATATCCCTCCGAAGTGGTTGGCATGGTGCTAGTGGACTCTTCGCATCCCGACCAGGACGACCGTTTCCCGCCAGAGGCCAAGAAACTCGCTGCGGCCACTAAATACGTAATTCGCGCAATGCAAATGACGTTGCCCATCGGCTTGCCTCGCTTTTTGGCGTCGCGATCGGTCCCGAAGCAGGTCCAGCTTGAGTTTTGCGCGTCTTCTGCAGGCCCCAGTTCATTGCGGCGGTGCGAGCCGAGGCCGCCGCTCAAGACGAAAATTCCGCGCAGGTTCGAGCGCTTGGATCCCTGGGCAATATGCCCCTGATTGTACTTTCCCATGATCCCGAAAAGGTGCATTTTCCAGGGAATCTGACCGAACCTGTGAACCGCGAGTGGGGCAAGATGCAGGAAGAGCTGGCACAACTCTCATCGAACGGCCCTCACTTGGTCGTCAAGGGCAGCGGACACGACATACAAATCGACAAGCCCGAGGCCGTAGTCAATGCCATTCGCAAAGTGGTCAGCCAAGCCAAAGCAGCTGACTCGCTACCCGGCAAACCGTCAGAAAGATATAGAGGCTCTTGAGATAAAGCCGCTACCGGGAAACAGGTTCTCAAATGTTTGGTAACACGACTCACCAAGGCAGTTAGAAGAAATCTCGCACGCCACCGATTTAATAAAGTCGGGTTTCCACTTTGGGCGGCTGCACATCGACTGTAAAGATGCGGCCGACAGAACGGTCGTGGCAGGATTTGTCGTTGAAGCCGCTGGTTACCCGCAACGGAATCGTCGTGCTGAAATTGTTGCTCTCGATGCGCAGCCAGTACCAGCCCTCGGTAAACGCGGCGGTAATCGGAAACGGTCCATTTTACCCGCAATTCCCGTGAATTGACGACACACGCTGCCTCCTGTAATTTGAATGATCTGTGCGGCTTCCGCATTCGGCAAGCCCAAATCGGGTTTCAGGGTTTGTACTTACAAACCCTGAGCTAACAAGGAGATCGTTCCCATGGGTTTTGCCACCAACGCCATCCACGTAGGCCAGGAGCCTGACTCCGCCACAGGCTCCATCGTTCTCCCCATCTACCAGACTTCCACCTACGTCCAGGAAGAACTCGGCAAAGACAAAGGCTTCGACTACGCGCGCACCAACCACCCCAATCGCAAAGCGCTGGAAAAAACTCTGACGAAATTAGAAGGCGGCCACGCGGCCTACGTCTTCACCTCCGGCATGGCTGCCATCGACTCCGTTTTCCGGCTGTTGCGACCCGGCGATCACGTAGTCCTTTCCGAAGCAGTTTACGGCGGCGTCTATCGCATCGCCACACAACTTCTCGTCCATTTCGGCCTCGAATTCAGTTTCGTCGATAGTTCCTCTCCCGATCTCGTACTAGCCGCCATGCGCGCCAACACTCGCATGCTCTATGTTGAAACTCCCACCAATCCCACGCTGCGCATCACCGACATCGCCGCCATGGCCAAGGTCGCCACCGAGCGCAATACCATGCTCGTCGTGGACAACACCTTTCTGACGCCTTACCTTCAAAGCCCCATCGCCCTAGGCGCTCACATCGTCGTTCATTCCATGACCAAATATCTCAACGGCCACAGCGACTGCACCGGCGGCTGCGTAGTCGTCACGCGCCCCGAAGACGCCGAAAAAATTTATTTCATCCAGCGTTCCGCCGGAGCCGGCTTGTCTCCCATGGATTGTTTTCTGGTTTCCCGCGGACTCAAAACTCTTGCCGTGCGCATGCTGCAGCACAACGCCAACGGCATCGCGGTCGCGCGTCATCTCGACGCCCACGCCAAAATCCGCAAAGTCTACTACCCAGGCCTCGCATCCCACCCGCAACACGATATCGCCCGCAAACAACAGCGCGGCCCCGGCGCCATGCTCAGCTTCGATCTAGGTAACCTCGAAGCCGCCCGCCGCTTCCTCAATCAAGTAAAAATTTGCGCGCTCGCGGAAAGCCTAGGCGGCGTAGAATCCCTAATCTCGTTACCGGCTCTAATGACCCACGCGTCGATGCCAAAAGAGGTGCAAGAACGCATCGGCATCAGCGAAGGCCTGGTCCGCCTCTCCGTAGGCATCGAAGACGTCGAAGACATCATCGCCGACCTGGATCAGGCCCTCCTGTACGTCTGATTGTTTTGGATAAGTCGCGTCAGAAAAAAGCTCAGGCGACACGTGGAATCGCGCAGCCAGTCGCCTGATGTGTTCCTTGTTCAATCCTCTCTTGCCACTCATCACTTCGGACACAAAGCTCGGCGTGCCGAAAGTGTCGACGATATCTTTTTGCAGAAGCTCGCGTTGTTCCATTAAGAATCTCAGTACATCAACAGGCTTCGTGCGCGGCAACTGATAATTCTTCTCCTCAAAATCCTCAATCAACAGTGTCAGCAGCTCCGCTAACCCTTTTCCGCCGCCGAAAGTCCCTTGCCGCGCTGATCAAGCTCATAAAGCACCTCGACGTAGGCTTGACTCTCTTTTTGCGTCCGAATTACTCTGCGGGAAACTTTCTTCAGAAGCGCGCCATATTCTGAACTCACTATAGGCCTACTCATTTCCTCTGCCCTTCCGATTCTCTCGCCAGCCACTCAAGATAATATTCCGAGCCGCCATCCACTCTCAGCACCAAGAACTCCGGCACGTCATAGCTATGTATCCGCGCAATTTCCCTCTCCAACTCTTTCAATCGTCGCGCCGTAGTCTTAGCGATCAGCAAAAATTCCCTCGCCTCCTCGACTTTCCCTTTCCACCGATAAATCGATTCCACTGGCACCGAGACAATATTCACGCAGGCCGCCAACCGCTTCGTCACCACCGCCCGAGCAATCTTCCGTCCCTCAGACAAGCTCCCACACGTCACCAACACGATTCTCGCGCTCGTTCCTTTTGCCATTTTCTCCGCATCTCCCCTTTGCACATTACTCGGCCCGGTCTACACTACACGTCGGGTTTCAGGGTTTGTACTTACAAACCCTGAGGTGAAAATATGAGCGCTTCTCCGTCTGTCTCCGCTTCCCCAATAAAATTTGGCACCTCTGGCTGGCGCGGACTCATCGCCGACGATTTCACCTTCGCCGCCGTGCGGCTAGCCGTCACCGCCATCGCCGAACACGTCAAAGGCAAAAGCACCCACCCCACCATCCTCGTCGCCTACGATACTCGCTTTTACTCCGAAGAATTTTCCGCGCTCGCCGTCTCTATCCTGCAACAACATGGCATCCGCGCCATCCTCTGCGACACCTTCACTCCCACTCCCGCCGTAGCTTACGAAATTCAGCGCGCCAAACTCGATGGCGCCGTTAATTTCACCGCCAGCCACAACCCTGCGCAATATCACGGACTAAAATTCTCTTCTGCGGACGCCGGCCCCGCGCTCCCCGAAGTCACCAAGGACATTGAAGGCCGTGCGGCACGGCTCTTCGCCGCCGGTGGCGTTCCTCCGCTCAAAGTCCAAGCCCAGCCCGCCGAAACCACCAATCTCCGCGAAAATTATCTCAAGCGACTGGAGCAACTGGTAAAGTTCGACGTCCTCGCCAATTCCAAAAAGAAATTTGTTGTAGACGCGCTGCACGGCTGCGGCGCTGGATATCTCAACAAAATTCTTGCCGACCACGGCGTCCCCGTAGAGACCATTCGCGCTGATCGCGACGTGCTCTTCGACGGCACCGGCCCCGACGTCAGCGAAGAAAATCTCGCTCCTCTCCGCAACCTCGTTCTCTCCTCCAAAGCCCCCGTTGGCCTCGCCACTGACGGCGACGCCGATCGCTTCGGCATCGTAGATTCCGACGGCGCCTGGATTCAGCCCAACCTGATCCTGGCGCTGGTCTACGACTACTTGGTCGAATCACGCGGCTGGAAAATGCCCGCCGCTCGCAGCGTGGCTACATCTGAGCTCGTCGACGCGGCGGCAAAATTCCACGGCCAAACCGTCCACCAGACTCCCGTCGGTTTCAAATATATCGGCCAGCTAATCCGCGAAGATAAAATCGCCCTCGGCGGCGAGGAAAGCGCCGGCCTCACCATTCGCGGCCACATCCCGGAAAAAGACGGCATCCTCGCCTGCCTCCTCGTAGCCGAAATGATCGCCGCCCGCAACGCTTCCATCAGCGAACAAATTCAGCAGCTCTTTAAAAAAGTCGGCCGCTCCTTCGCTCCGGTGCGCGAAAATCTTCATCTCACCGACGAACAAAAATCCGTCGCCATCCAGAAATCCAAGACCGAATCCCCAACGCTCCTCGGCCGCAAAATCAAATCCATCGACCGCACCGACGGCGCAAAATTCGCCTTCGAAGACGGTTCCTGGATGCTCATGCGCCTCTCCGGCACCGAACCCCTTCTCCGCCTCTACGTAGAAGCCGAAACCCCCGCCGCCTCCGCCAAACTAGTCCGCGAAGCCACCGACTGGATTCTCTCTTCATAGCGCAGCCACTCCTGGCTTTGCGCGCAACGCTCGCCGGACACCGCCTCATGATTTCTTCTCTGCGAACTCTGCCGCCTCTGCGTTAAAACAAGCCTTCAGATCTGAAGCCAACGTTGACGCCACCAAGGTATTTCCCGCTAACCCGAAACCGCATCCAGATCTGCACTTGACTCCGCCCGGAATATCTTTTTAACTTCAACTATCAATCGCATGCCCGAGCAAACAAAACTCGCCGCCATCTGGACCCAATACGGACGCTCCATACTCATACTCTGCGTGTTCGCTCTTTTCCTGCACGACATTTTCGGCACTCACGGCTATCTCGCCATGCGCCGCACCAAACAGGAAATCGAACGCGTCCAGTCCGACATCAATCGCCTCGCAAAAGAAAACGCCGCCCTCTCCGAAGAAGTAAAATCGCTCAAGACCGATCCCCACAAAATCGAATCCATAGCCCGCGACGAACTAGGCCTGGCCAAGCCCAACGAAGTCATCATCAAAATCCCCCAATCCCAACAACCCAAGCCATAACTGTAGTGACCGACCTTCCGGTCGGTTCTTTTGCCTTTTGCCTTTTGCCTTTCTTTCCTTCCTCTCTTACTCCTCACTGTTTTCTCCGCGAGCCTCTGCGTACTCAGCGTCTGTGCGTTATCTTTTTCCTCGTCTTTTTCCCCGCCTTTTTCCCCGCCTTTTCTTCCGGGCGCCTCTCACTCACCCCACCAACTCTCTCCGCGAACTCCATCGCGTCCGCGCCACCGACAATCCCAGCATCGCCACAAATATCACGCACAGCCCCGCCGTAGCCGCCGCAATGCCGCACCTCCCCTTCGGCAAGATCGACAGTCTTCCATACACGAATTCAATATGCACCCAATACACCAGCAACGAAGTCCTGCCCAGCTGCTCCACCGGGCTGAATCCCACTTGCCCCCATCCCCACCGGCACCACGCATAAACCAAACTCAGAATCATCACGATCACTCCGCAACGCGCCAGAAAGAAATTCGGACTCGTATGCCAGTAGTCGTATACCGCATACACAGCCGGCCCCCAGCGATCCAGCGCCAGCGAAGCACAAAATGCCGCAGCCCCAGCCAACGCCAGCGCCAAAAATCCCAACTCTTCCCGCCGTTGCGCAAAATCCGTAAACAACCAAAATCCAACCGCCAATCCCACAAACGCGAATGCCGCCCACGGAAATATCGGAAACAGCCACACTTGCGGCTTATCAGAAATATGCACGCCGTTCACATACGATTCCACTGGCCACGGCAAAAATCGCGGCCGCCAGGTAGTCCACATCACCGGAGTGGCCAAAGCCAGCGCCGTGGCCGCCGCCAGCGCCAAAACCAAATTCCGCGTGCGCACCACAGTCGCCGCAGCAACCGAACCACCGCCTCCCGCCAACCAGCACAAAACTCCCAGCAAAATCATAGACAGCCCAAGAATGTTCAGCACGTCCACTCGCAACAAATCCGTCCAGGGCGAAATCGGTATCCCCAAAATAAATTCCTGCAGGCGAAACAATATCCCCAACCCAAACACCTCCGCCCCGCGCCACATCACCTGCTTCGCAATCGCCCCTCGCGCAACTCCCTTCCCGCGCAGCTTTTCCGTCACCAACGCCACCGATACTCCCGCCAAAAATATAAACAGCGGCGCAGGCAGCGTCCCACCCATCTGCGAATACCGGAAAAATTCCGTTTTCTTCGCCTCCGCGTTCAGCCACGAGTCATAGCAATGCGTCTCAAACATCAACACGCAAGCCAACCCGCGCATCCAGTCAATGTAAACAATCCGCTTCACTCGCACCTCACGAGTTCATCACCCCGATCGCCGCCTTACCTGCCCCTTTGCAATACCTCAACGCCGACCACCCAATGGCGCCTAGGTTGTACTTTATACTTTTGTGCTCTTATACTTTTTTTTGCCTTCCACGCGCCAACTCGGCATTTTCCCAACCCTCGCTCTCTGGTCCGCACTGGTCGTAATCTTCATCCTCGTCGCCGTCTTCACCCTACACGGCTCCGCCCACGGCCGCGCCTTCATCGCCACGACTCTGACCTTCTCCTTTTTTCTCGCTGTAATGTTGCTCTTCGCCGCGCGCGATATCCCCGATCGCCTTACCGCTTTAGTCGGCCCCTCGTCCGGCTGGCTGCTGGGCGTAATTATTTTTTTGATTTTCCTCGTCTACGCTCTCGGCACCGGCACCGCATCTTTCGCGCGCCTGGGCGCCATCGCCGCATTCATCTTTCTTCCCCTCGCTCTTCTCTCCAGCGCACACTCCGCCGCCCCCGGTTCCTGGCAAGACCTCTTCATCCTCGTCGTCATCTGGGTCACCGTAAAATTCGGCCCCTCGCACTGGTTCTGGCCCTATCCCGGAGGCCATCTCGCCTACGTTCTCACCGTGATGCTCGCCGTCAACATCGCCATCGCCGGATTTTTTCTCCTTCGCCGCACCAAAGGCGTCGGCTACAACATCGGCTGGGGCTCCAACTGGACTCTCTACATTCTCAGCGCGCTTACGCTCATCGCCTGCATCGTCATTCCGCTAGGCCTGAAACTCCATTTCCTCATCTACTCCCCGCACCTCTCGCAATGGAGATCCTTCCTCCCACTCTCCGTCGCAATTCTTTTCTTCACCGCCTTCCCCGAAGAACTCCTCTTCCGCGGCCTCCTGCAAAATCTTCTCTCCCGCGCCTCCAACAACGATACCGCCGGTTGGATCGCCGCCTCCATCCTCTTCGGCTTCTCGCACATCACCAACCTGGGTTTTCCCAACTGGCGTTACGTCCTCTTAGCCTCCATCGCCGGCCTCGTCTACGGCTGGACCTGGCGCAAAACCAACTCCATCTTCGCCTCCGCACTGGTCCACGCCGGCGTAGACATCCTCTGGCATATCCTTTTCCTAACCCCTTGATCCCAACCTATTGATCCCAACTATCGAGCCGAAGCACGCCGCGAAGCATTTGTCCCGCTTATCTTCTCTTTGTTTCTAGTCTTCGTACCGGCCGACCTTCAGGTCGGTTCTTTTGCCTTTTGCCTTTTGCCGTCATTCCGAACAGAGCGAAGCGCAGTGAGGAATCTCTCTTCTTTTCTGTTGACGTGCGTACCGTCGAGCGGTCTCCGCTCCGGTCCCCGTTCCCTACACTCCCCACGATCGTCTCCAATTCGTCACGCAAACACCCGGAAACAACGAGAAGGAAAATACCTTTTCCTGACCTCCCCGTGACAACAACTTTCACCCGTAGCGTTACCTTCTACCGAAAGGAGTCCTCGCATGGACATACAATCCGCAACTTCTTCACCCAGGAGCAGGCACTCAGTAACCAAAGGCTTCGTGCGCCTCGCTCTAAGTCTTTCATTCGTTTTAGTTGCTGCCGTTCAGGTTTCCGCGCAATACGGCGGCGGAGGCGGCATGGCCGGCGGCGCCGGCACACCCGGCATGCCCGGATACGTGGCTCCCAGCAGCGGCTACGGCTCCGGAAAAGCGATTGGCATCGGCGTAGGCGCGGCGGCCGGCGGCGCGGGTGTGCTCTTTCTCGCGCTCCATCACCGCGGCGTGGTTTCTGGCTGCGTACAGCCCGCCGACGACGGTCTGCGTTTGGTGGACGAAAAAAACAAGAAGTCCTACGTCCTCGCCACCAATGCACTCATTCTAAAGCCGGGTCAGCACGTCGAACTCAAGGGTCAGAAATCGAAAAATGAATCCGGCGTTCAAACCTTTGAAGCCAAAAAACTCGTCAAGGACCTCGGCTCCTGCGCATCGGCGTCTGTAGCCAAAACTCAGTCCGCCGGCAATTAGAGCGCACGACTTGACAGAAACCGGAAATCAAGCCGATTTCCGGTTTCTGGTTCCCGTTTTTGCTCAAACGTCTCCGGACCCGCTCTTGGTCTCCGGTCTCTGATTTCTCGCTTCTGGTTTCCGGTTTTCCGGTCACTGATTACTTCTTACTGATCACAGCTCGCTGATCACTACTCGCTCATCACTAGACGTCAGCCACCGCTTATGGCACTCTACTGCACATGGGAAACCGAGACAGACGTGGCCGCGAAAAGAAAAAGCCAAAGAAACAAGCCCCGAAAATAATCCAAGCTCCACCCAGGCGCGAAACCCATCAAGTCACCACGCCTCC
>Ga0070697_100001437_pt1 | contig 18116 bp, 14 predicted proteins | sample KBSK1501metaG_FD_65475 | JGI IMG/M metagenome (GOLD analysis project Ga0070697, IMG submission 65475) | Corn, switchgrass and miscanthus rhizosphere microbial communities from Kellogg Biological Station, Michigan, USA - KBS K1-50-1 metaG | ecosystem: Host-associated > Plants > Roots >... | reverse complement strand
CACCCCCGCCGCCACGCCGACCAGCGCCAATCCTTGGGACCCGAGCACGAGCCCGATCAGCGCCGCGAGCTTCACATCGCCCATCCCCATCCCCTTCGGGACGATGAGGGCGATCAGAAGGAACCCCCCACCGAGCGCGAGGAACCCGCCTGCCGATCGGACGAGGTCGACGTCAGCCCCCCAGAGCGGGGCGACGACAAGGAGACCCGCAGACAGGAGCAGCGCCGGGTAGACGAGGCGATTCGGGATCTTCTTGGTTCGGATGTCGATCACCGAGATCGCCAGCAACAGCCCGCAGAAGGGTGCCAACAAGACGATCACCCACGCGTCCGTATAGCGGAGGGCGACCCCTGAGAAGAGGAAGCCGGTCGCGAGCTCGACCGACGGGTAGACGGGCGAGATCCGCTCCCCGCAGGCCCGGCACCGGCCGCGCAGGAGCAACCACGACACCACCGGCACGTTGTCGATCGCCCGGATCTGGGTGCCACACGAGGGACACCGTGAACGCGGTTGCACGAGGGACTCACCCCTCGGCACGCGGTGGACGACCACGGTGAGGAAGCTCCCGAAGACCAGCCCGAACGGCGCCGCGATTAGGGCGCGCATCCAACCCACGGCGCGCGACGCTATCAGGCCTCGGGGGTCGATTCCCCTACCCGGCGGTTAGGACGTTACCTCTCGCTTGTAAACGGTGTCGACGTAGACACCGGCGAAACCGGCGCCCTCCGACGGGAGTGCGATCGGCGCGTACGTCAAGCTCGTGTTCGAGTTGAAGTTGATCGTCCCTGAGAAGATCTGGCCGGTCGCGTTGAACGCGTTCGAGTTGATCGTCACCGTGCACGCCTGTGGCGTGAAGAGGATCGTCTTCAGGTTGCTCCCGAACCCGGTGTTCGCCTGCGCGCTGAAATTGCCGCCGCTGCTACACGTTGGAGCAGTCGAGGTCTGGCTCAGACCGGTGAAGAGGTAGACCGTGTGCGAGGGTTGCGGTGTAGCGGCGTCGCCGTTCGTGAGCTTCGTGTTCGTGGTCATCGTCATCCCGCCGTCCGTGAGGATCGCGAGGTTCCCCGGCGCGGCTTTGGTCGGCAGCAGCGTGAAGCTAGGGCATCCGGTGAGCCTGATGTAGAGGTTGCCGGTCGTCCAGTTGTTGATCCGCGTCTGCGCGTCCGCGCACGTCGTGCTGCTCACGTAGCCGGCCCAATCCCCCGCGGTGAACGTGTACGAGGGGTAGGTCTGGCTCGGTGGGTTGCCGATCCCGCTCGTGTTCGGGCTCTGCGTTCCGCTGACGACGGCCGGACTCTTCACCGAGATGGCGCCGCCCGCCTTCGCTCCACCACTGGTCAGGGCCCCCACCGTCGTGTTGCCGCTCAGGCAGATCGAGGCGCTCGCCGGGCTCGACCCCGTCGCGCACGTGGTCGTGGTGGTGCCCGACGAGATCGCGGCCCCGCCGATCCATCCCCCGCCGACCTTGACCCATGAGCTCGCCCAGACGTTCCCGGCCACCTGGAAGTTGCCGTTCGCGATGTTCACGGTGCCTTGGACGTACATGTTGCCCTTGATGTTGGACTGCGTCGTGACCGTGATGCTGCCGTTCGAGTAGAGGTCGGCGTTGTTCGATCCGTTGCCGTAGACCTGGACGTTCGCCGAGAGCCCGATCGACACGTTCCCGAGCATCGCCGCCGCCGGGAACACGAGACCGCTGCCGGTCGTGCTCAGTCTCGCCCTGGATTGCATCGTCCGCGCCGGAGCCGTCTGTCCCACGACAGTGCCGACCGAGGTCAGGTTCACGTACCACGGCCCGGTCGAGTTGTGGGTGAGGAAGGCCGCGTTGGGACATGAGGAGGGATTGGAGTTGAGGCTGTCCGAGTAGAACGACGCGGTCACCGTGTACGTCGACACAGGGGTGGTGGGAAGGGTCTGTATCAACACACACGAGGAGTTCATCCCCGAGGCGGATGGGATGCTCGAGAACGCCGTCGAGTTGAGCAGCGCGTAGTAGGTGTCGATCCCCGCCTCCGCCGCATCGACCGCTTGCAGGCGGCGCCGATCGTATCCGCTCGTGTCCGTGTTGTGGATCGCGAGCGAGACCGCCGAGGCGGACAGGATCAGCACGACGGCCGACGCGAGGATCGCCGTGATGAGCGCGACACCGTCTTCGTTCTTGCGGAGGTTTGGGATCAGCATGCACGGACTCCTTCTCAACCGGCTGGGATGGATGAACAGGACAGGGTCGCGTCTTGGTTCCTGATGGCGATCGCGCTCTGTAGCTTCGAGCTGCTGGATGTCGTGTCGCTGGTCTGGCTGTTGACGATGAAGGTGACGTTCACGAGGCGTGACGCTCCCGAGGTCGACGCGTACTGCGAGGCCGTATCGGGAAGGAACGGGACGTTGGTCGTCCCGGAGGGCGTCGAGTTGACGATCCCGGTGGCGACGGTCCGCCATGAAGTCCAGCTGGAGGTGATGTACTGGCGGCGCTGGAGCGTCTGGCTCTGCACCCGATACTGGACCCACCGGTTGGCGCTACTCGACGTCGAGTAGGCGTTCGGGCCGTAGAGCGTGAGCGTGTAGTACGGGCTCGTGCCGGTCGTCGGCACGCATAGGATGCTCGCCGAACGTACCTGGCGGTCGATCCCCTCCATGGCCAGGCGTGCTTGGTCCATGGTGGTGCTCCGGTTGGTCTCGCGGACCAGGCTCCGCTGGACGGAGGCGAGCAGCCCGAGGAATGCGGTCATGATCAGCCCCATCACGGAGAGCACGACCATGAGCTCGATCAGCGAGAACCCGCGGTCATCAGCGAGACGGGTGAGCGGCGCGCGACGGTTCATCACGCGGCCGGGGTGTAGGTGGTGCTCGAGGTCAAGGTCCCGAGGTCGATCGTGAGCGTGACATCGACCAGGACGCGGCTGTTCGTCACGTCCGTGAGCTTGTAGGTGATCGTCCCGACGACGGGTGAGCCGACGACGGCCTTGCCGACCGTGATCGGGCTCGAGCCCGTCGATGTCGTCGACGTCTGGCCCGACCCAAGGGTCGCGGTCATGTCGTACTTGTAGGAACCCGAGGTGTAGCTCACCGTGGTCGGGCTCGTGCTCCAGGTCCCGCTGGTCGGCGGCGAGAACGACGTCGTCCCCGACCCGTTCCACACGCTGATCGTGCCGCACGTGGTGGTCGCGGGAGCGCTCGCGCTGACGCCGGACTCCGCGATCGCCTCACACGCCGTGGTTCCCGCGTCGTACTTGACGAAGTAGCCGGGCCACCCCGACGGTGTGGCGTTCGAGCCCGAGCAGAACTGCCCGAACGTGTGCGTGCCGTAGTACCGCTTGACGTCTTCCCGGACCTTGCCGTCACCCGAGGTCGCCTGCCGACGACCGTACGCGTAGTTCGTGGGGCCGGTGTTCGGAGGGCTGTACTTGTACAGACGACATGTGCCAAGGCCCGTATAGCCGTTCGTGCTGCTGGTGAAGTCCACCGTGGTCGACAGGAACGCGTTGTCCACGCCGGATGGCACCGCGATCGATTGTGCAGCGTAGGCGCAGGGCTTGCCATCGGTTTGGCTCGGGCTCCCGCACACCGGCGATACGGAGGCGGCGGTTGCGCTGACCGTCGAGCCGGTCTCGGTGCCCGCGGTGCCGGTCGTGGTCGTGGTCGTGGTTGTTGAGTTCGGCTTGAGCGAGACGAGCTGTGCGACCCACAGGGCCGACTGGCTGAGGCTCGCGGTCCATCCGGAAGCGAGGACGCCCTGGCCTGGCGGGTGCTTGTCCCCGCCCGCTGAGGCTCCCCCGACCAGGAGCGAATCACCGGCTGGCGCGTCGACGTAGGAGGAGCTCGTCGTGTTGATGGTGCCGCTCACGCCGGGATTGCCGCCTGCCGGTTTGCGTTGGTACCACTCCACAACCAGCTTGTCACCGGTCGCCCACGTTCCGGGATTCCAGTTGAACGTGTATGTCTGCGTGGCACTTCCGGTGGACCAGGCGGTGCTGTTGCCAGACGGGCAGGTCGTGAGGCCCGTCGGGCTGGTCCCGGTGGCACTCTGCTCCACACTAGACGCGTTCTGCCGCGCCAGGCGGAAACAGTACTGATAGCCGCTCGACACGCTCCCGACGCTCACCTGGAACGGCCAGCTGTTCGCGCCGTTCGCGAGGTTGGTATCGACGGTTCTGGAGAAGGACTTCGCCAGGGTGAAGGTCGTGGCTGTCGTGTTGCTCGATGAAAGCGTGCCCGTTCCCGCCGTGGCGGCCAGGGCGGACGTGCTGCCGTTCCCGCACGGGGGAGATGAACAGCTGAGGTAGTTCCTCTGGGAGCCGCCCCCGTTGGCGCTCCAGTTCTGTCCCCAGTTCGTCGCGCTGTTCCCCGGATCGATCGGCGTCACGGTGGTGTTCCCGCGAGCGGCGAAGAACGACACGAGACGGGCGTTGGAGGTGACGTTCATGGTCGGGGTGGTGGCGGTCGCGGACGTGCCGGTGGCCACGCCCGAGGTGTCGATCGGGGCCGTGGGATCGGCGCCCGTGTACGCGATGATCCCGGCCACCGTGCCGCTGGTCCCGCCCGTCGTGAAGAGGAAGCTCCCCGCGGTCACGTCCGCGGCCGTCGCGAACTTGTCGTAGACCGCGGATGTCACGTTGTTGCTGCCGCTGGTGTTCGTGTCGCACCGGACGAGGATCCAGCCGCTCGGCGTCGACATGCACGCGCCCTGGTAGCTGAGGCCGGCGAGCAACAGGTCGCCCGCGGTCATCCCCGCCGGCGCGGTGACCGTCACGCTTCCACTCGTCGACGTCGCGTACGAAGCGCTCCTCTTCGAAACGTTTCCGGTCGTGGTCGTCGTGGTCGTCGTCTGCGTGTACTGGTTCATCGTGAGCGAGTTCCCACTGCCCGTGAGCGACATCGAAACGCCATTTCCGGGCTGACTGATCGCAGTGGGCGATGACGACGTCCCGATGGAGCTCGTCGTGGGATCGTCGTCGGCCGAGGAGTAGGTCGAGGTCCCGCCCGAGGTCGTCACGACGGCGGGGCTGCCGATCGACTTCTCGACCGAGGTCGTGGTCGACTGGCCGTCGACCACGGCCAGCTGTCCCTGCATGACCTCCGCGTTCAACGAGGAGAGCCGCTGCGTCAACGAGTCGGTGCCGCCCGTGTTCCATACTGACGTCGAGAGTCCGGTGACCCCGACTCCGCTGTAGACAGCGGCGTTCGGCGTCACGACGACGCTCCCCGGGCTGAGGCTCCCCAAACCGTAGAAGTAGGCTGTCGAGGTTCCCGTCGTGGTGGACGATCCGCCGGAGCCCGTCGGGCTCGACAGCTGGGTCTGGGTCTGGATGTTCAACGTCGAGTTGCCGGCGGTCCAGCTGATCACGACCGTGAGTCGATAGACGTTCGTGCTGCCGGTGACCGGCGTGACGTAGACCGATCGGGTACCGCCCTGCGAGAAACCGTCCGCCGAACCCAGCGTGACCCTATGGGGATACAGCGGGGTCGAGGTGTACGTGAGCGCCGCCTGGTGGACGATGGGGCCATCGCCCGAGCACGACTGATAACGGTAGACCCCGCTACAGCTCACGATGTCGCCGGAAAGGTCCGAGTCCTTCAGACCCTCCTTGACGGCCGCGAACGGGAGCGCGCGGACCTGCTCGACGAGCTTGTCAGCGAGAGCGGTGGCGGTCTGGCGTTGGCGGGCCGTCTGAGACCCGCGGAAGCCAACGAGCGCCGTCGCGGCGAGCACAGTCATCGATATGAAGATGACGCCCATCGCCACCACCATCTCGAGCAGCGAGAACCCGTGTTCCTCGCGACGGATGCGGCGGCCGAGCACGCTGAAGAGTGATGTAGCCATCTTGCTTGGGTATCGGCCGGACGGGGGAGCCTCTTGAGGATCGGGACGGGTAATGGGCGGCTGGATCCGCCGTCCCGACACGCCGAGAGGGCGGCCCGAGGGCCGCCCTCTCAACCGGATGGATGAAGCTCTTACCAGCCGCCGGTGCAGGCAGCGAACGTGACCGAAGCCACGTTGCCTTGAGCCTGCCCACCGCCGGTAGCGTTCTGCTTCGCCAGGCAGAAGCTCGTGCCCGAAGAGCTGAGCGCGTTCAGGACCACCGTGTTCGTGTCCTCGATCGTGATGTAGACCGTGCCGACTGTGGTCACGTCACCCACGACCGCTGCGACGTCCCACGTGAGCGACGGCTCGATGGCCGCACCCGCGGTGGCGTCGAACCCCGTGTACGTGTCGCCGTCCGTGTAGAACGTGTCCGCGGCTGCGATCCCGTTCCGCAGGTTGGACTCCGCCGCACGGTCTTGTGCCCGCGTACGAGCACCAAGGAAGGTCGGCAGGGCGATGGCGATCAGGATGCCGATGATCAGAACGACCACCATCAGCTCGATGAGGGTGAACCCCTCCTCAGCCTCCCGGCGCTCCCAGAGACGCTTGAGCATGGAACACCTCCTCTTGCAAGTTCGGCACACACCCCGATGGCGTGCGTCCACATAAGTCATCGGTCGCGCCGGCTCGGGACTTGAGCGGAGTCAGATGGCCTGCGAAGACCTACTTGACGATGTTGATGATATTGAACATCGGCATATACAGGGCGATGACCGCCGCGCCGACCGCGCCCCCGATGACCGCGATCAGGAGGGGTTCGATCAACGACGTGAGGGCGTCGACGGCTGCTTCGACCTCGCTGGTGTAGAAGGTGGACACCTTCTCCAACATCGTGTCGACCGCCCCGGTCTCCTCGCCCACGGAGATCATCTGCACGACCATCGGGGGGAAGATGCCGTGCTTGGCGAGCGGTCCCGAGATCGACTCTCCCTCGCGCACGCTCGTCTTGACGTCCTCGAGCGCCGCCGCCATCACCTTGTTGTTGACGGTGTCTTTCACGATCTCGAGCGCCTGGAGGATCGGGACGCCGGCCTGGAGGAGCATGCCGAACGTGCCCGCCATCCGCGCGAGGGCGACCTTGTGGAACAGCGCCCCGAACACCGGAGCCTTGAGCTTGATCCGGTCGATCTGGAGTCGGCCCTGCGGGGTTTGCTTGAAGCGACGGAAACCGAACGTCACGCCGACGCCGACCGCGATCACGAGCCACCAGTCCGCACGAACCGTGTTCGACATCCCGAGGAGGATCCTGGTCGGCAAGGGCAGTTGGCTGCCGAGCGACGTGTAGATCGTCTGGAACTGCGGGACGACGAAGAGCAGCATCGCCCCCATGATGAGCACGACCAGACAGACGACCGCGATCGGATACGTCATCGCCGACTTGATCTTGCGGCGGAGCTCCACCTCGTCCTCGATCATGTCGGCGAGCTGCAGCAGCACGGTGTCGAGCACACCACCGGTCTCGCCCGCCTTGATCATCGAGATGAAGAGATCGTTGAAGGCCTTCGGGTGTTTGCTCATCCCACCCGAGAGAGACGACCCGTGCTCGACCTCGAGGCGCACCGACGTGAGGACCTTCTCGAGCTCCTTGCTGTCGGTCTGCTCTGCCAAGATCGCGAGGGAACGCAGGATCGGCAGACCAGAGTTCACCATCGTGGCGAACTGACGGCAGAAGACCGAGAGCTCCTTCAGCTTCACGCGGCCAGGACGGAGGTTGATCTCCATCTGCATGCCGTCCTTGTGCTTCTTCACCTCGACGGGCGTCATGCCCATCTCGCGAAGCTTGCGCACGACCAGCGACTCGTTGTCGCCCACCAGCTGTCCGGTGATGAGCTTCCCGCCGGGGTCGCGGACTTTGTAATCGTAGGTCGTCGGCATCCGGGATCCGTCCGCTCTTAGAAATTGCCCAGTGAGATGCCGGCCGAGGCGGCCGCGCCCATCCCGGCGTTGAAGCTCGCCCCGCCGCCGCCGATGAGCCGGTTGAGCTCCTCGGCGTCATGGCAGCGCTCGTATGCCACTTGTTGCGTCACCTTGCCAGCCTTCACGAGGTTCGCGAGCGACTGGTCCATCGTCTGCATCCCGAACCGGCCACCCGCCTGCATGATCGAGTAGATCTGGTGGGTCTTGCCTTCACGGATCAGGTTGCGGACCGCGGGCGTGCACACGAGCACCTCCACGGCCACCGCGCGGCCGTGGCCGTCGGCGGTCTGGACGAGCTGTTGTGTCACGACGCCCTGCAACGTGGTTGCGAGCTGCACCCGGACCTGCTGCTGCTGGTGCGGCGGGAACACGTCGATGATCCGGTCGATCGTCTGGGGCGCGTCCTGCGTGTGGAGCGTCGCGAACACGAGGTGGCCGGTCTCGGCCGCCGTGATGGCCGTGGCGATCGTCTCGAGGTCGCGCATCTCGCCGACGAGGATCACGTCGGGGTCCTGGCGCAGGACGTGCTTCAGCGCCTGCGAGAACGAGTGCGTATCCGCTCCCACCTCGCGCTGGTTCACGATGCACCGGTTGTGCTTGTGCAGGAACTCGATCGGGTCCTCGACAGTCATGATGTGGGCCTGGCGCTCCCGGTTCACGATGTCCACCATCCCGGCCAGGGTCGTCGACTTGCCCGAGCCGGTCGGCCCGGTCACGACGACGAACCCTCTCGGGTACCGCGCGAGGTCGGCGACCACGCTGGGCAAGGACAGGTCGTCCAGGTTCTTGATCTCGTACGGGATCAGCCGGAACGCCGCCCCCAGCGAGTCGCGCTGGAAGTAGACGTTCACCCGGAAACGAGCCTTGCCCGGGAGCGAGTACGACATGTCGAGCTCGAGCTCCTGCTCCAAGCGTTCGCGCATCTTCTGCGGCAGGATGGCGTAGATCATCCCCTGCAGGTCTCGCGCGGTCAGATCCGCGTAGTCCTCGAGTCGGATCAGGTCGCCGTGCAACCGGATCGTCGGCGGCGTCCCGGCGGTGAGGTGGAGGTCCGAAGCTCCTCGCTCGAGGACCACCTCCAGCAGCTCAGGGACGGGGATCTGAATTTCCGGCTCCAACTGTGTCTCCATGCTCATGGCTACTTCACCACCCTCGCGATCTCCTCGATGGACGTGACACCTTCCGCGGCCTTGCGGAGGCCGTCGTTGCGCAACGTGTGCATCCCCTGCTCGAGGGCGATCCCTCGGATCGCCTCCGAGGAGGCTCGCTCGACGGTGAGCCGCTCGATCTCCTCGGTCACGGGCATGACCTCGTACAGACCGATCCTGCCCCGGTACCCGGTCTTCGAGCAGTAATTGCATCCCTCGGGACGGAAGAGTTCCTTGAGCTCGACGATCGCGGCTTCGCTGAAGCCGGCTTCGAAGAGCTCCGCGTGCTCGGGCACGTACGGTTGCTTGCACTTCTCGCACAACTTCCGCGCGAGCCGCTGGGCGACCACGCAGTCGATCGCCGAAGCGACCAGGAACGTCTCGACCTCCATCTCCGTGAGTCGCGTGATGGCCGAGGCCGCGTCGTTCGTGTGGAGCGACGAAAGGACGAGGTGGCCCGTCAGGGCTGACTCGACCGCGATCATCGCCGTCTCGCGGTCACGGATCTCGCCCACGAGGATGATGTCGGGATCCGCGCGCAGGATGGAGCGCAGCGCCGACGCGAACGTGAGACCGGCCTTCGGGTTCACCTGGATCTGGTTCACGCCCGGGAGGCGGTACTCGACGGGGTCTTCGATGGTCACGATGTGCTTGTCGACGCTGTTCACCATGTTCAGCGTGGCGTACAGCGTCGTCGACTTCCCCGAGCCGGTAGGGCCGGTGACCAGGAGGGCTCCGTATGGCTTACGGAACGAACGCTCGTACACCTTGAAGGCTTGCTCCTGGAAACCCAGGTCGGACAGCCTCAGCAGCGCGTTGCTGTTGTCCAAGATCCGGATGACGATCTTCTCGCCGAACACGGTGGGCAGTGTGGCGAGCCGCAGGTCGAGGGTCTTCGCACCGACCCGCATGCTCATCCGGCCGTCCTGCGGGATGCGCTTCTCGGCGATGTTCAGATCGGCCATGACCTTCATGCGGCTGATGAGACCGCCCTGGATGTTCTTGGGCGAGTGCATGACCTCGTGGAGCACGCCATCCACCCGGAACCGGACGCGGACGTCCCGCTCGGTGGGCTCGATGTGCACGTCGGATGCTCGGTCGCTGACCGCTTGGGTCATGATGGCGGTGACGAGCTTGACGATCGGCGCATCCTCGAGCGCCGACTCGATGCCCGAGAGCTCCGTATCCTCGTCGATGGCCTCGGCGGCTTCGCTCGCGAGGGCCTCCACCTGGTCCCCGCTGCCGGAGAACTTCTGGATGGCCTGCTCGACGTCGTTGGCGGTGGCGACGACGGGCTGAACCTCGCGGTTCGTCATCGCGCGGATGTCATCCAGCGCGTACACGTTCGCCGGGTCCGACATCGCGACGAGCAACTTGCCGTCGCGCTCTCCGATCGGGATCGCGCGGTATCGGCGGCAGAGCGCCTCCGGCAGCAGTGCCGTCGCGCCGGGATCGATGTGGTAGTCGGTGAGATCGACGAACTCCAGCCCGACCTGCTCGGCGAGGGCCCGGACCAGGTCGCGCTCGTGGATATACCCGAGGTCGATGAGCGTGCGGCCGAGCGACTTGGGCGTGTTCCGATGCTCCTCGAGGGCGCGGTCCAGCTGTTCGTCCGTGAGCAGACCCTGCTCGAGGAGGATCTGGCCGAGCTGCTTCGGCTTGTGCGTCGTCTTCTGTTGCGTCGTTACCATGCCGTTATCGGTCCTTTGGGCCTAGGTCGGTCGCTCTCACCCATCGGCACCCCGTTCATCCTCCTGAAGGAGCTGCGAGAACTCTCTGGCCAGCAGGGCGCGGTCGGCCTCGTCATCGCTCGCGTCTTCCGGCAGGTCGTCCGAGGGACTGGCCCAGACGCTTCCCCTGGAAGGGTCTCGGGGTGTCGGGGGCTCGGTCGGAACATCCGGATCGGGCCCGTCCGAGGCCGCCGAAGGGTCGAAGGCTGGCTCGCTCGCAGCGCTCGCGCTCGCCGCGGTCGCGCGCACGGGCGCCGGCTCGCTCGCGGCGCTCGCGCGCACGGGGGCCGTCTCGCTGTGGATGAGCACGGGGTCGTCGTTGATCCGGCTGGGCTCCGTAAGCGCCGGTGTTCTCGGCTTGCTCGAAGGTTGCACGGGCGCGTCCGGGATCCTCAGCGCCTCGCGATGCGCCCGCGCCTCCTCTGCGGTGAGCAGCACCTGTTCGATCTGATCGATCACCAGTCCGGGCCGGACAGCCACGCTGGTCACGACGAATGCTGCGTAGGCTCCGCGCTGCACGTAGCACCAGATCTCATCTCCGAACTGCACGAAGCTGCGATCGGGTTCGCCCAGGGCGGCGAACCGCAGCCATGCGGGCTTCAGCTGCGTCTCGGCGTCCCCGGGGTACGCCCCCATCACGAGGCCGTCCCGCGACACGATGAGGCAGCCGCGTACGTCGCCGACGCCGGCCGCGAGTCGAGCGGCGAGCGCGCTCAGATCTTCCATGGTCACGATTGCTCACCTAGAGCATCGGAAGCGCACGCGCGCGCCTTGAGACCGCGAGGTGCCTGTTGGGACCGCGTCCTACGTCGTTCGGTCCCCGTGCTCGGTCTTGGGTCCTCCCTCGGCGAGCGCGGCAACCGCAGCGGCCGACATCACGTCGAGCGGTGGCACCTGCCCCGTCCACAGCTCGAACGACAGCGCGGCTTGCTGCAGCAACAGTCCCAAGCCACCGAAGGCGGCCGCTCCCGCCGAGCGCGCGAGCGCCTGTAACGGCGTCCCGGCGGGGCGGTACAGCAGGTCGACGACCACGGCGTCGGCTCGAAGCGGAGGTACCGGGAGCGACTCCCCCTGCGCGCCGATCGGTGTGGCGTTCACCACCAGGTCCGCATGGACGGTGCTGGCATCCCCGAACGCGACGATCGAGAGCGAGGTCGGCGCACCTTCGAGCGTCGCCCGGATCCCGGCGTCGCGAGCGGGGTCTCGGAGCGCGACGGTGAGCTCGGCGAGGCCGCCGTGCGCGAGCGCGAGCGCACACGCCCTCGCCGCCCCCCCGCCGCCGAACAGAAGCGCGGCTCGGCCCTCGGGCTCGAACCCCGCGTCGCGACGGAGGAAGCGATCGAACCCCGGGGCATCGGTGTTGTGTCCCGTCAGTCCTTCCGGCCCGACGACGATCGTGTTCACGGCGTCGAGCAGGGTGGCGTCCTCGGTGAGAGCGTCGACCCTCTGCGCGACCTCCGTCTTGTGCGGCATCGTGACGTTCGCGCCCGCGAACCCGAGGCATCGCAGACCCTCGATCGCGTGCGCGACCGACCCCGGCGGCACCGGCATCGGCACATACGCCCAGTCCAAATCCAGCGCCGAGAACGCGGCGTTGTGGATCACGGGCGACAGGCTGCCCGAGACCGGCCAGCCGATGATCCCCACCACCCTCGTGGAGCCGCCGATCCGCGTGAGCGATGGCGTCTCAGTCACGCCGGATCACCCCAGGCAGGTCGACACGTCCCGCTCGAACTGCGCGTACGTGTCGCTGAACTTGTGGTGTCCGTCCGCGCCGCACAAGACGTAATAGAGGTACGTGACATCCGCGGGGTTCAGCGCCGCATCGAGCGAGGCGATCCCCGGACTCGAGATGGGTGTCGGCGGCAGGCCGGGCGACAGGCGCGTGTTGTACGGGCTGTCGATCAGGAAGTCGGAGGAGGTCAGCCCGTCCGCGGGGTTGGGGTCCACGTATTGGAGCGTGGCGTCGATGCCCAGGTTCATCCCCTTCGCGAGCCGGTTGTAGATGACGGCCGCGATCTTCGGACGGTCGCCCGGGACGCGGGCCTCCTCCTCGATCATCGATGCGATGATCACCACCTCGTACGGGGTGACGCCGAGCGCGTCGGCGTTCTGCCACGGGAGGTTCGCGGCCTCGGTACCGAACTCGTCCAGGAGACGTCGGATCACGTCATCCGCGGTCGTGCCGTCCTTCGCGAACTGGTAGGTCTGCGGGAAGAGGAAGCCCTCGGGGCTCGAGGCGTCCCTCGGCAGGTACGGTGGCAGGGACCAGTTCGTCGCGTCTACCGCTCCGAGGAACCGCTTCACCGGGATGCCGATCGACTCGCGTACCCGCTCGGCGATCTGCGTGAGCCGGTACCCCTCGGGGATGGTGAGGCGGACGGTAGGTACGTCGGGCGGCGGGACCGAGAGCGCGGTGAAGACCGCATCCGGGGTCATGTTCGTCGTGAGCTGATACTCGCCCGCTCGGATCTCTTCCTGCTTGCCGCTCTTGCGCAGCAGCCACTTCGACACCAGTCCACATCGGATGACGCCCGCGTCGTGGAGCGCATCGATCACCTGGCCACCGCTCGCGCCCTCGGGAACCGTGAACGCCACCGGCGTCTTCGGTCCCGAGGCCCCCTGACAGTAGGAGTAGTAGCGCGCGCCCACGACGGCAAGCGTCCCCGCGACCAGGAGGAAGGCGATCCCGAGGCGGAGTCCCCAATGCGCCGGCCGGCGACGGTGCCTGCCGGGGGGCTGCGTGTCGGGTTTGGTGGGAGCGGTCTCCAGCATCCGGGGAGGGAGCATACCGGGCGCGCCCGCTTCGGGGACCTCAGCGGTGCGACCGGCCGTCGAGCCACGCCTGCAAGATGATCGTGGCCGCCGAGCGATCGATCGCACCGCGTCGGGCTCTGCCCCCCGCGCCCGCGTCCCGCAAGGCCCGATCGGCCTCGACCGAGGACAGCCGCTCGTCCTGCAGGATCACCGGCACCTCGAGGACGGACCCGAGCGCGCTCGCGAACCGCGTGGCGTGGGCTGCTCTCGTTCCCGATCCACCGGACATCCGCAACGGCAGCCCGACCACAACGGCCGTCACGTCATGCTCGCGCACCAGCGAGGCGATCGCGCGGAGGTCGGCCGGCGCCCCCGTGTGGACCGTGCCGAGCGGCACGGCCAACCGCCGCTCCGGATCCGAGATCGCCACCCCGATCCGCACGTCCCCGAGGTCGAGCCCCAGGACCCGCCCCTCGAGCTCCGCCACGCCGGGCTAGCTCCCCTCGAGGAGCTCCGCCAGCCGCGCGGGGATCCCGCCGAGCGCATCCTTCACCGCATCGCCGTTCCGTCCGCCCGAGAACGCGAGGATGGGCTTGCCACCCGAACCCCCCTGGATGGCCTTGGCGGCCGCCTCGAGGAGGTCGGGCGCCGCGACGCCGCGCTCGATGAGCGCGTTCGTGCACGAGGCGACCATGAGCGCCTTCCCTCCGTCGCCGTTGCCGAGCACGGCGGCGGCGGCCCCCGATCGCTCGAGCCGGTCGCGCAGGGCGAGCGCGAGCTCGCGCAGGGCGTCGGCGTCCTCACCGGGGAGCTCCGCGACGACGAGCGAAACGCCGTCGACCTGCCGGAGGGCGCCGAGCAGCCGCTCCACGAGCGCATCGCGGTCGCCGCGCCGCAGCGTGCCGAGCTCGCTCTCGAGACGCTTGATCCGCTCCATGACTTCCCGAGCCCGTGCGGGCGCCGCGCGCGGGTCGCTGGTCCCGAGCGCCTCCGTGAGCTCGGTGAGGAGCCGGCGCTCGAGGTTGATCTCGCGCAGCGCGTCGGGACCGACGATGGCCTCGACGCGACGCATCCCGGCGCCGATGGAGGACTCGTGCAGGATGCGGATGAGCGCGATGTTGCCGGTCCGCGCGACGTGGGTCCCGCCGCACAGTTCCACCGAGAAATCGCCGACCTCCACCACGCGGACGAACTCGCCGTACTTCTCCCCGAAGAGCGCGATCGCTCCCTGGTTCTTCGCTTCGTCGAACGTCGTCTCGTAGATCGTCACGGGGGCGTCCTCGGCCAGCCGCTGGTTCGCGAGCTCCTCGGCCCCTTCCAACTCGTCGTGCGGGACGGCGGAATGATGGGGGAAGTCGAAACGGAGCCGGCCGGGCGCGACGAGCGACCCCGCCTGTCGGGCGTGCTCGCCGAGCACGTGCTTCAAGGTCCAGTGCACGACGTGCGTCGCGGTATGGGCGCGCATCGTCGCCTCGCGGCGTTCGCGATCGACCTCCCCGTGCGCGTCCTCGCCCTCTCGCACCTCGCCGGACTCGACGCGTCCGGCGTGCACGATGACCGCCCCCGGCCCGATCTGCGCGTCGGTGACGCGGATCAGCCCGCCCGAGGTCCGCACCATCCCGTGATCGCCGACCTGGCCACCGGACTCCGCGTAGAACGGGGTGCGGTCCAAGACGAATCGCACCTCGTCCCCCTCGTTCGCGACGGCGGCGCGACCCGCATCGGTCAGCAGCGCGAGGAGCCGCGCGTCGGCCTCGAGGGTCTGGTAGCCGAGGAACTCCGTCCCGTCCACCTCGCCGGCTACGGCGGCGATCTCCTCGCCGGGTTTGCCGCGCTTCGCCGCCTTCTGCGCCCGCTCACGCTGCTCGGTCATGAGCGCATCGAAGCGCTCCTCGTCGACGCTCAGTCCCACGTCCTCTGCGAGCTCTCGCGTGAGCTCACGAGGGAAGCCGTACGTGTCGTGGAGCTTGAACACCACGTCGCCCGGCACGACACCGCCCGTGGTCCGGCCGATCTCCGTCTCGAACAGCGTGAGTCCTTGTCGGAGCGTCGCCGCGAAACGGTCCTCCTCCGAGGAGACCACCTGCGCGATGTACGCGCGGTTCTCCTGCAGCTCGGGGTAGGCCGCGCCGAAGCGCTCGACGGTGGTCTCGACGAGGCGCTCCATGACCGGCGTCTGGACCCCGAGTCGCCGGGCGTGGCTCACGACGCGGCGCAGCATGCGGCGCAGGAGGTAGCCGCGCCCTTCGTTCGACGGGAGCACGCCGTCGGCGACGAGGAAGGTCGTGGCACGGCCGTGCTCCGCGATGACCTTGAGCGAGACGTCTGTGCGCCCGTCCTCACCGTGCCGTTTGCCGGAAAGGGACTCCGCCACCTCGAGCACGGGCCGCATGAGGTCGGTCTCGAACAGGTTGTCGACGTCCTGCAGGACGGTGGCCACGCGTTCCAGGCTGGAGCCCGTGTCGATGTTCTTCGCCGGCAGCTCACCGAGGACGTTCTCGTCGGCGTCGACCTCGTCCTGCATGAAGACGAGGTTCCAGATCTCCATGAACCGCTCCTCGTCGACGGCGGGGCCGCCCTCTGGGCCGTACTTCGGCCCGCGATCGACGAAGATCTCCGAACAGGGTCCCCCCGGTCCTGCCGTGTGCGTCGACCAGTAGTTGTCGCCCTTCCCGCGCCGCACGATCCGCTCGGACGGGATGCCGAGGTCCTGCCAGATCCCGATCGACTCGTCGTCGGTCTCGAACACGGTCACCCACAACCGGTCAGCGTCGATCCCGAACACGCCGGTGACGAGCTCGAGACCCCATCCGCACGCCTCGCGCTTGAAGTAATCGCCGAACGAGAAGTTCCCGAGCATCTCGAACAGGGTGAGGTGCCGGGCGGTGTGCCCCACGTTCTCGATGTCGAGCGCGCGGAAGCACTTCTGCACGCTCACCGCGCGCGGGAACGGGGGTGGGGTCTGCCCGAGGAAGTACGGGATGAACTGGATCATCCCTGCGACCGTGAGCAGCACCCCCGTCTCGGGCGGCGGGATGAGCGAGGAGCTCGGGACGCGCCGATGATCGCGCTCCTCGAAGAAACGCAGGAACGTCTCGCGGATCTCGGCGCCGTCCATGGCGCGACAGTCTATCCGCGGAGGCGCGCGGCCCCGTTCTGGCGCTACCGGTCGTCGGAGCGGAGCTCGCGCTCCTTCTCGGCCATCGCGCGCTTGCCCTCGGCGATCGACTCGTTGAACAGCTTCGTGAGCTCCATGACGCCCCCGCGTGCCTCACGAACGACGGCGGCCGGGACCTTCTTCGCCTGCTTCTTCGCGAAGCGCGCCGACATCACCGCCCCGGCCGCGCCGGCGCCGAGCCCCAGCGCGAGCCAGAAGACGCGCCTCACTTCTTGCCGTTCGACTTCCCGCGGAAGCGCGCGGCCGCCTTGGACACCCCCGCGCCGAGCGAGATGATCTTCACGAGCGGCCCAGAAGCCGCCTGCTCGATGAGCCCCGAGATCTTCTCGATGCGCCCCACGATCGCACCGGCGGAGACCAGCATGCCGTCGACGCGGTCCAGCTCTCGATTCGTCCGCTCGACGGAGCCCTTCACCTCGGTGAGGAGCGGGACCGTCTCTTCACGGATCCCGTCGATGAGCATCTTCGTGCTCTCGAGCACGCGGAAGGTGTTCAGCAAGACGATGCACAGGAAGAGGACGAGCAGGCCCCAGAAGGCCGCGAGGACGATGAGGGCGACGTCCCCTCCGTCGAGCGAGGCGGTGAGGGCCATGGCGAGCTTCTCCCTTGGGTCAGGCGTCAGGTCCGCGCATCATACCCAGGCAGGCAGCTCAGGTGTCCTCGCCCTCGCCCGAAGGCTCGTAGTAGCGCGTGCCGGAGAACCGTGCAGGGCGATACTCCTGCTCGACGCGGTGGCCGGGGTAGTCGTGGGGGTAGCGATAGCCCTTCCCGTGGCCCTGTTGGCGCGCGGTCGGCGAGCTCGCGTCGCGCAGGTGCAAGGGGACGGGGTCGCTCGAGACCGCGTCCTGCATCGCGTTCGCGAGCGCGGAGACCACGCTGTTGGACTTCGGCGCTCGGGCGAGGTAGATCGCGGCCTCGGCCAGGTTGAGGCGCGCCTCGGGCAGGCCGACGTACTCGACGGCGTGCGCCGCCGCGGTGGCGACGAGCAACGCTCGTGGATCGGCCAGGCCGATGTCCTCCGAGGCATGCACGACCATCCGCCGGGCGATGAACCGGGCGTCCTCCCCCGCCTCGAGCATCCGGACCAGCCAGAACAGCGCGCCGTCCGGGTCCGAGCCGCGGATGCTCTTGATGAACGCCGAGATGACGTCGTAGTGGGCGTCGCCCTGGCGGTCGTAGACGATCGCCTTGTGCTGAACGGCGTCCGCGGTGCGCTCGAGCGTGAGGGTGTCCTCCCCCGCAGAGCGCGCGGAGAGCACCGCCGCCTCCAGGCCCGTGAGGGCGATCCGAGCGTCCCCGCCCGAGACCTCGGCCAGGTGGTCGAGGGCCTCCTCGGACGCCTTGACGCCCTGCGTGCCGAGCCCCCGATCGGCGTCCTCGAGCGCGCGCTGCATGAGTCGGCGCAGGTCCTCGTGCGTGAGCGGCTCGAGGCGCAGCAGCAAGCACCTCGAGAGCAGCGGGGTGACGAGCGAGAAGTAGGGGTTCTCGGTGGTCGCGCCGATGAGCGTGATCGTGCCGTCCTC
>Ga0070697_100001435_pt1 | contig 18120 bp, 14 predicted proteins | sample KBSK1501metaG_FD_65475 | JGI IMG/M metagenome (GOLD analysis project Ga0070697, IMG submission 65475) | Corn, switchgrass and miscanthus rhizosphere microbial communities from Kellogg Biological Station, Michigan, USA - KBS K1-50-1 metaG | ecosystem: Host-associated > Plants > Roots >... | reverse complement strand
AGTTGACGGACTCGGCCCAGGCGATCAGGTCACGCAGGCCGCGGTCGAAGTCGAACTTCGGCTCCCAGCCAAGGTCTCGCTTCGCCTTGGTGATGTCGCTCACGTAGTAGGCCTGGTCGCCCTCCCGCCAGTCCGCGAATTTGAACTCCGGCTTCTTGCCCGTCAGCTCGCCGATCTGGTCGACCACCTCGAGCAGGTTGCGCTGGTTTTCCGGCCCGCCGCCGACGTTGTAGACCTCGCCGCGCGTGATCCCGATCTTGTCGATGACGACGGAGTAGAGCGCGCTGAGGTCGCGGGCGTCGAGCAGGTCGCGCACCTGCGTGCCGTCGCCGTAGATCGTCAGGCCGCGCTCCTTGAGGATCGAGTGCACGAAGTGGGCGACCCATCCCTGGTCCTCGGTGCCGTACTGGTGCGCGCCGTAGATGCAGCTCTGGCGCAGGACGACGGTGTTCATGTCGAAGCAGCGCGCGTAGTCGCGCACGTACTGGTCGGCGGCGCCCTTGCTGCACCCGTAGGGGCTGTGAAAGTCGAGCGGCTGCGTCTCTTTACAGGCTGAGTTGCTCTTGTCGAGCTTCCCGTAGACCTTGTTCGTCGATGAGAAGATGAATGGTGCGTCGTGGTTGTGAGCTCGGACGGCCTCGAGTATGTTGAGCGTGCCGCGAGCGTTGACGTCGAAGTCCGTGTTGGGGTCGACGAGCGACGTCGTCACCGCCACCTGCCCGGCAAGGTGGAGGACGGCGTCCTGGTCGCGCACGTGCTCGGCGAGCGCGGTGGCGTTCCTCACGTCCTCTTTGATGAAGGTGACGCGGTTGGGGTACCGGGTGATCAGCCACTTGAGGTTGCGCTCGGTGCCCGGCCGGCTCAAGTTGTCGAGCAGGGTGACGTGCCAGCCCTCCTTGATCAGGTGGGCGGCAGCGTTGACGCCGAGGAAGCCGGCTCCGCCGCTGATGAGCACTCGGCGCTCGGGGCCGTCGCTAAGCCGCTCCACCCTGTCCTTGACGTACCGGGCGTTGGGGTCCATCGCGGCCGATACGTTAGCCGGTCGAAATGCCTCTGAAGAAGGCGATCGCAACGATCCACGACGCGCCCGCCAGGACGAGGGCCTCACGCCGGGCGTCGTTGCCCCGCGAGTAGGCGTACGCGCCGGGGATGAACAGGGTCGCGAAGGCGCCGTAGACCATGTGCAGGATCCCCTCCCGTGCGTTGCCGCCGGCGAGGAGCGAGGCGACGCCGAGCAGGCCCTGGACAGGAACGATCACGGCCAGGATCAGGTAGCTCGAGCGAAAGCCGCCAGACACGGCCTGGTTGCGAAAGTAGTGATAGGCGCCCCACAGTCCGAGCACGACCGCGAAGACGACCAGGACGCGAGCGCCGAGGCCGTGAAGGAAGGCGAACGTCTCGAGCAATCAGGACCTGGAAGAGAGCCGGGCGATCTGCTCGCGGAAGTAGTCGACCGTCAGCCGCAGCCCCTCCTCGAGGAGGATCTGCGGCCGCCAGCCCAGCTGCTCGGCCGCGCGCGTGTTGTCCAGTGCGATGCGGTAGACGTCGCCCTTGCGCGGCGGCCCGAAGCGCGGCTCGTGCCGGTACTCGGTGAGCAGCGCGAGCTTGCGAAACAGGTCGTTGACCGAGACCGGGATCCCGGTGCTGACGTGGTAGGTGCCGCCGTCGCCCTTGTCCAGGGCGGCGATGTTGGCGGTCGCGACGTCGCCCACATGGAGCATGTCGCGCGACTGGTTGCCGTCGCCGTCGATCGTCACCGGCTTGTCCTCGACCATCCGGCTGGCGAAGATCGCCACCACGCGGCCCTCCTCTGCGGCGAAGTCCTGGCGGGCGCCGTAGATGTTGGCGTAGCGCAGGGTCGTGAAAGTCAGGCCGAAGGTACGGTCGAACATGGCGAGGTACTGCTCGAAGGCGAACTTGCTCGTGCCGTAGGGCGACACCGGGCGGATCGGGTGGTCCTCGTCTGCGGGCACCACGTCCGGCTCGCCGTACAGCGCTCCGCCGGTGGAGCTGAAGATGACCTTGCGCACGTCGTTGTCCACCGCCGCGCGCAGGACGTTGAGCCCGCCCACGACGTTGACCTGCGCGTCGTACCCGGGATCCGCGACCGACTTCGGGACCTCGGACTGCGCCGCGTGGTGGTTGACGACCTCGGGCCGGAAGGCCGCCACCGCCTCCTGCACCTTGTCCAGATCGCGCACGTCGGCCCTGAAGAAGCGCGCGTCGGGCGTCACGTTTTCCTCGCGGCCCGTGCTGAGGTTGTCGAGCACCGCCACCTCGTGCCCGGCGGCGACATAGGCGTCGACGACATGTGAGCCTATGAATCCGGCCCCGCCGGTGACGAGAATCTTCACCGGTCGTGACTGTACTCGAAGTCGAAGTCGTGAAGGCCCGCCAGGCCGGGCCCCCGCCGACGTTCGTGCGCCGGGTCCTGCTGCGGGCGGCGGAGGTCCCGGAGGTGGCGGCGCGCCTGCCCGAGCCAAGCCGCTCCGTGGCCGTCCGGCTGACCTCCGACGAGGAGCTCGCGCGGCTCAACCGCACCTTTGCCGGCGAGGACCGCGCCACCGACGTGCTCTCGTTCGCGGGCGAGGGCACGCACCTGGGCGACGTGGCCATCTCGTGGCCCGCCGTGGTGCGCCAGGCCCAGGAGTACGGCCACGACGCCGAGACGGAGCTCGCGCTGCTGGCCGTGCACGGGCTGCTGCACCTCCTCGGCTGGGACCACACGTCCGCTCGTGAGCGGAGGGAGATGACGCGCCTGACGGTGGCCGCGCTCGCACGCTCGCGGATCAGGCTGGCGCCGCGGCGGCTCTAAGCTTGAGCTCGCGACATGGTCTGCGGCGCTCGCCGCGGGCCTTTCCACGTCTTCATGCATATGCAAGCAAGAGCTGAGCGTCTGATCGTCGGCCTGGGCAACCCCGAGTCGGACTACGCCGACACGCGGCACAACCTCGGGTTCGCCTGCGTGCGCGAGCTGGCCCGGCGCTTCGACGTGCGCGTCGACAAGCGGCGATGGCAATCGCTGGTCGGGCGCGTCGAGTCGCGCGGCGTGTGGCTTGTCATGCCGCAGACCTACATGAACCTCTCCGGCCAGGCGGTGACGAAGGCGATGAAGGACACCGGGATCGCCGCCGCCGACACGTGGGTGGTCTACGACGAGCTGGACCTGCCGCTGTGCCGCATGCGAATCCGTCTCGGCGGGTCGGGCGCCGGCCACAACGGCGTGCGCTCGATCATCGCGGCGATGGGCACGGACGAGTTCGTGCGTTTCCGCGTCGGCATCGGCAAGCCGGCCCGGAAGACCTCCTCGTCGGGCGTCCATTACGTGCTCGGGCGCTTCACCAGGGCCGAGGCCGGGCGGCTGCCGGGGGTGATCAGCGGCGTCGCCGACGCGGTCCAGCTGGCGCTCGACGCAGGTCTCGAGCGGGCCATGGATCGCTACAACCGCGCGGGCGCGCTGGGCTGCGAGGAGCTTTCATGACCGAGCTCTGGAAGGAGGTCATCGCGTCCGAGGCCCGGCTCGCACGCTGGGTCGAGCGCGGCGGGGGCGAGCTGCACGTGGCCAGGCTGCCCCGTCCCGCCTGGCCGATCGTTGCCGGCTCCGTCGCCCGGGGTTTGGCCGCCCACGGCCGGCAGCTGATCATCCTCGTCCCCGGCCCGGACAGGTTCGCCGGCGAGCTGCGCCTGTGGCTCGCGGGCAACCCGCCGACGCACGTGTTCGCCGAGGTCGCCGTCTCGTTCCTCGACCGGCCGCCCGCGTTCGACGAGTCGGTGAATCGCCGGCTGGAAGCACTCGTGGCTCTGAGCGAGGGCGAACCGGCCGTGGTCGTGACGTCGAGACGGGCGATGACCCGGCAGACGATCTCGCGCCGCGACCTGGTCCAGACCACGGTGGTGCTTCGTCCGGGCCAGGGGCCGGATCCCGTGGCGGTCGCCGGCCGCCTGATCGAGCTCGGCTACACGCGCGAGCCGCTGGTCGAGCAGCACGGCCAGTTCTCGCTCCGGGGCGGGATCCTCGACGTCTTCCCAGCGGCGGCTGATGCGCCCGTGCGAGCGGAGTGGTCCGGGGACGCCGTCGAAACCCTGCGCCTCTTCGACCTCGAGAACCAGCGGTCGGTGATGGCGATCCCAGACGCGGTGATCCGGACCGGACGCGAGCTCCTCATCGGCCCGGACCGCGGCGCCGCCGCAGTCGAACGGCTGCATGGGACCGTCTCCCTGGACACGCTGCGCGGCGACGTGCTCAGCGAGTGGGAGGACGAGCTGACCCGGCTGGGCGCGGGTGCGGCGTTCGCCGGGGTCGAGTTCTACGCCGCCTACCTGGACCCCTCGCGCCCCTCGCTGCTGGACCACGTCCCCGCGGATGCGGTCGTCCTCGACTTCGAGCCGCAGCGACAGCTCACCGACGCCCGGACGCTGCTGGACGAGACGTCCATGCTGGCTGCCGCTGAGGCGGGGGGCGGGGAGCTGCCGCGCGAGTTCGTCCTGCCGATCGTGGAGCACCTCGACCATTTCGGCACCAGGCCGCGCCTGGCGGTGACCGCGGGAGAGGAAGACGGCGAGGCGCTGGACCTGGGGTGGTTCGAGGGCGAGCCCCTGGTCGGCCAGCCCCGGGCGCTCGCCGGCTTTGCCGCCCGCGCCGACGCGGCCGCGGTCGTCTTCGCCACCGAGCAGGACGAGCGGGTGCGCGCGCTGCTCGACGAGGCGGGGGTCAGGACACCCCTGAAGGAGGTCGAGCTCGACCTCGACCTGGACCTTGGGCCTGGGCTCGGGCGCGCGGCGGTCGACCTGGGCGCCGGATGGGCGCAACCGGCGCTGGGGCTCTTCGTCGCCACCGACGCGGAGCTCTTCGGCCGTGTGCGGCGTCCCTCGCGCGGCGGCCGCGCCCGCACGCGGGCAGCGGACCTCACCCGCGAGTTCACCCTCGACTTCGCGCCGGACGAACTGGTCGTGCACGTCGACCACGGCATCGCGCGCTTCAAGGGCATGCGCCTGATCGAGTCCGAGGGCGCGCACCGCGAATACCTCGAGCTCGAATACGCGGAAGGCGACCGGCTCTTCGTGCCGGTGGAAAACCTGGACCGGGTGCAGAAGTACCTCGGCGGCGAGGGCTCACCGACGCTGCATCGCCTCGGCACCTCGGACTGGACCCGCGCGCGAGGCCGCGCACGGAAGGTCGTGCAGGACGTGGCCGAGGAGCTCCTGAAGATCTACTCCCTGCGCGAGGCGCGGCCGGGCATCGCGTTCGCGCCCGACACCGCGTGGCAGCAGGAGCTCGAGTCGACATTTCCTTATGAAGAGACGCCGGACCAGGTGGCGGCCCTGGCCGAGATCAAGGCCGACATGGAGTCGGACCGCCCGATGGACCGCCTGCTGTGCGGTGACGTCGGCTTCGGCAAGACCGAGCTCGCCCTGCGGGCGGCGTTCAAGGCGGCGATGAGCGGCAAGCAGGTTGCGGTCCTCGCGCCGACGACGGTTCTCACGCAGCAGCACTTCCATGTCTTCCGCGAACGGCTGAAAAACTTCCCCGTGGTGGTCGAGATGCTTTCCCGGTTCGTCGACGACGAGGCGCAGGCGCGCACTGTCGAGGGCTTGAAGAGCGGGCACGTCGACATCGTCGTCGGCACGCACCGGCTCCTTCAGCGCGACGTCCGCTTCAAGCGCCTGGGACTTCTCGTCGTCGACGAGGAGCACCGGTTCGGCGTCATGCAAAAGGAGCGCTTGAAGAAGCTGAGGGCCCAGCTCGACGTGCTGTCGCTGTCGGCGACGCCGATCCCGCGCACCCTGCACATGGCCGTCGGCGGCATCCGCGACATGAGCGTCATCCAGACGCCGCCCGAAGAGCGCCAGCCGATCAAGACCTACGTCACAGCCGACGACGACGCGCTGATCCACGAGGCCATAAGCCGCGAGCTGGGCCGGGGTGGCCAGGTCTACTACGTGCACAACCGCGTGCGCACGATCCAGAAGGCGGCAGAGCGCGTGCGCCGTCTGGTGCCGGAGGCCCGCGTCGCGGTGGGCCACGGCCAGATGTCCGAGGACGAGCTGGCGACCGTGATGGTGGATTTCGAGTCGGGCAATTACGACGTGCTGGTCTGTACGACGATCATCGAGTCGGGCCTTGACATCCCGAACGTGAACACGATCATCGTCGAGCGCTCTGACCGCTTCGGCCTGGCCCAGCTCTATCAGCTGCGCGGCCGCGTCGGACGCTCGGGCCGGCGGGCGTACGCGTACTTCCTGTACGACCCGCGGCGGTCGCTGACCGAGGAGGCGGACAAGAGGCTGGACGTCATCTCCGGCCTGCATGAGCTGGGCCAGGGCTTCAAGATCGCGCTCCGCGACCTCGAGATCCGCGGCGCCGGCAACCTGCTGGGCACCGAGCAGCACGGCGCGATCGCCGCGGTCGGGTTCGAGATGTACCTGCAGATGCTGCAGAGCGCGGTCAACAAGCTGCGGACGGGTTCCGAGGAAACCGCGATCGCCGACGTGCTCTCGACGGCGGAGATGAACCTCGACCTGCCGCTCGACCACTTCATCCCGCGCTCCTACATCCGCGACGAGAAGCTGCGCCTGGCGGCGTACCGGCAGCTTGCGAACGCGGAGGACGAGGAGGAGCTGGACTCGATGCTGCGCTCGCTGCGCGACCGCTACGGCACCGCGCCCGCGCAGCTCGACAACCTGGCTTACTCGCTGCGTGTCAAGCTGCGCGGCCAGCGCATGGGTCTGCGCGGCGTGATCGCCGAGGGCCACGACATCGTCATCCGCGTCGATCCGCAGAGGCTGCTCGACGTCGAGGAGCTCTCGCGGCGGATGGCGGGCAGGATCCACGTCGGCCCGAACCGGATCAAGATGCGGCGCAGGGGCGAGGGCTGGCAGGCCGACCTGATGACCTTGCTCGACGAGATGACCGCCCTCTACGAAGCCGGCCGCGGCGCCGCGGTAATGTCTCGCCCGTGACCGAGAAGCCATTCTCCGAAGGGGTTGCGGCCATCTTCGAGGTCGTCCATCGCCTGCGCGCGCCTGACGGCTGCCCGTGGGACCGCGAGCAGACGCACGAGTCGCTCCGGCCCTACCTGCTGGAGGAGACCTACGAGCTGCTCGAGGCCATCGACTCCGGGCAGGAGGCCAAGATGATGGAAGAGCTCGGCGACCTCCTGCTCCAGGTCGCGATGCACGCCGAGATCGCCGCCCAGGAAGGCAGCTTCGACGCCTCCAAGGTGTCCGAGGCGGTGGCGGCGAAGATGGTCAAGCGCCACCCGCACGTGTTCGGGGACACGTCCGCGGCGACCGCCGACGAGGTCCTGCGCAACTGGGAGCACCAGAAGATGCGCGAGTCGCGCGACGCCGGCAGCGAAGAGTCGGTCGTCGACCGCGTGCCGGAGACGCTGCCCGCGCTCGCGTGGACGCTGGGCCTGCAGAAGCGCGCGGCGCGGGTGGGTTTCGACTTCACCTCGCCGCCCGCAGCGGCGGCTTCCGTGGCCGAGGAGGCGGGCGAGCTCGCCGGCGAGAGCGACCGCGACCGCGTATTCGAGGAGATGGGCGATCTGCTGTTCGCGATCGTCTCCCTGGCCCGGACGCTGAAGGTGAATCCGGAAGACGCCCTGAGGGTCGCGGGCCAGCGGTTCCGCAAGCGATTCGCGGCCGCGGAGGCCACGCTGCGCGCCGAAGGCAGGAGCTTCACCGACCTGGACGACGCGGAGAAGCTGCGCGTTTGGGAGGAGTCGCGCTAGGACGCGTTTGTTATAGTCGGCGCCTCCGCCGTCCTTCACAACCCAACGTCGCAGCATGAGACACACCAGAGCCTTGACCGTCGCGGGCACCGTGCGCACGAACACGTTCGGCGTGCGCCAGGTCGTCGTCCTCGTCGCCATCGTCGGCGCTCTGGCGTGGGGCGGCGTGGCCTTCGCGCAGGAGGCTTTCATCAGCCACGGGCTCAGCCAGCAGGTGAAGGAGCTGCGCCGTCAGAACGCCGAGATCGCGGCCCAGAACGCCGGCTATAAGAAGGACGTGCAGGCGCTGCAGTCGGGCACCGCGAACGAAGAAGAGGCGCGGCGCAACGGCTACGCGAGGCCGGACGAGAAGACGTATCTGGTCACCACCGCCCCGTCGCCGACCCCGCCGGCGCATCGCTGAGTGGCGGGTATACTGGGAAACGCGGAGTGGAGCAGCGGCAGCTCGTCGGGCTCATAACCCGAAGGTCGTCGGTTCGAATCCGACCTCCGCAACCAACCTGATCCCAGCCTTCCGGCCACTCGTGTGCGCACACAGGAAATGAACAAGAGAAAGCGGGTAGCGATCGCCAAGCATCGGAAGAAGAAGCGCAAGCTGAAGGCTCGGGTCCAGCAGCCGGCGCGGTAACCTCTCCCGCGCGGTGCCGTAGCTCAGGTGGTAGAGCGCGCGACTCATAATCGCGTTGTCGGTGGTTCGAGTCCACCCGGCACCACCATGACCGAGATCCCGCCAGGTCGTTTGCTCGTCGCCATCTCGGGCGGGCCCGACTCCACCGCGCTCCTTGTCTCGCTGCACGAGGCCGGCCGCGACGTCGTCGCCGCCCACTACGACCACGCCCTGCGCGAGGGCTCGGACGCGGTGGCCCGCCAGGTCGCGGACCTGTCCGCACACCTTGGCGTCCGGTTCATCACTGAGCGACGGACCCAGCCACTGGCGAAGGGTTCCCTCCAGGCCGCCGCACGCGAGCTGCGCTACGCCTTCCTCGAGCGCGTGCGGGTCCACGCGGGCGCGGACTGGGTCGCGCTCGCCCACACCGCCGACGACCTGGTCGAGGGCGTCGTCCTGCACCTGCTCCGCGGCTGCGGCCTGGCCGGCTTTCGCGGCATGCCGGCGCGGCGGGGCCGCTACGTGCGTCCTTTGTTGAACGTGTGGCGGGGGGAGATCGAGCAGTTTCTGGCCGGGCGTGGCATCGCCGCCCACCAGGACCCGGCCAACTCCGACCCGCGGTACGCGCGCGTGCGCGCGCGACTATCTCTTTTGCCGGCGCTGGAGCGCGACCGGCCCGGCATCACACGGCGCTTCCACGCGGCCGCGCTCGCGGCCGCGCGCCTCCAGGAGGAGGCGGAGCACGCGCCGACGAAAGTCGAGGTTCTGAAGCGCATGTACGCCGAGGCGGGGGGTCGCCAGCCCGGGCTCTCGAGGCGGCACCTCGAGGCCATGCTCAATCTGACAGGCCCCGGCAGGGGCGGACGGGGCGTCGATCTGCCCGGCGGCCTGCGTTTCCGTATCGTGGGTGAGCTCATGCAAGTCGTCGCATCGCGGAGGCCTAGCGCAGAGGCGCCGCCGCGCCTCGAGGTGACGTTCTGCGCCGGGTGCGACGACCCTGCGGCGGTCCACCTCCGCGACGGCGACCAGCTGCGCATCGGTTACCGGCGCCCCGGGCTGCGCCTGCGCCCGCTCGGCGGCCGCGGCACGCGCAAGCTGCAGGACGTCTTCGTGGACGCGCGCGTGCCTCGCGAGGACCGCGACTCGTGGCCGCTGGTCTTTGCCGGTGACCGCCTGGCGTGGGTGCCCGGCCTCGCCGTCGAGGCCGACCTGGCCAGGCCTCGCGAACAGCCGGGCCGGCACGTGGCGCTGGCGCCTATGCCGGCTCTACCCGCACGGAAAGTTGTTAGGCTAGAAACTCCCCCAGCGCCGGGCGCGCGCAGGGCGCAAGAATTGGAAGATCTGAGTTGAGTCGATTCCCCCGCTCCAGCCTGTTCTATTTCGCCTTGGTCGTCGTCCTCGGCCTCATCTTCTGGTTCACGTGGAGCTCGATCCAGAGCAGCCAGGGCCAGACCGACTGGGACTTCACGACGATGATGACCAAGGCCGCGCAGGGACAGGTCCGGGTGGTCGACATCACCGGCACCGACGGCGTGGTCACCGACGTCGACGGCCACAAGCACAACGTCGTGCTGCCCGACTGCTCGGGCGAGTGCAAGTACCAGGACGACCTGCGCTCGTACAGCGTGCAGGGCGGCGGCACCGTGACCATCAAGTTCGAGAAGAGCCAGACCGGCAGCTACCTGATCAGCGTCCTGCTGCCGAACATCATCCTCGTCATCCTGATCGCGGCCTTCATGTGGTGGGTCCTGCGCCAGACGCAGAGCGGCAACAACCAGGCCATCTCCTTCGGACGCTCGCGCGCGCGGATGATCGCGGGCGACAAGCCTGCGATCACCTTCGCCGATGTCGCCGGCGTCGACGAGGCCAAGCAGGAGCTGACGGAGATCGTCGAGTTCCTCAAGTACCCCGAGAAGTTCGTTGCCCTCGGCGCGCGCATCCCCAAGGGCGTGCTCCTCGTCGGCCCTCCAGGCACGGGCAAGACGCTGCTCAGCAAGGCCGTGGCCGGCGAGGCCGGGGTGCCCTTCTTCTCGATCTCCGGCTCTGAGTTCGTGGAGATGTTCGTCGGCGTCGGCGCCAGCCGCGTCCGCGACCTCTTCGACCAGGCCAAGAAGAACTCGCCCTGCATCGTCTTCGTGGACGAGATCGACGCCGTCGGCCGCCAGCGCGGCGCCGGCCTGGGCGGCGGACACGACGAGCGCGAGCAGACCCTCAACCAGCTGCTCGTGGAGATGGACGGCTTCGATACCAACACGCACGTCATCGTCATCGCGGCCACCAACCGGCCCGACGTGCTCGACCCGGCATTGCTTCGCCCGGGTCGCTTCGACCGCCACGTCACCCTCGACCGGCCCGACATCAAGGGCCGGCGGTCGATCCTCGACGTCCACGCCCGCAACAAGCCGCTGGACTCGACGGTCGACCTCGACGTGCTGGCCCGCCAGACGCCTGGCTTCAGCGGCGCGGACCTGGCGAACCTGATCAACGAGGCCGCGATCCTTGCTGCCCGCGCCAACAAGAAGGTGATCGGCATGGACGAGCTCGAGGAGGCGATCGCGCGTGTCATCGCGGGCCCCGAGCGGAAGAGCCGCCGCATCTCCGAGAAGGAGAAGGAGATCATCGCCTACCACGAGACGGGTCACGCGCTGGTGATGAAGGCGCTGCCGCACACCGACCCCGTGCACAAGGTCTCGATCATCTCCCGCGGCATGGCCCTCGGCTGGACCTTGAGCCTTCCCGAGGAGGACAAGTACCTCGTCTCGCGCGATGAGCTCATGGACCAGATCGCCGGCATCATGGGCGGCCGGGTGGCGGAGGAGATCGTCTTCAACGACATCACGTCCGGAGCCGAGAACGACATCCAGCGCGCGACGCAGATGGCCCGCCGCATGGTCACGCAGTGGGGCATGTCGGAGAAGCTCGGCACCGTGACGATGGGCCACAAGGAGGAGCTCGTCTTCCTCGGCCGCGACCTCGGCGAGCAGCGCAACTATTCGGAAGAGGTGGCCGCCCTCATCGACGAGGAGATTCGCAGCATCGTCGACCATGGCTACCAGACCGCGAAGTCGATCCTCACCCGGCAGCGGGGGAAGATGGACGCCGTGGTGGAGCGGCTGAAGATCGTGGAGACGATCGACGGCAAGGAGCTCGACCAGATCATCGCCGCCGAAGAGCCCGAGGCCCCGGCCGCGGCCAGCTCCTCGGCCTCCTAGCTTCGTAACCACACTTACCGTCGCGGGGCGCGGAAATCTCGGACGCAGCCTGGCGCGTGCGCTTCCCGCCCGGCTGGTGCCGGCGCGGAAGGGCTTCCGGATGCCGGGGTCGGGCGTGCTTTTCCTGGCGGTCCCGGACGGCGCGGTGCCCGAGATGGCCGAGAGGATCGCGAGCCTGGACCCGCCGGCGCGACTGGCGGTCGTGCACCTGAGCGGGGCGCTGGGGCTGGACGCGCTGGACGCGCTGGCCGCGAACCCGCGCGGCTCGTTCCACCCCTTGCAGTCGTTCCCGGAGCCGCGCGAGCCCGCTGCGTTCCGCGGCATCACCGTCGCGGTCGACGCGACCACGCCCGCGCTGCTGCGCCGGCTCGGTGCGCTCTCCCGGCGGCTTGGCGCGCGGCCCAGGCACGTGACCGACCGCGAGCGCGTGCTCTATCACGCGGCGGCGGTGTTCGCATCGAACTTCCTGGACGTCACCGTGGCCGAGGCGGTGCGCATGCTGGGCCGGATCGGCTGGAGCGAGAAGGACGCGACCTCGGCCCTGCTGCCGCTCGTCGAAGGAGCCGTGGCCAACATCCGCAAACGCGGCGCGGTCAAGGCCCTGACGGGCCCGATCCGGAGGGGCGACGCGGACACGGTCGAACGCCACCTGAGGGCTGTGGACGACCCCGACCTTTATCGTATGCTCGGCCTGGTCGCGCTCGAGATCGCGCAGGTGGCGGGACTCGATCCCGCGGCGGCCGAGCGGACCAGAAGGGCGCTGACCCGTGATGTGGCAGCGACCCGAAGGAGAGGTCGTCGATGACCACGGTGCTGGACGTCCAGCGATACAAGGACGAGGGCAAGCGCTTCGCCATGCTCACCGCCTACGACTTCCTCAGCGCGCGGATCCTCGACGAGGCAGGGATCCCGATCCTGCTCGTCGGCGACAGCCTGGGCATGGTCATGCTCGGCTACCCGACGACGCTGCCGGTGACGCTCGACGAGATGCTCCACCACGCCAAGGCGGTCTCTCGCGGAGCGCGGCAGGCCCTGCTCGTGGGCGACATGCCGTTCATGTCGTACCAGGCGTCCGTCGAGGACGCGATCCGGAGCGCGGGGCGGTTTGTCCAGGAGGCGGGCATGCACGCCGTCAAGCTCGAGGGCGGCGGCCGCGTGGTCGAGATCACGCGCCGGCTCACCGAGGTCGGCATCCCGGTGATGGGCCACCTCGGGCTGACGCCGCAGTTCGTCCACCAGATGGGCGGCTTCAAGGTCCAGGGCAAGACGGACGCCCAGGCGGCGCAGATCCTGGCCGACGCCAGGGCGCTGGAGAAGGCGGGCGCTTTCAGCCTCGTCCTCGAAGGCGTGCCCAGCAAGCTCGCGGCCGAGATCACGCACGCGCTGCGCATCCCGACCATCGGCATCGGCGCGGGACCGGCGACCGACGGGCAGGTGCTCGTGTTCCACGACATGCTGGGCTTGACCACCGGCAAGGCGCCCAAGTTCGTCAAGCGCTACGCCAACCTGGCCGAGGAGATCGCGCGCGCGGCGACCGCTTACGCGGAGGACGTGCGCGCGGGCAAGTTCCCTGGCCCGGAGCACGAGTACACGACCAACGGATCGACTCCCGCCAAGGACCCCAACGAGGTCAGGTACGGCAGCTGATGTAATCGAGCATGCCGGCGCGATGCTCGACGCATCGCGCCGGTGGCGTCGGGATGGAAAGTCGATCGGCCTGGTGCCCACCATGGGCGCGCTCCACGAGGGGCATATGAGCCTGGTCCACAAGGCCAGGAAGGAGAACGACGTCGTCGTGGTGAGCGTCTTCGTCAATCCCATCCAGTTCGGGCCGAACGAGGACCTGGATCGCTACCCACGGGATTGGGCGCGCGACCTGAAGATGCTCGAAGGCGCGCAGGTCGACGCGGTTTACCGGCCGGCCGCGGACGAGATGTACCCGCCCGACGCGAGCACCCGCGTCCACGTCGGCGGCGTCACGGACGGGCTCGAAGGCGCGGCCCGGCCCAGGCACTTCGAGGGCGTGGCCACGGTGGTCACGAAGCTGCTCGCGGCGGTCGATCCGGACCGCGCGTACTTCGGCCAGAAGGATGCGCAGCAGGTGGCGGTGGTGAAACGCCTGGTGCGAGATCTCGACGTGGGTGTGGAGGTCCGCGTCGTGCCGACCGTGCGGGAGGCGGACGGGCTGGCCCTCAGCTCGCGCAACGTCTACCTCAGCCCCGAGGAGCGCAAGGCTGCGGCCGTCATCAGCGCCGCCCTCCGCGAGGCCGCCGACATCTACGCGTCGGGGGAACGCGACCCCGTCCGGCTGCGCGCGCATCTGGCGGCCAGACTGGCGCTCGAGCCGCTGGTCCAGACCGAGTACGCGGAGCTCGTGGACGCGGCTACCTTTCAGAAGCCTGGCACTCTTGCCGTGATCGCGGCGCGAGTTGGCAAGACGCGGCTCATCGACAACCACGACCTGGAGAAACCGTTTCCCGGGTAAGCGACTTTTGTGCGGTACAATTGACGCTCGTTTTGGCGGAGGCCGTTTTGACGACCAACACCACACCAATAACTTCCAGGGGGTTCGTATTGTGGGTACTGAGTCCGGTGCCGTCCTGACCGAAGACAAGGAGGGCGCCGACCAGGAATCATCGGGAACGATGACCATGGAGGACTACCTCCACTACGAGGAGGAGGCCTTCAAGACTCCCAACCACGGGGACATCGTGGATGGGATCGTCGTCCGAGTTGACCCCGACGAGGTCCTGGTCGACATCGGGGCCAAGGCTGAGGGAGTCATCTCGAGCAAGGAGCTCGGCATGCGCGGAGACGTGGACTCCGCCGGCCTCGAGCCCGGGGACCAGATCAAGGTCTACGTCCTCCAGCCCGAGAACGAAGAAGGCAACGTCGTCCTCTCCCTTCGCCGGGCGCGCGCCGAGACCACATGGCTCGTGGCGGCCGAGAAGCAGACCGACGGAACGGTCATCGACGCTGACGTCCGGGAGCAGAACAAGGGCGGCCTGATCGTGAACATCCTCGGCCTGCGCGGGTTCCTGCCCTCTTCGCAGGTCGCCAGGGCCTACGCGGGCTCGCTCGAGTCACTGGTCGGCAAGCGCATCCCCGTCAAGATCCTCGAGGTCAACCGCAAGCGGAACCGGCTGATCGTCAGCCAGAAGGCGGCGGAGGACGAGGACCGCGCTCGCAAGCGCGAGGAGCTGTTCAGCCGCCTGGCCACGGGGACTGTCGTGCAGGGCACGGTGTCGGGGATCACGAGCTACGGCGCGTTCGTCGACATCGGCGGCGCCGACGGCCTGATCCACATCTCCGAGCTCTCGTGGGACCGCGTGTCCAAGGTCACCGATGTGCTTCAACTGGGCGAAGAGGTCACGGTCAAGGTGATCAAGCTCGACCCGGAGCAGACGCGCATCTCGCTTTCGCTGCGCCAGCTGCAGCAGGACCCGTGGGAGAGGCTCGTGCAGTCGATGCCCGTCGGCTCGATCGTCGAGGGCCAGGTCACCAAGACCAAGAAGTACGGGGCCTTCCTGCAGATCATGCCCGGCATCGAAGGCCTGCTCCACATCTCGGAGCTGTCCTGGGACCACGTCGAGCGGACCGAGGACGTGCTCAAGGTCGGTGAGACCGTCCAGGTGAAGGTGATCGGGATCGACACCGCCCGGCGGCGGATCTCGCTGAGCCTGAAGCAGCTGTCGGCGCCGCCGGCGACGATCGGGGCGGGGTCGCACCGGCAGCAGCAGCATGAGTACCCGGACGCAGAGGACGAGTAGGGCCTAGGCGGCCGCCGGCAGTCGCGGGTTATCCGAGCACGCTGAGGTGCTCGCGCGCCGGCGTGTAGTACGGGTCGATCTCGAGCGCGCGCTCGTACGCGCGCCGGGCGTTGACGCGGTCGCCTTCTCTCAGGTAGGCGTCGCCCAACTGGACATACAGCCCGGGGTCGGTCTCGCCCAGGTCGGCGGCTTTCTGCAGCTCGGGGAGTGTGCCCAGCGCCCAGTGGTACTGGGCCTGCAGCGGGTCGGCGCGGGCGGCGAGGTCGGCGCGGCCCCGGAGGTACCAGGTGTCGGCGAGCGGAGGCAGGACGGCGAAGACGACGGCGGCGACCACGAGAGTGGCTGCGGCAACCGGACGCCACACCTCTTTGTCGCCCCTCACCCCGGCCCTCTCCCCTGGAGGGGAGAAGGACATGGAACTCCACAGCGCTCCTGCCAGGAGCCAGAACGCCGCGGTGGCGGGCGCCCAGTCGAAATTGAAGAAGACCCACACGCTGTAGCCCACCAGCGCCGCCGCGAGCGCGGGCACGTCCCGTTCCTCGCGCTTCGCCCACGCGGCTCGGAACAGCACGACCAGGACCCAGCCGAGCGCTGCCAGCGCGAGCACACCCTGCGTCACCGCCACATCGAGCACCCCGGAGTGGACGCGGTCGAATGTCACCAGGCCCGCGTAGTCCTGGGTCAGGAATCTCCCGAACGCCAACCCGGTGGTCTCCTCGCCCCACCCCGTCAGCGGTCGTGCGGCGAGCATGCGCAGGCCGTCCTGCCAGAGGTGGAGGCGGAGTCCCGCCGGGTCGTCGTTCAAAGCGCGCAGCGGTGACAGCAGGATGAACAGCACGCCCGCGCCGACCGCGGCCGCCGAAGCCGCTGCAAGCGGCACTGTGAACCGCCGCGGCACGGCGAACACGAGCAGCGCGCCGCAGCCGGCGATCACGCCCAGGGCGCCGCTGCGCGAGGTCGTGACAACCAGCCCGGCGGCCATCGCCACCACCGCCGCCGCCCATGGGCCGACGAACAGGCCGCCCCGCCTCGCCCGGTCGATCGCGAGCGGGACCGCCATCGTGATCAGCGCCGCCAGCAGGTTGGCGTTTCCAAGGTTGCCGTCGGGGCGGAAGGGAACGTTCGCGAACGCCTGCTGCAGCGCTTCGAGGGAGGCAACGGTCGTGCCGAAGACAAAGGCGGCCACGACCGCGTCGCGCTCCACCCGGCGCCGCAGCAGCCACACCGAGGTGGCCATCAACCCCAGGTAGGCCAGGCGCATCGGCAGCGACTCGTAGCGCGTGTACGACCCGGCCAGGCTGAGCGGCCACGAGACCGAGAACGCGAACGCCAGCGCCGCCGCGCCCGCGGCGGCGGCGAGCGGCAGGCGGAGGTTTCCCAGACCGGCCGCGGGGGGTATTAGAAGGGCGATACCGACGCCCAGGCACGCGCCGGCGATGGCGATGGACGCGCGCAGGAGGATGTAGGTGTCGGCGGCCGCGGGCAGAAAGGCCAGGGGCAGCGTCAGGGTGACTGCAGCCGGGAGGAAGCCACCCACTCGTTCCAGGAAGAGGCGCACGGGCACTCTTCTTAACGGAAATCGAGTGGCGGAGTTGGACGTTATATTAGGTGCGGAGGTACCACCCGGTACCTGAGTCGCGTTGTTGAGGAGGTGCTGGCCCCACCTAGTCGAAGTAGGAATCCAGGAGGAAAGGGATCTTGTATCCGTTTGAACGATTCACTGAGCGGGCCAAGAAAGTTCTGACGCTCGCGCAGGAAGAAGCAGAACGATCGCACCACAGCTATATCGGGACCGAGCACCTGCTCCTGGGGTTGCTTCGCGAGGGTGAGGGACTCGCCGCCAAGGTCCTCAACAACCTTGGGGTGGAGATCGGCAAGGTCCGCCAGACGATCGAGTCCGTCCTCGGTCGCAACGAGCGGATCATCATCCAGCAGATCATCCCCACGTCGCGCGTGAAGAAGGTCATCGAGATCTCCTTCGAAGAGGCGCGGCGCATGGGCCACAACTACGTCGGCACCGAGCACCTGCTGCTCGGCCTGCTCATCGAGGGCGAGGGCATCGCCGCCCACGTGCTCGAGGACCTCGGCGCCAACCTGGAGAAGGTGCGCGGCGAGATCGAGCGCCTGCTCCACGACTCGAGCGCCGAGACCGAGGCCGAGCCGGCGCCGAAGAAGCCGTCGAAGACGCCGCTGCTCGACCAGTTCGGCCGCGACCTCACCGAGCTCGCGCGCCGCAACCAGCTCGACCCGGTGATCGGACGCGAGACCGAGATCGAGCGCGTGATCCAGATCCTGAGCCGGCGCACCAAGAACAACCCCGCGCTCATCGGCGAGCCGGGCGTCGGCAAGACCGCCATCGCCGAGGGCCTCGCCCAGCAGATCAACCTCGGCAACGTGCCCGAGTCGCTGCAGCACAAGCGCGTGCTGACGCTCGACATGGGCGCGCTGGTCGCGGGCACCAAGTACCGTGGCGAGTTCGAGGAGCGGTTGAAGAAGATCCTCGACGAGATCCGCTCCAGCCGCGAGGTGGTGCTCTTCATCGACGAGCTGCACACGCTGGTCGGCGCGGGCGCCGCGGAAGGCGCCATCGACGCCGCCAACATCCTCAAGCCCGCGCTCGCGCGCGGCGAGATCCAGTGCATCGGCGCGACGACGCTCAACGAGTACCGCAAGTACATCGAGAAGGACGCGGCCCTCGAGCGCCGCTTCCAGCCCGTGTACGTCGACCAGCCGACGCTGGCCGAGACCATCGACATCCTCAACGGCGTCAAGGCGCTCTACGAGAAGCACCACCGCGT
>Ga0070697_100001434_pt1 | contig 18124 bp, 19 predicted proteins | sample KBSK1501metaG_FD_65475 | JGI IMG/M metagenome (GOLD analysis project Ga0070697, IMG submission 65475) | Corn, switchgrass and miscanthus rhizosphere microbial communities from Kellogg Biological Station, Michigan, USA - KBS K1-50-1 metaG | ecosystem: Host-associated > Plants > Roots >... | reverse complement strand
CCGGTGACCGAGGTGTTCGACACGATGCAGATCTACCTCGGCAGCCTGTACGTCAACGACTTCAACCGCTTCGGCCGCACCTACTCCGTGCGCGTGCAGGCGGATGCGCCGTACCGCGCGCACGCCGAGGACATCGGGCTGCTCAAGGTGCGCTCGAACTCGGGCGAGATGGTGCCGCTCTCGGCGCTCCTCAACGTGAAGCCGAGCTTCGGCCCGGAACGCGCGATCCGCTATAACGGCTTCCTCGGCGCCGACATAAGCGGGCGCAACGCGCCGGGCTTCTCGTCCGGCCAGGCGCAGGACGCGATCGAGCGCATCGCCGCCGAGACGCTGCCGCCCGGCATCTCCTACGACTGGACCGAGATCACCTACCAGGAGATCCTCGCCGGCAACTCGGCGGTGTGGGTCTACCCGCTGGCGATCTTCCTCGTCTTCCTGGTGCTCGCCGCGCTCTACGAGAGCCTGGCGCTGCCGCTGGCGATCATCCTCATCGTGCCGATGGGGCTGCTCGCCGCGCTCACCGGTGTGTGGCTCACGCACGGCGACAACAACATCTTCACGCAGATCGGCTTCATGGTGCTGGTCGGCCTCGCAGCGAAGAACGCGATCCTGATCGTGGAGTTCGCACGCGAGCTCGAGTTCGCCGGGCGCACGCCGGTGCAGGCCGCGATCGAGGCGGCGCGCCTCAGGCTGCGGCCGATCCTGATGACCTCGATCGCCTTCATCATGGGCGTGCTGCCGCTCGCCTTCTCGGTGGGCGCCGGCGCGGAGATGCGCCAGGCGATGGGCATCGCGGTGTTCGCCGGAATGATCGGCGTCACCGCCTTCGGCATCTTCCTCACGCCGGTGTTCTACGTGCTCCTGCGCGCGCTCACCGGCAACCGGCCGTTGAAGCTGCACGGGGAAATCCCCCACGCCGAAGCCTTCGCCGGCTCGACCGCCATGGCGGGCGGAAAACTGAAAGAGATCGAATGAAATTCATTGCGCTGTCTCTGATCACCCTGCTCCTCGCCGGCTGCGCAGCCTCGCTGCCGGCCATCGATCCCGCCGCGCTTCCCGCGGCCCCGCAGAGCTTCAAGGAAGGCGACGGCAGATGGACTCTCGCCGCGCCCGCCGAAGCCCAGCCGCGCGGCGAATGGTGGAAGTCCTTCTCCGACCCGGTGCTCGACGAGCTGGTCGAGCGCGCCAACCGCAACAACACCAGCATCCAGGTCGCGGCGGCGCGGCTCAAGCAGGCGCGCGCGTTCGTGCAGGCGACGCAGGCCGATCGCGCGCCGCAAGTGAGCGCCGACGCCGGCGCCGCCCGCGTGGGCGGCATCGTCAACGGCGTTCCCGGCCCGGCGCGCAGCCTCTACAGCACCGGGGTCAACCTCTCCTACGAGGTGGATCTGTTCGGCCGGCTGGCACAGGCGACCGACGCTGCCGTGCTCGATGCGCAGGCGCGGGAAGCCCTGCTGCGGAGCGCGGGGCTCCTGGTGCAGGCCGAGGTGGCGCAGACCTACCTCGAGCTGCGCGCGCTCGACACCGAGAGAGCCCTGGTGCGCAGCACGGTGAGCGCGTACCGCGACACGCTGTCGCTCACCGAGCGCCGCTTCCGCGCGGGCGATGTCGCCGAGCTCGACGTCTCGCGCGCGCGCACCGAGGTCGCCGCCACCGAGTCGGACGCGCTGGCGCTCGACCGCCGCCGCGCCGAGCTCGAGCATGCGCTGGCGGTGCTGATCGGCGAGGTGGCGTCGAGCTTCACGCTCGGCGTGGCCGAGTGGAGCACCGCGCTGCCCGTGATCCCCGCCGGAGTGCCGAGCACGGTGCTCAGCCGCAGGCCCGACGTGTCCGCGGCGCAAAACTCGCTGCTCGCCGCGCAGACGCGCGTCGGCGTCGCCAAGGCGGCGTGGTTTCCGAGCCTGACGCTGACCGCCACCGGCGGCTATGCGTCCTCCGAGCTGGGCGATCTTTTCAAATGGTCGGCGCGCGCCTGGGGCATCGGCGCGGCGGCGGCGCTGCCGCTGTTCGACGGCGGCCGCCGCGAAGCGGGCATCCAGAACGCAGGCGGCGAGTTCGACGTCGCGCTGGCGCGCTACCGCGAGCAGGTGCTCGTCGCCTTCAGCGACGTCGAGGACCAGCTCTCCTCGCTGCGCCTGCTGGCCGAGCAGGCCGAGGCGCAGGATCGCGCCGTCGCGTCGGCCAGCCGCTCGACCGCGCTTTCCGACGTGCGCTACCGCAACGGCTACGTCAGCCAGCTCGATCTGCTCGACGCGCAGCGCAGCGAGCTGCGCAACCGGCGCCAGGCCTTGCAGGTGCGCTCGGCGCAGTACCAGACCACGGTGGCGCTCGTCAGAGCGCTGGGCGGCAGTTGGAACTAGACTCCGGATACCTGTTTCTCGCCGCGGAGGTGGATGCGCATCCGCCTTTCCTCTGGGCGAGCCGCACGAAGCGGCACATGGTCGAGGACTGCGCGAGCTGGTGCGCCCGCATCGCGCGGGAGCCGGGCGTGCGCGAGGCCGTAACGTTCCAGGCGATCGTGGTCCCGCCGATCGGCGAAGCGGCGTTCCTGCGCCGGCGCCGCAACGGGTTCCATCGCGCGCGCTTCGACCTCGCGATGCTGATCGAGACCGATTCGGTCGAGCGGGCCGAAGCGCTGCGCGCAAGCGCCCCCTTCCGGGCGCTCGAGACGGACGTGCGCGAGAACGCCGGGCATGTCTATGTCGTCACGGCAAGCAATGCGAAGCGCATCGGCACGGTTGACCACACACGCGACGGCGTCTTCCTGTTCAATTATTTCTACGCGGATTCACCGGCGCAGAACCTCGCAGCCCTGGAACAGACGGCGAGCTGGTATCAGCAGGAGACCGGGCTCGACAACGCCAGCGTCCTGATGCCGACGCACGCCGACCGCTCGGAGTACACGCTGATCGACCACTGCCGCTGGGACCGCCTGAGCGACGTCCTGCCTTCGCTGATCTTCAAGCGGTCGTTCCGCGACTTCGTGCTGGCGCGGTTCGACGCCAGCGACGCGGCGCCGATGCCGATCCTCTACAAGCTGGCGACTGCGGCTTTCGCCTCAGCCTAGAACCGATAGCTGGCAGTAACCATGTAGAGGTTGATGCCGCCGTTGGGCTGCTTGATGCCGGCGTTCGAGATGTGCTGCACCGCGATCCCCACGGTGGCCTGGGGTCCCACTAGCACTCCAGCGCCGAGATGAGAACCGAATTCCAATGAAGTCGGCAGGCGGTTGGTATCGTTGTGAATGGTGTGCGACAGCAGGTAGACCCCGAGGCCTGCCTCGACATATCCCTTCGCCAGGCCGCCGAAAGCAGTCTCCGTTCGCCAGACCGGAGTGACATTCACGTCGAACCGGCGCGTGGCCCCCCCAAGGTCGGGAACCCGCCAGACGCTGGCGCCGAGCTGCAGCTGCTGCGGCCACCACCGCGCGCCGTCGTGCGGCGCCAGGGGACGCCGATACGTAAGCTTGACGATATCGGTCTCGTGGGTGTCGAAGGACCGGGCCAGCGACAAGCCCCACTCCGACTCTGCGGCGAGGGCGCTGCTTGCGCCCGCCAGCAGGATCGCACCGACAGTTGCGCGCGAAAATGACATGGCAGGAGCTAATCTGCGGCATCGCCTTCACGAAATCGTTTCAGACCAGTGCTGGCTCATTACGAATGAAAAAGGCCCGCCGGCCCGGGTTACACTTGTCAACCCTTAAGCGACGGAGGTTTGAAAATGAGCACCGCGGAAGTCAAGTCACGGCGCGCAGCCGGGCTGAAAACACCCACGAATCTTGGAGCCGAGGCGACGCGAGACATCTCCGGCGCGCTCAATCTCCTTCTGGCCGATCTGTTCGCCCTGTACCTCAAGACCAAGAACTTCCACTGGCACGTCTCGGGTCCGCACTTCCGCGACTATCACCTGCTGCTCGACGAGCAGGCGGACCAGATCTACGCCATCACCGACCCCGTTGCCGAGCGCGTGCGCAAGCTGGGCGGCACCACCCTGCGCTCGATCGGCCAGATCGGCCGCTCGCAGCGCATCCTAGACAATGACGCCGACTACGTCTCGCCCCTCGACATGCTGGCGGAGCTGCGCGACGACAACATGCGGCTGGCCGCGGAAATGCGCGAGACGCACGGGGTCTGCGACGAGCATGGCGACGTCGCGACGGCGAGCCTGCTCGAGGTCTGGATCGACGAGGCGGAGAGGCGGGTGTGGTTCCTGTTCGAAGCGAGCCGGCGCGGCGATACGCCGGGCCGCTGAGGTGAATGAACGAGCATAGAAAATTCGAGCTGGCGGTGCCGGTCAGCACCGCCGATCACGCGCTGGGCGCCTCGCACGCGCCGGTGACGGTCGTGGAGTACGGCGACTTCGAGTGCCCCAACTGCAAGCAGGCGGCGCCGGCGGTGAAGCTCCTGCTGGAGCGCTTCCCGGGCCGCGTGCGCCTGGTCTACCGGCACTTTCCGCTCGAGGAAGTCCATCCGCATGCCCTGCAGGCCGCGCTCGCCGCGGAAGCGGCGGCCGGGCAGGGGAAGTTCTGGCCGATGCACGACCTGCTGTTCGACAACCAGCGCCATCTCAAGCTGCCGCAGCTGCGCGGCTACGCGCAGCGCCTGGAGCTGGACATGCTGCGCTACGACGCCGAGATGGAGGGCGAGCTCTACCTGCAGCGCGTCCGCGAGCAGGTCGAGGGCGGCGAGCGCAGCGGCGTGCGCGGCACGCCGACGTTCTTCCTCAACGGCAGCGTGCAGGACGTTTCGTTCGGCCTGCAGGCGCTGTTCGAGAAAGTCGGCGCCGAGTCGCGCAGCTGACCGCGAAGTTAGCTTAGCCGAGCGCCGTCAGCACGCGCTCCGGCAGGAAAGGCGTGTGCCGCACGCGCGCCCCGCTCGCCGCGTAAACCGCGCTCGCGATCACCGGCGCCACGATCGGCGTCGCCATCTGTCCCGCACCGGTCGGACGGTTCGGCGTCGACAGCAGCTTCAGGTGCAGCTCCGGGATGTCCTCGAGGCGCGGCACGCCGTAGTCGCGGATGTTGCGCTCCTGCACCGCGCCGTCCTTGAAGCTGATGCGCTCGGTGAGGCTCAGGCCGAGGCCGTAGATGATCGAGCTCTCGGTCTGGGCGATGACGTTGTCCGGCTGCACCGCGATGCCGGGATCGAGCACGAGCCAGAAGTCATGCACGGTGATCTTGCCGCTCTTCCTGTCCACCGAGGCTTCCGTCACCGCGGCCACCATGGTTCCCGCGTAGTCGATGAAGGAGAAGCCGAGGCCGCGCCCCGGCCGCGCGCGGCGGTACTCGGACATCGCCACCACCTCGCGCACCGCCGCCTGGCCGCGCGGCGTGTTCTTCAGCAGCTGCAGCCTGAGGTCCACGGGATCGAGGCGGTGCTTTACCGCGATCTCGTCGAGGAAGGCCTCGGTCGCGAACTTGTTCGGCCCGAAGCCGATGCCGCGCAGCGACGAAGTGCGGATCCCGGTCTGCTGGGGAAGCTGCTCCGAGAGCCGGTTCGGAATGTCGTAGGTGCTCAGCTCCGATCCGGCCATCGCCAGGAAGTCGCGCTCGCCGCCGCCCTTGTAGCGCACCGGGTCCTGGAACGCGGTGACCTCGTCGCAGGCGACGCGGTGCTGCCACGCCACGATTTGTCCTGCGCCGTCGAGGCCGGCGCGCAGGTAATGCACCGAGAGCGGGCGGAAGCGGCCGTTCCTCACGTCGTCCTCGCGCGTCCACAGCACTTTCACCGGGCGCTTCGCTTCCTTCGACAGCAGCACGGAATCGACGACGAACTCCTCGTCGCGGTGCCCGCGCCGGCCGAAGCCGCCGCCGAGCAGCATCAGGTTGAGCTTCACCTTCCCGGGCGGGATGCCGAGCGCTTTCGCCGCCGCGGCGACCGCCATGGTCTGCGATTGCGTGCCGCACCAGATCTCGCAGGCGTCGCCCGCCGCCGAAACCGAGGCCACCGAGTTGAGCGGCTCCATCTGCGCGTGATAGGTGTAGTCGCAGATGTACTCGGCTTCGTAGATCTTCGCCGCCTTCTGCATCGCTCCGGGCGCGTCGCCGGCGACGTCCCAGGGTTTGCCGGAGCGGGTCAGGTCGCGCGCCGCCGCCGAGTAGATCGCGGGGGCGCGCGCGCTGTCGTGACCGAACGCGCGCGCGCGCCGGTCCCAGGTGACCTCGAGCGCGTCCTTCGCGCCGAACGCCGCCCACGGCGTCTCGGCGATCACGCCGACGCCGAAGGGCATGCGCACGATGGAGACGACACCGGGAATCGCACGCGAGCGCGAATCGTTGATCGCGAGCGGCGCTGATCCCTCGACCGGTCCGCGCAGCACCGCGCCATAGAGCATGCCGGGGAGCTGCACGTCGATGCTGTACTGCGCGCGACCGTCCACCTTGGTGGGCAGCTCGACGCGCATCACGTCCTTGCCGATCAGGCGGTATTGCCCGGGCTGTTTCAGCTCCTCGGGCTTGATCGCCGGGGCCACCGCGGGGAGCTGCGCGACCGCGGCGATCTCGCCGTAGCCCAGCCTGCGGCCGGATTTTGCGTGCACCACCGTGCTCGGCTCGGTGGAAAGCTCCGCCAGCGGCACGTTCCACAGGCGCGCGGCGTTCTCCATCATCACGCGCCGCACCTGGGCGCCGAAAGTGCGCGCGACATCCCAGTAGCCGGTCACGGTAGCCGAGCCCGCGGTGTACATCATGCCGCGGAATCCCGGGTTGCCGTAGACCTTGTCGTCCGGCGCCGCCGGGACGATCACCACGCGCGACCAGTCGGCGTCCATCTCCTCGGCGATGATGAGCGGAATCGCGGTCTGCGAGCCCTGGCCCATCTCCACCGCCGGGTTGACGATCCAGATCGTGCCGTCGGGGGAGAGGCTTGCCCAGGCGTTGACGGCTCTTGCGCCGCCCGCCGGTGCCTGGGCGAGCGATGCCCCGCTGCGCTCACGTGCTTCAGGTGTCGCCGCACAACCCTCGAGGAGGATGCTGAAACCAAGGCCGGCGGCGCCGACCATGAACTCGCGCCGTGTCGTCATGGCTAGCCCTCCTTCGCGGCGCGCTCGATGGCGCGCACGATCCGCGGGTAAGTCCCGCAGCGGCAGACGTTGGTGCTCATGTGGTCCTTGATCTCCGCGCGCGTCGGGCGCGGATTCGCCGCGAGCAGCGCGGCGGCGCTCATGAGCTGGCCCGACTGGCAGTAGCCGCATTGCGGCACGCTCTCGGCGAGCCAGGCGCGCTGCAGCGCGTTCAGGCGCCCGGGCGACAGTCCTTCGATGGTGGTGACCGACTTGCCCTGCACGCTCGACACCGGCGTCAGGCAGGAAAACGTGCGCCCGCCCTCGATGTGCACCATGCAGGCGCCGCACTGCCCGGCGCCGCAGCCGTACTTGGTTCCGGTGAGCTTGAGCTCTTCGCGCAGCACCCAGAGGAGCGGCGTCCCCTCCGGCGCAGCGCTCGTGACAGGCCTGCCATTGACGCTGAAATTAATGGCCATGAGGAACCCCTCCTCTGATTGATGCGGGCATGCTACATCGGCGGCACCTGGCCGTGCAGCCCGACGTTGACGCGCGCCGCAGTCAGCGTGCCGTCAGGCTGGCGCTGCGTGACGGCGAAGACCGGTGCGCCGGGCTTGAGCTCGCTGCGGTCCGTGGGCGTGTAGGTCACCACCACGGTCTTCGGCGTCACCAGGATCTTCTTCTCGCCGCCCTTGTACTGCACGGTCATGACCCGGTCGTTCGCCATGGCTACGACGTTGGCGACGTTCGCGTTGGTCATCTTGCTGTCGGGCCTGAGATCCCAGTCGTAATGCCCTTCGCCGGTGCCGCGCATGTTCTCGGGGAAGATGTGCACTTCCTCGGCGACCAGCGCGCCTTCGCGCTGGCCCACGGTCGTGGTGCCGATGAACTTGCCGCTGGCGATGTCGGCGATGCCCGCTTTCGTGATCCCCATCACCACGAAGTTGTCGGCGAGCTTCACTTTCATGCTCTCGCCGTTGCGAGCCTTCACGGTCAGGTTCTGGCCGACGAGCGACTCGACCGTGCCGCGGATTCTTACCGGCGGGTTGGCCGGCGCCTGGGCGGCGGCAGCGGCGGAGAGGGCTGCGAGCAGGACTGCGGCGATGGGACGGATCACGGGGGTCTCCTTGTCGATGACGGATCAGCTAACGCGGCAACGCGGGAGTATATTCCCTCCATGTTCAAGATCGTCGTCGAGTGGCTCGACGAAGACAGGTCGCGCGCCCGGTTCGCCCTGCCGGGAAGGCAGGAGTGGACGGCGGAAAACATCAGCGCCTTGATGCAGGTCCTCGCGCAGATCCGCGAGGCGATGGCTCCGGCGGTGCCGAGCGAGCCGCCTCGGCTGCACGACCTCCAGGCGCTGCACGATCCGCGCTACGCGACGCAGCTGCACGAATTTTCCGGCGGCACGGTGCTGCGCTTCCGCCATCCTTCCCTCGGCTGGCTGGAGTTCGTCCTGCCCAGCCTAGAGCGGAAGAAGATGACGGGTTATTTCGAGGCGCAGGAAGCCGAGTGGCACCATTGGCATCGCTAGCCCGGCTCAGTCGATCCCGCTACAGCGTCGCGTGCTCCTCTGCCTCGACGGGTTCGTCATCGAGCAGCACGACCGGAATGTCGAGATCGTCGAGCTCGTCATCCGCCTCGTCCTGCGCGTCGCCCTGCGGCGCGGCATCGGCCTCGTCTTCGATGTCTCCCGCATGCACCGTCCTGCCGTTCGCCAGAAGCAGGCCGAGCAGCTGCTGGTCGTCCGTGGAAACCGGGTTGAGGGGACTCAGCCACTGCAGGGTCCGCAGGAGGTAGGCGATCCGCTCCGGATGGCGGCAGGTGCCGGACGTCGTGAAAGGCGCTCCGCTCCGCGCGTGCGCCACGCGCTCCGGGATCAGCGAAATGATGCGGTGGACGGTCGCTGCGTTCATGTCGGCCTCGCCCTCTATGTTGGAGCGAGCGTAGTCCACATGGCGGCGTTTTCATAGCGCCGATTGCGGCGAGATTTTGTAAGCGAAAAGCTACGGCCTGTCGCGCATTAGTCGATGCGCGCGCCAGAAATCTTTACCACCTTTGCCATCTTGACGAAGTCCTCGCGCAGCAGCGCGTTGAACGCATCGGGGCTGAGCGGGCGCGGCTCGATGCCCTGCCTCGCCAGGCGCTCGAGGATTCGCGCGTCCTTGAGCAGCGTCGCCATCGCGGCGTTGAGCTGATCGACGACGGCTTTCGGCATGCCGGCCGGCCCGAGCAGGCCGAGCCAGGAATCGAACTCGTAGCCCGCAGCGCCGCTCTCGGCGAGGGTCGGCAGCTCGGGAAGGAACCGCGAGCGCTTTGACCCCGTCACGCCGAGCATGCGCACGCGCGGGTCCCGGGCGAAAGGCAGCGCGCCGATGTTGGAAGCGATCACCGCGTGCGCGCGGCCGGCGATCACTTCGTTGATCGCTTCAGCGGTCGACTTGAGCGGCACGTGCACCATGTCCAGGCCGGTGAGGCTCGCCAGGTACGCCATCGACAGGTGCGTCGCGCTGCCGTTGCCCGCCGAAGCGTAGTTGAGCTTGCCGGGATGGGATTTTGAATAATCGGCAAATTCCTTCAGGCTCTTCGCCGGGACCTCGGCGCTCGCCATCAGCACGTAATCCACGCTGCCGATGTGCGCGATGCCGGTGAAGTCGTCGATCGGGTGGTAGGGGAGCTTTGCGTAGAGGGAGCCGGTGATGGTATGGCTCGCCGCGGCGAGAAGCAGCGTGTGGCCGTCGGGCGGCGCCTTCGCCACCGATGCGTTGCCGATGGTGCCGCCCGCGCCGGTGCGGTTCTCGACGATCACGCTGCGCCCGATTAGCGTCCCCAGCTCCGCGTTGAACGAGCGCGCCAGAACGTCCTGCACGCCGCCGGCGGCGAACGGCACGACGACGCGGATCACGCCTTGGGAGGTCTGCGCCGGCGAGGCCGTCGCGACCAGCGCAAGCAGCAGCGCGAGGAGAGTTCTCAGATTCCGCACCATCGGCGGATGACCTCTTCGTAGAGGGCCACCGACTGGCGGATGCGCTCCATGCTGCAGTACTCGTCGGTCTGGTGCGCGAGCTGCGGCTCGCCCGGGCCGAGCACCACGGTCGGCGCGCCCCGATACGCCTTCAGCAGGTTGCCGGCGTCGGTGTTGTACGTCGCGGTGCGCGGCTCGGGCTGCGTGCCGAGCTGGCGCCTGCAGATCTCGAACACGCTTTGCACCCATTCCTCCGCGGGCGAGGTCCATACCGCCGGCATGTCGGAGAACACGTCGAGCTCGGTTTCTTCTCCCAGAAGCTCGCGGATCCTGGCGAGCAGGGCCTGGTGGTCCATCCCGGGCAGCGTGCGGATATCCACGCCGACGCGAGCGGCGTCGGGCACCATGTTGACCCCCTGCCCGCCCTCGAAGGTCCCCACGTTCATCGTCGGCGCGCCCATCACCGGATGCGCCGGCTGGGCGAAGTCGAACGTCTCCAGCTTCGACACCGCCCGCGCCGCCTTGTAGATCGCGTTCACCCCGAGCTCCGGCATCGAGCCATGCGCCGACGTGCCGCCGAACCCGGCGTAGAACTTGAGCGAGCCCTTGTGGCCGACGTACGGATAGTTCGACGTGGGCTCGCCCACGATCATCGCCCCGGCTTTGCCGAGCAGTTTCGTCTGCGCCAGGTGGTAGGAGCCGATGCACCCGCCCTCCTCCGCCGCCGTCAGCACGAGCACGATTCCCGGGGTGTTGGATATCTTTTTTGAAAGGTTTCTGGAAGCAAGCAGGATCGCCGCCACCCCGGCTTTCATGTCCGACGAGCCGCGCCCATACAGCCGGTCGCCCTGCGTCTCGCCCGCGAACGGATCGCGCGTCCACGCGCGTGCGCCGAGCGGCACCACGTCCAGGTGCCCGGTCAGGCACAGCGGCGCCTTCGAAGGCGATCCCCCTGCGCGAGCGATCACGCTGGTTCGCGCCTCGGCGTACTCGTGGTACTCGACGCGGAAGCCCCACTGCTCGAGGAGCGCGCCGGCGTGCCGCGCGCAGTCGCGCTCGCGGCCGGGCGGATTGACCGTCTCGAAGCGCAGCAGCGAGCGCGTGAGGGCGATGGCGTCCTGTCCGCTCATGCGAACGGATGATACTTCGCCGATTCTCTTGACGGGGTTTAAGCGCACGCACACCATACCGCCGCCCTGCCTGAAAGGAGGGGGCGCGCATGTTCCCAACGCAAGGAAGGACGGTTCTCGCGGCGGTGCTCGCCGCGTTTGCCTGCACCGCGATCGCCCAGCAGCAGCCCGCCAAGGGCGGCAAGCATCACACGTTGCCGGCGACGCTCGAGACCGTGCAGTGGGGCTGGCTCGATCCGAAGGAGCCGCCGAAGCTGACCATCAACTCCGGCGACACCGTCTCGATCGAGACCATGATGCATGCGCACAACAAGGTGCAGCAGGGCATCACGATGGAGCAGATCGTCGAGCTGCGCAAGGCGAACCCCGGCGGCGGGCCGCACTCGATGACCGGGCCGATCTTCGTCAACGGCGCCGAGCCCGGCGACGTGCTGGAGATCCGCATCCTCAAGATCGTGCCGAAGTCCTTCGGCATCAGCTTCAACCTGCCCGGCAAGGAATTCCCCACCATCGGCGCGCTCGCGCCCGAGATGCCCGAGGGCTTGATCAAGTTCTGGTCTATAGACCCGGCACAGAAGAGCGCCGAGTTCAAGCCGGGCATCATGGTCGAGCTGCAGCCTTTCCCCGGCACGCTCGCGGTGGGCATCGACCCGAACGATCCCTCTCCGCGCAAGGGCGGCGTGAAGGACGATCCGCTGGCGCCGGTGTCGACGCTGCGGCCGTGGAAGAACGGCTCCAACATGGACATCAACGAGCTGCAGGCCGGCTCGAAGATCTTCATCCCGGTGTTCATCAAGGGCGGCCTCATCTGGACCGGCGACTCGCATTGCCGCCAGGGCAACGGCGAGGTGAGCCTGACCGGCCTCGAGTGCTCCTACAAGGAGATCGTGCTGCAGCCCATCGTGCGCAAGGACATGAAGCTCGATTGGCCGCGCCTCGAGACGCGCACCCACTGGATCACCACCGGCTTCGACGAGGACCTCAACAAGGCGATGGTGAACGCCACGCGCGAGGCGGTGAATTTCCTCGCCGAGCAGAAGATGGTGCCGCTGAGCAAGGGCGAGGCCTATTTGCTGGCCTCGGTGGTCGGCGACTGCCGCGTGACACAGGTGGTCGACATCCGCAAGGGCGTGCACTGCATGATCCCGAAGAACATCTTCACCAAGAAGTAGTGCGCGCGGCTGCGCTGGTCCTGGCGCTCGCGCTGGCGGCGCCAGGGCAGGCTTCATCCCTGCAGGTCGTCACCACCTCGGCCGACCTCAAGTCGCTCGCCGAGGCCGTCGGCGGCGCTCGCGTCGAAGCTCACAGCCTCGCCGCGCCCGAGCAGGATCCGCACGCGATCGAGCTCAAGCCGGCGCAGCTTGCGCGCCTGCGCGACGCGGCGCTGCTGGTGCGCATCGGCCTGGATCACGAGCCGTGGCTGGCGCGGGTCAAAGTTACCTGCCCGGTCGTCGATGCCTCGCGAGGCGTGCGCCTGCTGCAGACGGAAACGCCGCGCCTGAGAGCCGAGCGCGCGGCGCATTCGCACGCCTACGGCAACCCGCACTACTGGCTCGATCCGCAGAACGCGCGGCCGATGACTGCGTCCATTCTCGACGCGCTTTCCACGCTCAGCCCCGCCGACCGCCCGCGCTTCGAGGCCAACAGGAATGATTTTTTGAAAAAACTAAACTCGGGTGTTGAGCGCTGGAAGGCGGCCCTCGCTCCGCTCCGCGGCACCAGGGTGGTGGTGATCCACGACAGCTGGAGCTACTTCGCCGAGCGCTTCGGGCTGGCGATCGTTGCCGCCGCCGAGCCGACGCCCGGCGTGCCGCCGTCGCCCGCGGAGCTGGCGCGGCTCTTTGCGCGCATGCGCGAGGCCGGCGTCAAGCTGCTGATCGCCGACCCGTATTCGGATCCGTCGCTGGTGCGCCAGATCGCCGCAAAGACGGGCGCGCGCAGCGTCACGCTTGTGCCCTCGGGCGACGACTACCTGGGCCTGTTCGACGAGAACGTGAAGCGCCTGACGCAATGATCGAGCTGCTGTTCTGGCCCTTCGTGGCGGGCCTCGTGCTCACCGCAATGCACGCCTGGTTCGGGCTGCACGTGCTCGCGCGCGGCGTGATCTTCGTCGACCTCGCGCTCGCGCAGGTCGCCGCTCTCGGCATCACCGTGGCGATCCTCTACGGCCACCCGGTGCAGAGCGAGGCGGCTTACTGGTACGCGCTCGCCTTCGCGGGCGGCGGCGCCGTGCTGTTCGCACTCGCGCGGCCCTACGAGGCGTCGATGCGGCAGGAGGCGGTGATCGGCATCGTCTACGCGGTGTCGGCCGCGCTCGGCGTGCTCGCCCTCGACCGCGCGCCGCAGGGCACCGAGCACATCAAGCAGCTCCTGATCGGCTCGATCCTGACCGTGACGCCGCAGGAGACCGGCACGCTCGCCGCGCTCTACGGCCTGATCGGCGCCGTGCACTGGGCGCTGCGTCGCCCGCTCACCGAAGTCTCGTTCGACCCGCTGCTCGCCGGCGCTCGACGCCGCCACGTGTTCCTGTGGGACGTGGTGTTCTATGGCTCCTTCGCGCTGGTCGTCACTTCCTCGGTGCGCATCGCGGGCGTGCTGCTGGTGTTCTCCTACCTCATCGTCCCGGCGGCGATCGCCGGCCTCTTTGCCGCCGGCGTGCGCGGCCGGCTGCTCCTTGCCTGGGCGCTCGGCGCGGCGCTGAGCGCCGCGGGGCTGTATGCCTCGTGGACCTGGGACCTGCCGACCGGCCCGGCGATCGTGGCCGCCTTCGGCGCGGCGGCGGCGCTGGTCGCCCTCGGTTTCGCCTTCAAGCGGTTGCGGGCCGCGTTCTTTGCGAGGCTTTTTTTCGCATTCATCGCGCTCGCGGGACTGCTGCTCGCCGCATTCCCCGGGATGGACCAGCCCTGGCTCGACGCGCTGGAGAACGCGGCGCCCGCCGTGCAGGAGGCCTTCCTCACCCCGGGCGAGCGCGAGACGCGCCGCGACAGCGCCGAGTCGATCGCCGCCGCGAGCGCCGAGCTCGCGCGCCTGCGCGCCCTCGAGCAGGACGTGCGCTGGGGAAGCAAGCCGATGGACGCCGACAAGCAGGAGCGCCTGCGCCAATATCTCGCCGGCCGCAGCGAGCTGCTCGCCGGCGATCAGCTGGTGCTGAAGACGCTGCGCGCGAAGGCGCGCGAGCGGCAGCGCTACGCGCTCGGCATGCCGCTGCTGCTCCTGGGCGCCGCCGGCCTCGCCGTCCTCGCCCGCAAGGCGTCGAGCGCGGCGCCGAGGATGCCCTTGGGCATGTAGATGATGAACAGCACCAGCATCGCGCCGTAGAGCGTGCCGTCCAGCGCCGGATACCGGTTGCCGAAGGCGAGGCGCAGCCCTTCGGCCAGCAGCAGCGTGAACGCCGCGCCGACCGTGGGCCCGAGCATCACGAACATGCCGCCGGCGATCGCCCCGAACACCATCTGCAGGCTGATGCCGATGCCGGATACCGTGTCGGGGTTGACGTAGAGCTGGTACTGCGCGTAGAGCACGCCGCCCGCGCAGGTCATCAGCGCCGAGATGAGGGTGATGCGCAGCTTGGCGCGCGTGACGGGGATGCCGATCGAGGCGGCCGCCTCCTCTTCCTCGCTGATCGCCTGCAGCGCGAGCCGCGCCATGCTGCGGTCGACGGCGCGCCACACCCACAGCCCCGCCAGCCAGAACGCGAGCACGATCCAGAACCACACCTGCTTGTCCGAGAACTGCAGCGCGGCGGGCGCCGCCGTCGCCCCGCCGTGCAGCGCGGAGTTGGGCGTGGCGCCGAGCGAGCCGCCGGTCTGGTCGCGCAGCGCGACGATCACCAGGCGCGCCACCTCCGACAGCGCGAGCGTGACGAGCGCGAAGTAGTGGCCGACGATCTTGAAGCGGAAGCACGGATAGCCGATCACGACCGCGACCGCCGCGGCGAAGGCCAGGGCGGCGAGCGCGCCGGCCCAGGGCGACCAGCCGAAATGGTTCCACAGCATCACCACGGTGTAGGCGCCGATCCCCATGAACGCGCCGTGGCCGAAGCTCACCAGGCCCAGGCGCCCCATCACCGCCCAGCTGGTGTAGATGTAGCCCCACAGCAGGACCAGGATCATCAGGTGCAGGGGGTAATTACCGATCATCTCTCACCTGCGGCCGAGAATTCCCTGCGGCCGCCAGAACATCATCGCGATGAAGAAGGCGAACGCGAAGAAGTAGCCCCACTCGAGGTGGAAGAAGAACCCGCCCACCGAGATGAACTGGGCGAGAACGAAAGCCGCGATGAAGCCGCCCGCCATGCTGCCCAGGCCGCCCATCACGCAGATGAGGAAGGTGATCGGCCCGAACGACAGGCCGATCGCCGGGTGCACGTCGTACTGCAGCACCAGCAGGCAGGCGCCGAGGCCGGCGAGCGCCCCGCCGAGCGCAGAGGCGACCACGAAGATGCGCGCCGGGCTCACGCCCATCAGCGGCATGATGGCGCGGTCCTGGCTGATGGCGCGGATCGCCGTGCCGAGGTAGGTGCGGCTGAGGAACAGGTACATGCCGACCATCCCGGCGAGCGCGGCGCAGAACGCGACCAGCCGCGCCGCGGAGAACGACATCTCGCCCAGCCGGATGGAAGGCAGCGTGACGCCGAGGTTCCTGAACTCGATGCCGAAGGCGAGCGTCGCCGCCGCCTGCAGGAAAAACAGCACGCCGCCGGTCACCAGCAGCTGGTTGATCGGCTCGGCGCCGAGCACCGGCCGGATCACGAACTGGTGCAGGATCACGCCCAGCGCCGCGACGATCACGACCGCCGCCGCCATCGCCGCAAGGAGCGGCCAGTGGTATTGCACGTGCAGGTAATACACCGCGTACATGCCGCACATGATCAGCTCGGCGTAGCAGATCCACACCACGTCGATCACGCCGAAGATGAGATTCAGGCCGAGCGAGAGCAGCGCCAGCAGCCCGCCGAGCAGCAGGCCGTTCAGGATCGCTTCGAGGAGGAAGATGTCGAAGACTTCCATTCAGAGGCCCAGGTAGGTCTTGCGGATCTCTTGCGAATCGAGGAATTCCCTTGAATTTCCCGACAGCCGGATGCGGCCCGCCTCCAGCAGATAGGCGCGGCCGACCACCTTCAGCACCTGGCGGATGTTCTGCTCGACGATCAGCACGGTGTAGCCCTGCGCGCAGATGCGCCGCACCAGATCGAAGATCGCCTGCACCACCACCGGGGCGAGGCCGGCGGAGGGCTCGTCCAGCAGCAGCAGCTTCGGCCCCGACATCAGCGCGCGGCCGATGGCGCACATCTGCTGCTCGCCGCCCGAAAGGGTGCCCGCGGGCTGGCGGCGGCGCTCCTCGAGGCGCGGAAAGAGGCCGTAGACGAATTTCAGCCTTTCCCCGTAGCGCCTTCTCGCCGCGCGGGGAAACGCGCCCATGCGCAGGTTCTCCTCGACCGTGAGCCGCGGGAACAGGCGACGGTTCTCCGGCACGTGCGCGATGCCGCGCGAGACCACCTCGTGCGCCGGCACGCGCGCGAGCGAGGCGCCTTCCATGCGGATCTCTCCGCTGGTCGCCTCGATCAGCTTGGAGATGACCCGCAGCAGCGTGGTCTTGCCGGCGCCGTTCGGGCCGATCACCGCCACCGCCTCGCCCGCGTTGACCTCCACGCTGACGTCGAACAGCGCCTGGAAGCTGCTGTAGCTCGCGCAGACCTTAGTAAGAGAAAGCATCGGCATCGGTGCCCAGGTACACCTCGATGACCTTCGGATCGCGCGCCACCTCGGCCGGCCGGCCCTGCGCGATGACTTCGCCGTGATCGAGGACGATGCAGCGTTCGACCACGCGCATCAGCACGCCCATGATGTGCTCGACCCAGACGATGGTGATGCCGCGCCGCGCGCGGATCGAAGCGAGCAGGTCGGCGGCCTGGTCCATCTCGGCATGGTCGAGCCCGCCGAGGGACTCATCGGCGAGCAGGAGCTTCGGCTGCGTGGCGAGAGCGCGTGCGAGCTCGAGCTTCTTCAACCCCCCTGCTCCCAGCCCCTCCACGCGCGCGCTTTCCTCGGTGGGCAGGTTGACAAGCTTCAAGGCTTCCTTTGCAAGCACAAAGGATTTCTCGCGGCCAGGGGATTCACCTTTGCCATAAAAGGCGGCGAGGGCCACGTTCTCGAGCAGGCTGAGCTTCCTGAAGGGGCGCGGGATCTGGTAGGTGCGCGCGATGCCGGCGTGCGCGACGCGATACGCGGGCCGCCCGCCGATCTCGGCGCCGCGAAAGCGCACCGAGCCGGCGCTCGGCTTGAGCGCGCCGGCGATGAGATTGAAGATGGTGCTCTTGCCCGAGCCGTTGGGGCCGATGAGGCCGAGGATCTCGCCCTCGGCCACCTCGAATGAAACGTTGCTGACCGCGGTGAAGCCGCCGAACCTCTTTGTGAGTTGTTCTACTTTTAGCAAATCAAGGGGCGAAGGCGTGGCCCTTGGGGAACGGCAGCACCGGGTCGCTCGTCTGGATGGCGCGCGGCCACGCGATATACGCGCGGCCGGCGATGTACTGCGTCACCACCGGGAACGCGCGCTCGTTCTGGCCGGCGAGCTGCGAGCCGGGCGGATAGAACTTCACGCCGTAGCCCTGCAGCGTGCCGCCCGGCGGAATGTCGGTGTCGAGCGCGGCCTTGCGCAGCGCCTCGGCGTCGAAGCCGCCGTATTTCCGAATCGCACGTGGGAGCACGTCGGAGAGGAAGATCCAGGTGTTGTTGAACCCCATGGAGACGTGCGGCGGCAATTCGCCCGGCCCCTTCACCGCCTGGTAGCGCTTCACCATCTCGCGCGTCAGCTCGCCGATGCCCGGCTTGAGCGTCTTCGGGTCGAGCAGCTGCGCGGCCGCCGGATCGATGGAGTGGAAATAGTTGACGTCGTCGCCGAAGCTCTGGCGCAGCTTGTCGATCTGGCTGTGCCCGGCGCCGTGGCCCACCATCGCCTTGAACTTCAGCCCCTGCTCCTTCGCCTGGCGCAGGAACAGGGTGATGTCGGGGTTGTAGCCGGTGTGGAG
>Ga0070697_100001432_pt1 | contig 18135 bp, 13 predicted proteins | sample KBSK1501metaG_FD_65475 | JGI IMG/M metagenome (GOLD analysis project Ga0070697, IMG submission 65475) | Corn, switchgrass and miscanthus rhizosphere microbial communities from Kellogg Biological Station, Michigan, USA - KBS K1-50-1 metaG | ecosystem: Host-associated > Plants > Roots >... | reverse complement strand
TCACCTCCGCTTCACCAGTCGTGCGCAATTCTGTAGAACAATGATCTCTTTGAAAAGGGATATCTTGAGACAACCAAGTGTGTAAACTAACGACTGTCTCACGAATGGGGGTCACCCCACCGTCATCTACAGGTAAACACATGGCGTGCGCAAAAGAGGTTTCTCCTGACTGTAACCGCTTTAGTGTGAATTTGAGTAATCTGTGAAATCTGCGGATAGCTTTTCGCAGCTGCGTTAGTTATCGACAACCTGATTCCAAAAGAGGACAGCCTCTTTGAGTTTCTGGTTCTCAGCCCAGGACTTTCCCGAGACGAACGAGACCTTATCGTACACCAACACGATGGTTCCAATTGGTAGTAGCTTGCTCACTTCACGAGCGGCGAAGATTGGAATCCGAATACAACCATGACTCGCCGGTTGGATCGGGACGGTAGGGTAGCCGTGAATAGCGACGCCGCCGCTGATGTAATTCGAATAATACATCGAGCTATTCGGACCCTGCTCCCAACCGACGACCTTGTTATAAACAATGAACCTGCCGCGGGGTGTGTAGGCAATGCTCGTCTGACCTTCGGCCTCAAACGGCTTGTCGTTGCCTGACGAGATTGGAAGTACTCGGACTCCGCCATCGTCGTTTACCACTAGCAGCACCTGACGATCCAGATCTACCTCAACATGGGCGTATCCAGGTTCCCTGGCTTTAGGTGAGGTGCTGTTGCGAATCGCTTCGAGCTCATCGAGCGTTAGCAGGCCAGTAATAGGACGGCCCTCCCATTTTTGGAAGGCGATTAATGCCGACCGCGTCGCCGGATCAAATCGTCCGTCAACCGCGCCCGTCCAGTAGCCCATGTCGGAAAGTCGGCGTTCGGCCTCTTTTGTTTGCGCTCGTGTAGGAGATGCACGATGCTGTGCGCTCGCGATTGCAGGTGTGGAAATCAGAAGTAAGAAGGTAAGAAGATATTTCATTTTGAGCTTCGGGCGTCTCGGTCGAATCCCCATGCGCCAAGTGTAATGGATTTGGCAGAACGAGACGAGCCATTCGACATGAAACGGTGCTGGAGCTAGGTTTGCCGAAAAGTGGCTCGCCTAGTCCGCGTTTAGCGGACGAATGAAAATAGCCCACCAGTTCACTGGTGGGGATCTAAAGGATATCAAAGTGAAGTCCGTGAAGCGGACGACTGGAAAGTTGGGTGTCTCGCGGCCGCGATTTCAGCCGTCCGTTTCACGGACTATACTCCTTGGCGCTCGTTAGCCCAGCGATGAATCGCTGGGCTACTATCAGCCGTCCGTTTCACGGACTACAATCCTATGGATTCCGCCGCGTTGGAATCAGCAGTCGGTCAGTTCAGGTGAACTGGCACGAGTGTATGGCTTCACGGATTTGGACGGCAGCAGCCCGGACATTTGGCAACACATGGAAGAAAAGAAGGATGAAGGATGAAGGATGAGGGATGAAGGATGAATCAGAAGCGGATAGTTCATCCCTTCAAGCAGGCGGAGGTATCAGAATGACTATTACCCGAGTGATGTTAACTTTGGCGGCTGTCGCAATCGCGTTCGCGACAACGAGTTCAGAGCTAACTTTTGCACGCGGGCAGAACTCGCGCGGGGCGAATGAGCTTTCCGGCACGTCCTGGAAATTAGTTAAGCTCAAATCAAGCGACGAAACGACGCTGGTGCCAGATGACGGGTCGAAATACACCATCACCTTTCGGAGCGACGGCCGGGTAGTAGCGCGAGTCGACTGCAATCGTGGCAGCAGCACCTGGAGATCGAGCCGCGGGAATGAACTGCAATTTGGGTCGTGGTCAATTACACGTGCCAAGTGTTCTCCTGGTTCACTTCACGACCGCATCGTTACAGAGGGCGCGTCGGTGCGCTCCTACTTCATCAAGGATGGGCATCTGTTCTTATCGGGAATGTCGGCTGGTGGCTCCTACGAGTTGGAGCCGCTCAAGACTCAGCGGCGTCGCCCGTAGAGCAGAGGCGAGATGTTTTCCCGTCATGCCGTCGGCGGAGGGTAGAGCCGGTCGAACTCTGGATCGCCGTGAAGCAGTGCGAGGTCGGGATCCTGGCGGGTCCAGGTCGCATCGCGGTAACCCGACTCCCAAGCTTTCTTGATAGCTTTCAGCGCGTCCGCCGCATTGTTCATGCCGCAAAAGACGCAGGCGATGTTGTACAGAATCATAGAGTCGTCAGGACGCAGAGCCATGGCCATGTCCGCTTCTCGCTTCGCGTCTTCAAACCGGCCCTGCTTGGCGTAATCACCACCCAGCAACACGCGGACGCGCGCGTCCTCGGGAATCTTCTTTAAGTGCTCCTCGTAGATCGCGACTTCACGATGCAGATAGTTGTTTAGCGCGTCCGTTTTCCCGAGCGCACCAAGGGCGTTATGAATGGGAATGGTCGTATTGTAATTCTCGCCTGCGTGCGCGAGCGCCTCCTCCATAATGTCCACGATTTCCTGATATCGTCCGTCGGAGAAAAGCACGCGTCCCAGCAGATAGTAGCCACCATCGAGATCGGGATTCCGGCTTAGCGCCGCCCGCAACTTGTTCGCGGCCTCGTCGTATCGGCCCTCGGCGAAGATCACCCACGCCTCAGCCAATTGAATTTCGGGAGCGTCATTGCCATCCGCGCTCGCCTTCTGCGTCGCCGCAATCGCTCGATCGAGCCACTGCTGCAGGCGTTCGAAGTGGTAGTAGTACTGCGCGCAGACGTTTGCCAGCCCGGCGTGCGCGAGCGCGAAGTCCGGATCGAGTGAAACTGCGTTCTCGTACATCTGAAGCGCAAACAGCAGATCCTGCCTGCCGACGCGACGAGCATAGTTTCTTCCCCGCAGGTAGAGATCGTAAGCCTGCATATTCTCGGTCGGTTTAGCCGAGAGCGCCTTCTGCTCTTGCGGCGAGAGAGTGATGCGTAACGCAGCAGCGATCTTCTGCGCGATCTCGTCCTGCACTTCGAACACGTCCTTCATCTCGCGGTCATATCGTTCTGACCACAACGGAAAATCTGTGGCAGCGTCGACGAGCTGAGCGTTGATGCGCAAGCGCGCCCCCGCTCGACGCAGACTACCTACCAACACGTACGACGCGCCCATCTCCTTTCCAACCTGTCCGGCGGTCACCGATTTGTCACGGTAAGCCAGCACCATTGCCCGGGAGAAGGTCTTCAGCCCCTTGATCTTCGACAACTCCGTGGTGATGTCTTCAGTGATACCGTCGCGCAGGTATTCGTCCTCTTTCATTCCACTGAGATTTTCGAAGTAGAGAACGGCAATGGAGTGGTCGTGAGCCGCCGACGCGGCTCGCCGAACTCCAGTTCCTCCGGTAGCGTGTTGTCCCGAGTTGAGATCGCGCTTCAATCTTTTGAGCGCCGTCTTTAGATCAGTGGCGCTCTGATACCGCAGGTCACGGTCCTTTTCCAGGGCCTGACCAATAATCCGGTTGAGTTCCGGCGGGAGCGAAGCATTGAACTGATTTAGCGGCGTCGGATCTCGATTCAGAATAGCGTCAAATACGACCGCCGATGTCTCTCCGTGAAACGGCACCATGCCGGTTGCCATTTGATAGAGGACAGTGCCGAGCGAAAACAGATCTGTACGCGCATCGGTGATCTCTCCGCGCGCCTGTTCGGGCGACATGTAAGCGACAGTACCAATTGTCGAGCCGGCCGAAGTCAGCTGGTCCTTGCGCACCGTGGCCACCATGGAATTAGGATCAGTGTCGTTGCGGCGATCAAACTTAGCCACGCCGAAGTCGAGAATCTTTGCCTGCCCGCGCGAGGTCACAAATATGTTTGCCGGCTTCAGATCGCGATGCACGATTCCCTTTGAGTGCGCGGACTCGAGCGCGTCCGCCAGCTGCACGCCGAGGGTCAGAACCGACTCGATGTCGAGCGGGCCACGACGGATGCGATCGCTGAGTGACTGGCCGTCCAGCAACTCCATTACGATAAAGTGCTCTGACTCGTGTTGTTCAATGCCGTGGATCGTGCAGATGTTTGGATGATTGAGAGCCGACGCCGCGCGCGCCTCTCGCTGGAAGCGCTGTAGCAGATTCTCATCGTCCGCGAGTGCCGGTGTCAGAAACTTCAGGGCGACGTGCCGGCCCAGGTTTGTGTCTTCCGCTTCATAGACGACTCCCATCCCGCCTTCGCCAAGCTGCGACGTGATGTGATAGTGCGAGATGGTCCTGCCAAGCATGTGGGCGCCTCCGGAATTATGACGATGATGACTTCTTAACTGCTGGCCTCTGGGCTTTCTAGCAAGTGGGCGCACATACTAGTACAGGAGAACGGCATGATCCAAGGCAAAGCCCGCGGAGCGGGCGATAGCATAAAGCCTGGGGTGGAGCGCAGCGGAACCCCAGGTTAAAGGTTGCAAAGATTAATTGAACCCGCGGAGCGGGTGACAGTTGTTACCACTAAGGCTGTCGCCCGCTCCGCGGGCTTCGGTTGTCATTAATCGCGATCTCCTGGGGTTTCGCTGCGCTCCACCCCAGGCTTTATGCTATCGCCCGCTCCGCGGGCTGAGATCGTTGTCGCTGCGACCCTAGTCTTTCCAAATAGCTCCTAGTCCCAATTCCCACATTCGTTTATTAAGCGCCGGAACATCCTGGTCGAGAATTTCACTGCCCCTCGCCTTCAACGTAGCCCATTCCCTGTTTAGTTGCTTTAGCCGATCCAGCGACGGCTGATTCACACGCGGGATATCACTCTCTGTCTGGTTGATCAGAAACAGATAATTCGCCGTGAACTTATTTGGAAAGTTTTCAACATCGTCGTACGCCTTTGACTTACGCTGCACCATATCTTCATCCCAGGCCTTCATTTTCTTTAGCAGCGCCTCACCGTCTTTCTTGACGGCGCTGAATTTTTCGCCGGCGGGTAATGAACCAAGAAGCGATTCTAACTGTTTCTGTTTTTCGTAGAGGCTGTTTACCATGTGGTGCATCGACGCCAATTCGGTCTCCATGCCCAACATCGTCTGATGATATTCCGCGTAGACGGAGGCGTTTGTAGGGTAGAGAGGATTGGCAAGGATCTCAGTTTCGCTTGAGACTGTCTGTTCGCCCATCTTTACGCTGATACTGTATTTTCCCGGCGGTGCTTTGTGCCCCGCGTAACTGATTTCCATGTCAACCCCAGGCACGCCCGGCATGGTTGCATACCGCATATCCCATACAAACCTGTTCAGCCCTTTCGCCTTTGGCAAGAGCGGTTCTGGCTTTGGAGCGCCTTCATACTTCGTATACTTTTCATCGGCCTTCGAAGAAAAGCTGCGAACAATATTTCCCGCCGCGTCTTTGATCTCCATGCTGATTTCGTCGGTTTTTTTCAACTCAGGCAGTTGATAGTAAACCACCACTCCGGTTGCGGGATTTACGCCCCTCAATTTGTTAGCCCCGGTAAACTCCTCGTCCGGCGGCTCCCCCGTCTGCGACGCCTGATCCATTTCGCTGGATCCATTTACCAGGTAAGCATTCTCAGGTCGATAGATGGCGAAGGAAGCAGTGTCCTTTTTGTACTGACGAATGACACTCAAATCATCCAATATCCAAAACGATCGTCCCGACGTGGCTGCAATCAGGTTTCCCTTGTGTACTCGAAGATCTGTAATCGGAGTAACCGGCAAGTTCAATTGAAATGGCGACCAGTCCCTGCCACCATTCCAGGACAAAAATAGACCGAGTTCAGTACCCGCAAATAAGAGGTCCTTGCGCACGTCGTCCTCGCGCACAACGCGGGTGAATGCATTGGCAGGTATTCCACTGTCAATCTTTGTCCAGGTGTTTCCATAGTCCGCAGTTTTATATAAACCGGGAGTGGGGTCGTTGAACTTATACCGGGTGGTAGCGATGTAAGCAGTCGCTTTGTCGTGCGGGGATACTTCAATGGCGTTGATCAAACACTCTGCCAACCCGGCTGGCGTTACGTTCTTCCAGTTGGAACCACCGTCTCGAGTCAAATAGACAAGTCCGTCATCACTGCCTGTCCAGATCACACCTTTTTCGTGAGGCGACTCCACCACGTAACTCAGGGTGCCGTAATTTTCGGCGCCGACGGCTTCGTTGGTGTATGGCCCTCCTGGTCTGCCTTGTTTTTCCTTTTCGTTGCGGGTCAGATCAGGTGAGGCCTCTTTCCATGTTTTACCCAGATCAGATGTCTTCAGTAAGTATTGAGATCCATGGTAATAGGTATTGGGTTCGTATTTGCTCCAGATGATCGGAGAATTCCAGTTAAAACGATACTTGATGTCTTTCGCATCCATACCCAGATACTGAATGGGCGCGGCCATGATATTCGTGCCGGCTCTTGCGTTTACATTGAGTACCTCGATCGTTCCCTGATAACTGTCGCCCAGGACATATTTGGGATCATCCGGATCAAAGGCGAGAAAAGCACTCTCACCGCCGGCAGAATACGTCCAACTTGCTGTTGATATCCCGCCGCTATTTAATTCCCGACTGGCAATGGAAACAGAGGTATTGTCCTGTTGTCCTCCATAAATGCGATAGGGAAACTGATTGTCGACGTTGATCCGATAAAACTGCGCCGTCGGCATGTTACTTTGCGTGCTCCAGCTCTTGCCGCTGTTGAAAGTTATTGCCGAACCGCCATCGTTGGAGATGATGAAGTTGTTGGGGTTGTCGGGGTTGATCCACAGATCATGAAAATCACCATGGGTGCCGGACAAGGTCGCCCATGTTTTACCGCCATCCGTCGAACGCAGTGCAGGTGCGCTCATAACATAAATAGTGTCTTCATTCTTTGGATCAATGAACAGCTCGATGTAATACCAGGCTCGCTGTATCAACCTGTGGTCATTAGTAATCCGGCTCCACTTCTTACCGGCATTTTCAGAGACAAACAATCCACCGGCTTCTTTATCGGAGTCGCTTTCGATCAGTGCATATACTTTTTCAGGATTCGAGCGGCTTACCGCAATCGCCATCTTGCCCATTTCTTCCGGCAATCCCTCTTTCATTTTTTCCCACGTATCACCGGCGTCGGTTGATTTGTACAAACCGCTGCCCGGACCGCCGCTGATCACTTTCCAGGGAAGCCGGCCGTGTTCCCACATCGCTGCATAAAGTATTCGCGGATTAGTCATGTCCATTGAAAGCTCCGCGGCGCCGGTCTTATCGTCCACAAACAAAACGTTCTTCCAGCTTGCTCCGCCGTCGCTGGACTTGTAGATACCTCTTTGGGGTGAATGGCTGTATAAGGCGCCCTGTGCGGCCACCAACACTATGTTTGGGTTTTTAGGATCGATGACGATCCGCGAGATATGTCGAGTTAATTCCAGGCCAACGTTCTTCCAGGTCTTGCCGGCGTCGGTCGACTTATATACGCCGTCGCCCGAGTGGGTCATCACACCACGAACTGCATGTTCTCCCATACCCACGTAAACGACATTCGGATCGCTTTCGGCAACAGCCACAGCACCGACAGAACCGGTTTTGAAAAAACCATCGGAGACATTCCGCCAGGTGATTCCCATGTCATCTGTTTTCCAAAGGCCGCCACCCGTGGTTCCCATGTAATAGGTCTTGGGATCGGCCACTACTCCGGTGCCGGCATTCGAACGCCCGCCACGAAACGGACCAATAGATCGCCATTTAACTGGTTTGAAGATGCTGTTGTAATCATCCGCCTTTTGTGGAGCTTGCGCTGAGAGATGGCCTACCAGGAAGCAAGATAGAAATATTGATAGGAAGAGTTTTGACATGCAAGAATCCTCACGCGATGAAATTTTGCGAGATGATACATGACGAATGGAGTAAGAACTACGATGAACGGGCAGTAGTCCGACCGTTAGGAGGGCTCGTTCTCCACATTTCTCAGTGTTGCCCCAATGGGGCAATGACCTCCAGCCCAGGGTTTGCCGCTTCGGCTACCCTGGGAACTAGTAAGAAAAGGAATTTCAACCGCAACGCGGTTGCGTCGTTTTCTCAGAGAGAAATGCACAAAACAGACGCAACCGCGTTGCAGTTGAGGACAAGATCGCTTTCTTTTCCCAGGGTTGCCAGAGCGCAACCCCGGGCTGGAATTAGCCAACACTTTCAGCGTTAATAAGACATTCAAACCCATGACCGACTTCAAACAAATCTTTGAACGCCGCAATCGAGGTATACTGCTCGACGTAACCGTCTTTCTATTTCAACTGATCTTAATACGACTCCTGACAACGCTCTCTCTCAGCTTCGTCAGTCAAGCTGAACAAAACGCCTTCCCGAAAACCGCCATCAGTCTCTTCCTGATCGGACTCTTTGTACTGCAACCACTGGGACCAATCTTGAAGCGGTGTTCATTTCACCAGCACTTCAAATTATTTGCGAACGACGGCAGCGGCCTCACCAGTTTGCTGCTCTCCGTTTACAAATTCTTCTACATCGCTGCCATGTGGATCATGATCTACCTGGCTTATCTATATTTCTCGGACGCGTTTCCGAATTTCCATTCGGAGCAGATTGAAAAACTCGTGGTGGCGGGAGCCTTCGTGTTGCCGGTGTTCAGCGGGTATGTGGTTTTCAAGTATTTCCGCGAACCAAAAAAAGCACCGCGCTGGAAATTCCTCATGACGCCGCGGGCGGAAGCCCTGGGCGACCTTTGCATGTTTCTAAACGTTATTTGTTTTCAGATGCTGTTTAGTGTTTACGTTTCATCCCCACACTTCTGGAACGTCTTACACAAAATTACCCGCCAGTCATCAGGTGAATTTTTCCAGGGCCTTTCCGGCAGACTTTATATCGCCGCCATCGCCGCTTTGCTCGCCTATTTCCCGCCGCGCATCTTCTACCTCGTAATAGACCAGCACCGCAAGATCACCTGGCTCATGATGCTACTGGCTAACCTGCCGCTCATCCTGGCAATCGTCTTCTATACGCCTTCGCCGGGGTCAGCTAGAGCCTTCCGGGAACCTGCGTTTGCCGTCACCGCTGCGGACCTTCATAGCGAGTATGAAGCTAATTATCAGGCCGGTATGAGGAAGTTTCTGGGACAATATGTCAACGTCACGGGACGCGTGCAAACGCGATACTTCCCACGCAGTCTTGAGCTCGACGACGAAATCGGACTCGATGGCAAAGACGGTTATCCCTGGGTCTTCTGTTCATTCGATGAAGATCAGGTCGAGACAGCAGAAGCGCTTGAGATCGGACAGACAGTCACGTTCCAATGTGTCGGCTCAGACAATTGGTCCAGCGGACCCACACTAAAACATTGCGTTCTCATCAGCGCCCGGTAAGCCTTCGCTGTTTCAGCGATGTCGATATCCGCAATTCGCTCTGCGGGCGAAGAACCACTCAGTACAAGAGAATTTGTAAAACCTGAGAAGCGGCCGATAGAGTCCAGATAGTGCTGAACGATTCGAGATGCTCGACAATCTCCGCATCAATCATCGATGAGGTCAACATGTCTGACTCTTACACTAACCTTCTTTATCACATTGTCTTTTCAACGAAGGAACGCCGACCGCTGATCACGCTCGAATACGAGCCACGCCTTTATGAATATATTGGCGGTACTATTCGTGGAATCGGAGGCGTTTCACTAGAGCTCAACGGAACTGCAGATCACGTACATCTTTTAGCCAAGCTGCGCCCGGATCGCGCGTTATCTGACGTGCTGCGAAAACTCAAAGCCAACGCGACCGGATGGTTGCATGACGTTTTTCCGGCGCTTAAAGATTTCTCGTGGCAGCGAGGTTATGGCGCATTTACGGTGAGTCAGTCAAACGTTGAAGAAATAAGAAATTATTTAAGACGACAGAAAGAGCACCACGCGAAGATTTCATTTCGGGATGAATTCATTCAGTTCCTGAATGCCAACGGCATCGAGTACGACGAACGATACGTTTGCTCTTAGTCCGCGGAGCGGACGACGGCGTAAAGCCTGGGGTGAAGCGCAGCGAAACCCCAGGAACCGTAGGGGGAAATATCCGAAGCCCGCGGAGCGGCCGACAGTCGAATCGTCAACAAATGATGTTTTCGTAATCGCGACCTCTATCGGCCGCTTCGCGGACTTTGCAAGTTTTTTGCGTTGGCGATCCTGGGGTTTCACTTCGTTCCACCCCAGGGCGGGGTCCCCAGCCGAGCAGCTCGGCTGGGGTGCGAGACTTTATGCCGTCGTCCGCTCCGCGGACTAGGAACCAGCCGCTCCGCGGCCCGAGTGCTCAATTCGACAGAAACGTCGCGGAAAATATCACGACCAGCACCAGCGCAAAGGCGCCGGCGAGCGCTCGTCCCCAATGTCGCGAGTGCTGGTTCTTGTCTCTCTCATGGCCCAACGCGGCTTGCTCTTTCAGCCAGACCATATGCGTGCAGGCCTGCATCTCATCGAGTCGCGCATGTACTGGAACATGGAATCGATTGTGGAAGGGATTGTGATAAGGATCGTGGATTTGTGGTGTCGGTTTCATAGTCTGTTGCTCCTCGCTAACGTTCGCTGAAGGACTCAGCGCCGCGTTGCAACGCGAATAGCAACGACCATGCCGGATCGTAGTCTAGTCAAACTTCCCAACGTTTACCGGGGTCTGCCGGAAACAAATGGACGGCATTGCGCATTTACGGCGGCCAGTACACCAACTCGGGCAGCTCCAGCCAAGGACCGTTTACTTCTTAAATAGTTTTGCGAACGCGTCACGCGCATCCGTCGGAGGGCCTGATGAAGTTTCGCGCTCAACTACAATTCGAGCCGCGAACAGTTCGCACTCATTGCGCGCGTGTTTGTTCACTATCCGTGCGGGGATCGGTTGATTACATTCGAGGCGCGCCCCCGGATCGAAATGTGTGCACTGACGGCAGCTGTGGAGGTCAGCCTTGCACTTTGGGCAGGAGCTGTCGAAATTAATGTTCGGCGGAGTCTTTGCTCCGCACGCGGTGCACTTCGACGCCTCGCCAAACGCCATCATTCTGGGCGAGCGCGGTCCCTCACGATGCTCATTCTTTGATAGGGGTTTTGATTGCGGCTTGGATTGCGGCGACTCGCGATCGTTTTCCATATAGCCGCGCTGACGGTATTTGCTCATGTTATTAACATTAGTCAAAGCCCGCGGAGCGGGTGACGGCATAAAGCCTGGGGTGAAGCGCAGCGAACCCCAGGAACTGTTATCGAAAAGCGATTAAAGCCCGCGGAGCGGCCGAAAGAGGGAATCGTCACAATGGACGGTACTCGAACCGCTATCGGCCGCTTCGCGGACTCTGCGAATTCTTGACTTGACGATCCTGGGGTTTCGCTGCGCTCCACCCCAGGCTTTATGCTGTCGGCCGCTTCGCGGGCTACTTCAAACCATCCGCGAAGGAATACAACGCGCCTCGCGTGCGGATAAATAAATTGTTGCCGGCGATTGCCGGCGTGGCCCAGCACTCTTCGTCAAGGTCGTTCGTTGCCAGGACTTCCCATTGTGCGCCTGCTTTAAGCACCGTCACTTTGCAGCTCGCACTTACCATGAAGATCTTTCCATCGGCCGCTACCGGCGAGGCGTAGTATTCTTCGAGCGCCTCAGGCGTGCGACCCATTTTCAACACCTCCCCAGTCGCGAGATTAACACTCGAGACGATTCCACTCTCTTTCATCAGATACATAACGTCCCGGTAGACCAGGGGCGAGGGAATATTTGGATAGGATTTTTGCAGTCGCCAGAGGACGTTTGTCGCTGTAACATCACCGGCGCCGCCGCCGAGCCGGATGGCCGTTATACCGTGGCCGGACGTGCTTGTGCCGATGCGAACGAAGTCGTATTCCTCTCGATCGATGTAGCCATCGCTGTTGGCGTCAATCCAACCGAAGTGTTCCTGGAACATCGGCTCAATTTTCATCTCCTCATGCTGGATCCGTTTGTCGTTGTCCTTATCGTATCTTTTCAGGCTGTCTTCGTAGGACGGCAAAAATGGTGTGTCGGAACCTTCGCCGTTTACGTAAATCACGTCGGAGCTAAGCGCGGGCACGCCCTTCGGATATGTGCCGACCTTTGTGACCCACCACAGCCGCTCGCCCTTGTCGAGGGAATAGGCGTCGAGCGAGTATGAGCCGAGAATCAAAACCTGCGGCTTTCCATTTTTGGGAGTGTAGACAACCGGCGTGGACCAGCCTTCGTAATTCGTACGGTCTTTTTTCCAGAGAAGTTTTCCGTTTCGCGCGTCGACCGCCAGGAGGAACGAGTTTAGGCGTTGGTCAGCTATCAGTACCAGGGTGTTTCCCGCGAGCACCGGCGAGCCCGCCATGCCGTAGAAATTATTGAATGGTCCTAACGGTAGGCGCCAACGCTCTTTGCCATCTGGTGCGTAACTGATTAGGCCCAGCTCAGCAAAAAAAACAAAGACGTTCTTTCCGTCACTAACCGGAGTTGGTGACGCAGGGTCGTTGGCCTTGTAGATCGGAGTGTGGCGTGCGCGTGGAACGTCGCGTCGCCACAATAGCTTTCCGGTTTTTCGATCCAGCGCGAGCGTGACGAGTTTGTCGCCTTCGCTCGCCGTAAGGAAAACACGATCGGCCGTGACCACCGGCGACGATCGTCCGAACGGTACCGCTGCTTTCCAGGCAAGGTTCTTGTTAGCGCCGAATTGCGTCGGCAAAGTGGAGCCGTCAGCTATGCCGGTGCCATTTGGCCCGCGGAATTGCAGCCAATCGTTCGTGGCTGAACCTTTCGTATCCTGTCCGTATGCAGGCAAGGTGGCGACGAGAAGACTCGCCAAAGCGACGATGGAGCAGAGTATGGCGAGTTCGGTTGCGGAATGTGATCTTGATGATCTTGGGAGTTTCATTTGTTTAGTCTCGCGGTGGAATGTTAATTGGGAGTGCCGGGGACTGGAGTTAAATCGCACCGGGTTAGCCTCCCGGCCGAGTCTCACAGTCTGAAGTGAGCACCACCCAGGGATCCTTAAATACGTGGTGGGAGTTTACTCGCTTTGCCAGACGGTGAACAGGTCTGAAGCGACTGCGATTAAGATCGCCACGACCGGCGGGTCGTTGGCAGAATAAAGAAGCGCACCGACGAGGCCCGAAGGGCCGGCAGTCAATAGCCACGACCGTCAGGTCGTGGATCCGCCATAGAAAAAAGTAGTTGAGGTCCGAAGGACCGGCAGTGAAAAGCCGCGCGACGCAGTTGTTGGGTTTTCATTAATGCCCCAACGGGGCAATGGCCTCCAGCCCAGGGTTGCCGCTTCGGCTACCCTGGGAACTAGTAAGAAAAGAAATTTCAACCGCAACGCGGTTGCGTCTGTCTCAGAGAAAAATGCACAAAGCAGACGCAACCACGTGGCGGTTGAGGCCAAGATGCTTTCTTTACCCAGGGTAGCCGAAGCGGCAACCCTGGGCTGGAGGCCGTAGCCCCGTTGGGGCATCACTGAGAACCTATCGTAGTCAGGGGCAATTCCGACTCTTAAGGCAAAGCCCATTTAACCCTTTCGACATTTTCCCAATCTCCCTTTTTGCCTTATAACTTGCCTATGACCAGCGTCGATTCGCGTGAGAGCAAATCCGTTCGCGTACGTATCGCCCAACGGGAGGATGCCGAAAAGATCACGACTGTGATCAACTCTGCCTTTCGCAGCGCCGAGCAGTTCTTTGTTGAGGGGGATCGTGTCGACGTTGCAGAGGTCCTGAACTTCCTCAGTAGTGGCAAGTTTCTATTAGCCGAAAGCGAACATACACTGCTCGGCTGCGTATACGTCGAACCACGCCACCTCGATAGCAACCGTTCATCAGCTGAATCCCCAGCTGAATCCCACGCTCGTGCCTATCTCGGACTGCTGGCCGTTGATCCGGCGCATCAGCAGTCGGGCCTGGGCTCCATGCTCATGGATGCAGGCGAAGACTATTGCCGCGCGCTCGGGCTGAGATTCATGGATATTAAGGTCGTCAATCTTCGTGAGGAACTGGCTGGCTTTTATCGCAAACGAGGATACGTCGAGACTGGGACTTCCGCCTTTCCCGCAGAGGTGGAGACGAAGCTACCCTGCCATTTCATCGATATGTCGAAACCTCTCGACGCAGATAAAGCCACGTGATATCCAGGACGCGATCAACAGAATTTGCGAGATGTGCACGATTAGGACGTTATGATCGTGAGATTTGATTTTCGGGGTTAAAGCCCGCGGAGCGGGCGGCGGCATAAAGCCCGGGGTGAAGCGCAGCGCAACCCCGGGAATCCGTTGTTGAAAGTACGAAGCCCGCGAAGCGGCCGACAGCGGAATCAATAGGTTCTTGTAAACGCAACCACTATCGGCCGCTTCGCGGGCTCTACTTATTTTTGGGCTCGTCCATCCCGGGGTTTCGCTGCGCTTCACCCCGGGCTTTATGCTTTCACCCGCTCCGCGGGTTGGAACCGCATTCGGATAACGCTTTGATAATTTCACCCGTCATAAGTGAATAAGGCCCGGGAGAAAGGTGCGTGGAAAATGGCAAAACGATCATTCTTGATCTTCGCTCTGGTCGCACTTACCCTCGCGAGCGCGGTCGCCGCGCTGGGTCAGCAAGCCAAGCCCGAGGTCCTCGTGCTCGGGACATATCACATGTCGAATCCAGGCCGCGACGTCTTCAACATGAAAGCTGACGACGTCCTGGCCCCGAAACGTCAGCGCGAAATCACCGAGCTCATCGAGGTCTTGAAAAAGTTCCAGCCCACCAAGGTTGCGATTGAATCAGATCCCGGCGGGCCGCGCGTCGGGCAGTATGCCGACTACCTCGCCGGGAAGCGCACTCTAACCAGTAACGAGATCGAGCAACTGGGATTTCGTCTGGCTAAGGAGATAGGCCACAAAACCATCTACCCGGTGGACGTCGACGGTGATTTTCCGTGGCCACGCGTTATGAACTACGCGAAGGGAAGCGGCCGCTCGCAGGAGATGGATGCGATCATGAGTGAGATTGGCATCATGGTAAAGGCGCAGGATCAGTACCTTGCATCACACACCATCCTGGAAACGCTGCTGTACATGAATGCCGACGCGAAGGTCGCCGACGACATGGGGTTCTACTTCAGGGAGGCGCACTTAGGCGAGCCGGGCGACTGGCCGGGCGCTGATTTGGTTTCCGACTGGTTCCGCCGCAACATGCGCATCTACAGCAACGTCACGCGGCTGGTGGATTCTCCAAACGAGCGCATCCTGGTGATCTACGGGAACGGTCATCTCGGCTGGCTGCGTCACGACGTCGCGAGCGACCCCACGCTTCGCTTGCGTAAACTCGCCGAGTTCGTGAAGTGAGTAGTTCCACCCGATCTCCCTGTCGTTGCTGATTTACGCTTGCCAGTCTAAATTGTCGAGCGAAAGGTGGATCACGAAGAGTGAAATTCAACAAATCCTTAGCCGCTGCTTTTGGATGTCTAGTCCTGTTGGTCGCGACTGCCTACGGACAGTCCGCGGACAAACGAATTCTGACGCTCGATCGGATATTTAGCTCGAGCGAGTTTCGCTCAGAAACTTTTGGACCGGCCCGCTGGTTGGATGACGGCATCGCCTATACCACCCTGGAGCCTCCCGCCGACAACAAAGAGACCCGCGACATCATTCGTTACGAAACGACGACCGGCGCACGCAGCGTTTTGATCGCGGCTGCCTCACTACGTCCCAGCGGCGCTTCGGCGCCTTTGGTGATTGACGACTATGCCTGGTCCAAAGATGGACGAAAGCTTTTAATCTTCACTAATACAAAACAGGTCTGGCGGCAGAACACCCGCGGCGACTATTGGGTCTTCGACATCGCAGCAAAGAAGCTTCAGCAAGTCAGCAAGAACACGACACCGTCGACCCTGATGTTTGCAAAGTTCTCTCCTGATGGAACCCGGGTCGGCTATGTGCGCGAAAACAATCTCTACGTCGAAGATCTGGCGACTGGTCGAATTACGCCGCTTACACGTGATGGCTCAAAGCGAATTATCAACGGCACGTTCGACTGGGTGTACGAAGAAGAACTTGATCTACGCGATGGCTGGCGCTGGAGCCCGGATGGGCGCAGCGTTGCTTACTGGCAATTAGACACGGACGGCGTCCCGGACTATTACCTGATCAACAACACCGATTCCCTTTATCCGAAAATCATCACGATTCAATACCCTGTGGCCGGCCAGACAAATTCCGCGGGTCGCGTGGGCGTGGTTAGCGCCGCCGGCGGTATCACGCGTTGGTTGCAGGTGCCTGGCGATCCTCGAAACAACTACATCGCGCGCATGAATTGGGCAGGAAACTCTGACGAGATCATCCTGTTACAACTCAACCGGCGACAGAACGAGCTCAACGTAATTACTGGCAGCGCTCATACCGGTAAGGTCAGCTCTATCCTGAGTGAAAGAGATGAAGCGTGGGTTGATATCGACGTTGAGGATATTCCCTGGCTTGCGGACGGCAATCGTTTTCTTTGGCTGAGCGAGCGGGATGGATGGCGTCACGCCTATGTAGCAAGCCGCAAGAGCGGCGCGGAGCCACGCCTGATTACGAAGGGCGCTTTCGATGTCGTTAGCATTGAAGGCGTGGACGAAAAAACAGGCTGGCTCTACTACATCGCGTCACCAGACAATGCGACTCAGCGTTATCTCTATCGAACTAAACTGAGCGGGAGCGGCGAGACGGAACGCGTGAGTCCGTCTACACAAGCCGGTTCACACTCTTACTCAATAGCGCCCAACGCCTCGTGGGCCTTTCACACTTATTCGACCGTCAGTTCACCGCCTGTGGTGGAGTTGGTCCACCTTCCCGATCACCAGGTTTTGCGCCCGCTGGCCGCCAACTCTGCCGTGATTGCTCGGGTCAAAGAGCTGGACGTCGCTCCGCCTGAATTCATCAAGGCCGACATTGGCGGCGGCGTAACGCTCGATGGTTGGATGATCAAGCCGCCGAGTTTTGATTCGTCGAAGCGTTACCCGGTTCTGATTTACGTTTATGGCGAACCCGCGGGCCAGACGGTGATTGATCGTTGGGGGTCAACTCGCTACCTCTGGCATCAAATGCTGGCCCAGCAGGGATATCTCGTGATGAGCTTTGACAATCGCGGTACGCCTGCGCCCAAAGGCCGCGCCTGGCGCAAAGTCGTATACCGAAAGATTGGTGTGCTGGCGGCTGAAGAGCAGGCGGCAGCCGCCCGAGTGGTGCAGCGTTGGTCGTTTGTGGATCCCAAACGTATTGCGATTTGGGGCTGGAGCGGCGGCGGGTCGATGACGCTCAACCAGATGTTTCGTTATCCGGATATTTATCAGGTAGGAATGTCGGTGGCGCCGGTTACCGACCAGCATTTCTACGACACGATCTATCAGGAGCGTTACATGGGTCTGCCGCAGGACAATGAAGCTGACTACCGCGCCGGCTCGCCGGTGACGCACGCGGCAGGTCTGGCCGGCAAGCTCCTCATTGTGCACGGATCGGGCGACGATAATGTTCACTACAAAGGAACTGAAGTGCTTGCCAACACATTAATCGCCAACAAGAAACAGTTCACGATGATGGAGTATCCGAATCGGCGGCACGACATCAGTCAGGGCCAGGGCACAACCAGACACTTGTTTGAGTTGCTGACACGATTTCTGGAAGACAATATGCGCCCCGGGCCGTAAGAAACATCCACAGATTACGCAGAATGAATCGTGTTGCGCCTTGTCGTCCTGGCTGACGCGCGGCTTAATCAGGAAGAGAAACTCAACCTGCGCGCCTTCCACGATTCCTTGTGGAAAACGGGACCGCGCCGATCGCGTTATTGCGTTGGGAAGGTCTGGGATTGCGTGATGAGATTCGGTGCCGGATGCGACATAACCAGGGCCGAGCACGAATCGCAAGATCGCAAGCCTGACCCCAGTTTCCGTTCGTTAACCTAATGCTCTCAAACAGCGTGCGCGCGGCCGTCACCGCCTTTGCGCGCACGCTTGCAAACGAAGTAGCAACCCTGGGAATCACCGTAAACAACATAATGCCCGGTTATACACGCACCGACCGACTGGAGGATTTGGCACAAATGTTGGCCAAGAAAGAAGAAATCAGTATCGCCGATGTCGCTGCTCGTTGGACGGAAGAGATTCCGATGCGTCGGCTGGGCGAACCTCGCGAGTTTGCCGCGCTAGCTGCTTTCCTGGTCTCTGAACGCGCCAGCTACATTACCGGACAGTCAATTGCGGTGGATGGCGGTTGGATCCGGTCCTTGCTCTAA
>Ga0070697_100001431_pt1 | contig 18143 bp, 18 predicted proteins | sample KBSK1501metaG_FD_65475 | JGI IMG/M metagenome (GOLD analysis project Ga0070697, IMG submission 65475) | Corn, switchgrass and miscanthus rhizosphere microbial communities from Kellogg Biological Station, Michigan, USA - KBS K1-50-1 metaG | ecosystem: Host-associated > Plants > Roots >... | reverse complement strand
GCGGCCCGCCAGCCGATACAGCTCGTGAACTCGCTCGCCATGGCTTCGATCGCCGAGGTGCTGGCGGGCGATCGCGAGGCGGCACAGAAATTTCTACACGAGGCCGAACGAGTTGCGGCGGACATCGAAGACATTCCGACGCGCGTTGCGATCCTCCAGGCCCGCTCCCTCAACAGCATCTTCGAGGCGGACGTCGAAGGCCTGAAGGCAGCCGCGACAGAAGGCGAGCGCTTGAGCCGCCAGGTCGGCGATCTCTACGCACAGCACATGATGCTGCTCAACCTCGGTGGCGCCGCACTCATCGCCGGCGACCTGGCGACATCAAAGCCGTTGTATGAGCAAGCGCTCCGCATCGCGTACCAGGTCGACGACCGCATAGGCCAGTTCTACCTGCTTGCCGCGCTTGCCTATCACGCGGCGACGGAGGATCAGGCGCAGGTCGCCGCGCAGCTCCTCGGCGCCTCTGACACGATTCGTGCTGGGGCCGGCGCCGCGGTGATGGCCATGCTCGCTCCTTACGTCGAGACGGCGGAAGAGCAGGCGATGAAACGGCTCGGTCCATCAAAGTATCGGACCGAGTTCGAAAACGGGCGCCGCCTCGGACGCGACGTCGCGGTCAGGCTTGCGCTGCGGGAACCTGTCGCCGCTAAAGCCGAACACGATCGCCGCGATGGCGCGCTCGCGAAGCGCGAGGACGACGTGGCTCGTCTGGTCGCCGAGGGTTTGAGCAACAAGCAGATCGCGGCGCGCTTGTTCATCAGCGAGCGAACCGTCGACAGCCACGTGCGCAGCATCCTGAACAAGCTCGGGTTCAACTCACGAACGCAAATCGCCGCATGGATGGCTCTCAGCTCCAGGGACTGACGCCACGTTGGTGGTTCGGGTCGACCGCAGCTGAATCAGGTTCAGAATTGGACCCGGTGTCACGAACCGCACTGGCGCACCGGCTTCGGCGGGTCCTGGAGATCGGGTGCCTGCCCACAGATTCCGACCAGGAGAAGGTCAGGAAGGAAGTCTTCGTCGTCATGAACCTGGGCGGCGCGCTGGCCGGTGTGGTCTGGGCTGTCATGTATACGGCTCTCGGCAAGCCTTACAGCGGTCTGATCCCGCGCATCCAGAGCCTGGTGGTCGCTGTGGTTCTTGCCAGGTTTGTCGTGACCAAGAGGCTCGGGCTGCTCCCGGTGCCGTTCCTGGCGTCCGGCATCATCCTCCCGCTGTGGCTCCAGTTGAGCCTCGGTGGTTACGTGCACGGGAGTGCGGTCGTCATGTGGGCATTCATGGCGCCGCTCTTCTCGTTACTGATCAGACCTGCTCGAGAAACGGGTATCTGGCTCGCGGCGTTCGTCGGCGACCTCGTACTGGCAGCCCTGCTCGACGCATCAGTCGCTCAGAACGTGCAGCCGCTTCCGAACGTGGCGATCCTGACTCTGTTTGCACTCAACATCGCTGGCATTGGACAGCTGACTTTTCTGGTCATCTCGTACTTTCGTGCGCAGCGCGATGCTGCTGAGCGGCGCTCGGAGAGATTGCTCCTGAACGTCCTTCCTGAGCCGATCGCTGCCCGGCTCAAGAGAGGCGAAGAGCCGATCGCCGACCACCACGACGACATCACCGTCCTGTTTGCGGATCTTGCCGGCTTCACTGTTCGCTCTGCCCACGAAACTCCGGCGGAGACCGTCGCCGTCCTCAATGAGGTCTTCTCGGTATTCGACGGCCTGGTGAGTCGGTACGGACTCGAGAAGATTCGGACGATAGGCGATTCCTACATGGTCGCGGCGGGCGTGCCGGTCGCACGGCCTGACCACGCGCAGGCGATCTGCGCGATGGCTCTCGATCTGAGGCGCGAGGTGGCTCGCCTCAACTCGGAACACGATTGGGACCTCAGCTTCCGGATAGGCATCAACTGCGGCCCGGCCGTGGCGGGCATTGTCGGCAGGGAGAAGTTCCACTACGACCTGTGGGGTGACACCGTCAACATCGCCAGCCGCATGGAGTCCCATGGCCTTCCCGATCAGATACAGGTCACCGAATCGGTCTATGAGCGCCTCAAGGACGACTTTGTATTCGAGCGACGCGGTTTCATCGACGTCAAGGGAAAGGGCGCGACGCTGACTTACTTACTGGTCGGTCGTGTTGGTGACCATTCAGACAGTGAGTCTTTGATGGCTGGAAAATCGACCGAACGGTCGATGTTCGGCTGAGCATACGGGGGCTACCTTGCATGCATGGATGAATCCGCCCCGGAAGCCTTCCTCTCGGCTCTCTCGGCACGCGACTTCGGACGATTCGCCGATTCCCTGGCCCCGGAAGCGCAAGCGCGCATGCTCCTGCCTCGAGGACCCGAGGTGCGCTCGGGGCGCGAGGAAATTGCACGACGTTTCGAAGGCTGGTTTTCGAGCGCTTCGGACTTCGAGGTCCTGGACTCGCATCGCGTACGGATCGGGCGTCGAAACCGCCTCAGCTGGCGTTTCGGGATGAGCCGAGACGGGCACTCGCGCGAAGTGATCGAGCAGGTCGCCTTCGTCAACGCGGGACCAAATGGCATCGACGAAATCGACCTGCTGTGTTCGGGGTTCTTGCCTCAGGAAGAGGTTGTGGCATCGAGCGCAGCTGGAGTCGGCACATAGTCGACGCGCGGAAGTCCGAGAGCAGTCTGCGACTGGCCGAGCTCCTGGCGGCAGTTTCGCTCGCCACCGATCTGTCGCACGATGTTCCGGCCGAGAGCGCGCTTCGCGATGCGTGGCTCGCGGTTGAGCTTGCTCGCCTCGCCGGTTGGGGTGACGCCGACGTTTCGGACGTCTACTACCTGGCGCTTCTGTATCACATGGGATGCACGGGAGCGGTCGCGGCGCAGAGCCGGCTGGGCGGCGGCGACGACATCAGCGTGCGTCATTGGATGTCGGAAGCGGACTACGCCGATCGTCCGGAGCTCATGCGCATCGTCGCGACCAGGCTCGCGCCTCATTGGGGAGCGACCGGATTTGCGACTGGCCTGGCCGGGCTCGCGACATCCGGTCGTGATATGCCGGAGGCCCTGGCCAACATCGCCGAAGCCGCCGTCAGGCTCTCACAAAGGCTTGGTGCAAGCCCTCGCGTCACGCAGGCGTTGAGTCACGCGTACGGACGGTGGGACGGGAAGGTGTTCACCTCGCTGCCGAGCGCCGAAGGCCTTTCCGCGACCTCACGCCTTGTGCACCTGGTCCACGTAGCCCAGATCTACAACCAGGCCGGAGGCATCGAAGTCGCCGACGCTGTGGTCCGGCAGCGCGCAGGGACGGAGTTTGACCCCGAGCTGGCGAGGCTCTGGCTGCAGAACAGCCACGATCTCCTCCCAAGGCTGTCAATGGACTCCGTGTGGGACCAGGTCTTGAGCGCTGAGCCGGAGCCGCATCGCCGTGTCGGGCCGTCCCACCTCGACGAGATCAGCCGAGCGCTGGCGGATTTTGTCGATCTGGCTTCACCGTTCACGCGAGGGCACTCGTCGCAGGTTGCGCGGCTCGCCGAGACTGCCGCCTTGAACGCAGGGTTGGGCGCAGACGATTCCGCGACCGTCCGGCGCGCGGCGCAAGTCCACGACCTCGGCATGGTGAGCGTGCCCAATCGGGTGTGGATCAAACGCGGTCCGCTGAATCAATCCGAGTGGGAGCGGGTTCGCCTGCACCCCTACCACACCCAGCGCATCCTCAGCCTCGCCGGCCCGATGCGTGCCTCCGCGACCATCGCGGGTCTCCATCACGAGCGCCTCGATGGCTCCGGCTATCACGTCGGGCTGCCTGCAAACGCAGTGCCGTTCACAGCCCGCCTGCTCGCGGTCGCGGAGATCTACCAGTCGATGAGCGAGGATCGCGCCTGGAGGCCGGCGTTCAAGCCCGAGGCGGTGACAAGGCAGCTCCACGATGATGTCGCGGCTCGGCGCCTCGACTCCCGAGCTGTTGAGGCTGTGCTGTTGGCGGCCGGTCAACCCCGCCCGAAAACGAGGCCGAGCCCAGCTTGGCCGGCCGGTCTCACCGACCGTGAAGTTGACGTGCTGAGGGCGATCACGCGCGGCCTTGCGAACAAGCAGATCGCTCGCGAGCTCCACGTTTCCCAGGCCACCGTGCACACGCACGTGATCAACCTCTATGGAAAGATCGGCGTCAATACCCGGGCAGGGGCGACCCTCTTCGCCTTCGAGCACGACCTGATCGAATCGCGCTCTTCGCAATAAATCGACCGAACGGTTGATGTGCGCCTGACCGCCCGAACCTAGGCTGCAGGCTATGGAACAGCAATTACCGCAGCTACAAATCACACGGTCATGCAACGCGAAGCCGGAGTCCGTCTACGATCTGCTCGCGGATCTGCGGACCCACACGGAGTGGGCAGGAGCGCGCCAGAGCCGAGAGTTCCGCCTCACCTCGCTCGACGCGCCGCCCGGACCGGCGACGGTCGGCACCAGCTTCTCCAGCACCGGCACCATCCCGATGTCTCGAAGGCACTGGTCAGATCGCTCCACGGTCACCGTCGCCGATCGGCCGGAGCGGTTCGAGTTCACAACTCAGGCGATGGCAGGCGAAGGCAAGGCCATGACCGCTGTCTACACGCACAGTTACGAGATCTCGCCGGCGGCCGGCGGGTCGCGCGTGACCTACAGGATGAGGCAGCTGTCGATCACGAACCCGATACTCCGCCTGGGGCCGGCGATGGGCTGGATGACGTGGCTGATGATGCCGATGTTCGCCGGCCGCGGCCTCCGAAATCTGCTCGCTCTTGCCGAACAGAGCACGTCGCGAATCGTTGTTGCCGGCAGCCCGAAGTTCACACAGGAGGTGTGATTTGCCACTGTACCTGGACATCCATGAGAAGCTCCCCGATGGGGCGACTGCGGCGGACGTCGCGAACGCCCACAAGGCGGACCTGGCCAAGCAGGACGCGTACGGCGTGAAGTACATGAAGTACTGGGTCGACGAGAAGGACCACAAGGCCTTCTGCCTCGTCGACGCGCCCAACGCAGACGCTGCCGCGCGTGTTCACCGCGAGGCGCACGGGCTGGTCGCCAATCGCATCCACGAGGTCGTCGAAGGCAGCTAGAGTCGTCGCCGCTTCGATTCCGGGCACGTGGTCGGCAACGTGCCTCGTGCCCGGCTTTCGTGGCTCATTTGCACGCACGCGGAGTTTGACCGCCTGGCCGGAGCGCCGCGACCTGGGGCCTGATCACCTCCGCTGTTGATCTGAGTGTCCACTGCCTATACGCTCGCGTGGCCCTGGAGCCGGTCAGGAATCTTTTCTGACGTGGATTCGCCGGCGGGTCGCGTCTAGGAAATAGGGAATGGCCACGCATCTCGCCTCGATGGCGGTCATCAAAGCGGCCAAAGAAGGCGACGACGCCGCCTTCGAGCGGCTGCTCGAGCCCTTGCTGGACCACGCGTACCGCCTCGCCAATGGCCTTCTCCACGACCACCACGCGGCTGAGGACGCGGTGCAGGAGGCCTCGGTCAAAGCCTGGCGCAAGCTCGGCCAGCTTCACGAAGGATCCGAGATGCGGCCCTGGTTTTTCGCCATCGTTGCCAACCAGTGCCGCTCCTCCATGAGGTCGCGTTGGCGCTCGATCGTCGGGCCGGCACAGTCGGAGCCGTCCGTCGAAGCGTCCGATGACGAGGTGCTTGCAAGGGTTGAGTTGCGGCGGTCGCTGCGGGCGATGAACGAGGAGAAGCGCCTAGTCCTTGTACTTCACTACTACCTGGATCTACCGATCGCAGAGATCGCGGCGACCATCGGCCTTAGCCCGCGCGGCGCGGAAACGCGGCTGCAAAGGGCGACCAACGAACTGAAGCGGCGCATGGAGGCACACCGTGGACGAAGTTAGCCTGCGCAACCTGTTCCATGGGGCCCTCGACGAGGTCACTCCGCCCAAGCCCTGGCTGCAAGACGCCGTGCGCGAGCAGCTGCGCCGGAGCCGGCCAGTCGCGCGCAACCGGCCGTCGCGGATCCTCCTCAGCCCGGCGGCACGCCGCCTCGTGGCGGCAGTGCTGGTACTGCTGGTAGCGGGGACCGCGGCCGCGGCCACGATAGCGATCTACGAGCGCAGGCACAACCCGGTGCCGGTGATTCCGCAGTCGGGCCCCGGCCTGCGCGCATGCGAGGCGGGCACCATCCACATGTTTGACAAGAACATCGGCTGGAATGGCTCGAAGCGAACCACCGATGGCGGGAAGACGTGGAGAGACGTTTCGCCTCCGCCCGTCCAGGGATCCGTTAAAGGACCCTCCGGGACCTGCGCAGTCGACGCTGACCATGAGTGGGCTCTGCGCAGCACGGGCGGCGCGACCTACCAGCCAACCGAGCTGGTGCTGCTGTCCACCAGCGATGGCGGCAGCTCGTGGCAGCAGACAGCCTCGATTCCTGTGCCTTACCAGGTGTCGTGGAGGATCACCTTCTCGGCAGAGCTGGAGTTTCTAGACGACCAGCATGGCTGGCTGTTCATGGAATACGCGACCCAGCCGCTGCAGCGTCGCATCTACGCAACTTCCGACGGCGGTCGGAACTGGTCAGCTGTGAGCATGGCCGCGGACCTCAGCCTGGGCGAAATGGGCTTTGACTGCTCGTTGAGCGGCCTGATTTTCAGCACCGTCCGGCACGGCTGGCTGACGTGGGACTGCACGCAAGGATTCGGAGGCACGCCGGGAACCGGAACCGAGTTGATGGCCGAGACCATCGATTCCGGGCGGACATGGGCCCCGGTGCGGTTGCCGTCGCTTCCAAGCTCGGCCAGCCCGCCTTGCAAAACAACCAGCCCAATTTTCAGCGGCAGTCAGGGAGTCGTTCAGGAGACCTGCTCTGCTTTCAATGCGATTTACTCGACGAGGGACGGCGGTGTCAGCTGGACCGTTCACATCCTTTCGGCGTTTGCGCCGGTGGATTTCCTCAACGGGACTGTCGGCTTCTATTTCTGGCAGCCCGATCCCAACGGCCCCAACACGCTCTACCGAACAGACGACGGCGGAATCGACTGGACTGTCGTGGCGGTCGGACTGTTTCCAGGGGTCGCACTGACCGGGCTGACATTCCTCACATCAAGAGACGGCTTCGTCGATGGCGGCGGGTCGGCGCCGTGGTGGACACATGACGGTGGCAAGTCCTGGTCGCTCCCGGCGCCCTACCGCTCGGTCGGCGACACGGTCTGTCCGTTGTCCGCCGATCCGGGAGCTGCCCTGGTGCCTATGTCCGTGAAGATGGTGAGTCCGACTGCTGGCTGGTCGGTCGGCGCGCGGCGCACGACCGATGGCGGCGCAACGTGGTCGAAGGTGGCACCGCCGGCACCGCCGGGCCAATCTGTCAGTGAGGGCGAGTTCTTCCTTGACGCAGACCACGCCTGGATCGTGAAAGCGGTTGGGTCGAAGACGGCTTGCGCCGACCATTTCGTGGTCTCCAGCACGAGCGACGGCGGAGCGACGTGGCATGCCGGGACCCCCGTCGCGGTCAAACTGGCAAACCCTCAGGTGATGCTCATCGGGGGATGGGCGCCGATCGTCGATTTCGTCGACGCCGAACATGGCTGGGTGCTGGTTCACCAGAGCGCGTGGATGGCACTGTCTCCGCCGTTGCTCTACAGCACAGTGGACGGCGGCAAGTCCTGGCTCTTGCTGGGGTCGCCCGCCACCCAGAACGCGTCGTGTACCCCCGGCTCGAACCTCGATTTCGTATCGCCCACGACCGGATGGCTGAACGTGGGCTGCGGTGACCCGAACGCACCAGCCGAGGCTCTTGTCACCCGTGACGGCGGTTCCACCTGGAACATGCAGCTGATCGCCAGCACTCCATGTGGCAACTGCCAGCCCCGGTTCATCGACGCCATGAACGGGTGGTACCTGGACCCGAACACGCCTCTGCTGATGATGACGACTGACGGGGGACAGACCTGGCATCGCCACGGCCTGCCGCGGTTTGGGACCTACACCTGTCAAGGCAAATTCGGCCCGACCACCTGCTCGCTGTCGTACGTCCAGGCCGGAACTTTTCTCAGTCCGACCGAGGGCTGGATCACGGTCACCGATTTTGCTGAGAACGGTCCTCCCTTGACGGTTCATGTCGAGCGCACATTGGACGGCGGCAGAACGTGGTCGGTGATCTACACGAGGAGCGTGGCCGCTGATATCGACCTGAGCGGCAGCCTGACATTTGTTGACCCGAGCGACGGATTCTGGTGGTTGGGGCCTGACCTGTTCCGCACTACGGACGGCGGCCGGACCTGGACCAAGGTGCGCATTGTCTACGCCTGAGCCGCCGAACCCCAACCAGTCTCACCGCACGACCGATGGGGTGAGGTGAGATGAAAGTCACATGCGGCTTGGCCGCGATCCTGGTGGGGCTGCTCGTGGCAACGTCATGCGGCGAATCCACCGCGGTCAGCAAAGCCGCCCCAACTCCCACGAGCCCGGTTGTCCCCGGCAGCCTGAAGGAGTTTGATCTGCCTCCAGCGTCTGGATCGCCCCTGGACATCACTGCCGGCCCAGATGGGAACCTTTGGTTCACCGAGTTCGCCCTCAACCGAATCGGGCGGATCACGACTGAGGGCAGCATCTCAGTGTTCCCGCTCCCGAACGAGGGCAGCTACCCGACGACGATTGTGACCGGCCCTGATGGCGACCTCTGGTTCACCGAACTCGCTGGGAACCGGATCGGAACGATCACGCCTGCCGGCTCCATTCGGGAGTTCGAGCTGCCGAGACCGAACAGCGGTCCGATCTCGATCGCGACGGGGCCGGACAAGAACCTCTGGTTCACTGAATTCTCTGGTGCCAGCCCGGCCGGTACGGGTGACGTTGACGGCAACGCTATTGGGCGCATCACTCCAGAGGGAGTCATCACCGAGTTTCCACTCGCCACACCAGGCAGCGCCCCCCACATCATCACTCTCGGCCCAGACGGGAACATGTGGTTTACGGAAACCCATGCCGGCAAGGTGGGAAAGATCACACCTTCAGGCCGCATAACCGAGGTTTCCCTTTCAAGCCGACGTAGTGACCCAGTCGGCATCACGGCCGGCCCCGACGGAAACCTCTGGTTCATCGAGGAGGGGCTTGGCCGCGTCGGTCGTATTTCGCCGGCGGGCGCGATCACCGACTTCGCGACCGGCGCCACCGGCTTGTTCGAGATAATCCGACCCGGTCCCGACGGAAACCTTTGGATCTGTGAGGTCGACGACAATGCGATCGCTCGGGTCACCACGCGTGGGCGGGTGAGCACGTTCGTTCTCCCCCGCTCTGGCAGCGGTCCTATCGCTGTCGTGAACGGGCCCGACCATAAGCTCTGGTTGACCGAGTTTCAAGGTGACCGCATTGGAGTAGTCGTTCCCAGCTGATCAGTCCGTCGGAGCCTTGCCTGTCCCAAGCTCAGGCGGTGCTAGCCTCGTTCCGATGCCGGCGCGCGTCGTCTGCCTGAGCCCATTCGACGAAGCCACTGTCCGAGGCATGTTCGAAGCCCACCACCAGGTCGAGATCGTCTTCGTGCCCCCGCCGCCCGCCCAGTTGGAGGTGGCGGCTGCCTGCGTCGACGCAGACCTGGTCATAGCGGATCGGAGGCACCGACACCGAATCGACCGCACCGTGCTCGAAGGAATGAAGCGGTGCATGCTGATCCAGCAAGCGGCAGTAGGTTTCGACACCATCGACCACCGGGCTGCAGCCGAGCTCGGCATTCCGGTGGCCAATGCCGCTGGATACAACAAGGACTCGGTCGCGGACTGGACGGTCATGGCGATGATCGCGCTGATCCGCCGGTCGTTCTGGGGCGACCGCCAGCTGCGGGCGGGGCGGTGGAGCGACGAAGACCAGATGCGCGCCGAGGAGATGATGGGCCGGGAGCTCGGCGCGATGACGATCGGCATCGTCGGACTCGGCAACGTCGGGTCCGCGGTTGCTCGCCGCCTAGCCGGATTCGGATCGCGGATCCTGTTCGCGGACATCGTGCCTCGCACGTTGACGGGGACGACTCAGATCGATCTCGACTCGCTGTTGCGCGAGAGCGACATCGTCTGCCTCCATACTCCGCTCGATGTCGACACCAGAAGGTTGATCAACGCCGAGCGACTCGCGACAATGAAACGAGGCTCTTATCTCGTCAACGCCGCCCGCGGCCCGATCGTCGACGAGACCGCCCTGGTCGAGGCGCTTCGAAGCGGGCTTTTGGCCGGCGCCGCGCTCGACGTCTTCGAGGTGGAGCCGCTCCCAATCGACTCCCCGCTGCGCACACTGGAGAACGTGATCCTGGCTCCGCACCGCGGCGGGGCCACCCGCGAGGCGGAGACGAGGCTGATCGAGGTCGTCGGCGAGAACCTGCGGCGCGTCCTGGACGGCAGGCCGCCGCTCAACGTCGTCAACCTGGTGCAGGAGCGGGCCCGATGACGTCGCTGTCGGAGCGATGGAAGGCAGGCGAGGCGACGTTCGGCGCGTGGTGCACGATCCCGAGCTCGTGGACGGCCGAGGTGGCCGCCCGTTCCGGGCACGACTGGGTGTGCATCGACACCCAGCACGGACTGATCGGCTATGACGCCATGCTGCCGATGCTTCAAGCCGTGTCGACGGTCGGCGTGACCTCGTTCGTACGGGTGCCCTGGAATGAACCCGGAACCATCATGAAGGCGCTGGACGCGGGCGCCGGCGGCGTCATCGTACCTATGGTCAATTCAGTCGAGGACGCGAGGGCAGCCGTCGGGGCGTGCCGGTATCCGCCGCAGGGCTACCGCAGCATGGGCCCGACGCGGGCCCGCGAGGTCCAACCCGACTGGCGCCTGCCCTTGTGCGTGGTGATGATCGAGACCGTCGAGGCAGTCGGCCGGGCGGACGACATCCTCGCGGTGCCCGGGATAGACGCCGTGTTCATCGGCCCCAATGATCTTGCGGTCTCGGCTGGGCTCGACTCCGGCTACGAGGCTCGCGATCCCGAGCACCGGCGCTTGATTGACACCGTGGCCGCGGCAGCTCTTGCGAGGGGAGTGACCGCCGGGATCATGTGCGGATCGGCCGAGGTCGCAAGCCAGTGGCACCGGGCCGGCTTTCGCATGCTGGCGCTGCAATCCGACACCAGGCTGCTGATGATTGCCTCACGAGAGATCGTCGCCCAGGCCCGGGAGATGGTCGCCAGGGACAGCTGACACCTCGGTCAGGTGCTCGTCCCAGCCGAGCAGCTTCGCGCCCCCCACGTAAGTGCTGTCAAGAAAGTCGAGGATGGCGGCCCGCGGCTCTGGAGCCGATCGAACCGCATCGTAGGGCAGCAGAAACTCACGAGCCTCCGGGCTCCACGCGGCCATGGCCGGCTGGAGTGGAATTCGCTCGAGGCCCTCAGGTGGCGGATAGGCGTAGGCGTAGAAGGCTGGTTGGCGGTTGCGTTCGTCGCCCGGCCACCAGCCTGCGCAGATGGCCTCGGCATCCCCGCTCACACGCTCGATGATGCCCGCGCCGGGTCGGGGAACTATCGAGCGTCCTGAGTACCTCGTTAGCGCCAGGTCAAAGGTGCCCCAGAAGAATTGCACCGGCGTCGTGCGACCGCGAAACCGAGCGCGGTGCTCCCTCATGACGAGGTCGGCCATGGAGAGGGCTTTGAAGAACCGCGCCACATGCTCAGCGTCGTACGTGCCATGCGTGTGGTCTTCAGGAAATGGGATTGGACTTTCGACCTCGGAGGGCATGGGCGAGGTCGAAACCTCGATCTGCAGGGCACGCAGCATCGACTGAACGTCGCGATGGAAATCGGCAACGTCACCGCCAAGAGGCCGTCTTTCGACCTCGCCTGAGCTGGTGCTCAACTTCAGCTCGTGGGCGATCAGGTCGAATTCCGCCTCCAGCGCCCGTTCGCCAGCCGGCATTGGCGTGGTGGTGAGACCCCGGGCTGTGACGTAGAGCGGAACGTGTCCCCACTCAGGTTCGAACGGGCACAAGGCCAAGCGCAGCTTGCCGATGACCTGCGTGTACATATGCAGCGTGTCCCGCGTTTCGCGCCACTGCTCGTAGGGAAGGGCGGGCCAGCTCGTCATCGACGTCCCCAATCGGTCACTGAGTTCTCGGCTGCTCTGGGTCGTGATTGGATCAATTTACGACTCGACCAGCCCGCGCACAGTCGTTCGCCAATTTGAGCGTCATTGTTTCGCCAAGGCGCACTGGGGAATACCCATTACATGAATGTAGTTGCTTATGCAACTATCCAGATGGGGCCGCAGAGCAGCTTGGAGAATGTCGCGGTTATCGGCGCCGGCCACGTCGGCCGGGTGATCGCGCGCCTCGCCGCCGACGCGGGATATCGGGTACGGGTCGCGACCAGCCGTGATCCCGAGGCGATCTCGCTGACTCTCCAGGTGATGGCCCCCGGATCCAGCGCCCGGCGGGTCGAAGACGCGGTCGCTGACGCCGACCTTGTGGTCCTGGCGATACCGCTTCACAGGTTCGCCGCGCTCGATCCGGCCTTGCTCGACGGCAAGGTCGTGATCGACATGATGAATTACTGGCCGGAGGTAAACGGAACGCTGGCCCAGTTCGAGCACCTCGATTCGGGAAGCAGCGAGCTGATCGCCTCGAGGTTGCCCGGCTCGCGGGTGGTCAAGACCCTGAACCACCTTGGCTACCACCAGCTGGACGAGGAGGCCAGGCCCGCGGGAGATCCAGACCGCCGAGCCCTCGGCATCGCCGGCGACGACCGCGCCGCGGTGGAGCTGGTCCGCACCTTTGTCGATCGCATCGGCTTCGACCCCGTCCTCGTCGGCGGGCTTGCCGCCGGCCGCCGGCTCCAGCCCGATGGCCCGGTCTTTGGCATCCCCATGGGGCGTGCCGATTTCGAGCGCGCCCTGGAGTTGATCCCCGCATGAGCGAGCAGAGCTTTCCCCTGACTTTCGGGCTCGATACATTCGGGGACCACACCGCGAACGACGGCCGGCCCACAACGCAAGCCCAGACCATTCGCGACGTGGTGGAGCAGGGCGTCCTGGCGGAGCAGGTCGGACTCGACTTCTTCGGGATCGGCGAGCACCACACGGACGATTTTCCGATGCCCGCGGCCGACGTCGCCCTCGCCGCGATCGCCTCGCGCACGTCCAGGATTCACCTCGGCTCCGCCGTCACAGTGTTGAGCTCTGACGACCCGGTGAGGGTATTCCAGCGCTTTTCGACCCTGAACGCGATCTCCAACGGCAGGGCGGAGGTCGTTCTCGGCCGAGGCTCGAGCATCGAGTCTTTCCCGCTGTTCGGTTACGACCTCGCGGACTACGAAGAGCTCTTTGAGCAGAAGACCGAGCTTTTTGCCGAGATCATGAAGGGCGGTCCCGTGACCTGGAGCGGAAGCATGCGGCCCGCCCTCGACCATCAGGACATCGTCCCGCACCTCGATGCGCCGATGCCAGTTTGGATTGGCGTAGGGGGCAGCCCGCATTCGGTGCTTCGTGCTGCGCGCCACGGCTTCAACCTGATGCTCGCCATCATCGGAGGCCAGCCCGCGCGATTCGCTCCGTTCTCGGAGCTCTTCATCCAGGCGCTCGCCAAGTTTGGGCGACCGCAATTGCCGATCGGCGTTCACTCGCCGGGCCACGTGGCCGAGACAGACGATGAGGCGCGTCAGGAATTCTGGCCCGCCTATCGCGACATCATCACGCGGCTCGGGCCCTCACGTGGCTTTCCACCGCCCACGCCCGAGTTTTACGAGCGCGAGGTGGGCCCGAGGGGGGCCCTCTACGTCGGATCGCCCGAGACGGTCGCGCAGAAGATGGCGAGGAACATGCCGATACTGCATGCCAGGCGGTTCGACCTCAAGCACGGGATGCCAGGCATGGCCCAGGAGTCGCTGCTCAAGAGCATCCAACTCTTTGGCACCAGGGTGGTGCCCCGCACACGCGAGCTCCTCGCAAGCCAGGAGGTCATGGCAGCGCGGTGACGCTCTGCAATAGGTGTAAGGAGGAAGGTTTCTCATGGCATTGACCGCGCCAGACTTCTCGGTTGCGGCTTCGGAGACGGAGCTAGAGGCGCTGGCCGCCAAGCTGCGCGAGCGGAACTTCGAGGTCCTGGTCGTCGACGACGGGGCTGCGGCTCGGGACGAGGTGCTGAGCAGGATTCCCGACGGTGCGTCGGTGCACTCGGGCAAGTCCAAGACGCTGGAGGATGCGGGCATCTTCGCGGCGCTGATGGAAGGCGACAGCTACGACTTCATCCGCAAGAAAACGTCGAAGATGGACCGCCGGACGCAGATGGACGAGATCCGCAGGCTGGGCTCGACGCCGGACGTGATGCTGGGCTCGGCCCACGCGGTGACTGAGGCCGGGCAGATCGTGATCACGAGCGCGAGCGGCAGCCAGATCGGACCCATCGCCTCTGGTGCGGGAAAGCTGATCCTCGTGATCGGCAGCCAGAAGATCGTGCCCGACCTGGACACTGCTTTCCGCCGTATCAAGGAGTACGTGTTCCCTTACGAAGATGCCCGGCTGCGGGAGCAGCTGGGGATCGGGACCAGGATTACGCGGACCCTGATCCTGGAATCGGATTTCATGCCGGGCCGGACGACGATCATCCTGGTGCGCCAACCGATCGGGGTGTAGGAGCATGCGCCCGGCATCGACCAACAGCTGCGCCCAGAACACCAGGCTGTTGATGATCGCCGCGCCCACATCGGTGGTCGTGCCCGGCACGTAATGTCCGCCGAATCCTGCGGCCAACGACCAGACAAACAACCCGTAGCCGGCTCGGATCGTCTTGGTTAACCTGCTCGCGAACCTGGCAATCAGCGCGACGTCCGATGCCCTGACTTCTGGTCTCATAACAGCGTCCAACTACGCCCGACTGTTACGTACACATCCCGTTTTGTAACGACGCCACGTACCTGGGGTTGCGATGCCTTATCTGGCAGTCATCCGCGGGCTGACCTACACGAATTGGTCCCAAGTCTTCAAGCGCTGGCTCCTGCCGGCTTACAGGACCTGCTTCCAGTGGACGGGCAACCGCGCAGACAGCGAGGACGCGACGGCGTGGGTGCTCCTCAACATGGCGGACCACCTTGATCTACCGGAGCTGGTGCAGGTTGTGGACGACCGCGTCGCCGAACTTGCTCTCGAGGAGGTGACACGCCACTGGGTCGAGCGCTATGGAGTGCCGCGCGTGAGATGTGCGGAGATGCTCACACCGGAAGCGACCGTACCGCTCGACACGCTTTTCCACGGCCTGACGGCAGAGATGCGTCTCCTGCTGGTGCTTCGATTCCTGCGCCGGCGCTCGCCGGAGTCCATCGCGGCCCAGTTCCGCGTCGGCCACGATGAGGCCAGGCGGCGGATTCTCGCGGCGCTCACTCGCGTGGGCCAGCGGATCGGATTTCCGCCCGGATCGAGCCAGTGTCCACAGATCGCTCACGTGTCGGCCTACGTCGACGACATCGTTGCGCGAAGAAGGCCGATCCGATTCGAGGTTGCTCCCGAAGCCTGGCCGATGATGGCTGCCGCCGGCCACATTCAAGCCGCGATCGCCGGCAACGACCTGCCGGACAAAGGCTTCGTCCGGTCACTGGAACGGCAGCTCGAACACCGCGCACGGAGAGGGCTTGTAACGCGCCCGCGTATCTGGTCAGCGTGACCAGGGGGCCGGGTTGGCAGTGACTGAGCTGCACGTGCTCAGCGGCCCAGACCCTGAACAGCCCGGTGAGCCCGAGCCTGCCACCTACCCCGACTGGGAGTCGGTCTATCAAGACAACGTCGTAGGCATCTACCAGCTCGTCTTTCGCAAGGTCGGGAATGCAGCCGACGCCGAAGACCTCGCAGAAGAGACGCTCATGCATACCTTGAAGACGCTGCGTCTGCCTGCCCCGGTGCCAGTGGTACGGGCCTATCTCGTCAAGACAGCGCGCACTGTGCTGGCCGACCACTGGCGTCGCCACTACGCGGCGCGCGACGCGGCCAACGAGATCGAACAACTTCCCATCGAGATCGTCGCCAACCCTGACGCCGTCGACCGGGCACAGCGACTTCTAGGGCTGCTGCCCGACCAGTTCAGGAACATCCTGGAGCTTCGATTTCTGCGCGGCTACTCGGTACGCGAGGCGGCCAATGAGCTGGGAGTGACGGAGTCCAATGCACGCGTCCTGCAATTTCGCGCCTTGCGCAAAGCGGCTCAGCTGGAACGGGAGGTGCTTCGATGAAGGATTCCGCCGATCGCGTCGCGCGTTTCGTCGACGATCTTCTTCATGGGCGCCGCCCGCACCGGTTCGAGGCGACTAAGGAAGAAGCGGAGGCCATGGCCGCCGCCGCCGGCCTGAGTGCAGCCCGCGTCGGGGCGGACGTTCCGGACAAGGCCGCCCTCGACCGTATTCATCAACATATCGCCGAGGCGCTCGATGAGAGCGCGGCGGTGGATCGCCGCCTCAGCCGGCGCGCGTGGCTGCGCACCGCCGGCGCAGCCGCTGCGGCGGTGGTGATTGGGGTCGGCCTGGACGAGGTGGTCAGAAGCGGGCAGCAATCCGGCGCGGCCGGGAGCACTGCAACCCTGCTGCCAGACAACGGAGCCTGGCGGCCGGTGGCCGCGGTGACCCAGATTCCCGCCGGGCACGCCATGCTGGTATCGACCGCGTCGTTGGACGCGGTGATCGTCAACGACGGCGGCACGATCACTGCTGTGTCTGGAGTGTGCACTCATCTCGGCTGCAAGCTTCAGCCCGACGACGCCAATAGAAAGCTCAACTGTCCCTGCCACCAGACCGCCTTCAGCTGGTCGGGCAAAGTCCTCTATTACCGCTTGAAAGCCGTGCCTGCGAATCTACCCCTGATCCCATCGCGCGTGAACAACGGGCAGGTCGAGCTCTACATCGTCTAAGCGCCTGTAATGCACGCCCGTAGTTGCGTGCGTGATGGCATCGCCTGAGGAGTCACCGAAGGAGCCCACGAGGCGCACGTTTCTCGGCTGGTGGCTCGGCACGCTCATGGCAGCCACCGTCGTCACAGCGGTCGCGCCCCTGGCCGTGTACTTGTTTCCGCCGCGCGACCCCAAGCTGATGAAGCAGAAAGTGCGCGTCGCACTGGACACTCCACTGCAGGCGCTGCGGGAGGGAACGGTATCTCGGTTTGACGCGCCGACGGGGACCGCGTTCGTCATGGCCGACGGAGGTGAGAACAACTCTCCGGGCGATCCAACCTTCGCCGGCTTTCTGACTCGCAAGGACGGGCAGTTGCACGCATTCGCGATCACATGTCCACACCTTGGCTGCTCCTACGCATTCGATGACGGAAAGCGGCATTTCGTTTGCCCATGCCACGGGTCGGAATTTGCCCTCGACGGGAGTGTGATCCACGGCCCAGCCACAGCTCCGCTGTCTCACCTGACGTGGCAGCCCGGACCTGGAGTCGACGAGATCGACATCGATGGAACGTCCATCGGCGGCTGATCAGCCGTTGTAACGCAGCCGCATATCTAACCGCGTTCACACCAAATCAAAAGGGAGCTTGCACAACAGCATGAATTGGAAACTCGCAATCAATGGAGCAGTCGCGGGCGCTGCGCTGCTGATCGCTGCGTGCGGCAGTTACGGAACATCTGCCTACGGAGCCTCGACCTCGCCTTCCTCAAACGGGCGGTATCCCGGCGTATCCAGTTCCCCCGCTGGTACGTCGGAGCCGCCTGCCACGACCACGATCGCACTTCGCAACTCCGCCCTCGGTCCGATCCTGGTCGACGGCAGCGGCAGGACGCTGTACCTGTTCGAAGCCGACAGGACGGACATGTCCACCTGCAACGGCGACTGCGCTTCGGTATGGCCACCGCTCACCGCCCATGGCACCCCGATGGCGGGCGCTGGTGTCAACCAGTCGCTGCTCACCACCACCACGCGCAGCGACGGCTCGCTCGAGGTCGTTTACAACGGTCACCCGCTCTACTACTTCGTTTCCGACACGAAGGCCGGTGATGTCACCGGTGAGGGCATCAGCAGCTTTGGCGCCGAGTGGTATGTCCTTTCAGCCGCAGGCAGCAAGGTGGACAAGGGCCAGTGATGACGACGCTGTCCCTCGACGCAGTCACATTCGTCCGTCGCGATCCGGACTGGGTCTTTCGTGAGCTTCACGATCCTGAAACTCTGCTCGGCTGCGTGCCGGGCGCGACTCTGACGAGGCTGACGGGTCCAGGGTCGTTCCAGGCCCGAATCGCCATCGGACT